>ERZ795060.371-NODE-371-length-62025-cov-6.547329_pt1 | contig 62025 bp, 51 predicted proteins | sample MGYA00375144_ERZ795060 | MGnify/ENA primary metagenome ERZ795060 (study PRJEB30189, sample SAMN05720157) | activated sludge metagenome | isolation source: anaerobic digester from wastewater treatment plant | place: Japan | collected 2015-05-15 ... | reverse complement strand
CCCTCGCCGACGCCCACCCGGACTCCGACGCACACGCCCACAATGACCCCGACGCGGACGCACACGCCCGGCCCCTCGCCGACGCCCACGCCCACGCCCTTGCCGACCATCGATCCCCACATCCGGCTCCAGCATGTGTTTGTTCTCGATTATGACATCGTGACCCGTCCTGATGCGTTGTCGCAATTGAAAACATATGATTTGGCGGGTCTCACCAAATTCGACGCGGCCGATCAGCGTAACATCGTCATCGCCTGGGACATGGAAAAAGGCGATGCCACGGACTGGCATGTGTATGTCCGCAAAGGCATCGGGGGGATGAAATACCTGGGGCGGAGCGGAAGCGGCGAGGCTACTTGCTTGAAATGGATGGCGGGAACGAACTTTCTGGCGAGAGAATTCTCCAAAGGGCCTGATTTCAATTCAGTTTACAATTTCCGGGTGATCCGCATCGATGGCCAATTGGGGCCGGACGATTATTTCGATTTAGCCTCGCCGGTCGGCTATAACATGGCGGGGGGAAACGCGGTCACCATCGATCAATATGAAAATCCTTCGCTGCAGCCGGGCCAAATCTGCCTCTATGACGACATCCTGGGCGGCAATGACCTGGCACCGGTCAACTCCAGCGGATTTGATGAGGACCGTCCCGCCACGCGGGCCCTGCAAATCGCCTGGAATTTCGGGGTCGATGAAGCCACTGTCCGGGATTACCATGTGCAGGTCAGCATCGATGGCGGCAAGTATCAATTTTTGGGACAAACGTATAGCGGATCCATTCCTTATTACTTATGGAATGCCCGGGGCGATTTTTCTACCAACACCGTGTTCGCCGGCGGTCCGGAAAGCGGGCATGTGTATCAATTCCAAGTGGTTTTGATCCCCTTCACCGGCGACCGCCAATTTCTGACATCCGGAAAATTAAGCTATACCGTCGCATCCCAATAATCCACGCCGGCCATCTATGCGGAATGACCTTGCCATCCTTTATTCTGACCAAAAGTGGGATTTGATATACTGGGAGAAAAAATCCAGGGGGAACCCCGAAGGTTCCCCCATTTTTTCTTCTAAACCAAGAGGGCATCCCGTCTTAATAAAGACTCCATTCCGTCACGGGTGTCGCGCCCGGATCGTTCGCATCCAGAATCACGCCATTGCCCCAGCGGATCCAATCCGCCGTCATTACGCCGGCGCTGGGACCCGGAAATCCAAGATCCACCCGCCCGTATGGACTCACCTCGGGCCAACCCGCCCAGCCGGTATTGTGGAAGGTCACTTTCGGAGCGGAAAAATCGCGATTGAGATAGACATCGTAAACGCTCAGAAGCAAATTCGCGTTCGCGTCGTTGGGATCACGGATTAAGGCGTCCCGGGCGGCTTCGTCAAACCGGCATACCACCGTGTACGTTTGAAATTGGGTATTGTCCGCGTCCGCGCTGGGATCGGCGGCCAGGTTCCAAGCGCCGAACCGGGTTTGCGCGAAAGCAGGCTGCCACGCTTCGGAACCTACGTGGAAGGAATCATTCATCATACAGGCGATCGTGGCTTTGGGAAATTCTTCATCCGCGCCCGTGCCGGTGGCTTGATCGACCCGGAGGCGCGCCTCTACGGTGAATGGCACGATCCAATAAGCATCGCGCACGAGGTAAAAATTACCGCTATCCCGCCGGTCCGCGATGGTCACGGTCCCATCCGCGTTTTGTTTCACGTACGTTTGGACGCCGTCTTCGTTAGCTCCCGCGTTGGAGCCGTACGTGTACCAACCTTCCGCGTTGTAATCATCAAAGGGGGAGAAATATTGCCAATGGCCCACATCGTATTTCTCAAAAAATTCACTCCGGCCGAATGCGATTCCAGTCCGGTACAGGCCGCTGGCGGCGTTCCGCCCCCCGCGCGCCATGATAAAACGCCCTTCGCCCAAATAGGCAATCGAAGCGTAATAATTCCGCTCGTCGTTCCAAGCCCCGGTGCTGCCGGTGGAACCGACACCGGGGAGTGGATTATCCCAGATTTCCCAATCATAACCATTCGCCGAAACTAAGAGTTGGATCTTCGTGTTGGTGTCAAAGGCATACATCCGGTAATCATTCTGCCCGAGACTGAACACCTGGGTGGGCTGTGCGGCAAAGGCAGGGTCAGTGATGTTGTTGATGTATCCCCATTCCACGAACGAATACCCATCATACGAAGAAGCGTACAAAATGCCGGCTCCTCCCCGGTAATACATCCAGAACGGCTCTTCGCGGCCCGGGAAATACGCCACGGCATGACCGTCCGGGTAAGTACCCAATCCATCGCCAGACAAAGCGGTCTGGTCGTTCTCAAACGCAATGCCGTTGGCGCTTTCCGCCACCCGCACCTGCCACACATCGCCGGGATTCCCGTAATAATAGAGGCGGTATGGCTTGCTCCATTCCGGATTGTACAGCACCACCGGACGCCCTTGAGGAGCACTCCCCTCCGTGTTCAGGCCGGTCACCGCAACCGCCGGTGCCCAGTGGATCCCATCGGCGGAATAAGAATAAGCCAGACCATTGATACTGGCATAATCGTACCAGATCCGGTAACGCGACTCCGCCGGCCAACTGGAATTATACAGGATGTAAGGCATGTAGGCGCGGTCACCCACCCCCTCTAAGGTCACGGGGTTGTTTTCGTAATCCGTCCACACGATGTCCCATTTTTCTTGCGCGGTGGCCGCCATAACGGTTACGCAAAGCAGAAAAGCAACCAATACCGCTGTTCTTGTTTTGTTCTGCATGAGTCTCCCTCCGTGTTATGGATTTTAAAATCGTATGGCTGAGTTTAAGGAATATAATTAACCAAAGTCAATGAGAAAAATGAGAAATGCGAAGAAAATAACTTCCTTTGTAACGATTTATCCCACCGCAGAACTGTCTCAGTGCTTGATCCGCGGTATGACTACGAATGAGATCGCGAAACCATTCCCTTTCTCAAAAGAACAAAGATTGCGTATTTTTTTTCAAATATTAAATTTCGTACCGCAGGCGGTTGAAGACATAGACCGTCAACGCGAAACAGATCACGTTGGGCGCCCAAGCGCCGATCCAGGGAGAGAGAGTGCCGGTCTGGGCGAAGCTCTTTCCCAAGGAAAGCGTCATAAAGTAAAAAATCACCGCGACCAGGCCGGTCCCGATGCCCGAAGCCCGGCCGCCGGAGCCGAGTTTCAACACCATCGCGTAAGCCAATAATCCCAGGAACAGCACCGCAAAGGGAAACGCCTCCTTGATGCGCAAATCCGGCAGATAGATCAACGGATTCTCACCCGCCTCGCGGATGTCGTCGACGATCCGCCGCAAGTCTCCATGGGACATTTTTTCCACGTCCTGAATGACGCTCCCGAAATCCGACGGAAGCCGGTTCAACGGGTAGATCAGTTGTTCATGATTGTGTACCTGAACGGTCTCGTTTTCTTTGATTTGATAAATCCGGACTTTTTCCAACCGCCAGTGGGGCGTGTTTTCCATCCAAACCGCCTTTTGCGCGTCGATCCGTTCGGAGAGTGTCCGGTTCTCCCCCTTGAAGATGAAAATGGAAAGACCTTCCAGCATACGGGAATAAGGTAAATATTCGCGGGCCCGGTAGACATGATCGGGTTCCCCGTGCATCCAGATCCCGGCTGTCCCGCTGAGTCCTTGAGCGGTACCCAAAATTTGGATTTCCCTTAATTCGTGCGCTCTCGCCGCGAAGGGGCCGCACACGTTTTCGTTAAGCCAAAACAGAAGACCAATCAATCCACTCATCATGACCGCCAAGGGAACGGCAAGCCGGACCGGTGTGTATCCCGCGATATAGAGCATCAGCATTTCATTGTGGCGGACCAGATTGCCGATACCCATCACCACCGCCAGGACCACCACAATCGGCGTGGCTTTGACCACCTCGTGCGGCACGCTCAGCAGCACGTATACCAAGGCAGTGCCAAAAGCCACATCATGTTGGCGGAATTCATCCAACTCTTGGAATAGGATGAGCACAAACGCGAGGGCCGTAAATAACAAAAATACAAATACAAACGCCCACAAAAACGTTTTCAGAATGTAGTAATCCGCGGTGTGGCCGGAATAGCGCCAAGCCATCTCGTTCCCCCTACACGCGTTGGGTCCGGTAGAAGAAATATCCGCCGGTCAGCGCACAAACCCAATTGGGAATCCACAGGGCAAACCAGGCCGGCAGCGTGCCTTCCTCGGCGTACGTTTTCCCGAAATTGAGGAGGATATAATATGAAAAAATTATGGCGATGGTCATGCCATAACATGCAGACCGTTTGCCAAATCCTGATTTCATGCCCAGCAACGCTCCCACGCCGGCCATGATCAGGCAGGCGAAGGGCAAGGTCCGGCGGTAGTTGAGCTCGACCAAAAATTGGTGGTACATCTTGGTGAATCCTGGGGTCCGGGCTTCAGGCGGGGCGTTGTGGTAATCCCGCAAGGTCTTGCGGAGGCCGTCGTTGGTGAATTTTTGCGGCCATTTGCCGGTTTTGGCCATCTTGCGCAAGAGATTTTGAATGCTGATGGTGAACCTCAGTTCCTGGAATTGAATAAATGATGCGCGATCTCCGGATTGTATCTGATGCACCGTTCCCCGTTCCAGGTTGATTTGAATGGAATTCTCCCGGGGGAAATATTTGATCGTCCCCGACGGCGCCGAGATCACTCCCGCGATCTCTTCCCCGCGCCGTTCAAAGATACGTACGGAATGCATGCCCCCTTCGTCGATGGTGCTGGGGACAATGATGAAATCGCCCAGGATGTTGAAATTCCCCGGCCGGATGCCCGTCGTGGAGGTATTTTGCAGCACATCGGCGGCCACGGAATCGAACAGACGCAATCCCTTGGGGGCGATCCGGTTATGCCACCAGAGCATCAGCAGAGTCAGAATAAATCCCACCAGCAAAACCGGTTTCAACAATTGAACAGCCGAATAACCGGCTGCTTGAAGGGCGGTGAGTTCATTGTCTTGCGCCATCCGTCCATAGACCAGCAGACTGGCCAACAGCACGGCCATGGGAAAGGTGAGCACCATAATGCTGGGCAGAATCGAAAACAACAGTACTAGCGTGGAGACAAGTGTCGTTCCCCCGGTGACCAGGAGATCGGTAAGATCGTACAGCCGTTTCAGGAAAAAAACGAAGGTGAAGAGCATTGTCCCTTCGGCAATGGCCACCAGTAATTCCAGGATGATCACGCGCGTGATGAGTTTCATCGGTTGAAGGGGACCCATGGACAGGGGCACGCCGCAACGTGCCCCTGCTTCCCTGCGATCCGTTTAGCCCATTCAGCCCACTCAATCATAGAACACCGCGCCGCTGGCGGCGGAAGTCACGGTTTTCGCGTACCGGGCGATGACACCGGTTTTGATTTTCAGTTCCGGCGGCTTCCATTGACTCCGGCGCCGGTTCAATTCGTCTTCCGGGAGTTTCACCCGCAGGCTGCGGTTAGGAATGTCGATCTCGATGATGTCGCCTTCTTGCAGCAATCCAATCGGGCCGCCTTCCATCGCTTCCGGAGACACGTGGCCGATCGACGCCCCGGAAGTCGCGCCGGAAAAACGGCCATCGGTGATCAACGCCACTTTGGCCGCCAAGCCCATGCCTTTGACCACGGAGGTGGGAGTCAGCATTTCGGGCATTCCCGGGCCGCCTTTGGGTCCTTCGTAGCGGATCACCACCACGTCGCCGTCGTTGATTTTCCGGCCCAGGATAGCCTCCACGGCTTCCTGCTCGGAGTTGAAGATCCGGGCGGGGCCGCTATGTTTCAACATTTCGGGAAGCACCGCCGCGGCTTTGACCACGCTGCCGTCCGGCGCGAGATTCCCATAGAGAACGGCCAAACCCCCGGTCTGGTGATAGGGATTATCCAGCGGGCGGATGACGTCGCTGTCTCCCGGTTTGGAATCCCGGATATTTTCCGCCAATGTCCGGCCGGTGACGGTTTGAGTAGAGCCATCGATCAGGTTGGCTTGATGCAGGGTTTTCAAAATGGAGGAAACCCCGCCGGCCCGATCCAGGTCTTCCAAATGATACGGCCCTGCGGGCGCCATGCTGCAGATGTGCGGTGTTTTTTCGCTGATGGCGTTAAAGTCCTTCAAGGTAATATCCACTCCCGCTTCGTGAGCGATGGCGGGCAAGTGCAACGATGTGTTGGTCGAACCACCGAAGGCCATATCGAGAGCGATGGCATTGAGAAACGCTTGATGTGTGAGGATATCGCGTGCCGTAATGTTTTTTTGGACCATTTCCATGATCTGGATGCCGGCCCATTGCGCCAAGCGGATGCGGTCGGAAAATACGGCAGGGATGGTCCCGTTCCCGGGCAGGGCGATGCCCAGGGCCTCGGACAAGCAACTCATGGAGTTCGCTGTGAACATTCCAGAGCAGGAGCCCGCGCCCGGGCACGCCGTGCAGCACGTTTCCTCAAACGCCTCCGGGGACAATTTTCCGGTTTTCGCGGGCGCAATGCGCTCGAAGATGGTATTCAAGTCCACGGCCTGGCCCCGCTCGTAGCCGGCCAGCATCGGGCCGCCGGTAACGAGAACGGTGGGGATATTGAGCCGGGCGGCGGCCATCAACATGCCGGGAGTGATCTTGTCGCAATTGGATACCAGAACCAATCCGTCAAACGGATGGGCTTGCGCCATGATTTCGACACTGTCGGCGATGATTTCGCGGCTGACGAGCGAGTACCGCATGCCGAGATGGTTCATGGCGATGCCGTCACACACCCCGATGGTGTTGAATTCCACCGGCGTGCCACCCGACATGAGAACACCGCGTTTGACGGCGTTGCTGATTTTGTTTAATTCGATATGCCCGGGGATGATTTCGTTGAAGGAATTGGCGATTCCGATGATGGGTTTGTCCAAGTCGCGTTTCGAGAGGCCGGCCGCGTACCATAAGCTGCGGTGGGGACCCTTTTCCACTCCGGTTTTCATCACATCGCTGCGCATGGGTTTCACCTCCAAGGATGCGGATAGTTTATCCTAGCCAATTCCCGGCTCTATTCAAGCAACCGCCGCTATTGCGCTTCCGGAATTTTCTTCTTTAATGCAATCCAGTAGAAAAGAAGCCTGGGGGATGGCACCTCTCCCGCGGCAGGGGTTTGCTGCACTGTGCTTCTCATTTCATAGAGCGCAACCGATGTTTCACCTCCGCTTTTTTTGGCGGCACACGAGCGAATGACACGGGATTGACTTCTCCATGAGAAATGACCCCATCCCATCTTGGTCCCGCCGGACCGGGAACATCCTGCTTTTAGTTCTGCCGGCGCTGTTATTGCCTGCCTGGCTGTCGATTGCCGATTTTGACCTGGTGGACGATTCTTATATCCCGATGGTCTATGCCCGAAACCTGGCCGAAGGCCATGGCATCGTTTTCTATCCCGGGGGGGAACGGGTGGAAGGCTATACCAGCTTTTTATGGTTGGTTTGGTTGACTTTGAGCGGTCTGCTTCACATTTCCTATACGATGGCGGCGTATTGGACCAGTCTTGTGATGGGTATGGCGGGAATCGCGCTTGCGGCATTCTTGTACCGTCAAGTTTATCACCCTGAAGCATCCCAAAGAGAGCTGTGGTGGTTATGGCCCTTCGCGGCCGGAGCAGCCGTTCTTTGCGATGTCTCTCATACGGCTTGGTCGGCATCGGGGATGGAAACCACCACCTACGCGTTTGGGCTGCTCGGTTTGGCCTACGCATTGATTAAACCATGGCCGGTCTGGTCTACCTGTCTGTTCCTGCTCTTGACCTCCTTGATCCGGCCCGAAGGATTGGCGTTTGGATTGCTGGTTTTGATTTACTGGTACAGAGAAGGAATATTCACAAAATCCGCGATAAAGCGATTCGTGTTCATCGTGGTGCTGCCCCTGGGCCTGTTTTTTTTATTCCGATGGATCTATTTCGGATATTTGTTTCCCAACACGTTTTACGCCAAACATGATTTTGGGGGATTGTATTTACTGAAACGGGGCATGGAGTATGTCACCTATTTTTTCCGGCCGCGGCCTCTTTTTTTCTTTGCGGTGTTCGCCCTTTGGCTCGAATCAAAATCCTGCCGAACGCGAAGTGGCCTGCTATGGGGCTTCGCATTGCTTCAGATCGCATTGGTAACCGCCGAGGGAGGTGATCATTTTACGTTGCACCGCTTCCTGGTTCCCGCGATTCCTTTCTTTTCCATTCTGGCAATCCGAGGCATGGATTTATGCGCCCATCGGCTGGTCTTCGGCAAAATCAAACCGGAGAATAAATACCATCTCCGGCTAGCCCAAGGCATCCTGGGGATTCTGGTTTTGATTATATTGCCGGCCCATGGAGTGCAATTATTTGAATTCAGCCAAGATACGCGTTGCAACTTTGCGCAAGGGGCCAGGTATCATCTCTCGGTGGTTCAATGGACCCGCAGTTGGGCCAAGGTCGGTCTCTGGCTGAAGGAGAAATACCCGCAGGGAACCCTCATTGCGGTCATCAATGCCGGCGCGATCCCCTATTTTTGCGAGTTAAATTGTATCGACATGTTGGGGCTGAACGATGTCACCATCGCCCATACTCCGGCCCGTTTTTTGGATTTATGTCATCCGGGGCACGAGAAAAGCAACGCGGACTACGTATTGAAGCAGAAACCCCAATTCATCCAACTTTTTCCCCTTCTGTTTTTCATGTCGCAACCGTATCCTAAAGATAAGTTGGAAGAGATGATTACGTACCCAGCCCAGATCGAGATGTGGAACGATCCGCGATTTCATGCCGAGTATACCTATAAGATCGAAGAGACGCCGATGGGCTTTATAGCCTACTTTGAGCGTCAATTCGAACCCCAGGGCCGCGATGACGGATAAACCCTATTTCACGTTCGGGAATTATTTGAAGCAGCGGTTCGGCGGCCGGGTGCAGAAAATATCGATTGACGCGGGATTTACGTGTCCCAATATCGACGGGACCAAAGGGGTGGGCGGATGTACTTATTGCAACAACGAGGGATTCAGCTATAACTCCCGCGTTGCCCTCCGTCCGGTGCGGGAACAGATCGAAGCCGGTATCGCTTTTTCGAAAAAACGGTTCAAGGCGAATCAATTTCTGGCCTATTTTCAAGCGCATACCAATACGTTCGCGCCCGTGAATCAGTTGAAAAAAATCTACGACGAAATCCTTCCCTATGAGGAAATCGTAGCCTTTGCGGTGGGTACCCGGCCCGATTCCATCTCCCCCAAAATATTGGATTTGCTCGAATCTTATTCCAACCGGTTTGAAGTCTGGGTGGAATACGGTCTGCAATCCAGCCACAACCATACCTTAGCGCGGGTCAACCGTTGCGATACGTATGAGCGTTTTTTGTGGGCTATCGATGTCACCTCCACCCGCAACCTCAAAATCTGCGTTCATGTGATCCTGGGTCTGCCTGGTGAAACCCACGAAGACATGATGAAAACCGCCGAACGCTTGGCTCCATTGCCTTTTCATAGCATCAAGGTCCATCTCTTACACATCATGAAAGACACTCCGATGGAAAAGGAATACTTGCGGGGTGAAATTCAGATATTCTCGATGGATGAATATGTCGAAACGGTGTGTGATTTTCTGGAGCGTATCCCTTCCGATATCAGCGTTCAGCGCTTGACCGCGGACGCGCCTCCGAGCGTGCTTGTTGCCCCGGCTTGGTGTTTGGAGCGTAAAACGATCTACCAAAAAATCGACCAGGAGTTCGTCCGCCGGGGAACGCGTCAAGGATCCCGGGTTTCAGACAATGTCCGGCAAGACCTCTCCTGGAAGCACCAAGCCCGCCGCCAAGCTCCGTTTCCTATTGCGGAAGCCGCCCGGCTCGCTTCGTAATCTCCCTGCCCTGCGATTCCCTGCCCTTTCCTAATCCGGTCATTTCCGGGAATATGATACGGCGATGGAGTGTCTCGCATGATCATTTCATTGGTATTTCACGGTGAGACACTAAGGACGCCACGACAATTTCAGTTGATTGTGGAGAACATCATGATATTCGACGAGATCCAATTCTGGAACAAGTATCCCTATGGAGCCGCGTGGGAGAAGATCTTTACGTTTTTGAAAGAAATCGACGCCCAAACCGAAGAGAAGGAGTATCCGATCCAAGGGAAGGATCTATTCGCCCGGGTCATGAGTTATGACACCCGGCCGGTTGAAGAAGCCAAACTCGAGGCTCATCGTATTTACGCGGACATACAAATCATGCTGGCCGGTTCGGAGATCATGGAGTGGTTTCCGGCCTCTTCAGCCATCGTGACTACGCCATACAATGGGGAGAAAGACGTCCTGTTTTTCCAGCATATTCCCAACGCACCCTGCCGGATTCTCGCGCGCCCGGGATTTTTTGCCCTCTTTATGCCGCAAGACGCCCACATGCCCCAGCTCATGGCCGGCAATGCGCCGGAGCGGATCAAGAAAGTCGTGGTGAAAGTCCGGTGTGATTTGTTGGGTTTATAATTAGTCATAAATTATAAATAGTATATTTCTCACGCGGTATATTTCTCACGCGCGCGGGAGAATTTTTTTCATGTAATGTGAACATCTTTCAGGAACATTTCCGTGATGGAATTCGAATGGGATGAGAAGAAAAACCGGAGCACCATCGAGAACCATGGGATCGATTTCAAAAACCGCCGAGGGATATTTTACCAGAAGCACGCACTCCGGAAATCCTTCCATATGTTGGAAAATCGATGGCTTGCCACGGGAATGGTAAAAGGATTGAAGATGATCGCGGTATTTATTCTCCGGAAAGGCAATGTACGGATCATTTCCGCAAGGAAAACGCGAAAATCGTGAAGCCTCGCAATAAAGTAGACATTCCCATGCGTCTCGATCCCGACATCGTGGAATTTTTCAAGAAAGAGGGCCCCAGCTACCAAACGCGCATCCATGCGGTGTTGCGGACCTGCATGAAGGCACGCACGGGAAACCGGGCGTGATCGTCTTTCCATCAATCACGCTATCGTGACTCACGGTTTACTCCATCGCGGCGAACGAGTGAATCCCGCCCTTGCAGGACTTCCCTCACCCTAACCCTCTCCCAGAGGGAGAGGGGATCAGGGGGTTGATCTCCCCGGCCAGCCCAATTGAAAAGCGGCTGGACATGCTTGATAAAAAGTCCGCACTTGCCGGATGAACCAAAAAAAGGACGCGGCCGAAACCACGTCCCTTTTGACATTTCAATTCGAATCTGACGAAAACCGATTTAGAATTTCACATCTACCCAGGCGTGGTTGTTCTTGCTGCTTTCCACCACTTTTTCGACGAAGACCAAACCGGCGTGTCCGTCATCCACGGTAGCGTACTTGGAGCCGTCGGTTCCCTTGTAGGTGCCTTCCTGATAGGCCCGGACATCGGCCTCGAAACATCGGTGCAGGCGCGCGAAGGCATCATGGAATGCTTCCGGGTGGCCGGAGGGGATGGTCGGCTCGGCCATTAAGTCCGCGGGCAAGTCACCGAGGAAGCCGTCGTTGGCTTTCACCTCGCCACGCCAGTACACACGGTCGGGCTGACCAGGAAGGTGGATCTTCACGCATTCCGGATCTTCCTGCCGCCAGATCAGAGTGCCCTTATCCCCGTTGACCTCGATACCCAGATCGTTCTTGTGGCCGATGGCGATCTGCGAAGCGCGGACCAGGGCACGGCCGCCGTTATTGAGTTCGCAATAGGCGGTGAAGTGGTCGTCGAGCTGGCGTCCTTGGACGAAAGTCTCAATGAACCCACTGACGCGGACTGGTTCAAGGCCGGTGACATAGCGCAGTTGCATGAGGGCGTGGGTGCCGATGTCACCGCCGCAGCAACTGGCGCCAGCGCGTTTGGGGTCGACACGCCATTCCGCCTGCATGACGCCCATGTCTTCCGTGCGGCCAGCCAGCCAGCCCTGGATGTAATAGGCGTCGACCCAGCGTACTTGGCCGATCAATCCGGAACGGACGATATGGCGGGAGAGGCGGCTGGTCCAATGTCCCAGGTAGGTATGCGCGGTGCAGAAGGGAATGTTCTTGGCTTTGACGATATCAGCCAGGTCCTTGGATTCCCGCGAGGTGACAGTCAAAGGTTTTTCACAGAAAACGGGGATGCCCTTTTCCAAGGCTTTCTTGGCGGGATCGTAATGGACGAAATTGGGAGTCACGATGAGGATGTAATCCACTCCCTCGCCGCGGGGCTTTTTCGACTCTTCTTCGATCATTTCATCGTAATTGCGGTATCCCTTGATAGGATACGGCCATTTTTCCGCTTCACTCATGGCCACCTGGGGATCGGGATGCAGCGCCCCGCAGGTAACCCGGCGAGTGCCGTCGAAAAAGATCGCCTTTTGATGGGGATTGACGATGAACGCGCCCCCGCCGCCTCCCACAAGACCCACATTCAATGGCCGCTTCGACATGGTTCGAACTCCTTTCACAACATGTTTATTTAATTGAGTACGTTTGGTTTGTCACTCACCAATTCAGGCAGAAAACAAAGATTCTATTTTTAATTCTGACCAGCCGTCATTCCTTCACCGGAAAATGGCCCACCGGCTGTAAATCAGAGAATACCGCCATGTTACAGAATACCGTTCCAAAAATATAGGTTCCGAGCGGATTCTATCTTGTTTTTCCTTTTTCAATTGAACCGCCAGTCCTAGCCGATCACGGAGAATCCGCAGGATCGAAACACGGTGTTTCCCACATTGCTTCTTGCTTCCTGGGGCTAGGTTCTTTATAGTCAAAGACAAGAAATTCGTCCATTCGACAGGTCTGGGAGAGTGATTATGAGACGCCGACAATTTCTGCAAGCCAGCGCGGCCAGCCTGATCTGGCCGGCGGCCAAGAGCTTTGGGGTGGAGTTCGGTTCCTCGAAACCGCGCCGCTACGCCTTGATCGGGACGGGCTGGTATGGCAAGAGCGCCATGTTCCGCTTGCTCCAGGTCGAACCGGTGGAAGTGGTAGCGTTGTGCGATGTGGACAAACAGATGCTGGCGGAGGCCGCCGAGATGGTCGCCCAGCGTCAGGCATCCAAGAATAAACCCAAGACTTACGGCGATTACCGCGAGCTTCTTAAACAAGAACAGCCCGACATTGTCCAGATTTCCACACCCGATCATTGGCATTGCCTGCCGATGATCGCCGCCGTTGAGGCCGGCGCGGATGTATACGTCGAGAAACCCATCAGCGTGGATGTGGTCGAAGGCCGGGCCATGCTCGCCGCGGCGCGCAAAAACCAACGGGTTGTCCAGGTAGGGATGCAGCGCCGCAGCACCCCCCACCTGATCGAGGCCCGGGACACGATCATCCGCGAAGGCAAATTGGGCAAAGTCGGCCTGGTGGAAATCTATTGCTACTACCATATGCGCTCCCGCGAAAATCCGCCGGATACCGAACCGCCTGCACACCTTGATTTCGAGATGTGGACCGGCCCGGCTCCCTTGCGGCCGTTCAATCCCATGATGCACCCCCGGGGTTGGCGCGCGTTCATGGAGTACGGCAACGGGATCGTGGGCGACATGTGCGTGCATATGTTCGACATGGTACGGTGGATGCTCGACCTGGGCTGGCCGAAGCGGATTAACTCGTCCGGCGGCACCCTGATGTTCCCCGGAGGCAAATCGAACATTTCGGACACGCAAACCGTCACCTTCGATTATGACGAAATGCCCGTAATCTGGCAGCACCGCGCCTGGGGCACCGCCCCCGATCCGGATTATCCCTGGGGCGCAACGATTTACGGAGAAAAAGGAACCTTAAAAGCCAGTGTGTTCTCATGGGATTTCATTCCCCAGGGCCGGGGAGAGAAGATCCACCGGGATGTCACCTATGAGCTGGATGAATATCCTGAAGACCAAACCGAACCGGGTTTGGAAAAGCATTGCGCGCCGGCACTGCGCGGGCACATGAAGAATTTCCTGAAGGCGATCGACGAACGCGGCCGGCCCGTGTCGGACATCGAGGAGGGCTATATCTCAAGTTCGTGTTGTATTCTGGCCAACTTGGCAATGCAGACCGGACGGACTTTGGCCTGGGATCCGGACAAAGCGCAAGTCACCGGCGACGAGGAAGTCAACCAGATGTTGGCGCGGCCGTACCGCAGCCCGTGGATACATCCTGATCCGGAAAAAATCGGGTGAGGCGGAGAACGCCCGGCCGGGGCGCGGGAATCGTGCCCCGGCGGGAAATCAATCCGGCTTGCCGCTTTCACTGGAATGGCTTCTCGGGAAGCATGCGGCCAACAATTCAACCGTTACCACTGCGGGATGGGTTGAGTGGGATCCAGAATCCGCACATGGTGCCATTCTTGTTTGGCTTTTTCGAGATCGTTCATGGTTTGGTATAAACGGGCGAGTTTGATGCGGTAGCGGACGGCAGCGGGATTTAAATCCGCACACTTCTGATAGACTTGGAGGGCCAGTTCCGTCCGTCCAAAGGATTCCAACCGTTCCGCCAACATTTCCTGGAGTGGCAATTGACCGGGGAATTGATCCACGGCGGAATGGAGCACATCCAGAGCCCGCGCCCTGTCGTTTTTCATGGAATAGTAATCCGAAAGCCGCTTGATTGCCAGGAAAGGAATGTACCCATACCGTTTGGCGAGCTGCAAAGCATATCCCAGCGTTCGCATTTCCACTTCACTAGGAAGATAGCCTTCCTGGATCATGGATTGTGCGACCGCAGTGGCATGGAGGGCCGCCAAATCTCCCCGGTAGGGCGCGGATTGAAACGCGGCTTGGGCGGTGTGTACGAGATCGGCGGTCCGGACCAGCTTGGCAAAGCGGCTGAGAGACCGTTCCGCACTCCACTCGGGGGAGACGGTCCAGAATCCCATGAGGAGCAAGACCGCGGTCAATCCGCCCACGGCGCTGGGAATCCAGACCATGGCTATTTTATGGCGGGGATCGAGTGGCGGCACGGCCTGCCGCAGAGAAGCGTTTTGCGCGCACGCCACGCCCAACCATGTAAGTGGATGAGTGAAAACCGCCCGCCAGGAGGGGAGAACTGCCAACAAGCCCATCAACAAAAGGGCCGCACCCGCGGGTAATAAAACATCGCCCCGGTAGCGTTCCATGCCGGATTCGATGAAAAGAAAGAGAATCCCCGCGGCCAGAATGAAGGAAAGCAGGCCGTCATTGCCTCCCGGGAATATTTCGGAAAACAACGCGCCGGGTTGCGCGATGTGTAATACTTTCAGAGTAATGGTTTCGGGGAACAGACGATCCCCCATGTCAAACCAAGGAGCGATCCCCGCCAGGAGAAGATGCAACCCTCCCAGGCAGCCGGCCGCGCCGATCATTCCAATCGAGGCCAGCCACACCCGTTTCGCCTTGGGCGATAGGGATTCGGAAAAATCAGTCCAAAACACGAAGAGCAGAAAATGAATCCCGGCGAGAACGAAGATCCCATTGCCCAGCAGACCATGAATGGCCAGAAACCAAACCGCCAGCAATCCCCACTGGCCGCCCCGGGCTTGCCTTCCCGCGGGAGAAAAGGCGAAGACAAACAGCAGGGTGGTGGTCAGCATCACGGTCAGATGGACCAACCGGGCTGGGGCTCCACTGCCGGGGGAGAGAATCGCGTGTTGAAAGGGCAGGATGTCTTCTTGGCGGGAATAGTCCATAGGATACGCCCGGGCGACAAGACTGGGAAACCGTTCCAGGGGGAAGAAACCGGATTGCGGTGAGAAACCAACTATCACCAGCCACAAGAGGACGCAAGCCAAGGCCAACCCGGGCAGGATAGACTGGCGCTGTCCTGTTAATGCGGCCACGAAGAGGACGCCCAGCGCCAGGTTCGGCCAAACGGCGTAGCGGTACCAAAGATCGTCCAATGTGAAATAAAACAATATGCCCCCCAGCATTAAAACCACATGAAAAGGAGAGTAAACGGCTGGAATTTCTTCAGAGCGGTTAAAATAATAGGCTTCGAGAATCGAGCGGAAGGTCAAAAATCCCAGCCCAGCGAAGGCCAACATCCGCCCGCTGGAAGTCACCCCGGATTCCAGAAAAGGAACCGCTATGAACGGGAGAATTCCGAGCAAAGAGCGCATGCGGCCCGCAATCCCAACAAATAACTGTCGACACCGAAACCGCAGATGACTCCCGCGGCGACGCCGGAAATGAAAGAATGATGACGAAATGATTCCCGCTTGTGAATATTGGACAAGTGCACTTCCACAGCCGGGATGCCGATGCCGGCGATGGCGTCCCGGATCGCGATGGAGGTATGCGTGTAAGCGGCGGGGTTGATGACCAGTGCGTCGGCCCAATCCGCCGCCTCGGCCAGCAGGGTCACAATGTCCCCCTCCCCATTGCGCTGTTCGATCCGCAGGGATACGCGGAGCTCATCCGCCAGCGCTTGCAGCCGGGCGTTGATTTCCTGCAGCGTGGTGGTTCCATACGTGTCAGGCTCCCGTTTTCCCAAGAGTCGCAGATTCGGGCCATGGATAATGAGGATATTCGGCATCGTTACGTTACGCAAATATTCCCGTTTAAGAGTGCGGGGGCTCGCTCCCCCCTGTGGATTGACACCGGGCACGCGGGCATTGTACTGATTGCATCTTCCCAAACTTTGTTTATACTACCACAATTTGTTGTGGAATGGGAATCCTTACGGCTTAACCCTATGAAGGCACAGGTTATAAACGGATGAACGCCACCGCCCGAACGGCCTCGAATCAACCCGCCGCCGTTTCCGATTGGGAGCGTTGGGCTTCGCTTTTGGGCCGTCTGATTCTCTTCGTGATTTCGATATACGTCCCTACCATTTTCTTCACTTGGACATGGCAGCACTACCAGGTGCCCAAGGTCGCGTCGTTTCAGCAGCTGGTGATGGGATTGCTTGCCTGCTGGGGTGTCATGGCCTGCCGGCGGCGGTTGGTGCGTTCCCCCTTGGCCACACCGGCGGCCGCCTTCTTCCTGGTGGTGATGGTCACCACCCTGGGCGCCGTGAACCTGGCGGAAGCGTGGGAAACGGTGGCGTTTCTCTGCGCCTGCATGCTCCTGGTCGTCCTCGTCCCCAAGTTTCTTAATCGTTTCAAAGATTTTGAGTTTCTCGCCTATTTGTACGGTTTTCAATGCCTGGTGGTGGATATTTACGCTTTGGCCCAGTGGTTCGGTTGGCGAAGTGTCTTCGAGTACGGTTCAGCGTTTGGCTTCCGCGATTTAGGTACTACCAAACCCGTTTCATTCATGGGCAACGAAAACTATGCGGCCGAATTTCTCAACCTGACCATCCCAATATGCGTAGCCATGATCATCCATTACCGCCGCCGTCCGCTCCCTTTCATCTTTTTCAGCTTCGTGACGCTGCTCAACAGCGTCACCATGCTCTATATTGATTGCAACGCCTCCTACCTGGGCTTTTCCGTTTCCGTCCCCGTTAGCATTCTTCTGTGGATTTACTACAAGGGCATCCCCTGGTCGTTGAGTCAAGGAGTCTTCCGCGTTTCCCGGGCCACGCTGGAGCAATGGTTCCGCCATGCTTTGGTATTGGGAATTCTGGTGTTTTCTGTGGGAATCACCTTGATTTGTTCCGTGTCGAATCCCATCCGGACCAAACTGGTCTCGATGGGATCCTGGGTGGATGTGGACGGTGACCTGGTGCCGGATGGCGTAGCCCCCATTGTGTTCCGGCTGCAATGCATGGACGCGGCCATCCGCAACATATTCGACGCGCCCTTCATGGGCATCGGCGCGGGGAATTTCAAAGTGATGCACCCGATGTATGAAAGCCAGCTCGAGAGGAAGGTGCTGGGAGAAGAAACGCTGGCCCGCAAGGTGCACAACGACCATTTGTGGCATGCGGTGGAATTTGGGGTGTTCGGTTTGTTCAGCTGGTACTGGCTCGTCACGGCCACGTTTGTGGGAATCCTGGTCTCACTCCGCATTCTTGCTCATCAAAAGACCCGGTTCCACGACAATCAAACCTTAGGGGATTCGACTCAGGCGGGGATTTTCACGCCCAACCAGCGGGAATTTTATTTCTACCTGCAATGGGGCATCGCCGGGGGATTGCTGACGGCGTTGGTCAGTTGTGCCTTCGGCCATACCTTCGTGATCGCGTCCGGCACGGTCACCTATTGGATGCTCACGGGCGTGAGCATGGCCCTCTATCAGAAGATTCAATTCGCGGTTCGGCGGATTCCCCTCCCCACCCTGGGAATCACGGATGAACCGCTGTCCCGCCTTCAGACGCTGACCCGGCGGATTCCCCCGTATGTGGTGGCCGTGATGCTTTTTGGCATGGTGGTTCCCTTCGGCGCGCTGAATACCCGCCAATTGGTGGGCGAAACCTGGCTGCGGCATGGCATGTCCGAACGGGACAACGAAAATTACGCCACCATGTTCCGCTGTTTCACGGAAGCAGAGCGGATCTATCCCTACCAGATGGAAATTTTTTACATTTTGGGCCGGTATTACATCGATAGTGTCATGGCCACCGAAAACGCCATTTTGGGAGGGGAACGAGGTCTGGCAAACATCCCCGCCGGATTGCGGCCCGAGTACCTGCAAATCTACAATGAGCGGGGCATTGTCACCCTGCAAACCGATATCTTCATGAATCCCAACTACAAGTGGGCTCACAACAACTTGGGCGTGCTGTATGACCGGTACTACGAGCTGCTCCGGCCCGATTCGCCTTTCCGGAATTATTTCAATATTCCTGAACTACCGGACCAAGTGCTGGCGCTGCAAGAAGCCAGCCGTTTGACGTATCGCCGGGTCTTGCAGATCGATAAGGAACAGGTGTACGCGCATTACAACCTGGGCTTGGCGGCCTTCAAACGGAAGGATTACAAGTTGGCGGTCGAACGGCTGAACATGGCGCTGATGGTGGATCCCACCCGGTATGAAATCTACCGCTATCTGGCCCAGTGTTTCATCAACCTCGAAGATTATCCCCGGGCGCAAAGCGCCACGGACAAATACCTCGAGAAGATGATCTACCAGCAGATCATGTCCATTACCAGTTCTTCCGAGGAACGCAAAAAATACTCCCTGATATTGGAATGCCTGGAACGGGGAAACTATCTCCAAGCGGCCCGGCTGGCCCAGCAGGAGTTGGCGTGGCAAAGCGAAGAACTGAATAACTTGTATCTCAAGATCGCTACGGAACTGGCCAAAGACAAGAACCGGCAGGAATCCGCCCGGGAAGCCTTGGACAAGGCGGTCTGGATGCTGAAATCACCTCCCGGTCAGAATCTTCTCTTTTACGCGAAAGTGTATGAGCAACTCGGCGATCTGGAAAAAGCGGCTGAACAACTGGCCGAATATCACCGGCGGCATCCGGAGGAAGGCGAATACACCCGGATGTTGCGGAATTTATATGTTCAGCTGGGCGATATCGAAAAAGCGGCACAGGTTTCTGACGCGCTCGTGAAACGCTTCCCGGATCATTGGCGGGATCTGGTCACCCATGCCCGCATTCTGATTGGAATCCGAACCCCTTGGTCCCAAGTGTTCCCTTATGTCCAATCAGCCATCCAGATCGGTGGTGATGACGCCCGTAGAACGGTGGTGGAAGATCATCCCGGCAATTTCATTAGACCTTTCATTAATGTGGATCCCCGATTGCAACAATTGCTGGGTCCCCAATTCGCGCCTGCCCCGCCGACTCCAGAACCGCCGGTGGAAGAGGCCACGCCATCCAGTCCGCCGGAAACCAGTCCGGAAAGCGCCCCAGTTGAAGAAACCGCCGATGTGCCGGAAAACACCTCGCCTTCTCCGGCTGCTGAACAGCCCAGCGATGGCGCGCCCGAAGACCGAGGGAGTCACTGAAGATGAAACGCGCCCTGTCGATAGGAGACGAGCGGAATGCTCCCTTCCGCTTCCCGAACCGATCCTAGTGCAGCGGTAACCGCCTTACGTTCCAGCCATGCGGATTTTGTTTATCGGGCATAACGGTTATGGATACCCTCACACCCGCGTGCGGTGTTACCACTTCGCCCGGGTGCTGGCCACGATGCCGGATATCGAAACCGCGGTTCTCTCGTTCCGGGATGATCTCGCCCCCCACAAATCCGAAGCCGCCATGTACGAGAACCTGCGGGACCGGGAAAAACTGCTCCTGACCGGCAAGGCAGTCCTCCGCCTGCTGCGCGAACGAAATACGCTGCTGTACATCCAAAAAGCTCATTTCCACGCCGCCGCCCCCTACTGGCTGCACCGGTTGGGATGGTTGCGGCATTACGTGCTGGATTACGATGATTATGACATCCCTCTGTCCAACTTTTTTGTCCGGGGATGGTGGAACCGGATTTTTTTTGGTAGCCACCGCTGGGATGAAATCACCTTCCGGATAGCACGCGGCGCTTTGGGGTGCGTGGCCGCCAGCCACGGACTGGAAAACCTCCTGCTCGATCACAATCCCCGAGTGGCGCTCATTCCCACCGGCGTCGATGGCGAAGTCTTTACCCCGCCGGAATCACGCCCCGGGCGGGACCGGGTGATCTTTTTGTGGAACGGCCTGGTGTGGGGAAAACCGATCCGCCAAAATCTGTTGCTGGTTTTCCGCGCCTTCCAGCGCGCCCTGCCCCGGATGGAGAATGCTGTTTTGCGGATTATCGGAGGCGGGGCCGAATGGGAGACAATTCAGGATCAAACCCGCCGGGAGTTTCCCGATGTGCCGGCCGAATGGAGGGATTGGGCAGAGCCGCAGCAGATGCCCGATTTGCTGCGCAACGCCGATGTAGGGCTGCTGCCGGCGGAAGGGGACGATCTCTGGTTGAAATGTAAAAGTCCCACGAAATTGTTTGAGTACATGGCGTCGGGATTGCCGGTGGTCGCCACGGCGTGCGGAGAGGCCGTGTATGCCCTGCGGCATCTGGAATCGGGTTATCTCGCGGAAGATGAGTCCGCCTTCGCCGAGGGGATTGTCCGGCTGGCCAACGATCCCGCTTTGCGCCAGCGTTTGGGGGAAGGCGCACGGAAACAGGTGGAAGCGGAATATACGTTGAATGTCCTTGGGGAGAAATTGTATCGCTTTTTGAACGCGATCACCGGATCCCTCCAAAAATAAAAAGGGGTATCCGGAAAGTACGTACCGGAGGAGGGAAAATCCATTTCATTCTCCCCGCGATGAGGGTGGACACTTGGGTTCGCCTCCGCCAAAACACCCTCCCCCTGGCCAACTCCCAAAGGGCGAGGGAATTTTGGATATGGTTTTCACTGATTATATCAAAGAGATAAGCACCAAGGATCTGAAAAAAAAGACTCCCATGCCGGAACACCAAATTTAAAAAAACGATAAACACCACCGATCCCGGCCGGACGGTTAAAAAGTTTCGATGGTTTTATTATAATGAGTTGTGAATGTTCCGTTCAAATTAGAATTCATCCCTCCTCCTTGGGATGGAAAGGCCGCCTTCCATGATGGTTCGGATTTTCTTTTACCTGCTGGCAGGATCGCGGCGTTGCCGGCCGGATCTCGCCATCTTCTTGGCTTCGATTTTCTCGATGTCCGGGTGTTCCACCGCGCCGGCCCCGTGGGAGCCGCCAAGGATCCCTCCGGCCGCTCCTTCCGTTTCGGCACCGGAATCCGTTCCAGAGGACATTCAACCGCGTGAACTGATTGAACCGGTTACGACTGCCCCTTCAATTCCAACCACCGGGAGACGGCCGGGATTTGAATTGGGATGGCTGGTAGCCGCGCCAGAATACCTTTCGGCCTCCGATTTGGTCACCAGCGCGGTGGAACACAACGTCACGCACGTGCAGATCGGGGGCACGGTCTTGCAAGCGATCGACGATTTGATACTCGACGCCAACAAAGGCGAATTCGTGCGCCAACTGGCCCGTCAGCTCGACGCCCGCGGAATCGATACGCTGGTATGGAGCCGCGAGTTGCACTTAGAATCGAAAACGTTCCGCTACTTGGCAACCGATCCCCTGGTGGCGGCACGGCAGGCGGCCTACCGGACGGCGCTCCAAACCATTCCCGAAATCGACGGCGTGGTGTTGTCTTTTGACGGCGCATGGCTGGAACCCTGGAACTCCCAGGCGCCCGCTGGTTTTGCCCATATTCCTGTACCCGACCGAATCCGGTTCATCATCGAGATGGTGAAACCGGTGATTGTGGACGAGATGGGCAAACGGCTTTACATCTTTGTGAATGCTTCGCGGCTGGATGCCATCGATTGGATCGCCGAAGCCGTGAATGCCTACCCGGTGGACAGTTTTCCCTTGATCTTCCCTCTGAATTTGCCGTATGGCGCGATGGTGGGGCCGCTCAATCCGTATCTGAACGAATTGGCGGCGCGGCCCCGGTTGATCCTCTGCGATCTGGCCGGCGGCGCGTTTGGCGGACCACGGTTCGTTGTCAGCCTAGGCGGCGAACTGGGACGCTATATCCGGGACATGGAACGCGAGAACTGGCGGGGCATAGCCACTCCCGTGCATCTGGCAGCCGGTTCCGTTTATAACTCGCTTAACACGATCAATCTCCTGACACTGACACAACTGGCCCAGAATCCCAATGTAGTGCCGGTCGTGCCCTGGTCCGATTGGATTCAACGGACTTACGGAGCAGCCCCCATGACCCGGGAGGGCCAAACGTTGCGGAGGATTTACGAATTATCCTATACCTGGGCTTGTAAAATGGCCTACGTAAAGCAATTCTTCCCCTTCGCCGATCAGGGGGATCTTCCCACGGTCGATCAGTTGCGTCAGCGGCTGACAGAACGATGGGGGGACCGGCTGGGCCAGGGATACCAATATATTTACCGGGATCTCCGGGAACCCAAAAAACAAACCCTTCTCGATATCACGCAAGAGGCCTATGAAGCCCTAAGCGGTTTGGAGCAGGCAATCCAGGAGCTGGAGAATATCCGTGACCATTTGCATCCCATGGAGTATGAAGACTTGAACCGGCGGCTCACGCATCAACGCCGCATGGCCGAAGCGCTCTTCTATGCCAAACAAACCTTCTGGGGACTGGATTGGTGGCGGCGCACCAAGGATGAGGATGAAGCCTTGTGCATGGAGGCGAATCTGCAACGCCTGGAGCGGCTGGCGGTGGAATGGGAACAACACACCGGCGGCCAACGACTCCCGGGAGACCCCACCCGCATCCGGGAGTGGGTGTCGGCGATCCGGCGTGAATTTCCGCGGGTACTCTTCGGTGCGCGGGAACGGAATTGGAACAAGATTCAAAATGTCATCATCCGGCAGACGGGGCCGTCCAGCGCCGAAGTGCAATGGACCAGCGCCTGGCCTTCCACTTCCCGGATTTTCGTGACCACCCGCCTGCCCATTTTCGACCGCATGCAGCCGGTCAGCGAATTTTCAGCCACCCGCCATCAAATACCACTGGACCACTTGCAACCGGGAGAGTGGTATTACATCAAACTGCAATGTATCTCCGAAAAAGGCGAAGTGACCAATTCCGGTGAATTCCGCTTCCAACTGGAAGCCCAGCCGGTCATGTGAGCGGAATGTTCATTCTTTCATCGCCAGATGAAAGTCTCTCATAAGATCGACCATGCATTTTACCGCAACGGACTAAATATCCATTCACTATCATTTCCTCCAGAGACAAATTGTTGCGATTGTGTTCTTGATTGAATGAATATCAGCTGGATAATAGACATCGTTGCTTGAGTAACTGGATTCGCGGCTGTCTTATCAACGCGCAGGGCACAAATCACGAGGGGGAGGTATCTTCATGAAAAAGGGATTCACGTTGATTGAATTGTTGATCGTCGTGGCGATTATTGGCATTCTGGCCGCCATTGCCGTGCCCAATTTTTTGAACGCGCAAATCCGCGCCAAGGTATCGCGTTGCTGGTCGGACATGAAAGCCCTGGACACCGCGGTGCGCATGTGCCTGATGGATACCAATCACCTTCCCATCGACGGATGGGATGACGACACGCCGGAAGGGCGCAAGATTTTGAAAGAGGTCTTCAACGGGGTAGGGGATTTCCCCGAATCCGACCGGAAAACCTCGCATTACTTGGCTGTATTGACCAGCCCCATCGCTTATATGAGTTCCGTGCCCATAGATCCTTTCATCGCCAAGAATTCCCTGGAGACAGAGCGGGGATTTGGCAGCCCGTTCGACACGTATATTTATGCCGATCAGGATCCGCGCATCCCGGGGGATGACCAAGGCATCCAGGCCTTGAGTTCGCCTGTGGCGGAGCAATTCGGAATCCGCCCCTTGAAGGACAATGAATGGGCTTTTATCGGGCTGGGGCCGGACGGAGTGGCCGGCATCGGGACCGGCACCGGCGCGTATAGCACCCGGGGATTTCCCTACAGCTCGTCCAATGGCTTGGTCAGCCGCGGGGACGTGGTCATGACCAGTGGCGGCATCATTGGTCAATAGGCAAAGCCGTGGAATGATAATTCAACAATTCGGGTGATTCGATCAATCCTTGAGAATCCGCCGTTCGATTTGACGCCGGATTTGTCTGTTCTCCTGCCACCGTTTTTGCCCTAGACGGACCAGTTCGGTCAGCAGCGGAGTGAAGGGAACCGGCGGATCGGCTTTTTCCCACAGATAGTACGAAAAGGAACCGGGAAGCGTGTTAACCTCGTTGAAATAGACTTTATTCCCGGTCTTGTCGACAAGAAAATCGAAGCGGACCAAGCCGCGGCAATCCAATCCGGAGAAGGCTTTTTGGGCGTAGGCGCGGACTTGGGCTTGAATCTCCTCCGGCACATCGGAAGGATTCAAGTCGCGTTGCATGGAGGCCATGCCGCCGCTGTCGGAAGCCGAGATCTTTTTGTTCCCCTTGAGATATTTTTGTTCAAAGGTCAACAATTTTTCCTCGCTTTTAGGGCGTTCGATGGCTGAAACGCGGGGTGGATTGTTTTCCAAGACGGATATATTCAACTCGTACATCTCTTCCAGCAGCGGTTCGACGATTACTTGGTAATCGAACACGAACGCGCCGGCGATGGAGACCATCAGCTGTTCCTCGGTGCGCGCGCTGGAAATGCCGATACTGGAACCCAGGTTACACGGCTTGACCATTAGGGGGAGCGAAAAATTCCGCAAGATTTCCTGGGTGGTCTCGTGGGCTTTTTCGGCGTCCCAATCCCGCCGGTCCAGCAGGACACCCGGGAGCACAGGGATCCCCTGAGCCGAGAGGGTTTGCTTGGCCGTGTGTTTGTTCATGCCAATGGCCGCCGCCCGGGGACCACAACCCGTGTAGGCCGCGCCGATGAATTCCAAAAATCCCTGGATGCAGCCGTCCTCGCCGAAAGTCCCATGAAAAGCGGGAAAGAAGACATCGACGGGAAAGCGGCGGGGCGCAGGTTTACGAAACCAGCCGCGCGGCTTGGCGTCCACTTCGATCAATTCGGTCACCAGGTCGCTGGTGAGCCGCACCCGGCAGAGATGTTCTTTCATTGTTTCAAAATGAATGTAATTTTCCCGTTTCCGCAATTCCGGGCCGGTGTACCAGAAGCCCTCCGGATCCACATAGACGGGAAGGGTTTCAAATTGCGTGGAATCAAACGCGTCGAGCACCTGCAATCCGGTGATGATGCTGATCTCGTGTTCGGTGGACCGGCCGCCGAAGAGCACCGCCACCCGCGTTTTGGAAGATTCGTTCATGGTCGGACTCCTGATGCAGATTTCCAGATAGTATGCATAATCCGTTTACCCTCCGAAGAGCGTAAAGGCGGAGGGTTCTTCATAGAGATCAGGAAGATCGTTTTCGAACAATACCACGTCTCCCGGCCGCAGTTCACTCTGCAGCCATTGGCGCGCTTTGCCCAAGGTATTGAACTCGTGCAGATTTTCCCTGGGAAATCCATTCTCGAGAAGACCAGAAAAAAAAGCGGGGACGCGGCCGGGGGCGATTAGGGCGATGTGGTCGCACACGTGCGCCGCCAATGGAGCCAGTTGGCGGTGGGCGTTTTCCGATTCGGAACCGAGTTCGACCATGCCAGGGGTGATGAGGAATTTCCGTTGCCCAGGAAGCGCTTTCAAGATCTGAAGGGCGCTTTCGAAACCAACGGGATTGGAATTATAGGCATCGTCGATGGTGATGATGCCGTCTATCCCGCGTTGCACCACGAGGCGGTGAGGAATCGGTGGGACTGTCTGTAATGCGGCCACGGCGGTGAGAGGCGGAACACCCAGCAAAACTCCGGCCAGGAACGCGCCGGTGGCGTTGAGGGCCTGAGGCGCGCCGTGCAACGGCAGATCGAATGTGTAGGTTTTCCCCTTATACTCCAACACACAACGCGATCCGGTTTCGGTGATCTCCTCCTGGACAAGACGGCAATCCAACGGGCCGGCTTCCGCGTTCCGCCCGTAGAAATAGGCTTTGGCTTGAATCCCTAAGGCCATGGCACGGACGTGGGGATCGTCACCGTTGAGGACAGCGAAGCCGTCGGATGACAGCGCGCGGGGGAGTTCGGATTTAGCCTTCGCCACGGCCTCGATGCTTTTGAATCGTTCCATGTGCGCGACACCTACGGCGGTTACGATGGCTGTCTTCGGGGGTGTCAGGCCGCAGAGTGTTTGGATGGAACCGATGCCGTACGCGCCCATTTCGACGATGAAAAACGCGTGCTCTGGCTTCAGGCGTTCGCGGATAACGCGGGTGATTCCCATCAGCGTGTTAACGCTTCCGGGCGTCGCGAGCGAGGGCGCGCGCATGGAGAGGATATGGCTTAGAATATGCTTGGTGGACGTTTTGCCGTAGCTGCCGGTGACCCCGATGATATGCGGCTTGACGCGGCTGAGGATTTCGCGCGCCTCGTTGAGATACCGCCGTTGGATCCGGGATTCCACGGGTACCAGGCACAGGTTGGCCGCCGCCAGGAATAACGGAATCGCAACGATAGACGCCGCGATCCATAAAAGCGTAAAGGAAAAAATCCATCCCGGCATCCTGCCCGTGGAAAGAAATGAGAGCCATAACCAGCCTGTCCATCCGGTGAACACCGCGGTTTGCAGGAGCAAGCTGACCGAGAAGATGCGCTTGGCGCGGGCGGTCATGACCAACGCTTTCTTCACGTTACGGGATTTATTGCTAAGTCCGGCAAGAGCCAACAAGAGAGCCACGGCTCCCACCCCAAGAAAAAGCCGGAAAACCTCCGGCCGGGACAAAGGTAAATCCAATCCGGGATGGATTGACCATCCCAGACTGGACACGGCGGCAACCAGGGTGGCCCGCTTTTCGAAAGAACGGGATCGGAACCACCAACGCAGAAAACGCCGGTTGTCGTATTCCTCTTGTTGGAAATAATGGAGATAACGGAAGGTGATCCGCCATGCCGCGGGGACGTATCCCAGAAGGACTAAGAAAAAAAGAAGCCCGGGGAGCAAGGAGTAAGAAGACTCGTTCATAAAACCGGCTTTTCCATGTTCTCCGCAACAAACTGCTGCATCAGATGACTGACCTGATGGCGGCCGCGGGTTAAAATCGTGTAATGATCGAAGCCTGGTAATGCCACCAAACGGGCGTTCGGAAGCAACGCCTGCATTCGCCGGCCGAAATCAAGCGGGGTTTCCTGATCATCCTCTCCCCAAACCAGCAGAACTGGTTTCCGGATCGCAGGCAGCAAGAGACTCAGATCTTCGTTGACGACTTTGACGAAGATGGGACGCAGCGCCCCGGCCTGGAGATAATCCCGGGAAGCGATGCGGTTATACAACGACTGTTTGATGGCCTGGCCGGGCCGTCCGGGAAATATTTTCTCCGACAGACACGCCAGACCGCGAATGGTCTTCACTCGCCATTTCCGGCGAAACGGAATCTCGCGCTTGAGGCCTGCTGAGGCGATAAAGACCAATCCCCGCACGTGTTCCGGCCATTCACGGGCCAGGCGGACCGCCACCCGTCCGCCGAATGAATGGCCCACCACGATGCACGGCCCGGCGTTGAGCTGATTCAACAATTCACAGACCATGAGGGCGTATTCGCGGGTGCCCCAGACTTCCGGAGGAAAATCGGATTGCCCAAAACCAGGAAAATCGGGCGCGATCAACCGCCCCTGGCCATTCAAGGTTTCCATGAGCGGCAAAAAAGTGGTGGAATCGACTCCCCACCCGTGTAGAAACAGCCAAGGAACACCGGTTCCCTGGTCCAGCACATGGACGTGCAGCGGGTGACCGCCTACGGTCAGCGTGATGCCGGGATGGTTGCCCGGAGATGGTTTCATGCCAAGCCCTCAACCGTGTTCCGACACGGAATTATCAAGTTCATTAGCACAGGGTCAGTCTATCATGGGTTGGATTTATTCCGAATACCAAGAAGATTTGCTCATTCTGATTCATCTCTCCGTGCCACTTCCGTTCACCCCGCCGGCCACTTATAAAAGGAAGGGAACGTCAATTGCAGGGATCTGACGGGAATACTTTTCTCCGGTGATTCGATGAAGCGTAACTATGTCCTTTTCACCGGCTTGTTCTTTTTGGGGATCCTGGTGTCGCTCGGGCTGCAATCACTGGAGAGCCACCGGAAAGGGGATACTCTGTCTTCGCGCACAGGGGAACGGAGTGCATTCCCCAACCGGATCATCTGTGCCGCGCCCAATCTCGTGGAAATTGTGTACGCCTTAGGCGAAGAAGACCGCATTGTGGGAGTCAGCGATTACACCAATTATCCGCCGGAGGCCCAGGCCAAGGAGCGGATCGGGGGAGTATTCAATCCCAACCTGGAGCGGATTTTGGCCTTGCGGCCGGACATGATGATCGTTCAGGGCGCGATGGAAAAACACACGGTATTCTGTCAGCGCCGGGGCATTCCGGTATTGCGCGTGGATATGGAGAACTGGTCTTCCATTGCGGAGGGCATCCGAAAAATCGGATACGCGCTGGGATGCCCGGCGAAGGCAGAAACGCTCGTTAGAGATATTCAGGGCCGTTTGGATGAAATTCGAGGGCGGGTGGCGAATTTGCCGCACCGGCCCAAGGTGTTTCTGAGCATGAGCCGGCGGCCGGGATCGCTCAGCGGCTTGTTTACGGTGAACCGGGAATCGTTCATTCATGAGATGCTGATAACTGCCGGGGGCGTGAATGTCTTTGAGGACGCGCTGACGCGGTATCCCCAAATCTCCAAGGAATCATTGATCACCCGCGCGCCCGAAATCATCCTGGAATTGCAATTGCAGGAAGAGTTTCCAGCCAGGCAGGTAGAAACGTTACGGAAGGATTGGGAGGCCTTGCCCCTGATCCCCGCCGTGGCCACCGGCCGGATCTTCATAGTAACCGAGGATTATGTCATGATCTCCGGTCCCCGGATTCACCTGGCCGCAGAGCGATTCTATCAATTGATCCACGAGAGCCATGGAGCCAAACCCGGACCTGTTGACCATCACTGATCTGCGGTATGCCTACCCGGATTCGTCCTGGCAATTAGACGCGCCGTCGTTTCGGGGGCGGGCCGGGGAAATCGTATCGGTTATAGGCCCTAACGGATCGGGCAAGAGCACGCTGTTGCGCCTGGCGGCCGGCATATTGCCGTTTTCGCAGGGCCGGATCGAGATCCTGGGGAAGGATATCCGGTTCCAGGACAGGCGCCGTATCGCGAAAGTGTTGGGGTACCTTCCCCAAGAGTCCCCTGCGGAGTTCGATTTCCGGGTGATCGATGTGGTAGCGATGGGGCGGTACGCGCATTTGCCGGCCGGGGGGTTCTTGCGCGACCATGACCGTGAGGTTGTAGAGGAATGCATGCGGCAAACCGCCACCCTGCCCTTGAAACAACGGCGAATGTCGCGGTTGTCCGGCGGAGAGCGGAAACGTGTGCTGTTGGCATCGGTACTGGCCCAAGAACCGCGGGTGCTTTTGCTGGACGAGCCGACAAGCGCGTTGGACCTGCATCACCAGGTGCGTTTTTTCGCGATTTTGACTCAGCTGGCTGATGCCGGCCTCTCGATTGTCGTTGTCACGCATGATATGAACTTGGCGTCACTCTATTGCCACCGGATGGTGCTGATGAGCGAGGGGCAGATCGTCCGGGAAGGCGCGCCGGAAGAAGTTCTGACGCTGGAGCAGCTGGCGCCCATCTATGGGGGGAATTTCCTGATCGGGCGGCACCCCCAAATCCCGCGCCCCTTGATCTATCCCGACATGAAAGGAACCGGTGGATGAAAGGCCCCTTGACGTTGCGCTCCGGCTTGGCGCATGTATCCGGCTATGCGATTCTCTTCGCGATGATGTTGGCTGTATGTCCGTTGACAGGCAGCGAGACGATCCGCATGGGGGGCTTGCTTCAAGCCGGGTGGAGGGGGACCTGGGATATTTCGGCGGAGATTTTCTATTTCCAGCGCGTTCCCCGGGTGGTGCTAGCGGCCTGTGTGGTCGGGACGCTGGCGGTGGTCGGAGCGGCGTTCCAAGTGATCCTGCGCAATCCGCTGGCGGAACCGTATACCCTGGGCATCACGGGGGGAGCGTCGGTGGGAGCAGTACTGGCCATCCTGTTCCCTGCCCTGCAATTTACCTGGAGTGTGTTCAGCAGTGTGCAGTTGTTCGCCTTAATCGGGGCGTTTGCCGTCTTGCTGATGATCTACTCGCTGGCGCGGCGTCCGGAAGGCTTCGCGGTCTATACGCTGCTGCTGGCGGGGGTGACGTTGTCGATCGTCTCGGCCGGAGCAGTCATGTTTCTGCGCTACGCAGCCAGCCCCAACTACCTGGTGCAGATGGACCGCTGGATGATGGGCGGGCTGGACGTGACCGGTTACCAGGAACTCGCCGCCTTGTTTCCCTTGCTCATTCCCGGCTTGGGAATTCTTTTCTCGTGCATGGTTGAACTGAACCACTTAGCCTTGGGGGAAGAATTGGCTTTAGGGCACGGGGTAGATGTGCCCGCGGTGTACCAGCGGGTTTTTTTTGGAGGGGGCGTGGCCACGGCGGCGGCGGTGTCGCTTTCGGGTCCGATCGGATTTGTGGGATTGATCGTGCCGCACGCGGTTCGGCGGCTCAGTGGATACGATCACCGCATCGTGCTGCCCGCTTCGTTTTTTATGGGAGGGGCGTTGCTGGCAGCCTGCGATACCGTCGCGCGGACCTTGTTCTCGCCCACGGAAATCCCGGTAGGGATCATCACCGCCCTGGCCGGCGGCCCGCTGTTTCTCCGCATATTACTGCGGAGAAGTTCGTAATTTTCCCAAAAAAAAGCGGGATTGCCCCGCTTTCAGAGAGAGAATGAAGATCAGGTATGAAGAGTTCTATTGAAGGATTTTTATCTATTGAAGGATTTTTAATTGTTCCTCGGTCAGATTTTCTTGCCCATTTTCGGTGATTTGAATCATCTGGCCTTTGTGCACGAACGAGATTTCCGTGCCTATCGACAGGATTTTGGCAATCTCCGGAGAGAGATCGGCCAGTTGAAAATACGCGTCGCTGTAAGGTTTCACCTTAATCGCGGGCTGTTTCTCGTCGAATTGGGTCGAAATCCAAGCCGAGCCGCGTTGGAAAAAGGCCTGCTGCCCCGCGTACCGCACCCCCTGGATTTTCTCCACCTTTTTGCGGCTTTCTTCATCATACCGGAACATCACGTTTTGGGTCGAAAGGGATTCGGCGCGCTGGAGTTGATCCTGCATCACCTCCGACGCAACCACGGCCTCCTTGCCCACCGATTCCGACAACGCGCGGCCTTCCGCATTTCCCGCCATGCCGAAGCCGCCGAAGAATCTTCCGGCGCTGGGGGCGCTGTATACTTCACCAGCCCGCCGCGATACAGGTTCGGGAACGGCAGGCCGCATGGCCAACGGCACATCCTCTTTAACCAGGAATGCGGTATATTCGGTGAGAATGCCGTATTTCCGGCTCAGTTCGATGATTTCCTCCACCAGTTCCTGGTTATGGCCGTTCAGGCGGATTTCGTTCATCAGGTATCCGATTCGCCGGGCGGCCCATAACCGGGGGATGTACTCCAGCTTGGTGTTCTCCTTGGTGAAGGTAAATTCCTCTGTGAATTTCTTTTTTTCGCCTCCGACCTTGCCGGAAAGAGTCACTGGGGCAGTGCCGCCTTCTTCATAGCGCCCCAAGACAACAAGTTGCGAACCGCTGAACAGGTCTGGCAACTCCTTGGGATAGATCTTGCTGACTTCCAGGCTGCCGAAGTCGAGTTCCAGATCGGACAGCACCGGATCGGCAATTTTGGCATACATCGACGAAACGGAAACTTCTATATCCTCGTTGGGTTTTACGTACGTGGCCAATCCTTTGTTTTTCTGGGAGATTTCATCCAGCAACGCGGTGTTGACATCGAATCCCACTCCAAAAGCAAAAATCCGGCATTTGAATTCGTTCCATTTTTGGACATGGGCCAAGATTTCCTTAATATCGCGTTCGCCGACCGTAGGGCGGCCATCGGTGAGAAACAGAACATAGGTTGGCCTCGAACTCTCTTCCACCACGCGCAGTGCGGTTTTAAGGGCGCCGTCGATATTGGTTCCCCCGCTGGCGTCGATCTCCTTGATTTTCTTGCAGATGGAATCGATCTCTTCTTTCCCGGCCGAGGTGAGTTTTCCGGTCAAGGTTTCGATTTCGTCACTGAAAATGACCACCGCGAACCGGTCTTCCTTATTCAAACTCCGAACGCAAAACTCGAGCGCTTCCTTGGCTTGTTCGATCTTGTTATTTCCCTTCATGCTGCCCGATTTATCCAGGACGAAGATCACATCTTTGGGATTGACGCTTTCTGGCTTGGGGATTTCGGGAGCAGCCATGAGGAGGAAAAAGCCATCTTTATCTTCTTCCTTGAAAGTTAGAACATTGATACCAATGGGATCGGTGGAAACGGTATAAATGAGTTGGAAATCATTCTCCGGTAACACATTTTCATCGCTATACTTGAGATGCGCCTTGAAATTGGTGTCCCGTTCAATTTTGACCTCATGACTAGGTGAATAAATATTCTTTATGGGCGTGTTGTTAGAGATATCGACTTTGATCTCAACGTAATCGATAGGTTTCTTGCAGATTTTTTCCGTGGCCAGGGCGTATTGATAACGGCAGACTCCACGGTCGTAGGGTAGAATTTCTTCATATCGAATTTCGATTTTTTTGGTTTTTTCTGGTTCAATGGGAAAGACGCGGGCCTGAATCAATCCCTTGCCAGAGAAGGCTAATATCCCAGGATCTCTTTGCTTACGCACGATGGATTGATAAATACTCTCTGCTTTATCCTTATCCAGCACTTCAGCCTTAACTTGCTCGCCATCCACTTCTAGGGTGAATTTGGAGATATTCGCTCCTTCAGGAACCGCCAACATGTAGGTTCCCTCGAGGCGTTGTTTATAGGGATTGAAAAAAACCTGCTCGATGTGGGTAACGGCCACTTGTTCATTGATCGTGGTTTGGACCTTATAGCTTTGGATGGGCAATGAGGGACCAATGGGTAACCGCTCCGGTGGTGCGGGGATGATAAGGCCTTGGCCCATCCCGGAAGAAGCAAAGGTGAGGATCATGCCAGCAGCCAATGCATAGATCGGGTATCTGTTTGACATCGGTTTATCCTCCCGGATTCGATTCGGCTTTGCCTAATAAAACGGATGTCCAAGCAAATAGTTTGAAATGATTTCTCCACCATGGGATGGAAGAGGAGAATTCCCTATTGAAATAAGCAGACTCCCAAAAGCAAAAAATCATTTAACCTTCCACCGCGCGCCTTCGTCCCCTGGGGGGAAATGCCATACTATATGAACACGGGAGGATATGAACACGGGAGGATGGAATGAGGCATGCTACCTCAGGCTACCTAGGAAGCAGCGGCCAGTTTTACTTTTGCCGCGTCATCATGGAATTCAGGGATAAGAAAAAATCATGAGACAATCAGCCGGTTTTTTCCCAACTCTGCGGGAGGTTCCCAAAGAAGCGGAAGCCAAAAGCCATATCCTGATGCTTCGGGCGGGATTGATACGCCAATTGGCCGCCGGTTTATATATCTACCTGCCGCTCGGTTGGCGTTCGCTGCGTAAAATCGAGCAGATCGTGCGGGAAGAGATGGACGCATCCGGCGCCATTGAAGTGTTGTTGCCTACTCTGCAGCCCGATGAATTATGGAAAAAAACCGGCCGCTGGGAAGCCATGGGGCCGGAAATGATGCGCCTGTTGGACCGCAATGAACGCCAGTTTGTTTTGGGGCCCACGCATGAAGAAGTCATCACCAGCCTGATTGCGAACGAAATCCGCTCGTACCGGGATTTGCCTAAGAATCTCTACCAGATCCAAACCAAGTTCCGGGATGAAATCCGGCCTCGGTTCGGCATCGTCCGGGCGCGGGAATTCATCATGAAAGATGGGTATTCGTTCGATGTGGATGAAGCGGGCGCGGCCCGTTCATACCAACTGATGTACGACGCGTACAAGCGGACTTTCCACCGTTGCGGCTTGACTACCATTCCCGTGGAAGCGGACACGGGCGTCATGGGGGGGAACTTGTCCCACGAATTCATGGTTCCAGCAGAAATCGGGGAGGCGGAGATTGTCTCTTGTTCGCATTGCAATTACCGGGCCAACCGCGAATTGACCGAATCCCGCGCGCCGGCGGATCCGCCAGCGGTTGTCTCTGTGCCCCCGGTGGCCGAGGTACACACGCCTAACCTGCGCACCGTCGAAGAAGTGGCGGAATTTTTGCGGATTACACCGGCAAGCATGATCAAAACGCTGATCTATGTCTCAAACGGCGCCCCATTCGTTGTCCTCATCCGGGGAGATCACACAGTCAACGAGGCCAAGGTTGCCAAGGCCGTTAACGGACCTGTGGAAATGGCCTCCCCGGAAATCATTGCCAAAGTCACCCACGCGCCCGTGGGATTCGCCGGCCCGGTGGGCTTGCGGGGTGTAAAGATTTTCGCTGATTATTTCATTCGGACCATTGACGCCGGAGTCACGGGAGCAAATAAAGAAGATTATCATATTCGTAACGTGTCGCCCGGCCGGGACTTTCAGCCCGACGTATGGGGGGATTTCCGGTCCGTCGATGAGGGAGACGCTTGCCCCCGGTGCGGCACGGGCACTTTGAGCATCCGCTTCGGGATCGAGGTGGGCCATGTCTTCGTGCTGGGCACCAAGTATAGTGAAGCGTTGCAGGCCTATTACACTGGCGAGGACAGCCAGCGGCGGCCCATGATCATGGGATGTTATGGCATCGGCGTGAGCCGGACGATGGCCGCTGTAGTGGAAGAGAACTCCGACGACAAAGGCATCGTATGGCCGGTTTCTGTCGCGCCGTATCACGTCCATGTGCTCAACTTGTCGGTGCGGAATTCCGAGGTGACCCGCGTCGCGGAGGAATTGTATCAATCATTCCAAAATGCTGGCCTCGAGGTATTGCTTGATGACCGGGACGAACGGCCCGGAATCAAATTCAAGGATGCCGATTTACTCGGCCTGCCCTACCGGGTGGTAGTGGGGGAAAAATCTCTCCAAGAAGGCGTGGTGGAATTCGTGCCCCGAAAAACACTGGAGAAATCCATGATCCCCCCCGACGAGATTGTCCCGCGGGTGAAATCCCAATACGAATCAGATATAGCATCCTTACGGCCGGATTTTTGACCTCGGATACCGGCCAATGGCTTACTCGAAAATCCGTAGACTCCCAAATCCCGGCATTATGCGAAGCCGATGATTGAAATCCTTTCCCTCAATGAATGCGCGTTCCGACTGGAAGACAATTTAGTCGTTGCCCTGGGTTTTTTCGATGGGCTGCATTTGGCCCATCAGCGTCTCATCACGGAAGCCAAGCGCCGAGCCCACGCCCGGGGGGGATGGTTGACCGTCTTCACATTTCAAAACCATCCCAGCCAGGTGCTGAATCCCGGCACGCCGGTGCCGCTTCTCTCTCCTTATCCATTAAAACGCGAACTATTGAAAGCCATGGAAGTGGATGCGGTGGTGGCGGTTCCCTTCGATTGGGCGCTGTGCCATACCTCCGCGGAGGCGTTCATCGATACGGTGTTGCGCGGCCGTCTCCACGCGCGGGAAGTGGTCATCGGCTTCAATTTCCGATTCGGGCACCAACGCCGGGGTTCGGCGGAGATGCTGAAACAACGGGTGCCGGAAGCGTTCGAAGCGGTTACCATCATCGAACAACAATTCCACGACGATATTCCCATCAGCAGCAGCGCTATTCGTGAATTAGTTCAGAATGGCCATCTCCTTGAGGCGGAGGCCTTACTGGGAAGGCCGTACCCTGTGGCCGGATTGGTGGTCCGGGGAGATGGCCGGGGGCGTGCCCTCGGTGTGCCCACCGCCAACCTGGCCATCGACAACCAAGTTTTGCCCCCCAACGGCGTTTATGGTGTGCGGGTGTATATCGGCGGTCTAGGCAATCAAACCAAATGGGGCGTGATGAACATTGGGAACGTGCCTACGTTCAAAAACGAAACCATCCGCCATGCCGAAGCGCACATCCTGGATTTTGATCAGAATATTTACGATCAATACCTCATCGCGGAGATCATACATCCCCTGCGGGAAGAGAGGAAATTTCCAGGGCCGGTGGAATTGATCCGGCAAATCCACGCAGATATCGAAGCGTTTCAAGACTGGGTTTCTCAATCTTCTGGAATGCGTTAATTCCCGAAATTAGGCGGGAAGTTGCCGTTATATATCTTTCCATCCACCATAAGATTGATGACCACGCTGGGATCGCCCCCATACCAGAAAATATCGCCGTTGCTGATCAAACCATTGGAAGGATGGTAACTGTTGCCCTGGCCGTTATTGCGCTGGATGCCGAAAAAGGGATTGGCGGAGTATAGCCCGTTTTCCGACATGTCCGGCCCTTGCGAGAAGATGTTGTAGGCCACGTTGCGTTTGTTTTTTTGAGCCACGCCGGTCTCATAGGCGGCTTGGGTTTTGTCAAATCGCCTCTCCGCGGTGTCCTGAAACGGATCGTGAGGCAATGAACTGATGTAGGGTATGGGTGAGGTCAGAAAAAAAAGTCCCGATTCGCTGCGGGGACGCCGGCCGGTGAAGATGTTATCCTCCGATTCGGGCGGATAGGAATTGTTGTCCAAATAATACATCTCATGAGCCTGAGCGAGCGCCTTGATGTCCGTTTTTACCCGGGCGACCTTCGCCTTGATCTGGGCGTTCAGAAAGTTGGGCACGGCAATCGCGGCCAGTATGCCGATGATCGCCACCACAATCAACAGTTCGATCAGCGTAAAACCTCCACTTGGCCTCTTCATGCGCTTCTCCTATTGAATTGAAGTATCATGCCCTAACATATAAAAAATACGGCCGCCGGCAATGGGAAACCGGCGGCCGTAACTCATTTTGCGAAGACTAATACAATTCCCATGCCGTAAGCATTGTACCCGGATTTCCAAAAACCATCAACGCGATATCCCGTGCTCCACCTCCCGGTACCGCCCGGGAGGCCCAAGTAAAAGCGACTCCACCGTTCACGGCTGCCGGCATGGATTCGCTGGCATTCCCCCCGTCCGTCTCAGGAAATTCCGGTAACGGATGCACCACGAACGCCGGAGTGGCTGGCATGCCATCCACGTTGAACACCCGGCCCACCACGCTTTCGGTGAATTGCACATCATCCGCCGCGTTATCGATCCACGATACCACAAAAGTTCCATTGCGGGCCATGGCGCAGCGCGTCCGGGAGACGGATCTTCCGTCACTATGCTGGCTGACCAAAATATAGGGGCCGATCCGTTCCCCTTGGTCACTCCATAATTGGGCCAACACCACGGGCATATTGATCAGTTCTTCAGGCAGCCCGATTCCATCGGGCGCGGTGACCTCATAGACGGTGACGAAAGTCCCTCCGCCGCCGGCTGCCATCCAGGCAGGGTGGATTTGGAGGATTTCATCGGTCACGACAAACTCTTGTTTTTTTTCGCCCTCCAAGTTGAAGATAATCCCTTTGAATAAATTGGCGCCTCCCACTCGTGAATCATCATCTTGATACACGCAGACAAAACCGTTTTTCAACGCGCCCAGCCAGACATTACCTTGTTGGCCAGTCATATCATCCAAAAAGAATTCCTCTTTGTACCGGCTGCCATCGGGATTGAAAAGATTTAGTGTGGCCACTTGGTTGCCGCCCTGAGGCCAGTCCGGATCCGCTTCGTAACGATGCCCCTGGGCTGCCGTTCCGATGACCAGTTTTCCGTCGTTCAACCAACAGGCGTCCCACTCCCGGTGCCCCGCGCTGAATTCCGCCACCGATAGAGGGGGTGTGAGAGGTTCCAGTTGATCATTGAACAACCGGAAAAATCCATGTCCTTGCTGATTGTCTTCTTGAATACCGTCCGCGTCGATCACCGTGCCGGGGATGACGGCCTCTGATCCAGTCAACGGACCGGCGGCAAACGTCGCGGCGGCCATGAATATGTTCCCATCCGGATTGGCTTTATTTAGCGTCCAGTTGGTGTTGCTTCCGGTATTCACTCCCACCAGAACGTCAATGTCGATGGCCATATCGAACACGGGTAAAAGGCGGTTGCCGGAAGCGTCCACGCCGCCGACGTGATGGCTGCCGCTCCGGTTGACCCAAAACACGGCCGTGGAGCCGTTTGCCAGAATGGAAATCTTCGGTTCCCGTTCGTCCGCCGCCGAGGAGGCCAACACGATAGTTCCACTCGCGGTGACGGCTCTCAAGCCGATTTCTTCATACGTGGGAGTATCGTTCCGCAATTCGATGGAACCGCCAATCGGCTGGGCGGATGCCTCCCACCCGGCCAGTGCCGCGGGAAACAACATAAAAAATCCAATCCTACGACTCCAAATCCTTGAATTCATTCAGGACCTCCTTGAGTAAGACTCGTTTTGAATTCGTTCGGTTGAGCATTTTTACCGTACTACCATTGGCCCAATCGGAACTACTGAATCGATGAGACGAAATGCCTTAAAGGTACCTTTCCCGGACTTCCTCACCCCTGGCACTCTCTTTCCCCGTGGAAGAGGGAATCGGTGAGATTGGTCCCGGTCGATTGCGGGACTGGAGCCCCAGGCAAGACGAAAAAGCGATGGTGTCCTGGCACGGTTATCCCGCAATTTCATTACTCATTCATGACGTACACTCAAAAATTTGAAGGTTGAATCAGTGTCAGGCTACCATAAAGAATATATGGACTTGGAGAGAATCATCAACCAAAAGAAGGAATTTTCTTTCGTTACTCCGCCGTTGAGGATTGTGTTTCGGCGGATTCCGGCGGGGAGGTCAGGACCGGATTTTGATCCACGTCTTCAGGAATCTGATCCACGCCGTACCGCTGGCTGATGTGATACGAAATCGTGAGGAGGCCCCGGGTCAAATGTTCGTGGACGAGAATCACATGCTCGGGGACGATCAGTTCGGTGGGCGCAAAATTCCAGATGCCTTTAACACCACCCAGCACCAGCTGATCGGCCACTTCTTGCGCGACGCTGGCGGGGGTACAAATTACGCCGATGTCGATTTGCCGTTCGCGGCAAATGCGGGTGAGGTTTTCCACGTCCTCGATTTTCACTCCCCGGACGGAATAGTTTTGAAACTTGGGATTGGAATCGAAAATGCCCCCCACCTTGAAGCCATCCCGTTCAAATCCTTGATAACTGGCCAATGCCTGGCCGATATTGCCGAATCCGACGATAGCAAAGGTCAACGTGCGGCGGGATAAGAAGACTTCACGGATGGTTTGCAACAGTTGGGGAACCTCATACCCAACTCCCGTCTGTCCTTTCACTTTTAATGGGAGGAAATCCTGCTTCACCACCGCGGGATTCACGCCCAGCAAAAAGGCCAGTTTGCTGGTGGAGATGTATTGGATGCCTTTTTGCGAAAATTCTTCCAATACATTGAGATAGCGGGACATGCGAAACAGGGTAGCCTCGCTCAACTGGGGCGGCTTGAATTTGATATTTTCATCCATTGGCGTTCATTGAAAACCGGATTCGAATTTTTTGAGTCAACTCCAAAAATTGGTTAAAGCCTGCCAGTTTGGTTAATTCAATATACATAACTATCCCGAAAGGTTCCAGTCAAAAAGGAAGAAAGAATCATTCCGTCTCAATCCCGTAAGGCGTATGAATCCATGGATTTCTGACATTTTCCGAATATGATACCCACTTGATCCCGTGGATCGATTCCATTACGGCCGGGGGCGATTCGACCAATGCGTATTCTCGGAATATCCGCCTTTTACCACGACAGCGCGGCCTGCCTGGTTCAGGATGGCGAGATCGTGGCCGCCGCCCAAGAGGAACGGTTCACCCGGAAGAAGCACGATTCCTCGTTTCCGATCCATGCCATCCAGGCCTGCCTTAAAATTGGAGGCCTCCGGCCCGGTCAGTTGGATTATGTGGCGTTCTATGACAAACCGCTCGTCAAGTTTGAACGGATATTGGAAACCTATCTGGCGGTCGCGCCGCGCGGATTGCGCACCTTTCTGATGGCCATCCCTCTGTGGTTGCAGGAAAAGTTGTTCATGCGCAAACTGATCCTGGATTTTCTGCCGGATTACGAGGGTCCAATCCTTTTTGGGGATCACCACGAAAGCCACGCCGCAAGCGCGTTCTATCCATCGCCCTACAATGAAGCCGCCTTCCTGACCGTGGACGGCGTGGGCGAATGGTCCACCACCACATATGGGTATGGGAAAGACAAAGACATTAAGATCCTGGCCGAGATCCGCTTTCCTCATTCCCTGGGACTGCTGTACTCGGCCTTCACCTACTACACCGGATTCAAAGTCAATTCCGGGGAATACAAGGTAATGGGTCTCGCTCCCTACGGGGAACCGAAATATGTTCAAACCATATATGACCACCTGGTTGATCTCAAGCCGGACGGTTCCTTCCAGCTCAACATGGAGTATTTCAACTACTTGAGTGGATTGACGATGACCAATTCCCGCTTCGATGAACTCTTCGGCGGGCCCCCCCGGCAGCCCGAGACTCGTTTAACTCAAAAGGAAATGGACCTGGCCCGGTCCGTGCAGGACGTGACCGAGGAGATCATGCTGCGCATGGCGCGCCACATCCATCAGATCACAGGTCAAAAAAATCTCTGCCTGGCGGGCGGTGTGGCCCTCAATTGCGTGGCCAACGGCCGGATTTTGCGCGAAGGACCGTATGAGTCGATCTGGATCCAGCCGGCGGCCGGCGACGCGGGCGGCGCGTTGGGTGTGGCGCTGAGCATATACCACCGCTACCTGCAAAATCCCTTGCCGCACAAAAACGGCGCCGATTTCATGAAGGCTGCCCTGCTCGGGCCGGAATACACTGACCAAGAATTGAAAGATTATTTGATCCAGGCCGGAATTCCTTACCGGGAGCTGACCGAAGATGAATTGCCCCGCGTCACCGCCGATTTATTGACCCAAGAGAACGTGATCGGCTGGTTTCAGGGCCGCATGGAATTCGGACCGCGCGCTCTGGGAGCCCGGAGCATCCTGGGTGACGCCCGGTCGAAAACCATGCAGTCCAAGATGAATCTGAAAATCAAGTTCCGCGAATCCTTCCGCCCCTTCGCTCCCGTGGTGCTGCGCGAGAAAGTTCAGGAGTATTTCGAGTTGGACTGCGCTTCGCCCTACATGCTGTTGGTGGCTGCCGTGAAGGAAAACCGCCGGGTGCCTATGTCCGAGGAACAACAAAAACTGTGGGGCATCGACAAACTCAACGTCCCCCGGTCCGACATTCCGGCTATCACTCATGTGGACTACTCCGCCCGCGTGCAGACCGTCACCCGCGAGGACAATCCCCGGTATTACGACACGATCCGGTGCTTCGAGGAGAAAACCGGCTGCGCGGTGCTGGTGAACACTTCGTTCAACGTCCGGGGCGAGCCGATCGTCTGCACGCCCGAAGACGCTTACCGCTGCTTCATGCGCACGGACATGGATTACCTGGTCATGGGACGCTGCCTGCTCGACAAGCGGAATCAACCGGAGTGGAAGGAAACGCACGATTGGCGGAAGGAGTTCACCCTTGACTAAAAAACTGACTCCCGAGAACGCGACGCCACGGGATCTGAGGAATTTCGGATTCGGGATGACCCTTTTCTTCCTGGTGGTGGGCGGGCTGGTGTGGTGGAAGGGCCACGCGCCCAGCGCCTATGGATTATGGATTGCCGCCTTCCTGGTTTTTCTCGCGCCTGCCTGGCTCTTCCCCGCCGGATTGCGGCCGGTTTTTCGGGGATGGATGAAAATCGCCGGGATACTGAGTTGGATCATATCCAACACGATTTTGTGCCTGATCTTCTTTCTTATTTTCACCCCTGTTTCGTGGATCCAAAAGTTGACCGGCCGCGATCTGCTGGCACTCAAATTCCCGGGCACTCAGGATTCATACTGGATTGACCGTTCCCAGGAACCGGACAATCCCAAGCATTTTGAGAGGTTGTATTGATTGATTAGGGCAGTCGGCATCCATCGCTTGGGCGGATGGGCCGGGTGATGCTGCTTTTCATCGGGGCCGGTTAATCAAATCCAGTCCATGCATTCGTGGCGTCTCACTCCAATGTCATGCGTACTGCCGGATAGATAAAAAAAGAAGAGTGAGACGAATCCCACCCTTCTTGGTTCTCCACGCAAGGGAATTGGCTTTGTTTCCTCTGCCGGTTTGTCTCACACCTTCAACGTGGCCTCGCCCTTTTTCCACTGGCAGGGAGTCAGTTCACCGGTCTGCAAAGCGTCCAAAACCCGCAAGACTTCATCCACATTGCGCCCCACGGGCAAGTCCGTGATATAGATGAAGCGAAGGATGCCCTCGGGATCAATCAGGAACGTTCCCCGGTAGGCCATGCCCTCATCCTCTTTAAGAATCCCGTAATCGCGGGCAATGCTCTTCGTATAATCGGCGATCAAGGGGATTTCCAGATTCTTCAACTCGGGATGAGAATTGCACCATCCGAGATGAGAAAACTTGCTGTCGGTACTCCCTCCGATCACCACGCAATTGCGGTCGGCGAATTCCTTATGGCGATGGCTGAACTCGACGATTTCCGTCGGGCAGACAAACGTGAAGTCCAGCGGGTAAAAGAAAAGACAGACCCATTTGCCTTTCAATCCGCTCAAGGAAATCGTTTTGAAATCTTTCTTGTCCAACGCCTCCACGGTGAAATCAGGGGCTGGCAGTCCAATACGAATTGACATCGTGCTCTATCTCCTTTACGTACAAGATTTTAATGGCAATGCCATAGTTATGTTAAAAATTTTACAAATACAGCGGATAAACAAACTTCTGAAAACCCGTACTTTTCAGGTGCAGTCTTATTTTTTTGAATATCTATTTGAGAAAAGAGTTCATCAAAGAGAATCGTTACAGTAAGTTATGAAGATTCAGGATGGGTATATATTGGCTACATCGATTTTTTTTCATTTTGCCTTTGACAATCCGGACAGAGTCCCGAAACTGAAATCTGGGGAAGGAGAACCTGGTAGCCTGTTATTTGTTCGATCATTTTGAATACTTCTTCATTTACCGTTACTGGCGCATCCGTTACGCGTCCGCATTGCAGACAGGTGATATGGTGATGCGGGGATGTATCCGCGTCAAAATGATCTAAAGATTTCCCGCCTTGGATGGATTGGGCCAATCCATCCTCTACGAGAATACGCAAATTCCGGTAGACAGTCCCTAGACTGACATCGGTGTATTCTTTCTTGAGTTTTTCATAAACCCACTCCGCCGTGGGATGTTCTTTCGTCCCACGGAGGAGCTCCAGGATTCGTTCCCGCCGAACACTTCGTTTGCGATGGTTGGATTGATTCATTGTCTTAATAATTATAATCGTTCTTATTATTATCTCCAAATGAATCGATGTCAAGATGAATTTTCAAAAGAATGGATCTTGAATTGAAACGATTCCATTTCCTCGTTCTCAGGCATCCCCCGAAAACCCGAACTTCGCGATGGATGGACGTTGGTTAATCATACACTGGGACGCAAGCCGGCGAAAGGACTGCTAAGAATAGATCCCATTTTATTCTATTTTTCTCTCATAGATAGATTGAATCAATAGAACGGTTATGAACGAAAACGGTCACGGACCGGCTATTTTGTTCCGGAAGGATTCCCAGGGAAACAGAAAAACTTCCAATATTCCGCACCTTTTTAAAAAATAAACCTCCCTTCTATCCCCCGTCAACCGCCCCGATCCGACGAATTCCCTTTTTCGTAATATGGCCTGATTTCTGTGGATTGGGGAATGGGATCCGCAAGAGTCATGGGAATCCCCCAGTGCTCCCGCATGATCGAAGCAAATTCCCGGAACTCCTCCACGAATCCGGGAGCCACCCAGTATTCCATACGCCCTTCCTCGGCCTCTTCGGTACGGACCACCACCATGCCCTCCATGTCATCGAGCACGGCATTGACGAAGGCGATTTCATTTTTAGGCAACCGGCCGGGAATGATCACGCATTCCGGGCACGGGGGCTTGATGTTCTCCATGCCGGACAGCCTCTTGGTAGGAAATGAAATACCGATACAATGCAGCAGCCACGATACTATTTTCGATCGTTCGACTCAACCGGACAATGCCTCCCCGGGACAGGCGTCTTCAACTTCCCGGTGGAGCCGGATCTTGCTGGAATAAACAAGGATAAACCATTATGCGTATCGCGGTGATTGGCACAGGGTATGTAGGATTGGTCACCGGCACCTGCCTGGCGGAATCCGGAAACGACGTCATTTGCGTAGACATCGACGAAAAGAAGATCGAGCGGCTTAAGCAGGGGATGATCCCCATCTATGAGCCCGGATTGGAAGAGCTGGTAATCCGCAACGTCCAGGAAGAACGCTTGGAGTTCACCACCGATCTGGCGGCGGCGGTCCACAAGTCGCTGTTGATTTTCATCGCTGTCGGCACGCCGCTGTCTCCCGAGCGGAAAGCGGACTTGCGCGCAGTGTATGCTGTCGCGCGGGAGATCGGACAAGTCATGGAGGGCTTCAAGATCATCGTGATGAAATCCACGGTGCCGGTGGGCACCCATGCCCGGGTTCAGCAAGTTATCGCCGAGGAGCTGCGGGCGCGGCACGCGGACTATGAGTTCGACGTGGTTTCCAATCCCGAGTTTTTGAAAGAAGGGGCGGCGATCGAGGATTTCATGAAGCCCGACCGGGTAATCATTGGCGTGGACAATATCCGCACCGCCGAGATCATGCGCGAGCTATACGCCCCCTTCGTGCGCACCGGCAAGCCGATTCTGATCATGAACAACGCCTCGGCGGAGATGACGAAATACGCCGCCAACGCCCTGCTGGCCGCCAAGATTTCGTTCATGAACGAAATCGCCAATATTTGCGAACGGGTAGGGGCCGACGTGGACCTCGTCCGCCAGGGCATCGGTTCGGATTCCCGCATCGGCTATCCTTTCATCTTCCCAGGCGTGGGGTATGGCGGCAGTTGTTTTCCCAAGGATATCCAGGCCCTCATTCAGACCGCGCGCGATCACGGGTACGAACCGGCTATTCTCCCGGCCGTGGAAGCGGTCAACCAGCAACAGAAAAAAATCCTCATCCCCAAGATCCTTCAGCATTTCGGCGCGCCTTTGCAGGGGAAAACGATCGCCGTGTGGGGCCTGGCGTTCAAACCCAAAACCGATGACATGCGCGAAGCCCCGTCGATTACCATCATCGAATCGCTCTTGGAGAACCAGGCCGACGTGACCGCCTATGATCCGGTGGCCGTAGACCAAGCAAGAATGATATTCGACAGCCGAGTGAAGTTCGCCAAGAAGAATTATGACTGCCTGAAGGACGCGGACGCGCTGGTGGTGGTCACCGAGTGGGACGAGTTCCGCCGCCCCAACTGGGACACGATCAAGTCCCTGATGCGCCAGCCGGTGATTTTCGATGGCCGTAATATCTACGATCCCAAACGGATGAAAGCGTTGGGATTCACCTATTACGCGGTGGGGAGGTAATGGAAATCCGCCGATTCCCGGGGATCCATTCCAGGAGTGCGGCAAGGGCCAACCGCCCCTGACGGAATCCGCAGGCGGGGGTCCTCTCATTCCATGCGCGCCTTCATTGAAATGTTGCCCAAAAAATACCTCCCCCGGGAGAGGGGAGGGTGAGAGAATAAAGTGGAAGAACGAAGAACGGCGTTTCGTTTTATCAGTTTCGCAATTCCTCCATATAAATGGAGTAGGTTTGGTCCAGGATGTCCGCGGTGATGGTCCGCGGGTGATTGGTAAAGATGAATTGATCCAGGATGAGATCGGTCACATCGCGGGGATCGCAAGCCCGGAGCGGTTGATTCTTGCGGCGGTAGAATTTTTGAATCACGGCGTCTACATCTGCGGGATTGTAGGCTAATTTTTTCTGGCGGCATTCCAAATCGAAGATGGCCTTGTAGGCTTCCACAGACGGTTCGCCCAGGTAAATCTTGTAACGGATCCGGCGGAGAAAGGCCTCATCCGCCAGCTCATGGGGATTCAAGTTGGTGGCGAAGACCACCAGTTCCTCGAAGGGGATGGTGAATTTTTTGCCCGTGTGGAGGGTCAAGTAGTCGATTCGCTCTTCCAACGGGACGATCCAGCGATTCAACAGGTCCTTGGGCTGAACGATCTGCCGGCCAAAATCATCGATGATAAAAACCCCGCCGTTAGCCTTCATCTGCAAGGGTGCCTCGTAAAACCGCGTGGTAACGTTGTACCGGAGATCGAGCATGTCGAGCGTCAATTCCCCGCCGACAATGACCGACGGCCGGTGACAGAGCACCCAGCGGTTATCCAGATGCGTATCCGAAATCCAGACGCTGTCGGACATCCCCCGCAAGCGCACCTGGGTCCTTTGATGATAAACGGGATCATACACGCGGATCAGGCTGCCTCCCACAAGCAACGTATGAGGAATGGCAATGTGCCCGCCATGTTGGTCGAGGAACCGGGCGACTGCCTTGGCGAGGGTGGTTTTGCCGGTGCCAGGCGGTCCATACAAAAAGCAGGATTTCCCCGAGCAGATCGCCGGTCCGATCCGGCTGAAGATGCTGTCGTCAATGATGAAATCCGCCCACCCCTGGCGCAGCGTCTCTTCTTGAATCGCAATGTTCCGCAGGCCGTGGGTGTTCACATAATCCGTGTATTGTTTCAGGGTGACCGGCGCCGGCCCGATGTACGTGTCTACTTGCAACAGGTCGCGGACGTGGTTTTTGCCCCGCTCGGTCAAGACAAACCGGTCGGCGGAATTGCCCAGGCCTTGTCCGCCGCGCTTTTCCGCGTACGTCAAGGAGACCAATTCATCAAGCAACGGATCCAGGACGATAAACGGGAGGCAAAGATAATCGGCAATCTCACGCCCTGTCAGCCCGCCGTAGCGGTAGAGGTGTTTGACGATCAAGTCGGAGATTAAGGCCCCGGTCAGGCCGGTATCTTCCAAGGTTTCGGGAGCTTGGGGATAATTCGATACCGCGTCATCCACAAAAAAAGGATGGGGGGTGACCAGATGAGGCGGTTTGACTGGAGTTTCGATCTCTTTCTCTTGCTGAACCAACCTGTTTGCTTGATAACGGTCATACTGATTCAGGACCATGATGGCGCCTCTTTCCCGGCGGACCGGTCTTTGGATTTTCATCCGGACACGCTGTGAGATCCGCCCGCCTTGTTCCGCCAGGTTCCGGCCTGGGACGCGTGGCCATTCGGGAACCCTCACTACGGACCCCGGCCGGCCGGGTTGATGGTTTCAGAATTATCGCGATGCCGAGTCGCCCCCCAACGCCTCCTGCGACATGATGCCGATAACCCGGGACTCTCCAGAGGGTTTGGTCTTGGTCAGCATCCGTTGATAGGTCTGGCTGGCCTCGATGCCACCCATACCCTCCCCCTGAGCGAACATCTTGATCACTACGCTTCGGTTGCGCACCCGGCCGGCTTCCGACCAGTTGGAAGCCGCGGGGCGGGTCTCGCCAAAGCCATGCACGGTAATGCGTTCATCCCATACGCCCGCGCTCCGCAGATATTCCGCTACCGCCATTGCCCGCCGGTAGGAGAGTTTTTTGTTGTATTCGTCCGTGTTGATGTGATCGGCATGGCCTTCAACGATGACCAGCCCTTTCCGGGTGTTCACCACCTGGGCAATCTCGTCCAATTGCCGCTGGGAGGCTGGAGTCAGGTCCGCCTTGTCAAAATCAAAATAGACCTGGCCGATCACCGGATCCGGCTGGGCGGCTTCTGCGATCATGCCGTCGAAGACGGTCCGGGTTTCCGTCCCGAAAGGCACCTCCGCGGGACGGGTCAGGTTTTTATCGGTCAAAGTCTCACACCCCGCCAAGAATCCCACCGTGACACACAGCATCCAGAGTTGTTTCATCATCGGGTCTCCCTATCTCACACAAACGGGGATGCATGGATTTTTTTGTCTTTCTCCCCGGGACGTCTTATTTCGAGAAATGCTCCAGGATCTTGATCACGGCCGGCCCTCCCAGCACGACGAAAATGGCCGGGAAAATAAAGAGGACGAGAGGAAAAATGAGTTTGACGGTGGTCTTGGCCGCCAATTCCTCGGCCCGTTGCCGCCGGCGGGTGCGCATGTCGTCCGCGTGCACCCGCAAGGCCTGCCCAATGCTGGTCCCGAATTTCTCGGCTTGGACCAACACGGCGACCAGGGCTTTCAAATCCATAACGCCTGTGCGTTCCCCCAAGTCGTGCATCGCTTCCTGCCGGGGTTGACCGAGCCGGATCACGGCGCAGGTGAGTTTCAATTCATCGCTGAGCACGCGGTTGCCCATGTGAAATTCTTCGCTCACTTTTTGCAGGGCCGCGTTTAATCCCAGGCCGGATTCGATGCACACGACCAACAGGTCCAGGGCGTCGGGGAGGCCCCGGAAGATCTGTTCCTGGCGGTGGCGTTTGCGGAGGATCAGAAAGATATCCGGCGCGAAGAAACCGATCCCCATCATGAAGAGGGCCGGAAAGAGGGCCTGGGTCATGGGCATCTGCCGGAACACGTACACCGCGAGCAACAGCAGCGGGAAAAGCATGGTGAGCATCAGCTTCGCCCCCCAGTATTGATACAACGCGTTTTCGCTGTAGTAGCCGGCCATGGCCAGCCGCTGCTTGGTCAGGGATCGGACCTGGGGATCTTTCGGCGCGACCCGCTGGCCCAGCGAGGCGACGACGCTTTGGTCGATTTGTTCCGCGTAAAAGGGCGACATGGCCGTGGCGCTGGCCGCTTCCAGAGGCCGCAAGCGGTCGATCCGGCGGTCGATAGGGTGCTTCACCACCCCGGTGACCGAAGCCACTCCCACCACCAGGAAAAACACCGCAAAGAAACTGAATCCGCCAATCACCAATGGGTCCATCAGACTTTAATCCTCACGATTTTATAAATCATGGCCATCCCGACACACTGCAGAAATCCCGCAATGTAAAGCATCTTGCGTCCCAGGCCGGTATCGATTAAAACCCGCACATACGAGGGATTCATGGACAAAATCAGGCCGAAGACGATCACCGGCAGCGCGCTGAGCACAATCCCCGACAAGCGTCCTTCCGCCGTCAGCGCCTTCACCTGCCCCATGACCTTGAACCGGTCCCGGACTACCCGCGACAGGTTGTCGAGGACTTCCGCCAGGTCGCCGCCGGTCTGTTGGTGGATCAGCAACGACAACACGAAAAACCGCACGTCGATCAGGGGGACGCGCAACGCCAGCCGGCGCAGGGAATCATCCAGGGGCAAACCCATTTGCGTCTCATAAAAGACCTGGGCGAATTCCGGGCCCACCGGCGCAGGCATCTCGGTGGAAACCATTTGCATGCCCATGGTAAACGGGTGACCTGCCCGCAAGGACCGGCCGATGATTTCCAGGGATTGGGGGAAGCCGGCCTCGAAAGCCTTGATGCGCTGCCGCCGCTGGTACAAGACTTGCGCGTAGAACAGCAAAACGGTCAGCGAGCTAGCCACAATCACCAAGGGGATGTTGGGTTTGAAGAACCATACCGCCAGCCCCGCGAATCCGGAAACCACCACGACCATAACCAGCCACCGCCCCACGTCCATCTTGATTCCCGCCTGTTCGAAGAGCGTCGGCAGATTCAACAACGGGGGGAATTCCGAAAACACGGACTCGTCCACCCACGATTTGTCTTCCTTCAGGATGGCGAGGGCTTGTTTTTCGTAATCGGCCGCGGGCATGCGGCCGGAGAGGTCGGAAAACCGCTTTTTGACGACAGCCTCCTCGGACGAGTAGGTGGAAATCACGAAATAGACAATCCCGAAGATGCAGAATGTCGTCCCGCCAAACACCAGGAGAAACAAAGGGTCGGTAATCATGATGGCGATCCTATACGCAATTTGACTCCCGGACGGTACAAGTCGGGTGACAGGTGAATGCCCGCGGTCTCCAGGCGGTTCATGCATTTCGGGCGGATGCCCGTGGCCACAAACGAGCCAATCACGTGGCCGCCGGAATCCACGTTTTCTTGTTTGAAAGCGAAGATTTCCTGCATCGTCACTACATCTCCCTCCATGCCCACGATTTCCGAAACGCAGGTGACCCGCCGCTTCCCGTCGATCAGACGGTTGGTCTGCACGATCAAGTCGATGGCCGAGCTGATTTGCTGCCGCACGGCCCGGATGGGAATTTCCAATCCGCTCATGGACACCATCATTTCGATCCGGCTCAGGGCGTCCCGCGGCGAGTTGGCGTGCACGGTGGTCAACGAGCCTTCATGGCCGGTGTTCATCGCCTGGAGCATGTCCAGCGCCTCCCCGCCGCGCACCTCGCCCAGGATGATGCGGTCGGGCCGCATGCGGAGGGTGTTAAACAGCAAGTCCCGCTGGGTTATGCTGCCCAGGCCTTCCACGTTGGGGGGCCGGGTTTCCAAACGCACCACATGAGGTTGCTGCAGCATCAACTCGGCTGAATCCTCGATGGTGATGATGCGCTCATTGGCGGGAATGAACGAAGACAACACGTTAAGCAGGGTGGTTTTCCCTGATCCCGTTCCTCCTGAAATCACAATGTTCAGTTTGGAACGCACCGCGCCTTCCAGAAATTCCACCATTTCCGGAATGACGGATTGAAATTCGAGCAGCTGGTCCAGTTTGACCGGATTGACCCCGAAGCGCCGGATCGACAAGGCCGGCCCGTTCAAGGCCAGGGGGGGAATGATCGCGTTCACGCGGGAGCCATCCGGCAGGCGCGCGTCCACCATGGGGGAGGTCTCGTCCACCCGGCGGCCGACCCGCGATACGATGCGGTCAATGATTTGCAGGAGATGGCGGTCATCGCGGAAGGCGGCGTCACTCCGTTCCAGCTTGCCCTTCTTCTCGACGTAGACCTCCCGGCAGTTGTTGACCAGAATATCGGTAATCTCCGGATCCTTCAGCAACGGTTCCAGCGGACCGAAACCGAAGACTTCGTCCAGAACCTCTTCGGCCATAGCCAGCCGTTCAGCGCCGTTCAAGGGGATGGCCTGCGAGGCGATCAAATCCACTACCACCGGGCGTACCTGGCGCTTGATTTCTTCCTTGTTGTTTTCTCCGATATGGGTCAAATCCAGGCGCTCGATGAGCCGGCGGTGGACTGTCACCTTGATGTCATGCAGGATTTTCATCCGGTCCTTGACGGGATGAGTGGAACCATTCAGCCGGGATGAAGAATTGGCAGGCAAGGCATTCATGATTTGATAACTCTCCCTCTTCAAAGATCAATGAATTCCGTGTTGATTGACGCGCTTATTGAGTGGCCTCCACGCACGCATCATGCGAAACCAGCAAACGCGGCAGCAATGACCGCTTCAGCAACGGCCGGTTGTTTTTCGGCAGGGGGCCGGCGATTTGCCCGGCCAGTTGGGCAATGTCTCGTGCCGCTTTTCCCCGCCGGGACAACACGCGCAGCGGGATGCCCCGGTTGATCGCCGAAACCACCGCCCGGCTGTCTTCCCGGATCAGGATAAGGTTTCCGGTCCCCAGCGCCTTGTGAATGTGCTGCCGGGTCACCGCTCCGCGTTTGGAATAAGCATTGACCAGGACCTGCACGTTATCCGTGGCAAAACCGAGCGTTTTCAATTCCCGGATTTTCTGGGAGGCCAGGTACAACGACGGCAGGTTCTGATTGACGACCAGATAGATCTGATGGAGAAAGGGCAAAAACAACTTGGCCATTTCTTCGTCATGGCCAATATCCACGACCACATAACTGTATTTGGTCTGCAACACCCGCATGAGGACGACCAATTCTTCGGGATGGATCTGCCCGGGATGCCGCTCCGGCGGTTGCAACAGTAATTTCAGACCGTGATCGGTGGTGAGGGTCACGCTCTCCACCAGCGCCTCGTCGATCCGGTCGCCATTCCCCCAGATGTCTTGAAGTGAAAAATTGGGTTTTAAATCGAAAAACAGTGCCAGATCCCCCTGGTGTTCGTGGAAATCGGCCAGGATGGTAGGGCCGCGGTACGCTAAGTCGAACGCCAGATTGCAGGCGATCGTGGTGGCTCCGCATCCTCCGCGGCTGCCCCAAACCGCCAACACCTTCCCGGAGGGCGCCGCCTTCTCTTCTTCCACAACCGGCGCGGGGATCCGGATTTGGAGCCGTTGAAACACCTGCCGCAATTCATCCTCTTGCAGGGGTTTCATCAAAAATTCGTCTGCGCCGGATCGGAAACATTTGAGAATGGATTGGGAATCGCTCCGGTCGCCGATGCAGACAATCCGCATGGTGGGATGTTGCTCCCGGATCTTGGCGATCGTGGCGCATTCGGCATCCAGGTTGGCGCCCACCGCGCAAAACACAAAATCGGGATTACACCGGTTCACCTGCGATACCGCCAAGGTGAAATTGGTCGTTTCAGCGCAAATTTCCACCTGGTGAATCGCGGTGAGCATTTTGCTGGTGGTGACCAAATCGGCATGATCGCCATCGATCACGAGTACCCGCGAGAACATCGGACCACTTCCGCTTGGATTGTTCATCATTTCAACCTTCTTTGTGCTTCCAGCCGGGACCAACCACCACCGGCCCATCAGGACGGCCGGCCCCGTCCGTCTGGAAACACCCGCTTCCCTTACTCCAGCGGCTTACGTTCTTCCCTTGGCATCAACAGGGGACCGGTAGGTTTCACGATCCGTGGCACCACCGGGTCCGGGCATCGCCCGCCTCCAGGCGTCATTTCTATTCCTTTCGTATCCGGCAAAAGAACCAGGCAGGGACCCGCACCGAACCGGGAAGTGAGGGACGCTGGCAGTGGCCGATGGATTACAAATAGTCCAGCTTCCCTGCCTGGTCTATTGACAATGGAAAGAAAGACACCTGGGGCCGGCCTCATGGTTTTATTTCGCCGATGAATAATCCGACGCTCCCTTGGAATCTCCGGCCGCGTCCGCCATATGCATTTCGCTCCAGGCCGGCCGGTTGTCACCCCACTCATGGGAAACCCAGCGGGCGTTTTGAGCCAAGGCCGTCATAAGAAACAACACCATGGATAAGACCGCCGCCAGAAAAATGGATTTGTTTTGGCCTTTCTCGTTCATTTCCATGATTATCTCCTTCACTCTTCCCAAAACGCGATTCCAACCGTCTCATCCATCCCCCTTCCGGGCAGTGGAGAAGACGGAAGCCGGGGATTTTTTAAGAAGGGTTCCATGGGGTAAGAATTCTTTGGAACAGCCGGCGTTTCCAGCGCCTTCTCCTGATCCAGGGCGATCCGTTGAAAACCGGGTTTGATGGGAACCAACCCCGCCGCGGTGATCTCGTAGCGGGGGGATTGTTGAACCGGGACGCGGTACGGATCAAAACCGGGTTTGGATTGGGGATCACTCAATTTCTCACTCCCCCACGGGACTGGAGGAACATAGGTGTTCCGGGTCACCGTGTAGGCAGCCACATACGGAACCGGCGCCGGATGCAAAGGTTCGGAAGCGATGGTCACATCCTCGAGGATTCGCACGCGTTCCGGTGGAATCACACCATGGGATATAGCCGCTTCGCTCTCTGCCGGTTTCGCGTTTTTTTTCACGTCCGGAGCTGAGCCTCTACCGGTCTTCGTGGCTTTGTTTTTGCCATCTGCCTCTTTGGGTATGGCGGCGGGGACCGGATCGGGAGAAGCAGGAACTGGAGCCGAAAGCGATTTTGACGCAGGCGTGGACTCCAAGGCTTCTTCCGAATCCGGCACTTTCCGGAGACCGGTTGAGGTTTGAGCCTGGGGAACGGGATCACTCACGGAATCCGGAGATTTTTCTACCGGGATTTGTTCATCCAAAGGCATGAACGGGTTGGCGGGTGGTACGGGATCGTTACCGGATCGAGGCGGAACCGGGATAATCACCGGCCGGACTTCTTCCGGGGACAGGGTTTTTCTCCCACCTGCCGGGGCCTGGATCGGATCCGTTTGCATTGGAATTTCTGCTGTTCCCGTTTTTTCTTTTTCTTTACGGAACGGATTCGCTTCCCAGCCGTCGTCTTGCAGAAACGGGCTTTTTTCGGGTTCTTCCAAATATTGACCGGGCATGGAGTAAGACCGGCCTTCAGGAATCGGCGCGACCAGGTGGGGGGTGACCAGAACGAGCAGCTCGGTTTCCTTCTCGGAGATTACCCCGCCGCGGAACAGGCCGCCCAGCATGGGAATATCCCCCAGCATCGGGATTTTCCGTCGGTTTTTCTGCTTGCTGCTGCTGATCAAACCAGCGATGGCGAAGGATTGTCCGTCTTCCAACGCCACCACCGTATGCACCCGCCGGGTGATCACCGCGGGAATCGTGTACCCCCCCATCGAAACGCCTTGGGCAAAATCCAGATCACTCACCTCCGGCGAAATATCCAACCGGATGGCGCGTTCGCTCAGAACCGTGGGGGTGAACGATAAACGGACCCCAAATTCTTTGTATTCAACAGTTACCGCGTTCGAGAAGCCTCCACCTTGCACCACCGGGATAGGAAACTCTCCGCCAGCCAGAAAAGTCGCGGTTTCCCCGCTCCGGGCCACGAGGTTGGGTTCCGCCAGAATCCGCAAGACGCCCTTTTCCTGCATAGCCTGAATGAAGACAGAAATATCGGCTCCGGGAAATCCCAGAAAGAGGCTGACCGCGTCACTGACGCTCAATTCCTCTTGATTGATCGTTCCCGACACCAAACCGCCCAGCAGGTTGGCGGCTTGCACGTTATCGTCCAGCAGTTTGAAGTTCACCCCCATTTCCTTGCGGAACGAGCGCGCCACCTCCGCCACCTTCACTTTCAACAGCACCTGATGAATTCCTGGAGCATTCAGCAGATTGATCACCTTGGGAGCCAGCGAACTGGCGATACTGACGGCAGTATCGGCGCTGCCGATGCCATGCACATCCCCTTGGAGGATTACGCCGTCATCCATGGGCAACACCCGGATGGCCTCGTCCGGCATGGTGCTTTGCAGCGTTTCTTGAATCATGCGCGTGTTCCAGCGCACGCATACATCGATCATGCGGGTGCTGTTGTCTTCCGCCCAAATGATTAAAGTGGTCTCGCCGGCTGATTGGGCCGTGACCAACAGCTGTTTCGGATCCAAAATTTGGACGTCCGCAATTTCGGGAGCCACGATGGAGACCCGGCTGGCCGGTTGCAGCAATCGGACAATCGCCGACTTTTTGATAACGATCTCCAACCGTTCCTGATTGGGCAGGAGTTCAAAGATGGGTGGCAAGGCCCAGGCGGCCGTTCCGGCCACCGTCAGCAATCCGCTTAGGGCCGCGGCTAGAATCACTGCACGTTCCACTCGATTCAAGACTTCCTGTTTCATGATAAACACCCGGTTGGAATGACTTGAATTTCTTGGTCATGGTGGCATCCATGGTCATCGTCCACACGAAGCATGTTCGAATCCCAACCCACGGGCTGGATTCCAGGCCAGCATTCCGGCCTATAACTCAGTTTTTCACCCGATCGGCCATCGGGATGTCCAGAGTGGTTCTGTCAATCCGGTACGCGCAGATCTGCCGCTTCAATTGGCAAACGTCACTTCACTCTTGTCCGCTCCCCGGTACACTTCGATGGTCCGTATCCGGTTGACCGGTTCTTCCACAGGCATGCCGGCGTCGGCCATCACCGGTTCCGGCGCGGGAAGTTTTAATTCCTTTTCTGCTTGGGGAATCAAGCTGTTTAATGTGACCCCCTCCGTGGGGATTTCGGCGTTGTCATCGTGGTTGCGCAAGACCAGGCGGATGGAACCGGCGTTGATTGCCAGGGACAACCGTTCCGCCTGTTCGAGGGTGACCAGGACGGTAACGGTGGGCACCAGTTTCGATTTTTGTTGTTCGACGTTATTCTCGATTTCCTGACCTGTGGCGATGACCTTCACATTCTGCAGGATGGTTTTACTGACCGTCCGGCCCATTGAGCGGTCCACGTCAATGGTACTCACCACATCCACATGGTGCCCGGGACGCACGAATCCGGCGACACTGATGGTGTCATCGACCTTCAAGGTGATGGCCCGCATGTTTTTTGGAATCAGCAAGGGCAGCCCGCCCGGTCCGCTGGCGTCCGCCAACCGTTCTTTCACAATCACCTCGCCGGGGTAGATGGTGGAAAGGGTGACACGGCCCGCGGCCTCGCTCTGCATCCGGATGGCGTTGGCGGGCAGTGTTTCCGGCGCGCGTTGGACCACTTCCACCTGATTGGGCTGGATGGCGGTACCCACGGGAATCGTATCCTTGGCAATCACCACCGGTTGGGTCGTGTTGGCCAACACCGTTTGCTGATTCTCTTGCTGACGGACGTATTTGATCACCGCCGCGCTGGCAATGAATCCCGACATTATCGCAAAAATCAAAACAAATAATCCCGCACTTCTGGTCATGATCGTCACCGCCTCTTTCTGTGTGGACTCCGCTCTTCCTCAGGACCGTGCCGGGTCTGTCCCGGGCAATCATCCGTTTCCTGCCTCATCCAAAACCCTCTTTCCGCATGATCACGGTTCCGTGCAGTTGGGTGCCGCTCAGGCCGGGGAAGAATCCCGCCACCCAGGTAATCGAGTCGTAATTGATCGAGACCCGCACGGTGATGGGATCATCCCGGTTGGCGGTCGACACATCCTCGGGAATCAGCTGGTAGGAATTCATCGTCAATCCGGTCCCGGCCAATTCGTTGTTGATGGCGGCCAACACCGCAGCGTTGGTCGCTCCGGGCAGCACGGCTACCCGCGCCCCCGCCCGCGCCGCGTTGTTCAAGGAATGACTGACCATCATGATCCGGCCGAATTCCACGATCCCAAACAAAAACATGAAGAGGATGGGCATGACCACCGCCATTTCAATGATGGCCCCGCCCCTCTCGCCTTTCCGAAACCCGCGGCTCCGGTTATGGAAAGTTGATCCATTACGCATCAGATCAATCCTCCAAACAGGAAGTACGCATAAAATCCGAAGGCGATGGGTACACCATACGGCAACAGGATTCGGCCTTGTTGCAAGGACGGCGCGCCCCGGTCCAATTCTTGGAATTGGAAGAGGTTGAGGCCGGCCCGCCAAACCGTCTGGAAGCGCGCCTTCACTTCCCGCGACCGCAGGATCGAATACAGTCCCATCAATCCTCCGGCGATGGCGATCCACACAAACGCCTGAAGCGTCGCCAACGCGCCTACCCAGGCGCCCACCGCCGCCATCAACTTGACATCCCCGGCGCCCATGCCGCGGAGCAGGTAAGGGATTACCAACGTCGCCAAGCCCACCCCGCTGCCAGTCAGGCTCCATTGGAGCCCCTGCCATCCGCCCACCATCCCGTGATACAGAAGCGCGCAACCCCAGGCGCCAAACGTCAGCCAATTGGGCACCCGGTGCTCCTTCCAGTCGATGTAGGCCGCAATGGTGAGGACCATGACGGCGGTGATCGTTTCCAGATTCATCGTTTCAGGCTCCTTGCTTTTACCCCGACGCACACATCCAAAACCACCATTCCGCAACGGCTGAGCGGAGTCCAGCCGGAATCTGGTTTCCAGGCTGGACTCCTTTGGTATTTCCTTAGGCCCGCCGTTTCCCTCACCCCTCCAAGACCGGGCGCGCGCCGAATCGCGTAAGGGGAGTTGCTCCAGACACAGCATGGAACGTCGCGGTGAGGTGAAGCATTGGGGTTTCCCATGGCCTTAGCAACTCTCCCTTGTATCCCTCAAATCGGCATACTCCCAGCCGCATAAACCTTATTACATCTAGGGTTGTTGCTGGACAGGCCCCAGTCCGCCCACATAATTTCCTGTTTCACCAAACCACGTGTTCAATCCGGAGCCCAGGGCGGAGATGCCCACGATGGCAGCGACGATGACCAGGGCCGCGACGACGGCGTATTCGACCGCGGTCGGTCCATCTTCACTCTGAATGAAGTGCTTTACGGCTGTGATGACGCTCTTCATGATTCCTTCCTCCATGTAACTTTTTTTTACATCCTTACTCATGCAAGTAAGGAATTCTCGGCGTAAAAAAACGTCTTCCCTACAACCCGCATTATAGAGATCCAGACGTTGCGAAACCCTCAACCAGCTCAATATTATTTATTTCGAGCGAAAGAAAGGAGCCCATCTCACCATCGCATTCAGGAAAATCCATTCAATGGGTTTATCCTGACAATCCATAAATACAATGGCAATCATAATTCATTCGTTACATATTGTCAAGTATTTTTTTATTTTTTTTCCGGATTTTTTTTGAGAAGAAGATATCGGGTCAAATAATGTATTATAACGATATGATATTACTCGACTTTTATCATTAAACTCCATAGTGATACAAGTCCATAATCCAGGTGAATTTACCCTTTCGGGGGGATTTTATTCCCTTTGGGACGGCCAATACCATCCAGAAAAAGGAGGCTTCGTGGAAGGAAAAGACGGAATTGAAAGGAGAATCGATCCAATAAAGAAGGCGGGAACAAAAAGGATCATGAGAATGAGGCTGGGAAGAAGGGAGAAGAAGGGCAGGATGATCAAGGCAGGACAGATCCCGCCCGGCAGGTCAAGCCATTCTTCGGCGGCGCTACACGGATTGAGCCAGAAAATACCGTATCAGCCAATCGATCCGGCCCCGCTTGACGTAATACATGCCAGAATAGCGCATCACGGCTTTCATCCGTTGCCGGTAATCCGGTTTATAGCAGTGGGTGGGACATTCTTTGCATTTCGGTTTGGGGTCGTAGGGGCATTTCTCAACCCGCGTCCGGGCGTAGTTCAGTAAATCCAGGCACTCCACGCATAATTCCCTTCCCCGCCTGCCATGATGGCCCCGGCAGTACACGTGAATGAACTTTTTCAGGATGAACAGGTTCTTCTCCACCACCCGGGGATCCACCGGACGGCCCTTAGGACGCAACGGCGGCTTGGTTGGGGATGGGCGGGACCTACGGAATTGATGGATGATAGAGGACCACATGGCAGCCTCACGCAATAAGAATAAGAGTTAATCCTAGTTTGGCCATATCGATTCCAAAAGAAATCTGTGGCATGATGGACCTTGTATATTCCTCGCAATTAAGTATTTTCGTATGCGATTATTTTATTATAAGAACGAGAGAAATAAACGGCAACCGTTTTCCGGTCTTTCAGCCGGACTGGTTACGCGCTGGAACAAATCGTACCAAGGATTGAACCATGCACAAAATGGATTGGCTGGGCGTAGTACTCGGTTCTGTCATCGGAGCCGCCGCGGGTATCGGCGGATACACCTTCCTGTACGCGGAGGGAGCGTCATACCTGACCAATGATCCCGCCGCCTGCGCCAATTGCCACGTCATGAAAGATCATTTCGACGCCTGGGCCAAATCAGGGCATCATCATGTAGCGGTCTGCAACGATTGCCACACCCCCCACGAGTTCTTCGGGAAATATTGGACGAAAGCCCGCAACGGGTGGCATCATTCGCGGGCCTTCACCACCGGGAACTTCCACGAACCGATCCAGATTACCCCCTCCAACCGGGCCATCACCGAGCAGGCCTGCCGTTATTGCCACCAGGAGATCGTCCAAGCCATCGACCGGTATCCCCACGCCGGCAAGGCGTTGTCCTGCATTCAGTGCCATGAGTCGGTGGGGCATGAGATTTAAAACAGCATCTATTTATTTTTTATTACTAAATACTTGAAAGGTTATCCCATGAATCCAACCCTCCAGAATCCACAGCCTCCCCACCCCCCGCATGGCATGGCGTGGTGGAGCGCGATTGTCCTAAGCGCCGCCGCCGTAGTGGCAGTCATGGCCTTTGGCCTCACCGCGTTGCTGCTCAACATCCACAAACACAAGGAAGAAGCCCGCAATCCCTTTTTCCGGGTGGTGGAAATCACCGACGAAACCGTCGATCCATCCATCTGGGGCAAGAATTTTCCGTTGCAGTATGACGGGTACAAGCGCACGGTGGATATGGTCCGCACCCGGTATGGGGGAAGCGAAGCGATGCCCCGCACTCCCTCGCAAGCCGATCCGCGATCCACGGTTTCACAATCCCGCATCGAGGAGGATCCGCGGTTGAAGATCATGTGGGCCGGGTATGCGTTTTCCGCCGATTTCCGCGAAGAGCGCGGCCACGCCTATATGCTTGAAGATCAGATATTCACCGGCCGCCAGCAATTCGCGCCCCAGCCCGGCGCTTGCGTTCATTGCCACGCCTCGGTGTACGTTGCCTATAAAAAACTGGGAGAGGGGGATCTCCTCAAGGGTTTCGAGAAAATGAATCCCATGCCGTACGCTGAAGCCCGCCAGTACGTGGACCATCCGGTATCGTGCATCGATTGCCATGATCCTGTGACCATGCAATTGCGGATTACCCGGCCGGGATTTCTGGAAGCCATCCCGGTTGTCAAAAAGCTCCAGGAAGGCATCGAGAATTACGATGTCAACACCATGGCCACCCGTCAGGAAATGCGTGCCTACGTTTGCGCTCAATGCCATGTCGAATATTATTTCCAAGGGCCGGAAAAGCGTTTGGTTTATCCGTGGTTCAAAGGACTGAAAGCCGATGAAATACTCGCCTATTACGACGAGACCGGCTTCAACGATTGGACTCACGCCGATACGGGCGCGCCCGTCCTCAAAGCCCAGCACCCCGAATTTGAAATGTGGAACCAAGGCATCCATGCCCGGGCCGGTGTGGCCTGCGCCGACTGCCACATGCCTTATAAACGGGTGGGCGCGATGAAAATCAGCGATCATCATATCCGCAGTCCGCTTCTCAACATCAACAACGCCTGCCAGACGTGCCACAAGGTGCCGGAAGGCGAGCTCAAGGACCGGGCCGAACGGATTCAATCCACCACTTATGCTTTACGCAACACGGCTATGGACGCCTTGGTTCAGCTGATTGAGGAAATCAAAACCGCCCAGAACAGCGGGGCGGACGCCGCGCAATTGGCTCCCGCCCAGGATTATCAGCGGAAGGCGCAATTTCTGCTGGATTTCATCGAGGCCGAAAACTCCATGGGATTCCACGCGCCTCAGGAAGCCGCCCGCCTCGCCGCCTTGTCCATCAATTACTCCCGGCTAGGGCAGGTATCTCTGCGGGACGCGGAGAAACCATGAAATACTTCTGAAAAGAACCGTAATGAATGCAAACGCCCATCCCAGGTCTGGATGGTGTTCCATCCAATCTATCTATTGTCTAAACAGGGAGTTATAGAAAACTAGACTAATTCCGGCCCCTTTCCAAACTGGGTGGAGGGGTTTCCTTGCCACACCGTCCGGAAAAAAAATTTCATTTCGCTATAGCCATGCAAAAAAATCTATGTATAATATGCTCACGTATCATCCCGAGTACTGGATTACCGAGAGTGCCGAACAAAAACCGATGTCGTAGTACAGGTCTTTGGGAGCACCGGAAGTACCAGACTATCAGGGGTGCAATCCAAACAAAGGAGACTTGTACAATGGCAACAGGTCGCGTCAAGTGGTTCAACGAGCAAAAAGGGTATGGTTTCATCGAGCAAGAGAACGGCAAGGATGTTTTTGTGCATCACACCGGGATCAAAGGCGAGGGTTTCAAAAACCTGCATGAAGGCCAAAGCGTCCAGTTCGATGTCGAACAAGGCGAAAAAGGCCCGAAAGCGGTCAACGTCGTCAATATCTCGTAAAACCTCTCGGTAAAATCGTCGAAGCCACGAACAGCCCACCTGGATAGGTGGGCTGTTTTATTTTTTTCACCGTCGAAGTGCGGAGGAGGGCGATTCCATGCCCAGGGTCCCAGGCAAAAATTGTTCCTAGCCTCACCGGGAGTGGTTCAACGCGTTACCGCCA
>ERZ795060.366-NODE-366-length-62584-cov-6.394233_pt1 | contig 62584 bp, 51 predicted proteins | sample MGYA00375144_ERZ795060 | MGnify/ENA primary metagenome ERZ795060 (study PRJEB30189, sample SAMN05720157) | activated sludge metagenome | isolation source: anaerobic digester from wastewater treatment plant | place: Japan | collected 2015-05-15 ... | reverse complement strand
GGGCTGGGAGGGGAAGCCCCGACAGGGGCTTTGCTCAGAAGCAGCGCGGAGCTTCGCGCCCGCGTGCCGGGCTGCTTTAGTATCCGCCCTGCCACGGGCACAGGGCGAACAGTGAACGTTCTCCCCTACCTGTCGCCGGGGCTTCGGTAGCGGGGGCCTGGGAGGGGAAGCCCGACAGGGGCTTTGCTCAGAAGCAGCGCGGAGCTTCGAGCTCCGCGCCCGAGGTCTGGTTACTATCCCGCGTGCCTCACAACGGCAAGGGCTGGGAGGGGAAGCCCCGACAGGGGCTTTGCTCAGAAGCAGCGCGGAGCTTCCAGCTCCGCGCGTGCGGGCTGGCCGCACTCCCGCGTGCCTGAGAACGGCAAGGGCTGGGAGGGGGAGCCCCCGCTCAGCCCGCGAGCCGGCGCGAGATCTCCTCGATCGCGGCGCGGAGCTCCGTGTCGCTCTCCAGGCTGCCCTTGATCTTGTTGCACGCCGCGATCACGGTGGAGTGGTCGCGCCCGCCGAAGCGCTCGCCAATCTCCGCGAGTGGCGCGTTCGTGATCTGCCGCGAGAGGTACATCGCCACCTGGCGCGGCAGCACCACGCTCTTATCGCGGCGCTTGCTCTTGACGGCTTTGGCATCCACCCGGTAAAAATCGCACGTGGCACGCAGGACCGTCTCCACCGTGACGCTCGAGCTGCTCTTGCGGCCCACGTAGCTCACGAGCGTCTCCTCGGCAAGCGCGCAGGTGAGCGGCCGGCGCGTGAGAGACGAGCAGGCGATCAGCTTGATCAGCGCCCCCTCCAGCGCGCGCACGTCGGATTCGATCAGGTTGGCCACGAAAAGGAGCACCTCTTCGTCGATCTCTATCCCCTCCGCCTCGGCCTTCCGACGGAGGATCTGCACCCGGGTCTCAAAATCGGGCGCGCCGATCTCGACGATCAGCCCGCTTTCCAGGCGCGAGCGGAGACGGTCTGGCAAGAGCGGCATCTCGCGCGGACAGCGGTCGCTGCAACAGACGATCTGCTTCCCCGCCTCCTGCACAGCGGTGAAGGTGAGGAAGAACTCCTCCTCCGTGCTCTCCTTGCCGGCCAGGAACTGCAGATCATCTACGAGGAGCACGTCGGCGCCGCGGTAGCGTTTCCGGAAGGCATCGGTGCGCCGCTCGCGCAACGCCGTTACAAACTCATAGGTAAACGCATCGGCGGTGACGTAGACCACGTGCTGGCTGGGGAAGAGCCGGGCGATCTCGTGACCAATCGCCTGGAGCAGGTGGGTCTTGCCCACGCCCACGCCTCCGCACAGGAGCAACGGGTTGTAAGTAGATGCGGGGGCGTTGGCAACAGCCATCGCCGCGCGCCAGGCCAGCGTGTTGCTCTGGCCCACGGCGAAGGTATCAAAGCGGTACTTTATGTTCAGGCGCTGACCGGCGGAAGAGGCCGGCTTGGGCGCCGGCGCGGGGCGCCGCGTCTCGGGCGGGGTGTCCGCCTCCTCGGGAGCTTCCGCGCCTGCCCGGAAGCACAAAGGCAACGTGCTCCCGACCAGGCGTTCCAGGATCTCCTCCACCGCGCGCCGGCACCGCTTCTCCACGAAATCCGGCGAATAGCGGTTCGTCACCTCCACCGCCAGCGTTCCATCTTCGAGGCGCACGGCGCGCGAGCCCTGAAGGCACTCGTCCTGGAGCCGTTTGTCCGGCAGGCGGCGAAGAGCCGCGAGTACACTCTCCCACAGCTCTTCGGCGCTGGCGAACAACCCATCAATATGCAACTGCTTCGTCATAGAACGTCCGGATCAGAGACGGAAGAGACCCAGGCGCACAGCCAGCGTGAGGGTAGGAAGTCCAGCGCAACTGGGCGATGTGCGTCCATTATAGCACATCCAGCGAATCGGTGGGAGGGGCGGGCCTGGAGGGAGATCCTAAGCGGGACGCGCCCTCGCGCGATTCTGGGGGGAATTGGGGGAGTGGCAAAAAGGGAACCGGAGGCCCTGGGGCCCTATTCGAGACCCAGGGCTTCACGGAACCAGATCGCCATGCGCTGCCACCAGGCACGCTGCTGGGCGCGTTGCCTGGCCTTCTCCAGCCAGCCTTGGGGCAGCTCCACCGAGTAGAAGGCGCGCAGCTCGCGCATCATCTCGATTTTGGCGGGCTCGGGCAGGTGGGTCGCTCGCGTCACCCCGTAGCGGTTGAAGTAACGCTCCAGAATATCCGCCCCCTGATCGGCGACAGCCTGGGGCACATCCGGTACCGAGCGATGAACTTTCTTCATTGTCTGCCTGCGCCTCTCAAGAAGAAGCAGGCTGCCTTGCTGGCCGCGCGGGCGTGACACCCGCATCCGCCTAGCCTAGGGAAAGCGTTCGGGCCAGGCGGGCGGGCCCGCTCCCAGGCCGGCGCCGCCCGCCCTCCCACGCTGCCGGTCGGGGCAGCCTGCAACAGGCTCCTTTGTCGGAGCACCTTTTCCCCCATTCAGTGGGTGACAGCGTACAGATCCGTCACCAGGTCCACGCGTTGTTCCGGGCAAAGCCGCCTCGGTGTCAGCTCATCCATAGAGAGAGGAATGCGGCTCTGGCGCTCGTAGTCCAGATGCAGGTCGATCAGCTTGACCATTTCGGCCGCCTTCTTCGTCTCGACCAGCGGATCCACCTCCGGGATCGTCGTCTCGGGTGCTTCTACCGCATCCTCGACTGTCGTATCCAGAATCGGCGCATCCAATTGCATGACAGCTCTCCCTCCTTGTTGCTTGGTCCGGAGTTACCCCGGTGTCGAATCCACTAAACGCACGGGCGGCGCGCCGCGCGCCGCGCGCCACGCTCGGTGGCACACCTCGGCTCCACGCGAACAGAGTCGGCTGCACAAAAGAAGCCAACAGGAGTCGGCCCAGGCGCGAGCCCAAGCCCCACCCGGACGGCGGTCCACGGGTTGCCATCCTCGGGGCAGTGTGGTATCATACGAATGTGCTGAGTGGCCAGGCGCGCCCCGCGCCGCCAAGGGCCAGCGGCACACTGGCTCGCATGACACGGAGGATAAGGTGCCACTCCGACGCGCTCATCGGCGCACGATACACTCGCGGGGGTGGATCCTGGCGATCGCTCTGATGCTGGCTCAAGCCCCGGTGCAAGCCGCGGGCGAGTTCGAGGATCCCTCCGCATCGCTCGCCATCGAGGCCACCGCTCCCTCTACGGAAGCGCGTGACCTCGACGCGCGGCTCTTTCGCGCCATCAATCTAAAGCCCGGGCATAAAGATGCCCTCGACCCCCTCTTGCTCTCCATCATGCCGCTCGGGGACCGCACGGCAATCGCCATCCCCCTCGGCCTCTATGCCTGGGGCCGGATGGAGGACAACAAGCAGCTGCGCGACGCGGGTGTTCTCACCGCGGCCGCGCTGGCTTCCAGTGCCCTCGCCACCGAGGGGCTGAAGGGGCTCGTGGCGCGCAAGCGCCCAGCCGAACGCTTTGGAGATGCCCACACCCGCATCGTTGGCCGGCGCGCGGCTGACGGACGCTCCTTCCCGTCGGGGCATACGTCCAATGCATTCGCCTGGGCAACCGTGCTGGCGGATCTCTATCCCAAAGGCTCCGCGGCCTTCTATGGAACGGCGAGCGCCATCGCGTTCGGGCGGGTGCGCCTCGGCGCCCACTACCCGAGCGACGTCCTCGCCGGCGCCCTGATTGGCTACATGGCCGGCCGCTTCGTTGTCAGCAACCGGGATTTCCTGATGCGCCGGGAGGATCCCCCCACGGGAGGCACCGCCGTGGGCATATCACGCCAGTTCCATTTCTAGATCCACCCGCCAGGCCGTCACCCCGGCATCCCGATCCTGATGCGACCCCCGGGTCCCCCCTTGCCTGCCGGCCCCATACCGGATCGAACGCCGCGTTGGCGTTTACTCAGCCGCCCCTATGGGTAAACCGTTACGCGGGCGAAGACGAGGTTCCGCCCATCGCGGTGAGCAACCTCGCCCGGACCCAGGGCTATCCCGCGTACTTCCAGTTCCGGCACGAGCGCGCGCTCTGCGGGCAACGGGTACGCGCAGGGCGGAAGTGGCCACCCGCCACGCACCGATGGAGGGGCCATGATTTCGGATACGACCATCGCCAGATCGGCCAAGACGGCGCTGGCGAATGATCCCCGCGTGGGGGCGATGGATATCACGGTACACAGCCACCGCGGGCGCGTGCAACTCGTGGGATACGTCACCAGCCCGGAGCAGATCAAGGCGGCCGAGGAGGTGGCGCGCAGCATTCCAGGGGTGGTGGAAGTGATCAACAACCTCCGCCTGGTGCGCCTGACCTCTCGCCACGAAACGATGGAGGAGAGCTGATGCCTCGGCGCGTGGTGCTGGCACTCGTCGCAGATATCCACTGCCGCGCCGAGATCATCGAGGATCTACGCGAGGGCCTGATGCCTGTCAACGACGAGGCCGATATCCTCGTCATGTGCGGCGACCTGTGCAACATGGGCCGCGTGGAAGAGGCGAAGGCGCTCGCGGACGTGCTGCGTGGCGTACGGATCCCGATGGTCGCCGTTCTCGGCAACCACGACTATCACTCCGGGTATGTCAACGAGGTGGTCGCAATCCTGGAGGGTGTCGGCGTCCATCTCCTGCAAGGCACCGGGCACACCATTAACATCGATGGCACGACGGTTGGCTTCGCCGGCGCCAAGGGCTTCTGCGGGGGATATGGCACCTATTGCCTCACGCCCTTTGGCGAGCAGGGCATCAAGTGCTTCATCAACGAGACGCACGATGACGCCAACAACCTCGATGCCTGCCTGCAGACGCTCGATACCGATTACCGCGTCGTGCTGTTGCACTATGCCCCCATCAAGGAGACGCTCTTCGGCGAGCCACCAGAGCTCTACCCCTTCCTGGGGTCCTCGATCCTCGCCGAACCAGTCGATAAGCATGGGTGCGACCTGGTGGTCCACGGGCATGCGCACAATGGCGTGGAGGAGGGAGAGACGGCGGGCGGCATCCTGGTGAAGAACGTGGCGATGCCCGTCATCAAGCGCTCCTATGTCCTTCACGAGCTCGATGCCAGCGCGCGAGCGCGCAAGGGGAGACAGTAACGTGGCAATCAAAGAGCTTCTCGAAAGCATCGCCGAGCGCGTCGGACGCGCGGGCGTCTCCATGGTTTTCGGCGAGCCGCACGTGGTGGGTACGCGCACGGTGATCCCGGTCGCCTCGGTCTCGTTCGGCTTCGGGGGCGGCGGCGGGGAGAGCGCGCATGATGAGGGCGATCAGCCCGCAAGCTCCGGCGGTGGGGGCGGTGGCGGCGGCAAGGCGACTCCCGTCGCTGTCATCGAGGTCTCGGACGAGGGCACCCACGTCCTCCCCATCGTCGATATCACGCGGATTCGCCTGGCGGGATTCGCCTGCCTTGCCCTGGGTCTCTGGGTCCTGGGGCGCGCGCTTCCCCGAATCATGCGCCACCGCTAGCCGCGAGCGCGAGAGCATCCGCCTTCTCGCCCGGCGGGCGCGCGCCTCGTGGCTCCCCACATCCATCTCTCGGCGACATGCTTCCACCCCTCATCACGGGGAGGCACCGCCTCTGTACCCTGAGATTCCGACATAAGGAATCCCAGCTCTGTAGCCCAGGGCGTTGTCTCAGTGGCTGCTCGCGCCATTGCCGCCCCCAGGCACGTATGTTATAATGAGAGCCAATCGGGGGACGCCGCCGCGGTCCGCCCGGTGGAGCAAGTCCTATGATGGGTGGAGATCCAAAGAGAACCCGCCTCCTGGCGATGGATGTGGATGGCGTGCTCACCGACGGCACGCTCTACCTGACCGCTTCGGGCGACGAGATGAAGGCGTTCCACGTGCGCGATGGGATGGGGATCGCGCTGGCCCTCTGCGGCGGGTTGGAGATCGCGTTTGTCACGGGGCGCTCGTCGGATCTCGTCCGCCGGCGCGCCACAGAGCTGGGCGTCCGCCACGTGCTGGAGGGAATCCACGACAAGCGCGCTGCCCTGATGGAGCTGGCGGAGCGGCTGGGCCTAGCGCCCGCAGAGATCGCATTCGTCGGCGACGACCTGAATGACCTTCCGGCGCTCTCCTGTTGCGGGCTGCCGGTCGCCGTCGCGGATGCCCCTCAGCAGGTGCGCGCCGCCGCGGCCTGGATCACCGAGGCGCCAGGGGGTCGTGGCGCCATTCGTGAAGTGGCCGAGCGCATCCTGGAGGCGCAGGGCAAGCTGGATGAGGCGATCGCGCGCTACCTCTCCGGCAGAACGCGACAGTAGGCGAGTTCACGCATGCCCTCTCTCGTCCTGCTCCACACCAACGACATGCACGGCCGGCTCGCGGCAGAGGCCGCCGCGCGGATCCGTGCCGAGAAGTCGCGCGATCCGAACACGCTCTTGGTGGATGCCGGCGATGCTCTTCGCGCCGGCAATCTTGGAGTGCCGCTCGCGAGTGAGACGGTCCTGCGGCACATGAACACCGCTGGATACGACCTGATGGCCGCGGGCAATCGCGAGACGCACCTCTGGCCGTGGGCACTGCGCGCCAAGCTCCGGCAAGCCGCATTTCCCGTGCTCTGCGCCAACGTCACCGGACCCGGAGTCGCCGCGGGGGATCCCGTCGCCCGCACGCCCGCCGAGCTGCGCGCTCTGGCCAGAAGCGAGGCGCTATATCGCCCCTATGTGATCGTGCGCATCCCCAACAACCTCCGCGTCGGGATCTTCGGGCTGACCGTGCCGATGGTAACGCGAGAGATGGCCGCACGACATTTCAGCAGCTATCTCTTCCGCGATCCGGTGGAGACGGCCCGCGATCTGGTGCCGCTCCTCGCCAGGAACGCCGATCTCGTGGTAGGCGTCCTACACCTGGGGTTGGGGCGCGATTGCGAGATTGCCCGGGAGGTCCCCGGCATCGATCTCCTCGTGGGTGGCCACACGCACGACCTCCTGCCCGAGCCGGTGGTGGTCGGCCGGACCGTCGTGCTTCAGGCGGGAAGCTATGCGCGCTATCTAGGGAGGGTGGAGGTGAGCGTCGAGGCGGCCGGCGTCTCCGTGCGCTCCCATCTGCTTGAGCTGCGAGAGATGGAGGGAGGGGCACAACGATCGGGGTGACCGCGCTGCTTCTGGTGCTCATCCTCGCGGCCATCGCGGCCGGGGTTGGCGCACGCCTTCTCCGCGGGCTGAGGCTGGCAGATGAGCCTCTTTCCGACCGGTTCGTCTTCGCCACCGCTCTCGGGCTCGGGTGCGTGGCCTACGCCATCTTTGCCCTTGGCGCGCTCCAGCTCTTCCGGCCGGTGCCGATGCTCCTGCTACTCACCGGCCTCCTGGCCTGGGCCGCCGCGCCTGCGCTTGCCCTCGTCCGGGAGGCCTGGGCCGGTCTGCGTGCCGGCTGCAGCTCTCGGAGCCTCCTCTCCCTGGCCCTCGGCGGTGCCGTTGCCCTCTTGATGGGGCTGGCGCTGGTCGCGGCTCTGGCTCCCCCGGCTGGCAACGACTGGGACGGTCTCTCCTATCACCTGGCCGATCCGGCGATCTACCTGCGCCGCGGGGGAATCGTGCCGCTCTTTTGGGAGTCGCACTCGAATTTCCCCTTCACCGTGGAGATGCTCTACACGGTGGCGCTCCTGGCCAAAAGCGCGGGCGCGGCACGGGCGATTCACTGGCTCTATCTGGTACTCGCCTGCCTGACGCTGGCAGCGGCATGGCGCCGGCTCTGGCCCGAGGATGCGCCCGGCGCGCGCTGGCTTCCGCCCCTGCTCCTCTGCTCGTCGCCGATCATCCTCTGGAGCGCCACGGTGGCCTACATCGACCTGGCGCTGATGGCCTACGAGCTGCTGGCGCTCTACGGCGTGGTCCTCTGGTGGAAGACGGGGCGCACGGGCTGGCTTTGGGCGGGAGCGATCGCCCTCGGGTTTGCCCTCGGCACGAAGATGACCGGCCTGCTCTTCCTGGCGCTGCTGGCGCCTCTGGTACTGGCGGCCGGCCTGCAGGCGAAGGAGAGCTGGGGGGGCGCTCTGCGGCGAGTAGTGACATGGGGGGCCATCGCCGTGGCCATCGGCGCGCCATGGTACGTGAAAAGCTATCTCTACACGGGTAACCCAGTCTATCCCTTCTTCTACCACCTATTTCCGAACACGCGCTACTGGAACGCGGATCTCGCCGCGATCTACGCGAAGCACCAGGATGACGATTTCGGCCTGGGCGACACCCTGGCCCATCTGGTGTCCGCGCCGTGGGACCTGCTCGCGCATCCAGACAGCTTCACCGATGGCGCCCCGGCATTCCGCATTCTCTTCGGCTCGCTTGGCCCCGCTTTCCTGGCGCTCGCACCTATCGCGCTCTTCCTGCGCCGGCGCGACCCGCTCGCGTTCGGGTCGCTCCTTTTCGCGGCAGCCTACGGCGTGCTCTGGTTCCATATGACGCAGCAGACGCGCCATCTCCTGCCGGTGGCGCCGCTGCTTGCGCTCGCCGGGGCACGCGGGTTGAGCGCGCTGGTTGACGAGCGCCGGTTCGCGCGCTTCCCGGGGTTTGGCGCCGCGGGCGTCCAGGTGGCGCACGCGCTCCTGATCGGCGTTCTGATGGCCGGGCCGGCGTGGCCGGTCGTCACCGGGCGCATTCCCGCGCACGACTACCTGCGGAATGCCCTCGACATCTATCCGATCTGTGAGTACGTGAACGAGTATCTGCCGGAAGATGCGCGCTTGCTCCTGATTCACGAGGTGCGCGGGTTCTACCTGGAGCGCAACTACCTGTGGGGGAACGAAGGCCACCACGCCGCCATTCCTTGGTCCGGGTTCCGGAACGAAGCCGAGATGCGCCGCTACCTGCACCAGGAGCTGGGCGTGACGCACGTGCTGATCAACCACCGGATCCAGCCGCGAGAGGCTCGTCCCGAGGGGTGGGAGCGCACACTCTGGGAGGCGATCCGCGCGGGAACCCTGGAACCCGTGATGGAGGAGAGGGGTTACTGCGTCTACGCAGTCCAGCCACAGGAATGAGGGAGCAGGGAGGAAGGGCTCCCCGCTTCCCCGCGGGGCGATAGTGAACGCAATGGCGCGCAAAACGTCCAAGAAAACAGGGTCGGGTAAGGAGCAGGTCCCGCCGGGGCCTGCCAGAACGCCAGTCTCAGGCAGGGATCTCCTCCGGGAACGCCCGGCGTGGCTTGTCGCGCTCCTGGCGGTCTATTTCGTGCTGGGAGGGCTCTACCTGGCGACGGTGCCGTTCGGGCACGCGCCGGATGAGAGCGCGCACCTGCTTTACGTGGAGCAGCTTGCCAGTGGCCAGCTGCCGGTCTTCCGCGCGGAGGATCGCGCCAACTTCGAGGCGCACCAGCCGCCGCTTGCTTACCTAGTGGCGCTGCCGGCCTATCTCCTCGCCGGGGGCGAGGGTGACGCGGCGCGCTACGCGGTGCGCCTGGTCAGCCTCGTGCTCGGCGCGGTGGTGATCTGGCTGGTGGCTGCGGCGGTCCGGCTGTGGCTTCCGGGGCGGCCCGGGGTGGCGCTCGCAGCAGGCGCCGTAGCGGCGTTCATGCCGATGCGCCTGGCGGTCTTCTCCTCTTTCAGCAACGACCCGCTGACGGAGACGCTCTTTTGCGCGGTGCTGTTCCTGCTGGGGTTGGGCCTGTGCAACGGCTTTGACCGGCGGCGCTGCCTGTGGGTGGGCGCGCTGATCGGGCTGGGCCTCCTGACGAAGACGACCTGCATCCTGCTGCTGCCGGTGGCGCTGGTGGCGCTCTTCCTGGAGTGGCGCCGGCACCGGAGCCGGGCGCGGGAGTATCTGGCGAACGCCGGCCTTCTGGCGGGGATCGCGGTCGCCATCGGTCTCCCCTGGATGGCGCGCAACGTGGTGCTCTATGGCGATCCTTTCGCCTGGAAGGCCTTCGAGGCGTTCTTTGGCGATCGGGCGACCCCGGAATACTGGATGGCCCGGCAGGGGCTCTCGTTTCGCCAGTACATCTTCTTCTGGGTGCCGGCTTTCACCATCCGCAGCTTCTGGGGTGTGTTTGACCACATGAACCTGTGGATGGGCGGGCCGGTCCGGTTCCCGCCTCCGGAGATAAAGCCGCACCTCATCCCGCTGGGCACCCCGGACGCGCCGATCTACCTGGTGCTGACCCGCGTCGCCCAACTGCTGGCGGTCGGGGCAGTCGTGGCAGGCATCCGCTGGTGGCGGAGCAAACCGGAGGCGTGGCAGCGCGATATCGCCCTGACCTGGGGGTTGTGCGCGGCGCTAATCGTCGCCGCGTTCTTCCGGTTCAACACGCAGTACTACCAGGCGCAGGCGCGCTACCTCTACCCGGCGGTGCTTCCCATCGCCGCGACGATGGCGGCGGGGTGGCTGGTGGCGTGGCCGGAGCGCCTGCGACAGATGGGCGCCTTGCTCGCCGCGGCGCTGCTCGCCGGCCTGGCGGCGCACGCGTGGCACGGCACGCTCCTGCGCGTCTTTGGAAAGGTGGGGTGGTAGTGGCGCCGCTCGTCCTGACAGTCCTCATGCCTGCCTATAACGAGATCGACACAATCCGGGAAGCGATCCGGCGGGTGTGCGAGACTGACCTGGGCGAGGGCATCTCCAAGGAGGTCATCGTTATCGATGACGCGTCCACCGACGGCACGCGCGAGGTGCTGGCCGAGATACCGGGCATCATCGTGGTGAAGCACGCGCGGAACCAGGGGAAGGGCGCGGCGATCCGCTCCGGGCTGGCGCGCGCCACCGGCGATGTGGTGGTCATTCAAGATGCCGACCTGGAGTACGATCCGGCCGATCTGCGCGCGATGCTCACACCGATCCGGCATGGGAAGGCAGCAGTGGTTTACGGCTCTCGCTTCCTGAAGGGCCGGCCCCGGATGCGCCTGGCAAACTACATCGCGAACCGGATCCTGGCCTGGAGCGCGACACTGCTTTTCGGCCAGCGGATCACGGACGAGGCGACCTGCTATAAGATGTTCCGGACCGACGTCCTCCGTGCCATGAACCTGCGCGCGGAGCGCTTCGAATTCTGCCCGGAGGTGACGGCCAAAGCGCGGCGCGCCGGCTACCGCATCGTGGAGGTGCCGATCTCTTACCAGGCAAGGACGCTTGCCGAGGGGAAGAAGATCACCTGGCGCGATGGCCTCGAGGCGATCTGGACCTTGGTGAAGTACCGCTTTGTGAGATAGCGGCGGGTGGTGACACTGGGGAAGCACGCGTGTTGTCTAATAGAAAGATGAAGAGAAACCGCGCCCTCCTGGCGATGGTTGCGGGGTTGCTCATGCTGGGAGGGGCAGGCTGCCACCGGCGTCCATCCGTTCCCGCACAGCGCCCGCCAGAACCCCCACGCCCGGAGCGCCCTTTCGAGCCGCGCCTGCGCGCGTCGGGAGTCTCCTGGACGCTCTCCGATCCGGAGGGCCTGCCGGTCTGGGAGGTGAAAGCGAAAAGCGGGTCGGGAGCCGCCGCCGAGGGGATCGCCGAGCTGCGCGAGGTGCGATGCAACGTGTACTCCGCGGGGAAGCTGGCCCTGGAGACGCAGGCGGCGCAGGTGAAGGCGGATTACTCCAGGAAGCGTCTCGCGCTGTATGGCGGCGTGGACGCACGCACCCCGGATGGGACGCGCTCGTTCCATTGCGAGCGGGTTTCGCTGACGGTGGAGGAGGAGAAGCGCGCGGTGGTTGACGCGACCGGTGCGGTCCGCCTGAAGGTGGATGGCGTGGAGATGGAGGGGGCGCGCCTGATCACGAACCCGCGGCTCGATGAGGGCCAGCTGCTCTCACAATAAGCGACGGGGATCGCGACACCCGTCGCTGGCAGCCTGATTTCACGCGCGCCCGATCTCTTCGCAGGCAAGAAGAGTGCCTCGGAACAGATAGAGAATACAGGAGTGGGAATCATGAAGGCAGATAGAAAAGCGCTTATGGCGCTGGTGGCCGTGTTGGCCGGCGTGTGCGCCGTGCATGCGGCGCCGGCCAAGAAGCCGGCCAGCGTGAAGTGGCCCGGCGGCCAGGTCTCCGCGGACGGGCAGATCGGCTTCAAGACGCGCGGCGGCAAGGTCCTACTCAACTTTGCCAAGAACGTCCGCGCGACGGCGCAGGGCGCGGGGCAATCGGTCGAGCTGCACCACGCCGATCAGGCCACCGCCGAAGTGGACTCCAAATGGCAGTTCGACACGCTGAAGGCGACCGGGAACGTCCGCTTCACCATTTCGCGCAAGAACGGCGAACAACTGGAAAAGACCACGGCCCGGTGCAACCAGGTGACGATCTATAACCGGTTTGCCCAGGAGCTGACTGGCGACCAGCGCGTTCTCATCGCGGAGCTATCTGGCGGCGTGCACCTGACAATGCCGGCGCCGAAGGCGGCGGGCGCCACCATGGAGCCGATGACGCTGGAAGGCGAGCACGGCCAGGTATGGCGCACCGCCGAGGGCTATGAGGGGACCATTTCGGCCCAGGGCGACTGAAGTAGCGCGCGCTCGCGCTTCATCACGCGGGCGCGAGGGGCTTCGGCTCGTGCCAGAGCCCCGACCAGGGGAAGGGTGACACAGGGGTGCAGATCACCACGGATGAGCTCGTCAAGACGTACCGCGGGCGCAATGTCGTTGATGGCGTGAGCCTCTCGGTTGGCAAGGGGGAGATCGTCGGCCTCCTCGGGCGCAACGGCGCCGGGAAGACGACGACGTTCTACATGGTCGTCGGTCTGGTGCGCCCGCGCCGCGGGCGTGTGATGCTCGGTGACCGCGACATCACGCGCCTGCCGATGTACCAGCGCGCCCGTGCCGGAATCGGCTATCTGGCCCAGGAGGCGTCCGTCTTCCGCAAGCTCACCGTCGAGCAGAACCTGCGCCTGGTCATGGAGATGAACCGCCTCTCGCGCGCCGAGCAGGACAAGCGCATCGACCAGCTCCTGGAGGAGTTCACGATCACCCACCTGCGCAAGGAGATGGGCTTCTCCCTCTCGGGCGGCGAGCGCCGGCGCGTGGAGATCGCGCGTTGCCTGGCCACCAATCCCACCTTCATCCTCCTCGACGAGCCTTTCACCGGCATCGATCCGATTGTCGTCTCCGATATCCAGGAGATCATCCGCCATCTGAAGAACCGCGGCATCGGCATCTTGATCACCGACCACAGCGTCCGCGAGACGCTCGCCATCACCGACCGCGCCTATATCATCGTCGAAGGGAAGATCCGCACTGCCGGCACGCCGGAGCAGATCCTGAACGACCCCGTTGCCAAGGAGCACTACCTGGGCAACCACTTCGCGATGTAGCCCCTCCAGCTGTCCGCCGGAGGAAGCGCCCCCGCGCCGGGCTTTCCGCCCAGATCAGCCAGACGCCGATTGAACTTACTTCGCGTGCAAAGCGTCCTCAGCATAGGCTTCCGGCAAGATCTTGTGGCGGTTTCGTAGAAAGCTGCGGTGCGCATGAGCTATCGGCGGTCGATTGCGGTGTGTCTCTGTGTTGCGCTGCTTGCCGCGCCCGGCGGGGCGCTGGCGGCAAGCGAAACCCGTCTCGCCATCGCCCGAGACTGGGGCAGGGTAACCGGCTACGTCCTCGATGGGGCGACGGGCGAGCCTGTTGCTGGCGCGCGCGTCGTCGTCGAGGAAGGGGGCGCCTTTGCGGATCGGGGGCCCACGACGGGCCAGACAAACGCCGAAGGCCGCTATCAGGTGCGCGCGCGCATCGGGCGGAAGTCATCGCACCTGGACGTGATGAGTCTGGTCGAAGGTTTCCCGATTGGGCTCTTGATGCCGTGGGGCCTCTTTAAGCAGACGCGCGTGGTGGACGCGCGCCAATGCCTGATGCAGGTGGATGCGCCTGGCTATAAGCCGTTCCTCGGCATCGTGACAGCTCAGGTCGCTTCGGCCACGCGTTTCTCGCTCCATTCGGTGGATATCCTCCTCGCGCGCGAGGGCACACCCGAGGCATCATCGGCGCCGCCCAACCGCACGCGAGAGCGGTTGCTCGCCTTCACGCTGGAGCCACGGATCGCCGCGCCTGGCGAGAAGGTCACCTTCACGGCACGCTTCCGACTGCCCGATGACGGCGTCCGCTACTCCTCCGGATGCTACACCCCAAATAGGATCTTCCGCGTGGATGAGTTCGAGATGCGACCTGTCGGAAAACCCGATTCGGAGACGGGGACTCGCACCTTCCAGGCCACGCTGGAGGTTCCGAAGCGTCCGCGTGAGGAGTGGGCGGTTTTCCGCCTCTGGCTCGACCGCGACGGGCGCTATCAGGAGGTGGAGCTCCCGCGGCGCCGGGACCTGTTGCTGCAGATCGCGCAGACACCCGAGGAGCGCGCCGCAGCCCAGTTAGCCAGCCACGCGTTCGACTTGGAGCAGGCCGGCCGGCTGGCGGACGCCCTGCAACACTATCGCCGCGCGGCGGAAGCCCTGCCGGAGCGCGCCTCCCTCTGGGCGCGGATCGGCCACCTCTCCCTTCGGCTCAACCGGCCCGCCGAATCGATTGCCGCCTTCGAGAAGCTGATTGCAGCCGACCCGAATCACCCGGAGACGACCACCTCGCACTACGCCATGGCCCTCCTGGCCGCCGGCGAGACTCAGCGCGCCCTCGACGCGCTCTCCGAGGTGGAGAAGAAGAGCGCCCGGCGAGGTCAGCTGCCACGTGAATTCCTCCTGGCGATGGCGCGCGCCCACCTGGCGCGCTCGGATCTACAGACCGCCGACCGCTATTACGCCCGCGCGGTAAAGAGCGGGCGGGTGCCAAACGAGGTCGCCCAGCAGTTCCATCTGAAGCGGGCACGAGCCGCCGTGAAGGAGATGCCAGAGAACCCCGATGCCCGCGCCGGACTGGCCCGGGCGCTCTTCGACCTGGGTCGCTACGAAGAGGCTGCCGCCGCCTATCGCCAGGCACTGCGGCTTGGCCCCGCCCAGGCCTGGGGCCACCTGGATCTAGCGATCTGCCTCACTGCCGCAGGCAAGGATCGCGACGCCCTCCCCCACTATCGCCTGGCGGTTGAGCTGGCCCCGGAGAACCTGGAGGCCTGCCTCGCCCTTGCCGAATGCCACCGGCGGCTCGGGGAGTTTTCCCCCGCCCTGGAGGCCTACCGGAAGGTTGCAGCCGCGCCCGCCCGCCGCTACGACTACCGTGTCCAACACGGTCTGGCGCTCGCGCTCCTGGCAACCGGTCAGGAGGCGTCGGCAATGGAAGCCCTGGCACGCGCCGTCACTCTTGGCCGCTCCAAGGGGCGTCTGCTCGGCACGCGTCTCCCCACCGGGGTTGGCACGCTCTCGCTCACGCCGAAGCGGGTGGCCATCGACGCCTTCGAGCACCCGGAGATGGCGCTCGACTATGCCCTGCTGAACAGCTTGCGCGTTCTGCGGCAGGCTCCCGACAGCTCGCCCGCGCTGTTTCAGGCAGGCGCGGCGCTCATCGAGCTAGGCGTTGCCGAAAAGGGCCTGGAGATGCTGGAACGCGCGCTTGAGCACGGATTTGCTCCCCCCGATGCCCAGTATGCCCGGGCGATGGCTTGCCTGCGCCTGGAGCGCCGGGCGGAAGCGCGCGAGCTGCTGGAGAGACTGACGCGCGAGAACCCGGGGCACCGTCGGGCCTGGCTGGCACTGGCCCGCATCCACTTTGATGCCGGGAACAGCCCCGCAGGGAAGGCCTGCCTGTTGCGCGCGCAGGCGGAGCAGGTGGAAAACCGATGAACCGGATCAGACCCCTCGTCGCCGTGGTAGTCTTGCTGGGAGCGGTATTGTGGCACGGCATGCCTGCCTCAGCCGACATCCTTCCCCTGGACGCGGAGATCAGCATCGGGCGCGAGGCTGCGCAGATCATCGAAGAGCAGTATCCCATCTCCACAGACGCGATTCTGGCGGCACGCGTGCAGCGGATTGGACGGCGTATTGCCGGCGTGTGCGGGCGTCCGGATCTCCCCTTCAGCTTCAAGGTGATCGATACCCCCGACATCAACGCGTTCTGCCTTCCTGGCGGCTTCGTCTACGTCTTCCGGGGCCTGTTGCAGGGGGTTCCGGATGACGATGCGCTCGCGTTCATCCTGGCCCACGAGATCGCTCACGCCGTGCACCGGCACGCACTGCGCCAGTTCGAGAAGTCGCAGATCCTCCGCGTGGTCACCGCTCCCCTTGGGAGTCTCCTCGGCGCCCTGGGGCGAGACCTGACCCACATTATCCTCAGCCGGCGCTTCTCCCGAGCAGACGAGCTTCAAGCCGACCGAGAGGGGCTGGTCTACACCGTGCGTGCCGGCTTTGATCGCCAGGGCGGGCTCAAGGCGATGGAGACGCTGCTCCAGCTCGCCGAACGTAGCCGGCACCCGGAGTTCCTCATGAGCCACCCCAACACGCACCGCCGGAAGCGCGTGCTGGAGGCCCTGGCTGCCGAACTCGATGCAGCACCGCCCGATCGGCCCCAGATCACGGCGCTTCCCATCCCGGATCCAGTCTGGTCCATGCCGCCGCCCTCGGTGCCTACGCCCCGGTTCCCGCTGGCCATTGGCGATGAGTGGACCTACCGGCTTCGCGCGCGCGATGGAAGCGAGGTCAATGCGGTCACGCGCGTGGTCGAGGTGCACCCCGCCCGGCCCGAGGGGATCTTTCGCGTGGTGACGGAGTACCCAGGCGGTTTCTCCACGCAGGCGTGGGTGACCACAACGGCCTCGGGCATTCTCACCCACCCGGCGGGCGAGGGAAGCGAGGGGCCATGGCAGGCCGAGTGGTCGTGGGAATCCCTAGGGGAAACGCGGCCGCTCGAGAAGATCACCGTGCCTGCTGGCGACCAGGAGTGCGTCCGCGTGATTCAGACCGATGCGAAGGGCGCTCTCATCGCGGAGGGCTGGTTTGCCGAGGGGGTCGGCCTGGTGAAAGCCGTGTGGCATCACCAGGGCCTCACTCAGGAGCTGGTGAGCTACCGCGCGGCGCTGCGGGCGAATCGAGCAGGGCAGGCACGGGTGGGGACCTCCGATCCGGCGGATTCGTAGCCCTCTCGGGGAAATCTGTGACGATTCTGTGACGGTGGCCTGCTATCATACAGGCGGAACAGCCAGAGCCTGGTCGTTTGCAGTTCTGCCCCTCGCTTCTGAAGCGGACCCCTACGGTAGACGCGCGATTCGGGCTCCTGCGCGCTTCCATGGTAGCAGGCGCGTGACCGCGCACCTGGCTACCACGAAGGTGAGCACGGATACCTGAACTTCCGTCTGTGAGGGTCTGCAGACCCACGAGAGGATGGCTCGGCGGGCGCCTGGGCGGCCTGCAGGCCCTCACTCACCCTTTCAGCCGGCGCTCAGCCCGAGGAGGCGCCGGGCGTTGCCCCCGAGGAGGGCTGCCTTCTCCTCCTCGCTCAGCGGGAGATCGCGGAAGGCGGCCAGCTCGGTCGCCTGGTCTGTCCAGGGCGAATCGGTTCCAAAAAGCACGCGTTCGATCCCGTGGGCGCGCGCCAGCCTCACCAGGGCGTCGGGGCCAAGATCCGCCAGCGAGTAGGATGCATCCAGGTAAAGGTCGCGCCCGATGAGGAACTGCTCCACGGCCTCCCACCGCAGATAGCCTCCCATGTGCGCCGCGATCACGGTGAGCTCCGGCACGGCATCTAGCACGCGCGCCAAGCGGTCGGGCGTGCAGTGAACTGGGGGAGGAATCCCGATATCGACGCCGGAGTGGAGGAGCAGGATGCGCCTCGCCTTGGCAAGCGCCCGGTAGATCGGAATCATCGCCGCGTCATCGACGAAGAACTCCTGGTAATCCGGGTGCAGCTTGACGCCCCGGATCCCATCGGCCACCAGACGCTCGATCTCCTCCGCCCAATCCTCCTGGAGCGGGTGAAGCGTCCCAAAGGAGAGGAGATCCTCATAGGTGGCGTTGACCTCCGCCGCCCAGGCGTTGATCGTGCGCACCTGAGTGGGCTTGGTGGCAATCGGCATGATCACGGAGAGATCCACGCCGGCCCGGCGCATCGAGGTACGCAGGCCTTCGCAGGTGCCATCGGTGCGCGCTGGGATCCGCGCCACTTCGGAGAGCTTTTTCACGGCACGCGGGGCAAGGTCGTTGGGAAACGCGTGAGTATGAATATCGACAACCATGAGCGATCCGCAAATCTCTGGTATTCAAAGTGAAACGGCAAGAGCCGCTGAACGGGCATCAGCGCGCACGCCGCACTTCATGCCCATACTATGGATGCATCCGCCGTGTGAAGGGTTCCCTTTCGAGGCCACCCCATCCTTTCTGGAGCCTGCCCGAGCCGGGCGCACGTCCGCGGAACGGCGGCGTGACGAGCGGGCCGCGGCTGTGGTATACTGAGGCATCGGGCTTCTGGACGTTTGCAGAAAGAGCGAGGTGAACGATGGAAGTCGGGATCTACGGGCTGGGCCGCATGGGCGCGAACATGGCCAGGCGTCTGGTCAACGGGGGCCACCGCGTCGTGGTGTTCAACCGGAGTCGCGGGCCGGTGGAGGCCGCCGCCGCCTTTGGGGCGGTGCCCTCGGACTCACTAGCCGATTTCGCCGGCAAGCTCTCGGCGCCGCGCATCGTCTGGCTGATGCTTCCCGCGGGCGACACCACCGAGAGCGCCATCCAGAATCTCCTGCCCCATCTCGAGCCGGGCGATGCGGTGGTCGACGGCGCGAACAGCAACTACAAAGACACCATCCGCCGCGCCGCGCTCCTCAAAGAGAAGGGCTTCCACTACGTCGACGTGGGCACCAGCGGCGGGATTTGGGGGCTCACGGAAGGCTACAGCCTGATGATCGGGGGCGAGGCCGAGGTAGTCGCGCGGCTGCGCCCGCTCTTCGAGACGCTCGCGCCCGCGCCGGATCGCGGCTGGGGGCACGTGGGGCCCAACGGCGCCGGCCACTTCGTCAAGATGGTCCACAACGGCATCGAGTACGGGATGATGCAGGCGTTCGCCGAAGGCTTCAACCTGATGCACCATAAGGAGGAGTTTGACCTCGACCTCCATCAGATCGCGGAGATCTGGCGTTTTGGGAGCGTCGTGCGCTCGTGGCTGCTCGATCTCATCGCCCACGCGCTGGAAGAGAACCCCGAACTGGAGGGGATCGCCCCGTTCGTCGCGGATTCCGGGGAGGGCCGGTGGACGGTGATCGAGGGCGTTGAGCAGGGCGTGCCGCTGCCCGTCATCTCCCTGGCACTCTCGGAGCGTTTCCGGTCGCAGGAAGAGGCCTCTTTCGCGGATAAGCTACTCGCGGCGATGCGCAAGGGGTTTGGGGGACATGCGGTGAAGTCCGCGTCGTGAGGAGGGCGATCCATGGAGCGAAGGAAGACCGACGACAAGCCGACGACGGTCATCATCTTCGGTGCCTCGGGCGACTTGACCGAGCGGAAGCTGATTCCGGCGCTCTTCCACCTCTTCCAGGAGGAGCGGCTGCCCGCCAACACGCGCATCATCGGATTCTCGCGCCGGCCCTATGCCGACCAGCACTTCCGCGATCTCCTGCGCGAGTCGGCGGCGCACACCATCGGCAACAGCTTCGACGGCGCTGCCTGGGAGCGGTTCGCCTCTCACATCCATTACGTGCCCGGCGATGCCCTGGTGCATGAGGATTACGCCCGCCTCCGGGCCTTCGTGCGCCAGGGAGAGAATGGCCCGGCAAATCGTCTCTACTACCTGGCGACGCCGCCTTCTCTCTATGCTCCCACGGTCGAGCGTCTGGGTGCCGTGGGCATGGCGCGCGAGGACGACGGGTGGCGCCGGATCATCGTGGAGAAGCCGTTCGGGCACGACCTCGCCTCGGCGCAACAGCTGAACCGCGACCTGCACGCCGTCTTCGACGAGCACCAGATCTACCGGATCGATCACTACCTGGGCAAGGAGACGGCGCAAAACATCCTCTTCTTCCGGTTCGCCAACCTGATCTTCGAGCCAGTCTGGGACCGGCGCTATGTGAGCAGCGTGCAGATCACCGTGGCGGAGAGCGTGGGCGTAGGTCATCGGGCGCGCTACTACGATCAAGCGGGCGTCCTCCGCGACATGTTCCAGAATCACCTGCTCCAGCTCCTCGCGCTCGTCGCGATGGAGCCGCCTGCCTCGTTCAACGCCGATGCCGTGCGCAACGAGAAGGCAAAGGTGCTCGGCGCCATCCGGCCGGTGTTGCCATCGGACACCGTGCGCGCCCAGTACCGCGGCTACTGCAACACGCCCGACGTCGCCCCCGATTCGCAAACCGCCACCTACGCCGCCCTCAAGCTGTACGTGGATACCTGGCGCTGGCAGGGCGTGCCGTTCTTCCTGCGCTCCGGAAAGGCGCTCGCCGAGAAGAGCAGCGAGGTGAGCCTGGAGTTTCAGTGCCCTCCGCGGCTCCTGCTCGACGACGCGTCTACCTGCAGCCTGCGGTCCAACGTCCTCACGATCTGCATCCAACCGGATGAGGGGATTCACCTCAAGTTCGAGATGAAGGAGCCGGGTTCGTCCAGCGAGCTGCGCTCGGTGGATATGGACTTCCACTACCGCTCCATCCTGCGCGGCCGGCGCCTCCCTGACGCCTACGAGCGCCTGCTGCTCGACGCGCTGAATGGCGACGCATCCCTCTTCACGCGCGCGGATGAGATCGAGCTCGCGTGGCGCCTCATCGACCCAATCCAGCAGGCGTGGGAGGGCCCAGATGCCCCGCCGCTGGAGATCTACGAGGCTGGGAGTTGGGGGCCGGAGGGAGCGAATGCCCTGATCCGGCGAAGCGGGCGCGTCTGGCGCCGTGGCTGCTGTGATCACCTCGAGTGAAACCGCGTCGCCCGCTCGCCTTTGAACGGCTCATTGGCAGGAGGAGGCATGGAACCGCGAGATGTTCGCCTGTATCCAGACGCGGAGGCGGTCGCGGAGGCGGCTGCTGACTACCTGATCGCCCTGGCTGGCGACGCCCTGGCCCACCGCGACCGGTTTTGCCTGGCACTCTCCGGCGGGTCGACGCCGCGCATGCTCTACGCCCGGCTGGCCCGGCCGGAAGAGGCTGGCCGTGTCGATTGGTCGCGAGTTCACCTTTTCTGGGGAGACGAGCGGTGCGTGCCCCCGGATCACCCCGAGAGCAACTACCGCATGGCCTGGGACGTCTGGCTGCGCCACGCGGCGATTCCGGCGGAGAATATCCATCGCGTCCAGGGCGAGCTGCCGCCCCCGGACGCCGCGGCCGACTACGAGCGCGAGTTGCGCGCGTTCTTCGTTCCAGAATCCCTCCCCCGGTTCGACCTGGTCCTCCTGGGCATGGGAGAGGATGGGCACACGGCCTCGCTCTTCCCAGAGAGTCCCGCGCTACACGAGCACCACCAGTGGGTCATGGCCGTCGAGACCAGGCAATCCGTTCCGTGGCGGGTGACACTCACGCCGCCGGCAATCAACGCCGCGGCGCACGTGCTGTTCCTGGTGACCGGCGCCGCGAAGGCAGAGCGGCTGCAAGAGGTGCTCCACGGCCCGCATGAGCCCGAGCGGCTGCCGGCGCAGATCATCCAGCCGACGTCCGGCAGCCTCACCTGGATGGTCGACGCGGCCGCAGGCTCGCTCCTCTACTTCACGAGCGACACGCTGCCGTGAATCAGGCGCCGGCCAGGCCGGCGCGCGGCTACTCCCTCACCACCACCGCTTTCGCGTCTTCCGGCTTTGTCTCCGGGGCGCCCAGCAGCCGGAAGTTGTCCAGGTGATAGCTTACGCCCCAGGTGTTTCCGCCGAAGCCGGAGCGCAGGTACTCCACTTCGGGGCTGCGGACCGCTAGATCCTCGACGAGGATCGTGGTGGCCGTGGGATAGAACCGGCGGAGTGCGCCGAGGAGATCGATACGCGCCCGGTGCCACTTTCCGTCGGCGACAAAGCCCTCGACGGCGCCAAGCGACGGGATCGACGGTTCCGCCAGCTGCGCCGCCGACAGCCCGAGCACCATCGCCTGGCGGCCCACCCGGAGGTAGAGGTTGACGCGCGCTCGCGGGTCCATCCGATAGTCGAACTCCAGAATCGGGAACTTCACCGCGTCGAACTGGCGGATGCCGCACAGGGCGCCCAGGCTGCCGCCTGAAATCGGGTTGGTCACGCGCAGGCTCTGCTTCCCCTGCGCCCGGCTCTCCCGGTCGAGCGAGAGAACGGGGCCGTTCGCGCCGCCTTCGGCGGTCCAGCCGCCCAGGCCGCGCTCGAAATCGCACGTGAGCGCGGGCGGTGAGGTCGCACCCAGGCTCCAAGAGGCACTGGACGGCGGCGCGGGGGCCACCGGCAGGGCGGCCAGCGGGTTGCGCCGGCCCGGCTTCTCCGCCCAAACCCGGGCGCGCGCCACCATCAGGCCGTTGCGCGAGGTCCAGAGCGCCACCTGGCCGCCGGGCAGCGGCTGCGGGTCGGTGTAGTCGCACGCCAGCTTTCCATCGACATAGCACCGGAGGCGCGCCCCCTCCTTCTCGACGCGCAGGTGGAACCAATGCCGCTGGAACGCCAGGTTGGTGCGCGTCGGGTTGATCATGCGCACCTGCCTGTTCTCCGCGACCACCTGCTCCCGACGGAGGAGCCGGGTCACGCTGTTGTTGTCCGCCGCGAACTGAAAGGTGTAGCCGCTGGAGAGGTCCTTGCCGTCGCCGCAGAGGGTGAGGTGGAGGTCACTCGGATGCGAGTAGCCAACCTTCGGATCCTCGGGCGCGTCCATCAGAAGCGCGACCCAGGCTTCGGCGACCAGGTTGCCCTCGAAGGAGCGCTTTGTCCAGAGCACCGGCGTCTCGCCCCAGCGCGAGCCGAAGAAGGACCAGCGCTCATCGCATGGCCAGCGCTGGACCACGTCCCAATCGCCCCGGGGAGCCCACCACTCCGTGGGCGGCCCGCTGAAGGTGCAGTCGAGCACGTGTAGGGTTGAAAGATAGACGGACGCGAAGTTGACCTCCCGGCTGCACCGGAGGCCGATTCGTCCGCCTGTCAGGGGCTGCGGGTCCTGATACTGCGCCACAAGCGCGTCGCCCAGGGCCGCTGCGATCAGGCTTCCCGAGCGCCACACGCGCAGCGGGCTGCCCGGCTCCCACCGGCCCGATTGCGCCGCCACGCTCTGCCCACCGCGCCGCAGCTCCAGGCGCGCGGCGCCCTGCGCGTTCACGCTCAGGACGGCCTGATAGCCCGTCTCAGCCCTGGAGCCATCCGCGTTCAGGGCGAGCATCAGGTCGAGTGGCGCGTTCCCGCCAGGCAGGTCCCAGGAAACCGAGGCATCGCCCGGGAAGAACCCGGTGTGCCAGAAAAGCCCCGATCCGCCCGGGTCGCGGCTCCAGGAGGAGGAGGCGCTCGCCCATCCCGCCATCGTCTGCTCGCGTGCGAACTGCGCCTCGATGCGAGGCTCGTCTCCCTCAGGTACGGGAAACCACGCGCTCGCCTTCTCGAAGCGCGCCCCCGCTGAACCACGCGCGTAGAAGCCAGCCTTTCCCTCTCCAAACGCGGGATCGACGCCGGCCACCACCGGCCGGTTGCCGATGAACCCGGTCGCCTGGCCATCGTGCAGCTCCAACTTCAAGCGGCTCCGGCGCGGCGCAACGACGGCCGCCGGCGACTCGGCCACCACCACCGGCTTGCCTCCCTGCACGCGAAGCAGCACCGCCCTGCCCTTCCCGCTGGCGGGCACCCGGAAGAGCGCGTACTCTCCTGGGCCCCGGTACGCGAAGACCAGCCCGACCGCTTCTGCCTTCCCGGGGGTCACATCCGCGCCGAAGGCATAGCCGCTCCAATCCGGCCGGCCCGTGATCGTGATCCCCTCGCCCGCGCCGGAGACGCGCGCGCGCCCGCGCGTGTCTGCCTTCCAGGCCATCCCCAGATTCTGCCACTTGCCCGGCTCATGGGCATCGAATGAATCCGAGAAGGCGTCGGTGGCAACCACGCGCACGTCGTCAAAGACGACGCGATCGGTATCTCGGGCGTAGAGGCCAACCCGGCCGTGGCCAAAGGCGGCGTCACGAACTCGGCACACCTCCTCACCATCGATCGACGCGGTGAAGACGCCCTCGCACGCGGTGAACCGCAGCCGGTACCACTGCCTGGGCTGGAAGCCGCCCGGGCGCGACGCCAGGAGCGTCGCCTTCCCGCCCTCGACACGGAGGATCTCGCGCGCGCCGGAACCGGGCTGGCCCTCCGTGGCCGCCGTCCAGCGGAAGAGGAGGAAGTTATCGGCATCTTTCAGGTAGGCCGCGATCCCCACGGCGCCACGGCCCTCCGGCTTCACGGAGACATCCACCGCGTAGTTGTCCCAAAACCAGTAGCCGGCCACCGACATGGCGATGGGGCGCGCGCTCGCTGTCCAGGAGAAGGCGTTGCTGCTGTAGCGGCCCACATCCTTCCCGTGCCTGGCGATCGCCACCTCGGCCACCTGGCCCGTGCCCGCGAGAATCTCCCATTGGCCGGCCTCGCCCGGGCCGCGCGTGAAGTCGTCCGCGAATTGGACCGGTTCTGTCGCTTGCAGGCGCAGATCCATCGTGACTCCTGGATCCGCCTGCCAGCCCGCGCGCCCTCCGGCGAGCGAATCATCGTAGCACTGGGCGACCACGCGGTCGTTACAGATCAGCGTGACCCGCCAGCGCCGGCGTTTCACGGCGAACTCCAAGGAATCTTGCCTGCCCACCGGGAGGGCCACCGAGGCCAGGCGCTGCCCGGCGCCACCATCGCGGCGCACGACGACCGCCTGGTTTCGAGAGAGCTGCACCGCGAGGGTATGTGCTGCATCGGTATAGTTGAAGAAGAGCGTGGCGCTCTTCTTGCCGCTCAGACCGCGCACCTGCCCCAGGAGGGTGAACTCCTCGGGGCACTCCTCTTCCAGGAAACTCGGCTTCACCGGAGCGGCTTGCGCGCGCGCCGGCAACCCCGCCATCAGGTACGCGGACCCCAGCAAGACGAGCAAGAGTATCCCGTAGTGACGCATGGAATCCCGGCCGCTGGCGGAGATCCAGAGTTGCCGGGCGCAGAAGAAGGCCCCTCGCGCCAAATGGCGGCTCGCATAGGATAGACAGTTCACGATTGCATCCCCAATGCCGGTCGGTGGGCGCCGGTCGCGCTCGCGTGTCCGGCCACCCTGCCTCCTGCGCGCGTTCGCATGCGCACGCTCACTATAGCCACAAACCCGATAGGACAAACGGTGCTGCGGCAATCGCCTGGAACAGCACGCGCTATGATCTTACCCCTTCCCGGAATGGAACTCCTGCCAGGATGCAGGCTGCGAGCGGCTGGATAGGACGCGCCGAACCGGCCACGACCGCCTCAAAATGTGCTATACTAGAGGCATGAAGAGTATTCCCGAACGCATTGAAGCGATTGTCAGGCAAGCCCTGATCCACCTTCTCGGCCCCGACGGCGCTGAGGTAGACCCGCTTGTCCGCCAGACCCAGGACCCGAAGTTCGGAGACTACCAGTCGAATGTGGCGATGGGCCTAGCGAAGCGCCTTGGCAAGAAGCCGCGTGACGTCGCCGCTGAGCTCGTCGCGGCGATGGATGTCGGCGAGCTCAGCGAGCCGCCCTCGATTGCCGGCCCCGGTTTCATCAACTTCCGCATCCGGCCCTCTTTCCTGGCCGCGGAGCTGGAGGCGATTCAGGCCGACCCGCGCCTGGGGATGCCACAGGTTGCGGATCCACAGCGGATCATCGTCGACTTCTCCAGCCCGAACCTGGCGAAGGAGATGCACGTCGGGCACCTGCGCTCCACGATCATCGGCGACGCGATCGCGCGCCTCCTGGAGTTCGAGGGCCACGATGTCCTGCGCCTCAACCACGTCGGTGATTGGGGTACCCAGTTTGGCATGCTGATCCAGCACGTGCGTGAGACTCAGCCGGACGTTTTGGAGCACCCCGAGCGTTTCCACATTGATGACCTGGAGAGCTTCTATCGCGAGGCCAAGGCACGGTTTGATGCCGATTCGGAGTTTGCCGATGCGGCCCGCCGCGCCGTGGTCGACCTCCAGTCGGGCGATCCGGTGGCCCACCGGCTATGGGAGGTCTTCTGCACCGAGTCGCTGCGCCATGCCCACGAGATTTACGAGCGCCTCGGCATCCGGCTGGTGGATCGCGGCGAGAGCTTCTACAACCCGATGCTGCCACAGGTGGTGGCCGAGTTCCAGGAGCGCGGTCTGGCGGTGGAGGCCGAAGGCGCCGTGTGCGTCTTCCTCCCCGGGTTCACCAACCGGGAGGGTGGCCCGCTGCCGCTCATCATCCGGAAGTCGGATGGAGGGTACAATTACGAGACCACCGACCTCGCGGCGCTGCGCCACCGCGTCGATGTGGAGAAGGCCCAGCGGGTGATCTATATCACCGATATCCGCCAGCGCCAGCATTTCGAAATGTGCTTCGCGGCGGCGCGCGCCATCGGCTGGGTGCCCGACGACGTGCAGCTCGACCACGTCGGCTTTGGAATGGTTCTCGGCCCCGACCGACGCCCCTTCAAGACGCGTGAGGGGGGCACGGTGAAGCTGAAGGACCTCCTGGACGAGGCCGTCTCGCGCGCCGCGGCGGTGATCGACGCCGAGGATGAGCGCCGGAGCGAGATGAGCCCCGAGGAGAAGGCGGAGATCGCGCGAGTCGTGGGCCTGGGAGCGGTGAAGTATGCCGACCTGAGCCACAATCTGACGAGCGATTACGTCTTCGACTGGGACACAATGCTGGCGATGGACGGCAACACGGCGCCCTACATGTTGTACGCCTATGCCCGAGTGCGGAGTATCGGCCGGCGTGCCGGCGTGGAGTTCGATTCGCTCCCGGCGGACCTTCCCCTGGTGCTGGAGCATGAATCGGAGATCGCCCTGGCCAAGGAGCTCCTCCGCTTCTCGCACGTGCTACAGCAGGTTTCCGCCGATTTGCGCCCGCATCTCCTGACGGATTACCTGTATGGCCTGAGCCGGGCGTTCAGCACCTTCTACGACCGGGATCGCGGCGTGCGCGTCATCGACGCGGAGCCGGAGAGCGTTCGCCTCAGCCGGCTGCGCCTGTGCGACCTGACGGCGCGCACCCTCCGGCTGGGCCTGCATCTCCTCGGCATCGAGGTGCTGGAGCAGATGTAGCGGCAGCCAACCAGGGAGAACGTGTTTCCCTCGGCAGTTCCGCCACCCTGTCGAAAAAGAAGCCGGCCCGGACTCGTGGGCGTGAGTCCGGGCCGGCATGTATTTCCTGCGATCCAATCGGGCGCTACTCCTTGGCAGGCGCCTCCTTCTTGGGGATCGGCTTATCGATGGTCGGGCCGTTTGCCGCGGGCTCGTTCGCGGCAGGCTTCTCCGCGGGAGCGTTCCCCGGCTCGTTGGCCGGCTTTTTCTCCTTCTTCTCCGGCTCCGGATCCGGCTCTTTGATATCCTCGACCTTGCTCTGGGCGTCACTCAGGACATAGGAATAGACCGTGACAACCGCCGGGTTGTGCGCCCCCTTGGCATAGAGGTCGCCGCTGCTGTCCTTGCTGCCCAGCAACGCCACGCGCGGCTCCTTCTCGCCTTTCACCCAGACCGCCACGGTAGCCGACGGCTTGTCGAGACCGTACGGCTTCAGATCCTTGGGGCTATCCGCGACGATCTTAGTGCCCTTCAGGCGCTCGAACGTCATCAGGATGGAGTTGACCTTCTCCTTCCTCGCCTTGGCAACCACGGGGGCTGTGATCTTCCAGGCATCGGCGCCCGCGCGCTCGACACGAATCGTTTGACCCTCGGCGGTCAATTCGAAGCGCTGCACCTCCTCCTTCTTGAAGCCAATGACCGACTTATCGCGCAGCTCATCGGCCACCTTCATCTGAAGCCCATCCAGCGAGTAGGAGGAGACGACCAGGATATCACTCCGCTCCTTGGGCTTCAGGTAGAGGAGCGAGCCGCCGGGATCCTTGCCCCCGACCAGGAGGGTATGCGTCTTCCCGTCGTCGGTGGCGAGGGTGATCTCCCAGGCGGGCTGATCGAGGCCGAACGGCTTGAGATCGCTGGTGTTTTCGGTCAACACGCGCTCGACCGTAGTATCGGAGAGCTCGGTGATCAACCGCGTCGCCTCCTCGCCATCGGCCAGGGCTTTGAGCGGCTTCTCCATCCGCCACATCTGGCCGCGGCGATCCTTCTGGCGCACGATCCAGATCGGATCGTTCTCACGGTCGATCTGGAGCTTCCAGACGCGGTCGGCTTTGTAGCCGAGCACTCGTGACAGTGGGCGCGCGCCGCCCTCTTCGGGTGCCTTTCCACGCTCGAAGAAGTAGACATAGCCGCCGAGGAGCGCAAGAATGACCGCGCCCACGATCGTCGGCATGACTTGCTTATTCATCATCTCCCTACCTTGGAATGTGGATCACGGGTTGGCGTGAGGGAGTGGCAAGGCAGGAGATGGGCCGGCGGCCTGGGAGAGCGGCAGCCATGCCGCCTCCCAAGAGTCACCGCGCCCTCCCCCATCTCCTACTCCATCACGACCGGTGCTCCCGGCTTATCGCCGGCGCCACCAGATGAAGACGCCGCTGAGGAGCACGCCAAACGGAACGATCAGCACAGTGGTCAGGAAGATCCAGCGCGACGTGGAGTCCATGAGCGTGATGGTGTTGCGCTCGGGCTCCTTCGGCGGGATGTTGACCAGGGCTTCCTCTTCGGCCAGCCAGTTGACACTGTTCAAGAAGAACTCCGCATCGCTCAGGTTCACGGCCTGGAACGCCGCGTTGGTCGCGAACGTCGAGTTCCCGACGACGATGAGCCGCGTGCTCTTCTTCTTGTCGTCCGCCTGGTTGGGCGAGTCGGCGAACTGCTCTTTCTGAGCCACCACCGCCAGCGAGACCGGGCCGGGCAGATCGTCCCCGTCCTGCTGGTATGGCCCTTCCAGCTTGGTCTCGGCCCAGGCCATGCTCGGCGTCTTCGCGAGCGAGAGGACGGTGACCCCATCCGGGGATGTCGTGGCCGGGCTGACCGAGCGTGCCAGCGGGAAGAGCGCGATCTGCAGATCCTTGGTGATCTGGTGGAACTCGAACTTCTCCACCAGCGCCTGGCCAGGGCCCAAGCGCGGGTCGAACACGATGTTGTTGCCAACCTCGACGCCCCAGGGCGAGACCAGCTCCGTAGGAACCGGCGACTTCGGGTCGAGCATCAGGAGCATCTTGCCGCCGTTCTCAAGGTACTTGGCAAGCATCTTCTGCTCGTTTGCCGGCAGGCCATTCTTTGGCCCGGCAACCACCAACACGGAGCAATCGGCGGGGATCTCCTTCACCGTCTGGAGGATCAGCTTGCTCGTCTCGTAGTTCAACTTCTCCAGAAGGCTCTTCGCGTCGGAGAGGCCGTCGCGCTCGTAAGACTCGATATCGCGCTCGCCGTGGCCGAAGAGGAAGTAGACCTTCTTCTTCTCCGGGCGGGTCACCTTGAGGATGGCGCTGGAGATCTCCTGCTCGCCGACGGTGTAGACCGTCTCCTTGCGCCCGCCGGACTCCACCCAGATCACATCCATCGTTTGGACGCCCTTGGCCATCGCCTTGGCGGGTTCGGCCACGGGATCGAGCATCTCGAACTTGATCTTCGGGCTGATATCCTTGTACTGCTTCAGGAGGTCGCGGGCGCGCTGGCCTTCGGCGCCACGCCGGCCAGCGAGCTGGTAGATCGCGGTGATCTGCACCTCATCCTTCAGGTTCTTGACGACCTCTTTCGTCTGCGGCGACAGCGTGTAGAGGTGCTGGCGCGTCAGGTCGACCTGGTACTTGTGCCGGCCGGCAATATAGTTGACCATCACCAGGATCGCCAGAACGATGAGGGTCAGTGCCGTCGTGTTGATGCCAGCGCCCGTGCTGGGGTTGAAGATAGCCGCCTTCGCGGCCTTCCCCCGGATGGCGAGATAGCCCGCACCGGCCACCACTCCGAGGCCAAGCACAATCTTGACCCAGAGGACCAGGGTGTTGTTCCCGAGGTAGCCGATCAGGCCGACCGCCAGCAGCGCCAGGCTCACCCAGCCGAGCGCAATCCCCAGATGGTCGCGCTGGCTCAGTTCGGTATGGTGAATGCGAGAAGACATCGCTTCGCTTTCCTCTCTCCTAACGCTATCGAGACTTCACGGCGCCGAGGGCGCGAACCGATAGGAACAGGCAGAAGCCGATGATCGACAGGAAGAAGATCACATCTCGCGAATCGATCAGGCCTTTCGTGAAGTTCCCGAAGCGGTCCAGCAGCGACAACTGGCGCAGAACCTCGGACCACGTGGAGGAGGCGCCGGTGCTGCCCACCCAGGAGATCACCCAGAGGATGAGCATCACGGAGAAGGCGCCCACCGCCGCCACGATTTGGTTCTTCGTCAGCGTGGAGGCCACGAGACCAATGGCCAGGAACGCGGCGCCAAGCAGGAAGAGGCCAATATAGCCGGTCAGCATCGGGCCACCATCCGGCGAGCCTAGCCGCAGCAGGATGATCGGGTATTGAAGGGTGAGGAGGAGCATCGAGGCGTAGAAGACCAGAGCCCCGAGGTACTTGCCGATGATCACCTGCGTATCTGTCACGGGCGCGGTCATCAGAAGCTCAATCGAGCCGCTCCGCCGCTCCTCGGCCACCAGGCGCATCGTCATGGCCGGCGAGATGAGCAGCAGCGTCACCGCCGCATTATGGAAAAGATAGAGGAGCGTGGCTTCCTGGGTCACCTTCACAGTGGCGAAGAAGAGATACCCGCAGATCAACAGGAAGAACGCGGCCACGCTGTAGGCAATGGTGGAAGTGAAGTACGAGTGCAGCTCTCGCCGCATGATCACAATCGCGTTCTTCACGCTGCAACTCCTTTCTCCTCGGACGTGAGCTGCCGGAAGATCTCTTCCAGGCTCATGCCGACCTCGGCCATATGGCGCAAGCCCCAACCGTTGCTGACTATCGCCGATGCCAGAGCCTCGCGCACGTCATGCTTCTCCTCGCCATCGACGAGCAGCTCCACGACCGAGTCGCCGGCGCGCACCACCTGCACACGCAGCACGCCCGGCAGAGCCGCCAGTTTGGCCTGAACTTCACGCTCTGGCCCGCGGACGTGGACTCCGATCTGTTGCGCGCGGCGGAGGCGCAGGGCGAGATTGTCTGGCGTATCCATCGCCGCCACCTTGCCCTCATGGATGATGACGATGCGTCCGCACAGCATCTCCACCTCGGGCAGGATGTGGGTGCTCAGGATGATCGTGCGATCTCCCCCAAGGCCCTTGATGAGCTGGCGGATCTCTACGATCTGGTTTGGGTCGAGGCCGACAGTGGGTTCGTCGAGGATAAGCACATCAGGGTTGTGGATCAGCGCCTGGGCCAGGCCGACACGCTGGCGGTAGCCCTTGGAGAGCTTGGAGATGAGCACCTCGGCGTGATCCGTGATGCGCGTGGCCTCCATCACCTCTTCGACGCGCTTGTTCACCTGGCGCGATTCGACGCCCTTCAGGCGTGCCGCGTACTGCAGGTAACTGCGGGGCGTCATATCGTCATAGAGGGGCACGTTCTCGGGCAGATACCCGATGCGCTTGCGCGCTTCAAGCGACTCTGAGACCACGTCGAAGCCGGCCACGGCGGCCTTGCCGCTGGTTGGCTGCAGAAAGCCGGTGAGGATCCGCATGGTGGTGGTCTTCCCGGCGGCGTTGGGGCCGAGGAAGCCCAGGATCTCACCCTTCTCTACGGCGAAGGATACATTCTCTATGGCCGCGTACTCGCCGTAGTACTTGGTCAAGTTTTCTACCTGGATCAAGAGAGCTCCCTCCTGAACTGCGGTGTGCGGGCGCGCTATCGAAAGCCCCCCTGCTTACCAGCGAGAGGGGGCGCGCGGTTTCACCCTCACGAATCCGCTGAACGCAGGGGACAATCGGCGCCAGCGCGATTCGCGGCAAAGCTGCCTCCCGCTTTGAGACTGTCGGTGCGCACAGTGCCCGCCGTAGCGGGGAACCCGAGAGACGAGGCAGACGTGGGGAAGTATCCTACCCGCGGGCTTGCGATAACCCAGACGTCTCTGCCTTCAGATCCCGGTGATGCAAGCTGTCACGTAGGCAGAACAACCGTACTTTTCACAATCTTATAGCATACGGGCTTTGCCGATGTCAAGCGCACGGGCAGGGCAGCTGGATGCCTCTGGCTGCCGGGGGAATAGCGCCACAATGGTCCGGTTGTTCGCACGCATACATAGACCCGCTACGCTCCACGGCGGTTCCCACGCGGAATCGCACGCGCAATCAGGCGCGGGGCCCGCGCTCGGAGGTCGCTCTGGCCGGGGTGTGGGGAGAGAGCGCGGGTGCCCGGTTACCCTTGGCAGTGGTAGAGGCCGGCCTCGGTGATGACACGGCTGACGCGCTCGTCAGAAGTGCCAGCAGGCACCGCAGGCAGAAGCTGCGCCTCGTAGGCAAGACCAAGACGGATGCAGTCGGGGCGCACCCCGTGAAGGAAGCGGTCATAGTAGCCGGCGCCGTAGCCCAGGCGCCGCCCCTGGCGGTCGAACGCGAGGCCGGGCATCACGATGAGGTCGATCTGCGCGGGCTCCATCGGCGTCGCCTCGGCCGGCTCCAGGATCCCCCAGCTGCCAGGGACCAGCTCGTCCAGCGAGTGGATCCGGCATGCCTGCATTTCCCGCCGCTCCCGATCCACGCGAGGAACCAGGAGCGCGCGCCCGCTTTCCAGCGCCGCTGTGAGGATCGCCCGGGTGCCAACCTCACTGCGGAAGGAGACGTAGGCGAAAACCACGCGCACGCCGGTCCATTCGGGCCCCGAGAGAAGCCGCTGGGTGATCGCGTGGTCCGCCTCCGCGCGCCATGCAGCCGGGAGGGCATCGCGGAGGGCGGTCATTCGGGCGCGCAGCTCGGCTTTGGCAGCGCGCAGGCTTGAATCAGGCATCCCTATCCCCGGTAATTGGTGAACTGGAGGGGGAGATTGAAGTCCTTCTCCCGCACGAGCTGGATGATCGCCTGCAGGTCATCCTTCACCTTGCCACTGACGCGCACCTTGTCTTCCTGAATCTGCGCCTGCACCTTGCGCTTGCTCGCCTTGATCAGCTTGACGATCTCGCGCGCGGTTTCGGTGGGAACGCCCTGGCGCACCGTCACGGTCTGGCGCACCGTGGCCCCGCTGGCCGGCTCCACCTTGCCATATTCGAGCGCCTTGAGATCAATACCGCGACGCACCAGCTTGGACTGGAGCACATCGATCACTGCCTTCAACTTGTATTCGTCATCCGAGTGAATGTGGATCAGGTTCTTCTCCTGGCGGATCTCGCTGACACTCCCCTTGAAATCGTAGCGCGTGGCGATCTCCCGGCTGGCCTGGTCGATGGCGTTGCGCACTTCCTGGAGATTCACCTCAGAGACGATGTCGAACGAGAAATCAGGCATCGGATCCTCCTTACCAACGTGCCCATGATGCAAGTGCGGCTGCACGACGGGCTTACCGCGGAACATTATAGGCGACGGACACCCTACTGTCAAACTAATGCCCGGCGGCGCTGAGATTCCGGCATAGGGAATCCGAAGCCTCGGAGGCAGGGCGCAACCCGGCGTGCGGCGATAAATCACCGCGCTGCTTGCGAGCGAAGCCCCGCCGGGCTGGGTTGGGGATACTCCCAGATGTCTCAAAACGGCGATGGCTGGGAGGGGGAGCCACGAAGGGGCTTTGCAAAGAAGCAGCGCGGAGCTTCGAGCTCCGCGCGTGCGCGCGGCCTTCTCCTTATGTCGGAATCCCAGCCGGCGGCGATACCGCGGATGAAGGGAACGGACACAGGGAGAGCGCGGGCTCGCAGGGCTATCCTCGGGAGCGAGAAGTGATCACGCAACCAGGCAAATGCCGCTTATTATGTATGGAGGATCCTCATCGGTGACGTAACCACGATCCGACGTCGTGGTGTTGATATCGGGAGAGAGATCTGCTACGATAGCAGCAGGAGACGCGGTAGGGACGGCCTCCGCTAGAGAAGAGAGGGCAGGCACTCCTTGCCGGCCGCGATAGAGTTCCACCGAGATGCACCAGGAGGACTGTTTGGCTGAGAAACCATCCCACCGATACCGACTCGCCGCGATCGTCTGGTGCGCGCTGTTGGCTGCCCTGCTTTTCCAGGCAGGATTGGTCATCCTGCACCTCTTCCTGGATATCACCTTTCCCTACCCCCTCGACTATGGCGAGGGGATTGCACTTGACCGCGCCATTGCCCTCGCGAACGGCGAATCGCTCTACCTTCCGATGGATCGCCCACCCTACATCTCGTGGAACTTCCCGCCCCTCTACGCCTGGATCTGCGGCCTGGGCGCCCGCTGGGCAGGCCCCGGCTTCGCTTTCGGGCGGCTGGTCTCCGCGGCATCCATCCTGATCACCGCCGCCTGTGTTTACCTGCTGGCGCGTCGCCACATCGAGGAGGATGTCCCCCAAGCTTCCCGGATCTGGGGCCTGGTGGCCGCGCTTCTCTACTTGGGGAGCACGCCGGTGATCGTCTGGGGGGCGCTGATGCGCGTCGACTCCCTCGCCATCGCCCTCGGTCTGAGCGGCTACACGGCGGTGGTCACAGGGCTCTCCCCCGTGCTAGCCGGCCTGCTCTTCGGCGCGGCGATCCTGTGCAAGCAATCGGTAGTCGCGGGTCTCCTGGCTGCCGGGCTGATGCTGACGTTTGCCCGTCGCTGGAGAGATTTGGCCCTCGTTCTCGCCAGCTGCGCGCTGCTCGTCGGATCGGTACTCGCCTGGCAGCATCTCGCCACGGATGGGGGAATCTGGGAGCACATCATTCTCTGCAATGCCAACGCTTGGCGCTTCGATCAACTGCGTTGGGTAGCCGGACCTGTTGTGAGAGACCACTCGGTGCTCCTCCTGATGGCAGTACTCGGAGCCGTGTGGCCGAAGGCGGGCCGATCGCGCGCGCCGCGGAACCCGGGGCTCTACTACCTGGTGAGTGCCGCTCTGGTCTCCCTTCTCGTCGGAAAGGTCGGTTCGACCATAAACTACCTGCTCGACCTGACGGCGGCCACCAGCATCATGGCGACCGGCTTCGCCGCACGCCTAGATTCGGCGCTCGATCACCGCATCGGCGGAGGGATTGGCGCCATGGTTGCGCCGTGGCTCCTTTGCCTGCATGCGTGGAACAGCCTTGCCTTTCCCCCCATCGAAAAGCGGGTGGCGATGGGCGCGGCGACCGCCGCGGTTGTACGCACGCTGGCGCGGGCTCCCGGACCCGTGATCGCTGAGGATCCGGGCCTGGTCCCAACCACCGGGAAGCCGCTTTGGCTGCAACCGTTCGAGTTCACCCAGATGGCCGAGGCGGGGCGATGGAACCAGGAGCCCCTCCTCGCGGCGCTGCGCCAGGGGGAGTTCTCCTTCATCGTCCTCCGCTTTGATCCCTGGAACTCATCCCATCGCGATCCGGAGGGCACGTGGGCAGGTGGGCGGTTCACCGACGAGATGGTCGCCGCGATGCGTGATTCCTACCAGATCGCGGAGCGGTACTACACATGGGTCATCCTGCGGCCCCTAGAGAGGGACGGGGCCGCAGGCACTCGGTGATAGGGCGCGGGAAAGCGAGTCCGCTTCCATCGAAAGCGCGGTAAAGCCGCCCGGCCCCCGGGCATCTCCTCGCGCGTCTAGTTCATGGGCTGCGGGTTGAACGGCATGTTCATCAGCGCGCAGAGATCGGTGGGGTGCGTCTCGCGGGAGATCGTCTTCGGCGCGCCATCCTGGCCTCGGAAGATCGCGACGCGCTCGAAGGGCGGCTTCAGGGTGCGGAGGCCAAAGGGCGCCTCTCGGAAACGCTGGACGGCGCGGAAGGCGCCCGCGCGGATCTCCTCGCGCGCCTTCTCGGGCGCTAGGTGGATCGCCGCGGTGTTGTAGCGCCCGTAAGCCTCGGCCGTCAGATCCTCGCCCGCGCCGGAACGCAGGCCGCGCTTCACGGCCACGGTCTCGATCCCGGGAACGAGCTCAGCGGCCTCTTTGGTGAAGGCCAGGTCGCCGGCGCCGAAGATCGCCGGCACGCCGTACTGGGCGGCGCAGAACACCATCTGGCCAAACTCGCCGATGGAGATGCCATTGATCGAGAGGTCCAGGTAGCTGAAGCTCTGAGTATGCGCCAGGTGCGCCTTCTCAGTGCCCGCTTTCGCGTGCTGGCCCACCCAGGCGATCGCGTCGTATTTGGACTCCTCGATCCCGAGCGGGTAGCCGGCTGGCCAGCCGCGCATCAGCTGGGCCCGCCGGTCGAGTAGCAGCGGGTTGATCCCGCCGGAGCCGTGCCCGTCGGCGACGACCACCTCGGTGGCGCCGCCAGCGAAGAACCCGTCCACCGCCGCGTTCACCTCGCCGGTGAGGAGCTCCTTGCCCAGGTCATAATAGGCCGCCCCGGGCCGGCACCAGTTCTCCCAATCGAGGATACCGGCGACGCCCTCCATATCGGTCATCAGGTAGATGCGCATTGGAACCTCCGATAAAGATCCGCCGAGAGCGCGGCAGTATCCGCCAGGCAGGCGCGCCCGCTCCCGAGTCTGCGCGACACCGTCTTACTCGGCAGCAACCTGAAGGTAGCGCTGATACGCCTCGTCCCACCCAGGGGAGGGTTTCGGCTCGAAGGTCTCCACCTCGAACGAGGCGCGCACCACCTCCCGGGCTTCGGCAAGCGAGCCAAGGTGGCCGCGAGCAATCGCCTGGATCAGGACGCTGCCGATTGCGGTCGCCTCTACCGGTCCGGCAACCACGGGCCGGCCCGTCGCATCCGCGGCGAACTGGTTGAGCAGGCGGTTCTGCGAACCACCACCGACAATGTGGATCGTCTCCAGACGCCGCCCGCGAATCTCCTCCAGTTTCTCCACAACCCAGCGGTACTTGAGTGCCAGGCTCTCGAGGCAGCAGCGGACCACGGCGCCGGTTGTTTCCGGCTCGGGCTGGCCGGTGCGCCTGCAGAAAGCACAGATCGCATCCGGCATGTCATCCGGCGCCATGAAGGTTTCGTCATCCGGGTCCACGATGGAGACGAAAGCGGGCGCCTGGGAGGCAAGGCGGGTCAGCTCGGCGTACGAGAAGTCATTCCCTTCGCGCAGCCAGGCGCGCCGGCACTCCTGCACCAGCCACAGGCCCATGATGTTCTTCAGGAAGCGGATGGTGCCTCCAACGCCCCCCTCGTTCGTGAAGTTGTAGCGCAACGAGCGCTCGTCAATCAGCGGCTCCGGGCTCTCGATCCCCATCAGCGACCACGTGCCCGATGAGATGTAGCACCAATCGGCGCCGCGCGCGGGCACCGCGGCGACCGCCGAGCCGGTGTCGTGCGCAGCGGGGGTAATCACCGGCACGCCGGCGCCACCCGTCTCCGCGCCGATGGAGGGAAGCAGCGTACCGACCTCTGTGCCCGGCGGCACCACCTCGCCCAGGATTCCCGTCGGAATCTCCATCGCCTGCAGCATTCCCGTGGCCCACCCGCGCGCACGAGGATCATACATCTGCGAAGTGGTGGCGATGCTGAACTCGGTCACCTTGTTGCCGGTGAGGAAGAAGTGGAAAAGGTCCGGCATAAAGAGGAGGCGCTCGGCCATGTCGAGGAGCGGAGAGCCCTCAACCCGCATCGCTAGAAGCTGGTAGAGGGTATTCAGCTTCATGAACTGAATGCCGGTGCGCTCGAAGATCTCCTCGCGCGGCACGCGCCGGAACGCCTCTTCCAACATGCCGTCGGTGCGCTTGTCGCGGTAGTGGTAGGGGTTCCCCAGGAGCACGTCACCCTTCCCCAGGAGGCCGAAGTCGACGCCCCAGGTGTCGACGCCCACCGACTGGAGGTCGGAACCGTGCTCCTGCACGCACTTGGCGAGTGCTGCCTTCATCTCCGAGAAGAGGCGCAGCGCGTCCCAATGGAGGCTATCGAGCACGCGGACCGGACCATTGGGAAAGCGGTGAACCTCCTCCAGGCGCAGTTTGCTACCATCAAAGAGGCCGACAACCCCGCGCCCGCTCTCGGCGCCCAGATCAATCGCCAGAAACTTCGCTGTCTCTGCCATCGCACGTTCCCCCCCGTGGTATCCGCGTGGCGCCGTCCCCGCCTGGAGACTACGCCCTCGCTCTGCATGCGAACACCCGATCACTTCTTCCGGGAATGGCGCTTCTCCTGCCGAGAGGTGGGGACGCGGGCGCCAACGCCCGGGCCAGATGTAAGGGGAGCCACCGCGCGGCGGTCGAGGGCATCGCGCGGCGATAAATCACCGCGCTGCTTGTGAGCGAAGCCCTGCCGGGCTCGGCTGGGCAACACTTCCCGGCACCTTAGAACGGCAGGGGATCGGAGAGGGAGCCCCGAAGAGGCCTTGCCAAAAAGCAGCGCGGAGCTTCGAGCTCCGCGCGCCAGGATATGCATAGCCCCACACCCGCAACGCGGCGATAAATCACCGCGCTGCTTGTGAGCGAAGCCCTGCCGGGCTCGGCTGGGCAACACTTCCCGGCACCTTAGAACGGCAGGGGATGGGAGGGGGAGCCCCGAAGGGGCTTTGCCAAAAAGCAGCGCGGAGCTTCGAGCTCCGCGCGCCAGGATACATATCGCCCGTGCTGGGTCGGTCAGGCAGTGACGACCTCTTCGCCGGCCACCCAAACACGCCGTGGATAGGAGCGCACGTCGAGGGGATCGCCAGACCACAGGACTAGGTCGGCCTCCTTGCCGCGGTCGATGCTCCCCAGGCGCTCTTCCAGGCCCAGGATGCGCGCCGGGGAAAGCGTGACCGCCGCGAGCGCCTGCTCCTCGGTCATGCCCGCCTTCACCGCCAGCGCCGCGGCTACCTGGAGGTGCTCGATGTGCATCACGCCGTGATCCGTGGTCAGCGCCACCAGAACGCCGGCGCGTGCCAGCACGCCCGCTGTCTCGAAGCCCTTCTCGCGCAGCTCCACCTTGCCGCGCGCGCCCATACTCGGGCCAACCACCGCCGGGATGCCATGCTCCAGGAGGAGATCGACCACCTTGTGCCCCTCGGTGCAGTGCTCGATCACCAAGCGCAGGCCAAACTCGCGCGCGATCCGGATCGCTGTCGCGATATCATCGGCGCGATGGGCGTGCGCGCGCAGCGGGATCTCGCCGCGGACGACCGGGAGCAGCGCCTCCAGCTTCACATCGGTATCGACCGGTTCGCCTTTTTCGCGCGCCCGGGCTTTCCGGGCGTCGTAGTCGCGCGCTTTTGTCAGCCACTCGCGATAGAGCGCCGCAATCGCCATGCGCGTCGCCGGCGCCTTATCCTTACTGCCGTAGAACCTCTTCGGGTTCTCGCCAAAGGCAGCCTTCATTCCGGCGTTCTCGCGCAAGAGCATGCGGTCGACCACGGTGCCATGCGTACGGATCACCGCGCCACTGCCTCCGATGACGTTCGCGCTGCCGGGGAGAACGCAAACAGCAGTGACGCCGGCGCGCAACGCCCGGGGGAGCGCCGTCTCCTCCGGGTTGATCCCGTCAATCGCGCGCAGGTCAGGCGTTACGGGGCTGGTCGTCTCGTTGACATCGTCGCCGGCGGGCCCAATGGCCTCTTCGCTCACTCCCAGGTGCGTGTGCGCATCGATCAGCCCCGGAGTGAGCACTCCCCCTTCGCCATCAATGAGCGTGGCGCTGGCGGCGGCCCGGCCCAGCCCGAGGGAGTCGAAGTCGCCCCCGGGCGCCCGGCCAACGGCCACGATTCTCCCTGCCTCGAGGGCAACCGCGCCCTCGCGAATCGCCGGTCCAGAAACCGGCAGCACCGTGACGTTGTGGATAATCCGCATTAAACGCCCTCCCTCGGCCCGCGCCCTTCTGCCGAGATCCCGGCAGCTAATCTGCGGCTACTTCTCCGGCGGCGGGCCGCTGACCAGCCACGTATCCTTCGAGAAGTCCGGCCAGCAGAGTTGCGGACTGGCCGCGATGGCAGAGCCGCGCATCCATTTCACGTGCCCGTCACAGAAGACCAGGTTTGCGCCTGCCGTGTGCCGGGCATCGATCCGCGCCGCGCGGTCAATCCATTCGTAGTTAGAGTCGGCACACAGGAAGATCTCGGCAGGCGAATCGATTTGAGACATGCTCCTGGGTGGCGTCACTGTGCCGATCCGGGAGTTCATCGCGTAGTCGTAGGCAAAGCGCAGCGATCGATCATTGTTGTGGTTGTTGGACGAAGGGCAGAAGAAAACCTCCTTGTTCTTGACGTACGGGTAGACGAGTGGCTGGTAGTTGCCATAGGTGGTATAGGTCGTCGTGCCGTTGGTATACCACACCGGTCCATCGACCCCGTTGCGCTCGGTGGGGAACGTCTCGTCATAGTCACGTACATCATCAGCCCGGTGCCGATCTGCTTTAGATTCGACTGGCAGGATGATTTTCTCGCGTTCTCGCGCGCCCGCGCGAAGACGGGAAACAGGATGGCCGCCAGGATGGCAATAATGGCGATGACGACGAGCAACTCGATGAGCGTGAAGCCTTGTTTCCTCATGGTACGTACTCCTTCTGCCGGGCACCCTGCGTCTCCGGCACCGAACGCCCCGGGGCAGCCCGGCTCCATCGCCTTTTCTACGCCGGGCTGGTGCTCTCCTCCCTAAGTTAGTTGAATGAACTAGTTAAGGAAGATAATGCTCTGCCAGCTCTCGTCGGTTCACCTGTCGAGCACGCTGGACGCCCCCTCCCAGGCGGAGAGGTGGTGGCGAAGTATGCTCCGGCGCAGGAGCCGGCCCTTAGATGTCTAATCCAGTGGCAAGCGAGAGCGCGAGGGCACCCCGGTTTCGCGGTCTCGAAGGAGGGCGTGACTCATGATCCAAGCCGCACCTGTTTGCGCGATAGTGGCGGGCCTGCTTCTCTTGGCGGGGATCATCCCGGCGGGAGCAGCCCCCGAGGGAAACCTCCTGCGAAACCCGAGCGTTGAGGAGCTCGAGGCCGGGCAAGAGCGCCCGGCGGCATGGGTTGCCAACCACTTCAACACGGGCGGCACCTGGGCCGTGGGCACTGATGGAGGCCATGACGGGGGGCGCTACTTGATCCTCCGCTCAGCTACCGAGACGCAGCGCGCCTGCTGGCGGCAGAAAGTCGCTTTGCCCGAAGGCGCGAAAGCGGTCGCGTTCGGTGGGCACTACCGCACACGCGGGGTAGCCGAATCCGGGCAGGGCGGGGCATCCCTCCGCGTTCTCTTCCACCGCGACATGGCGAAATGGGATGAGATCGGGTTGAAGCAGGCGTTCTTCCCGCCGGCCGCGGAGTGGACCGAGGCACAGGGTCTCTTCTTCGTGCCGGAGGGCACGCGCGCCGTTGTCCTCGAGGCATTCCACTGGCTTACCCCCGGGGAGACGCACTGGGATAGCCTCTGGCTTCGCGTCGCTACGGAAGAGGATCTCAAGAACGTGCCATTCGAGCCGGGCACCGAGATCGACCGCGAGCCGGTGCCGGGGCGCAACAAGCCATACAGCCCCGCCGATGGCGAGACGGTGCGTCTCAACCCGCCGCCTTTCCTCTGGCTCCCCTCCGGACGCGAGGTGACCTACCGCCTGCAGATCGCGCGCAACGACCGGTTCGAGGGCCGCGACGTGATCTCCCTGGATGGCCTGGAGTGGTGCGCCGAGATGCTCACGCGCCCGCTGGAGCCCGGCATCTGGTACTGGCGCTATGGCGTGGACCGGCCTGGGCTGCCCACGGCGTGGAGCCGGGCGCGGCGCTTCGAGGTGGCCCGGGATGCCTCTCCCTGGGTCTATCCCGGGCGCGATGCCTTCACCGTGCCCACCGCCCGCCCACGTCTCTTCGTGCATGCCGGGCGGCTGGCGGAGTTGCGCGAGCGCGCCAGAAGCGGCGACCTGAAGAGCATCGCCGACGCACTAGTTCGCTCCATCCAGCGGCACATCGGCGAGCCGCTAGTTCCCGAGCCGAAGCACCTCACCGGAACCGGCCAGACGCGCAGCGCCCAATACCTGGAAGTGTTCGTCACCACCCGACCCCCGATGGACGCAATGGAGCGCGCCGCGCTGGCTTACCTGCTCACGGGCGACCGCGCCTGTGGCGACGAGGCGAAGCGCCGCATTCTGCATTTCTTCTCATGGAACCCCAAGGGGAGCACCAGCGTCTCGCACAACGACGAGCCGGCGATGTGGATCATGATGCGGGGCGTGCGCGCCTACGACTGGACCTACGATCTCTTCACGCCCGAGGAGCAGGAGAAGATCGAGGCGGTGATGCGTGTGCGCGCTGCCGACTTCTACGAGCACCTGCGCCGGCGCCCCTTCGAGAACAACCCCTACGAAAGCCACTCCGGGCGGATCATCGGCTTCCTTGGCGAAGCTGCGCTTGCGTTCCTGCCCGAGTGGCCCGAGGCCCGGAAGTGGCTCGATTACGTCACGAAGATCTATTGGGGCGTCTATCCCGCATGGGGGAAGGATGACGGCGGCTGGAACGAGGGCCCGGGCTACTGGTCCGCCTACATGACCTTCGCGCTCCACTTTGTCGTCGCTTTGCGCGAGGCGACCGGGATCGATCTCTCGCAGCGGCCGTTCTTCCGCTCCACACCCTACTACCTGCTCTACCTGACTCCACCCTACAGCAACATGTCGCCCTTTGGCGATGGCACCCAGTTCCGGCCCAGCCAGCCTGCCGGACTGATGTACCAGTTCAGCTCGCTCCTGCGCGACCCCGCCATCCGCTGGTACTCGGATGCGCTTGGCCGGGGCGCCAGTTCGGACATCCTGGGCATCGTGCTCAAGGACGATTCGCTGAAGGGGATGCCCCCAGTTCACCTGCCGCAGGCGCGGCATTTCGAGGGCGTCGGGCTCGTCTGTCTCCATACGCAGCTGATCAACGGCGAAGAGAACGTGCTGTTCGCCATGCGGTCGTCGCCTTATGGCGCCGTGTCGCACGGGCATAACGATCAGAACACCTTCGTCCTCGAAGCGTTCGGAGAGCCGCTGGCGATCGCGAGTGGCTACTACCCGCGCTACGGCTCGCCGCACCACGACCAGTGGACGCGCCAGACGAAAGCCAAGTGCGGGATCACGTTCGATGGCGGCCAGGGCCAGGATCGCGGGTGGCACGCGAAGGGTGCGATCACCGCGTTCGTGCATGGGGAAGGCTTTGATTTCGTCTCGGGCGATGCCACTCCCGCCTACGGCGGCCGGCTTACCCGAGCCGTGCGCGAGGTGATCCACGTGCGTCCCGGCATCATCGTGATCCGCGACGACCTGGCGAGCGCCGAACCCCGCCGCTACGAGTACTGGCTGCACGCCCTCGATGAGATGAAGGTAGACGCGGCGGCGCGCACCGTCACCACGACCCGCCCGAAGGCCACGCTGCGCACGCGCTTCCTGCACCCAGAAGGGCTCGTCTTCACCCAAGACAACAAGTATGAGCCCGCGCCGGAAGGCCGCCCGGATCGCACCTCCTACTCGAGCACCTGGTATGTCACCGCGACCACGCGAGAGCCCGCGCAGGCGACGGAGTTTCTGAGCGTGCTCCTGCCGGCGAAGGCGGGCCAGGAGGCCAACCTGCCTACCACGCGCCACCTGGAATCGAAGACGGTGCGGGGCGTGGAACTCCGCTTCCCCGACGGCTCGCGCACGGTCGCCGGCTTCGCGCTCCCAGGCGTGACCGGCACGGTGAGCCTGGAGGAGATCTCCACCGACGGGCGGACCTTCGCGGTGGCCTACGACGCGAACGGTCAGCCCCGCTCCTGGCTGCTTTCCGGCGGACGAACGCTGCGCGACGGGCAAAGGGTGCTGGCGCAGGCTGCGGAGCCGGTGACGCTCACAGCGGCGGTCACGGAAGACGGCGGGCGGATCGATGCGGCCGGGCCAGGCGGCGAAGCGACGCTCTGGTGGCCGAAACCGCCTCGGGCGCTTACCCGCGATGCCGAGACGGTCCGGTTCTCCCAGGCGCGGCAAGGAGCGATCCGGCTCTCGCTGAACCCGCGTGAAGACCGGGTGGAGGTGTGGGCACGCGAGCCGGTCCCGCCCGGTGAGGCAAAACTCCTCCTGGAAACCAATGGTCAGGTGGTCGAGCTCACGGGCAGGCGGTTTGGACGCGGGCGCGCCGCCGTGAGCGGCCGGGTGAATGTCGACCCGGGCGCTTACCGGTTCGACGTTCCGAAGGGCGTGGATGTAACCGCGGGCGTGGCAGACGCGCAGGGGCGCTTCTGGCTCCGCGGCGATGAGATGGTGATGCTTTCCGGCGCGGCGCTGCCGGACCGGGTGAAGCTCGTCGCCGCGCTCAAGGCCGCGCGGCTGTCCGCTCAGCCGCAGTCTCGCCTACCCCAGGGAATCACCTACGAGGCGGAACAGAACTGGCGCGTGACTGGCGGGGAGGTGGAAGTGAGCCGGGGCGGGCACGCGAACGTCTCCGGCGAGGCCAACCTCTGGTCGTGGAACACGCCCGGGAGCACGATCTCGTGGGAGATCGAGGTGAAGGAGGCAGGAACCTACGAGATCTGGTTCGTGGGCGCGACGGAAGGCGGCCTGCTCGCGGAGTTCGCCGTGGATGGCGGCGAGGCGCTGGGGCTGCGCTTCGAGCCGACGGGCGGCTGGGGCCGCACCGCCGCCGGAGAATGGCGCGCGTTCCAGGTGCGTGCCGCGTCCGGCACTCCGGCCCGGTTCAAGCTGGACGCTGGCCGGCACCGCCTGGCGCTCACCAACCGGACCGGCGTGGGGCTGAACCTCGACCGGATTCTTCTGATGCCGGTCCGATAGCCCCAAGTATTCACCAGAATACTTCAAAAAGAAGTCTCTTGCCTGGTGGCACGTCGTTGCCGCCTCAAGCACCCGGAAGCAGAGTGTTTTCGGAGCTGTGCCCACGAACCTGCGCCGCGCCTGGCAGAGAGACTTCTTTTCATTCTTCTGATTGAATCATGCGGGATAGTTCCCGGCAGGCCGCGCCGGGGAGGGTTTGCGCCCTCCCCGGCCAATCTGGTTGCGTGTCCGGGGGTGCCAGGAGTGCTCTGGCAAGGTGGAGAATGATAGAGACAACGTGGGCACGCCGCCGCGCGGGTCCACAGGCGTTCTTTCCAGCAGGAGGTTTGAGATGACCTGTCCGCGATACTCTTTCCCATGGCGCCTGGCGACCGGATTGGTCGCGGCGTTGCTTCTGCTCGTCGCAGCACCGTCGGCCTGGTCCGCGGAGGAGGAGCAGAATCTCGTCACCAATCCGGGTTTTGAGGAGGGCAACACCGGCTGGAACTTGCCCCAGACCTACACCGTGGTCGACGACGTGGCCCATTCCGGCAAGCGCAGCCTGCGCGTTGTGAACACCGATCCGGATCGTTACCTGCTGGCAAGCCAGCCCTTGAAGCTCAAGCCGGGGATGATGTACCGGTTTTCCGCGTGGGTGCGCGCCCAGGGCGTTCAGGGGAATGACACCGGCGCGACGATCTGCGTGGAATGGTATGGCGAGAAGGGCTTCATCGGGGGCACCTACCCCGGCGGGATCAAGGGCGACCGTGACTGGTACCGCATCGAGGCGGTCACTCCCCCGATCCCCGAGGCGGCCACGCGCTGCCAGGTCACACTCTATCTCCGGAAGAAGATGACTGGCACGGCATGGTTCGATGACGTCAGCGTGGTAGCTGTCTACCCGCCTGCTCTGGACGCGGCGCTTGTCTTCCCGAACTACCGGGGTATCCTGTGGCCCGATTCCGACAAGCAGCAGGTAGTGTTGCGCGGGCAGGTGGGCGCCTATCTGAAGGGCGGCCTCCGCCCCGAGCAGATGACGCTCGCCGGCTCGCTGCTGGATGGGGAGAAGGTGATCGACGAGCGGCGGATTCGGCAGGTCGGTGCCGGGATGCATGAGGTAACTCTGAACGCGCGCGGGCTTCGCCCCGGCAACTACATCGCGCGCATGGAGCTTCTCGCGCCCGATGGAAAGCCACTAGAGCGCAAAGAGTTCGCGGTCCGGAAGCTCGCGCCTGGCACGCCCCGGCCCAAGGTCTATATCGACGAGCACAACCGGACAATTGTAGACGGCAAGCCGTTCTTCCCGCTCGGCTGGTACTTCGGGCCGGGCCCCGGCAACGAAGGCTTCCAGGAGCACATCGATCGCGTCGCCGAGAGCCCGTTCAACACGATCATGTGCTACGGGATCAACTATGGCGGCCAAGAGAAGGTGCGCGCCTACCTCGACTACCTCCACCAGCGGGGCGTGAAGCTGATCTACTCGATTAAGGATGTCTACGAGGGCACCCGCTACTACCACAACGAGCAGCTCGGCTTCAAGGGCGAGGAGAACATCGTCCGCGGGATCGTGACCACGTTCCGCGATCACCCCGCCGTGCTGGCGTGGTACCTCAACGACGAGCTCCCGCTCGCCATGCGCGACCGGCTGGAGGCCCGCCAGCGCCTGGTAACCGAGCTCGATCCCGAGCATCCCACGTGGGCGGTACTCTATCAGGTGGGCGAGCTGTTCGGCTATCTCGGCACCGCCGACGTGCTGGGCACCGACCCCTACCCCGTGCCGACAAAGCCGGTCACCCTGGCGGGCGACTGGACGCGGCAATCGGCCGCCGCCTCCGGTGGGAAGCGCCCTCTATGGCAGGTGCCGCAGGCGTTCGACTGGGGGAACTACCAGAAAGACGAAGCCGATAAGTACCGCGCTCCCACGCTCTCCGAAGAGCGGGTGATGACCTACCTCTGCCTCATCAACGGAGCGCACGGCTTGATCTACTATAGCTACAGCGACCTCTTGCGCGACCCACTCGGCTTTGAGCGCCGCTGGGCCGATATGCTCCTGGTCGGCAAGGAGGTGAAGCAGCTGGAGCCGGCGCTCATCTCAGCGCGTCCCGCACCCAAGGTAGAGGTCCAGATCGATGGCCCGGCGCGTGACGCGGTTGAGTGGATGGCGCGGGCCGACGACGCAGGGGCAACCTACATCCTTCTCGCCAACCCGGATCCGGAGAAGCCGGCCACCGCGCGGGTCGGCGTGCCCCGTGGCGCCCAGGTGCTGCTCCTGGACCATCACGGCACGCGCACCCTCCCCGAGGCGAAAGATGCGCGCATGCGCACCGTCTCGCTGGAGCCGATGGGCGCAGTGACGGTAATCCTCAAGCCAGGGAGAGCCCAGGGCCGCTGAGGCTCCGGCAAGCCAGAAACTACGCGAGGGCGCGGAGGAGAGGACTCCTCCACGCCCTCGCTTGTTGAAACGAAGCATCCGGGCGCTCGATGGCCGCCCCTTGATGATGGGGAGCTAACCGCCCAGGAATTCCTTAATCTTCTCGAAGAAGCTCTTATCCTCGCTGTGCTTCTCGCCGCCCGCGGCGGCAAACTGGCGCAGGAGGTCTTTCTGCTTCTCCGTCAGCTTGGTCGGCGTGCAAACGCGGACCTGGATCACCTGGTCGCCCATGCGGCGACCGTTGGGCTCGGGCATCCCCTTATCGCGAATGCGGAACGCCGCCCCCGTCTGGGTACCCTCGGGGACGTACAGCTTCTCAGGGCCATAGAGCGTCGGTACCTGGATCTCAGCCCCGAGCGCCGCCTGCGTAAAGGAGATCGGCACTTCGCAGAGGATATCGAGGCCATCGCGCTTGAAGACCGCGTGCTCCCGCACCTTGAGCACAACATAGAGGTCCCCAGCGGGCCCGCCCCGCATGCCCGCCTCGCCCTGGCCTCCCAGGCGTAGCGTCGTCCCCGTCTCCACGCCCGGCGGGATTCGTACTGTCAGGTCGCGCGTGCGTTGAATGCGCCCCTGCCCCTGGCAGCTACGGCAAGGATCGGTGATGATCTGACCCTGGCCGTGGCAGCGATAGCAGGTGGTCACTGTGGAGATCTGGCCGAGGAGGGTGTTTTGCACCTGGCGGATCTGGCCGGCACCGCGGCAGACGGGGCACATCTGCATCCCCTCTGCTGAAGCGACGCCCATGCCCCCGCACGCATCGCACGCCTCGACGCGGTCGACGGTGATCTTCTTCTCTGTGCCAAACGCGGCCTCTTCGAGCGTGATCTCCAGGCGGTATTCCAGGTCGGAACCCCGCACGGGCCCGGTCGAACGCCGCTGGCCACCGCCAAAGAAGACGTCGAAGATGTCGCCAAACCCGCCGAACGCCTCGCCGAAGCCTCCCGAAGCCATGCGCGGCCCATCGTGGCCGAACATGTCGTACTGCTCGCGCTTCTGTGCGTCACTTAGCACCTGGTAGGCGGCATTGATCTCCTTGAAGCGCTCCTCCGCCTGAGGATCATCCGGGTTATGATCCGGGTGCGTCTCCCGCGCGAGCTTGCGGTAGGCCCGCTTGATCTCTTCGAGGGAGGCCGAGCGGTCAACTCCCAGAACCTCGTAGTAATCGCGCTTGGCAGCCACGCACTAACCTTCCGATATCTCCTGGACGTACTCGGAGTCGATCTTGCCTTCGGCGATCTCAGCCAGCGCCGCGGTTAGCGGATTGGCGGGTTGCGGGTCCACCAGACACATGGCCCCTTCCCGCAGTTGCCGGGCCCTCTTGGCCGCCAACACAACGAGTTCATAGGTGTTCCTACGCTTCCCCTCGGTCTCTGCGCGGAACGATGGTCGTATGCTCACTCCCTCACCCCCTACAACTGCTTGATATACAAATAATCATTGGCCGTCATTCATAGACCACCCAATATTATAGCGCATTCAACGAGGAGTTTGCAATGCTGCGTAAACTCGTTTGGGATTCCGAGCTAAGGCCGATCTGGGCTTCCCTCCAACCCCAGGGAAAGGGAGCGACCGCGAGATGATCCTGGGGTAGGCCTATCGCGCGGCGATAGATCACCGCGCTGGACTGGGCTACATTCACGGCGCAAGCAGATCGGCGGGGGCTTGGGAGGTGGAGGCCCGAAGGGGCTTTGCCAGGAAGCAGCGCGGTGCTTCGAGCTCCGCGCGCAGGTGTACAGCAACCCCGGGAAGCAGCGCAGCGATAAATCACCGCGCTGCTTCCCGCGCGATCCGCCTCCTACCCATCCGCGTCCGTCGCTATCAACCGCGGTAGCGAGGCTCCCGCGCTAGCGCTTTCGCCGCACCGACCAGATGGCAGTGGAGTCGTAGGTGCGGCCCAGGCCATCATGTGGGCCGTGGATGAAGCCCTGACCGCCGGTGTAACGAGGCACCGCCTCGGGCGTGCCGCGCAACATCGCTTCGAGCGAGAGAATCGCCAACGGTTCCAGGGTGTCGAAATTGGCGTTCACACGGTCGGCGCTGGGCAAGAAGAAGCCCCGATGGAACCGCTGCCTCACCATGTTGTCGGCGATGCGTCGGGCGAGCGCGCGATAGGCAGGCACATCCGCCATGCGCCACACTTCCAGTAGACCGAAGAGCGCCATCGGATGCGCATTTTGCGTGTCCAGGTTGACACGGACATCCCGGCCTGGGGCCGATCCCAGGTCGCCCAGGCCATGGCCCCGTGCGATGCTGCGCGCTGTCTCCCAGAGCACGCGGTCGCCGCTGAGACGGTGGGCAAGCGCGTAGGACCAGAACAGCTTGAGGCTCGCCGTGGAGGCCCGGAAGACGGTGCCCGCTTTGCCATAGTAGCCGTCGCGCTTGATCACGTAGCCGGTGAGATCGGTGCCGTCGGCCCAGAGCGGCCGGGTGCGATTGGTCTTGGGGTCATACCCATAGCGAGCGTAGGCGCGCAGGCCATCCACCGTCCATTTGAGGAAGTCGGAACCTTCCTTTCCTAACAGCTCGGCGAGCTGGAGTTGAGCGATGGCGTTACCCTCGTAGAGCGTGCCGGGCGAGCGGATCATGTAGCCCTCGCGGGCGACCTCGCCAAACTCGGCGCCGAACTGGTTCTCCGCGCGGTCTCCGTAGTTGCTCCCTTCGGGTAGGGGGCCCGTCGCCGGGGGTTGCTGCCGCCGGACCGGCTTGCTGTACTGGACCACGCCCAGGCCGGTCTTGGGATGGCGTGCCTTCACGTACTGGTAGGCCAGGCGCTTCGCCCAGGTGAGCGCGCCCTGGTCGCCCGTGAACTTGTAAAGGAGGACACCGGCATAGATCAAGTCGGTGCCGGCATTGAGGAAAGTGAGGCCGTCGCCTTCGAAGAACGGTTCTGGGTCCTCGAAGGTGTTGTCCCACAGGGCGCCCATCGGCTTGCCATAGGCGCCGTGGCGGTTCATATCGAGCTTGCCCCAGTCGAGGATATGGGCGTTCCAGAATGCTTTGATGAACTGCTCCGTGGCGGAGGGGTTCACCTCCCACATCAGCTCGTAGAAGGGCAAGTTGAGCTTGAATTCGTGCGGGCGGCCTCCTTCGCCCACGAAGTTGCCGGTGGCGAGATCCACCCAGCGGTGGCCACCCCAGGGGAGCAAGCCGCACGGGCTGCGCAGGTGTTCGAAGTGATACGCGATGGCTTCTTCCGCCGCCTTCCGGTAGCGCGGGTCGCCGGTGAGGTTGCTCAGGCCCACCAGGGTGCGAAACAGGTTCTGCTGGCTGGCCAGGTTGGATGGAATCCATCGCTCGCCCTTGTAGACCCAGCGCACCGGCTCCAACGTATCCACGTTGAGGCCATCCACGAACAGGGGAGTCGGTTTCTCCCGGTAGCGATCACGGCCATACTGCAGCACCCGGTCGGCAAAGATCCGAACGGTATTGAGGCGGGCTTCATCCACCGCCGGTATGGCGGATGCTTCTCCCGATGCGCCCTTCGCGGCCGGCGTTCCGGCGCACACCAGCATGCCAGCAAGTAGCAGCCCGACGATTCGTGCTTCGATCCTCGGCATCCACTGCATGGTCCCCCTCCTCGCGCCTGTGAAACGAGAGGCGGTCTGGGCGCGCGACCCGATCTGCCATCGCGCGCCCGCCCGGGCAGATCGGTGGGACGCGCCAGCAGCGCACCCCGCTACGAAAGGCCGGACTGGGGCTCAGGGCCACACCGGCTGGAAGCGGAAGTTTTGAGTCGGCCAGACCGCGGCCGTGCCCGATTTGGGCACCAGATTGCCGGGCATCCACTTGACATGGCCGTCCCAGAAGGCGTAGTTGGCGCCATCCGAGTGCCGGTCGTAACGCCAGATGTAGTGCGAGCCAGAGCCCATACGCGCCGCACTGTTCCACCACCGCCCGTAGGGCAGCCGACCGCTCTGTTCGCACAGCATCACGATCGACGCTGGCTCCTCGATAACAGCCATCCGGTACGGCCCGCCCTGGACGAAGTTGTAGTTCCACCCGTAGCTGTTCGGCGGATCCTTGACAGAAACGTTGGCGGGAGCAGAGGTCTCTACGTTCCAGCTCCGTTCCTTGTCACTGCCACAGATGAACACGTTCCAGCTCTTGACGTAGGGCTGAATGTAGACGCACCAGGGGCCTTGGGGCCGGCCTGCGAGCAGATCCTCCAGCGTCTGCCCATCGATCATCCGGTGCGCGTGCGGGGGCACGGTTTCGTCGTAGTCCTGGACATACTGCAACACGGCCATGGCGATCTGCTTCATGTTACTCTGGCAGGCGGACTTGCGGCTGTTCTCCCTCGCGCGCGAGAAGACCGGGAACAGAATCGCCGCCAGAATGGCGATAATCGCGATGACCACCAACAGCTCGATGAGCGTAAATCCTGTTACGGAACCTCTCTGCCTGTACAGCACGGCCGAAACCTCCTTCCCGTCGGGTGTCGGGCGCGGCGCCTCTCGAGAGGCTCTGCCCGCGCGAGACCGGCCGCGACTGGCCGGTCTTCGGCGCTGGCTCGCAGACGCTCGCCATCCCGCCCCCTTTCTCTGGCGCGGGCGCTCGCCCGATACCTTGGCCCTCTTAGTATCATAACCGTACCATAGTTGCCAAGAGGGTGGAGCCTAAAAACACTGTTGCTCAGAGAAGGGCCGGCGCCCGAGGGTCCGCGAGGGGTCGGGGGTTAGGAAAGCAGACGCTCGTCCGTGTCCGTCCTCTTCATCCGTGGTATCGACGCCATCATGGGCCGGGGTAATGCGGACGCCGGGCGCAGGACCTCCCCGGCCGGACACCGAACACTACCGCCCGAGGGACGAAGCCTCGTCTCCTCATCTGATCCATTGCGAAGGAGCCACGAGCATGAAGCCGATCGCTATTCAGCTCTATTCCGTCCGCGAAGCCGCGGCGAAGGACTTCCCCGCGGTCCTGAAGAGAATTGCCGACATGGGCTACAAGGGTGTCGAGTTCGCCGGCCTGCATGGGATGGCACCGGCCGAGGTGCGGAAGGTCATTGATGACCTCGGGCTGCAGGTGAGCAGCGCCCACCTGCCGCTGCCCACGGCGGAGAACTGCGCGGAGCTCGTCGACCAGTGCCGCACCCTTGGGATCACGCGGCTCGTCGCCGGTTTCGGGCCCGACCAGCTCAAGACGGTGGAGCTGTGCAAGCAGGCGGCAGAGAAGGTTGCGACTGCCGTTTCCCTCCTCGAGGGCACAGGCATCGCCCTGGGCCTGCATAACCACTGGTGGGAGTTCGAGACCGTGGAGGGCCGCTTCCCGGAGGATATTCTTCTGGAGGCGTCGCCCTCGGTCTTCGCCGAGCTGGATGTCTACTGGGCCCAGGTGGGCTGCGGCGACGCGGTCAAAGCCGTGGCGGACCGCAAGCAGCGCGTCTTGCTCCTCCACGCCAAGGACGGCATGATCGAGCCGAAGCAGCCGATGACGGCGGTCGGCTCCGGGAAGCTCGACTTTCCGAAGATCCTCGCCGCAACCGATCCGAACGTCCTCGAGTGGGTGATCGTAGAGCTCGACTCGTGCGCGACGGATATGATGGAGGCCGTGGAGCGCAGCTACCGCTACCTGGTCGATAACGGCCTTGCGGTGGGGAACAAGTAGGGTTCAGTGGCCACGGGGGGATCTCGATCCCCCCGGCCTGCTACTTGAGCGCGATGAGGGCCAACGGGGCCAGGAGGTCGAGGAGGAGGAGCTGGATCGCCATCCAGAGGGTGCGCCTGCGGGTGCGCGGGTTGGCGGCGATTCGCGCAGCCAGGGGAGCGAGCGCGCCCCATCGAGGCCAGCGCCCCTCGCGCCGGTGCCATGCCAGCGCAGCGACCCCGAGGAGGACGGCCATCCAGTTGATCAGGAGTAACGACGGCGCCGCGAACAGCATCCATCGCGCGGCGTCAGGCATAAGGCATCACTCGCCTCTCACTCGGCCTCTGTCTCGTCCTCCGCGGGTTCCTCGTCCGGAAGCCGGTTGCAGGAGCGCTCACCCAGGTGGTAGGTCAGCACGGCCATCTCCTGCACCAGGGAGACGTTGCGGACCGCCACTCCGGGCGCGGGCCGGATGCCGGCGGGGGCGAAGTTGAGGAGGCCGCGCACGCCAGCGGCCACCAGGCGGTCCGCCACGCTCTGCGCCGCTTCGGCCGGCACGGCGATGATGCCAATCTCCGCGCCCAGCTTCTCGTTGACCTCGGCAAGCCGCTCGATATCGAGGATCTCCCAATCCCACAGCCGCCTCCCGATCTTCGCGATGTTGTTATCGAAGACCGCCGCGATGTGGAGGTGGTATTGCGCCCAACCGGGAAAGGCGGCCAGGGCAGCGCCCAGATTCCCCGCGCCCACGAGGAGCACGAGCTGGTCGCGATCCAGCTTCAGGATGGTGGCAATCCGCGCGCGCAGCTCCGAGACGTAATAGCCACTGCCCGGCTTGCCGAATTCACCAAAGTAGGAGAGGTCTTTGCGAAACTGCGCCGCGCTGATGCCCGTCGGTTCCTCGATCTCAGCAGAGCGGATCGTCTCCACGCCGGCGCGCTCCAACTCCAGGAGGTAGCGCAGGTAGGTCGACAGGCGCTCCAGGGTCGGGGTCGGCACGACAACGCTGCTCCGAGCCAAGCGGAAGCTCCTCTCGTAATGCGTCAAGCGTAGAGCGAAAACAGCTTCGGGCGGTCGCCTCCCACGCGCGTCGCGAGAGCCAGCCGCCCTGCCCGCCTACGCTCTACATGCCGTGTCTGTCACAGCTTCTTATACAACAGCGCCCGCTTCAGATCCTCAATCGCCTTGGTGACGCCAATGCCGCGCGGGCAGGCGTCTGTGCAGTTGAAGATGGTCCGACACCGCCAAACGCCCATGCGTTTGTTGACGATCTCGAGGCGTTCCTCGGCGCCCTCGTCGCGGCTGTCGAAGATGAAGCGGTGTGCATTCACCAACGCTGCGGGCCCCACGAACGTCTGATTGGCCCAAAAGATGGGGCAAGACGTGGTGCAGGCCGCGCAGAGAATGCACTTGGTGGTATCGTCGTAGACGGCGCGCTCCGCAGGCGTCTGCCGATACTCCGTGGCAGGTGGCTCTCCCCCCTTGATCAGATAGGGCTTGATGCTCCGATACTGCTCGAAGAAGGAGTCCATATCAACGATGAGGTCGCGGAGCACCTTGAAGCCACGCAGCGGCTCGACGGTGATGCGCGGCCCCAAATCCTTGAGGAGCATCTTGCAGGCCAACCGGTTGATGCCGTTGATGATCATCGCATCCGAGCCGCAGATGCCATGCGCGCAGGAGCGCCGGAAGGCCAGCGTCTCATCCTGATGCTCCTTGATCTCCTGAAGCGCATCCAGCAGGCGATCGGTCGGCTCCATCTCCACTGTGAATTCCTGCCAGCGTGGACGCTGGTCCACCTCGGGGTTGAAGCGCCGGATTCGTATCGTGTAGCGCATCCTCAGTACTTCCTCTCCTGAGGCGGGAAGGTGGTCACCGTGACAGGTTTATAGCGCAACTCGATCCCCTTCTCGGTGCGATAGGCCAGTGTGTGCCTCAGCCACTCGGTGTCATTCCGGTTCGGGAAATCCTCGCGGTAGTGCGCCCCCCGGCTCTCCTCTCGGGCGAACGCGCTCTTCGCCAGGACCTCCGCCAATTCCAACAGATAGCCCAGCTCCACGGTCTCCAGGAGCGCCGTATTGAACTGCTTGCTCTGGTCACGCACGCCCACGCGGGCATAGCGCTCCTTCAGCTCCCCGAGCTTCTCGATCACGCGCTGTAGGCTCTCGCCCGTGCGCACCACGCCAGCGTCTTCCATCATCACACGGCGCAGCTCGTCGCGGATCGCGATCGGTCGCTCGTCCCCAGTATTCGCCAGGAGGCGCTCGATCTCGGCGCGCGCCCTTGCCTGGGGATCGCGTGGCAGCGGTGGCAGCTCCACCTCGCGCACGTAGCTGGCAGCGTGCTTGCCGGCACGCCGGCCAAAGACAAGAATGTCCACCAGCGAGTTGGTGCCCAGGCGGTTCGCGCCATGCACCGAGACACAGGCGCACTCGCCGGCAGCGTACAGCCCCGGCAGGGGCGTGTTCTTCTCGTCGATGACGACGCGCGCGTCGAGATCCGTGGGGATGCCGCCCATCACATAGTGCGCGGTGGGCTGCACCGGGATCGGCTGCGATACGGGATCGACACCGAGGTAGGTGCGCACAAAGTCGGTGATATCCGGTAAGCGCGTTTCAATCGTCTCCGCGGGAAGGTGCGTGAGATCGAGGTGGACGTAATCCTGGCCATCAATGCCCCGCCCCTCGCGGATCTCGCGATAGATGAAGCGGGAGATCATGTCGCGCGGGGCCAGGTCCTTCATCGTGGGCGCATACCGCTCCATGAAGCGCTCGCCGCGCGCGTTGCGCAGAACGCCGCCCTCGCCGCGCGCGCCCTCGGTGATCAGGATGCCCATCTTGTAGATGCCGGTGGGGTGAAACTGGAAGAACTCCATATCCTCCAGCGGCACCCCGCGGCGGTAGGCGAGCGCCATCCCATCGCCGGTGAGGGCATAGGCGTTGCTCGTGATCCGGAACATGCGCCCGCACCCGCCCGTGGCCAGGATCACCGCCTTGGCACGGAAGGTGTGCAGCGTGCCATCGGCCAGGCAGTAGGCGATGACGCCCCGGCACACATTCTCTTCGATGAGCAGGTCGACCACGTGGAACTCATCGAAGAAGCGCACCTGATTCTTGATGCACTGCTGGTAGAGCGTCTGCAAGATCATGTGCCCGGTGCGGTCGGCCGCGTAGCAAGAGCGGCGGACCGGGCCCTTGCCGAACTCGCGCGAATGTCCGCCAAAGGGACGCTGGGCAATGCGGCCATCCTCGGTCCGGCTGAAGGGGAGGCCGCGGTGCTCCAGCTCGTAGACGGTATCAATCGCCTCGCGGCACATCACCTCCACGGCATCTTGATCACAGAGATAGTCGCCGCCTTTGACCGTATCGAAGGCGTGCCACTCCCAGTGATCCTCCTCCATGTTGCCAAGGGCCGCGCCAATCCCGCCCTGTGCCGCGCCCGTATGCGAGCGCGTCGGATAGAGCTTGCTCAGCACCGCCGTGTTGGCTGTCCCCGAAAGCTCCAGCGCCGCCCACAATCCGGCGCCGCCAGCACCTACGACCACCGCATCGAACTGATGCGTCATCTCAGTCCCCCACCGCCCGGCAACCGCCACTGCTCCACACCCTCCCGATAGAAATCGCCACCATAACAATCGTTGATCACAATTGCGGGGAACTCCTCGACCACCAAGCGCCGGATCGCCTCGGTGCCCAAATCCTCGTAAGCAACCACCTCGGCGGCACGGATCCGCTCGGAGAGGAGGGCGCCCAACCCGCCAATGGCGCCAAAATAGACCGCGTGGTGCTCGCGCAGCGCCTCCACCACCGCCGGCGTGCGCCTGCCCTTGCCAATCATCCCCCGCAGGCCGCGCGCCAGCAGCGCCGGCACATAGGCATCCATGCGCGTCGCCGTCGTCGGCCCCGCCGAGCCGATGGGCCGTCCTGGGGGCGCGGGCGTCGGGCCCACGTAGTAGATGATCTGCCCCTCCAGCTCCACCGGCAGCGGCTCGCCGCGCTCGATGCACTCCACCAAGCGCTTGTGCGCCGCGTCGCGGGCGGTGATCACCTCACCCGTGATCAGAACGCGGTCGCCCGCCCTCAGCGCGAGGAGCTGCTCCTCTCGGAGCGGGGTTGTCAGTTTGATCGCTTCCGACATCGCTCTCCCTACAGCACCGCTTCCTTATGCCTGGCCGCGTGGCACTGCACGTTCACCGCCACCGGCAGCGCCGTGATGTGGCACGGATAGCTCTCCACGTTCACGGCGAGCGCGGTGATCCGCCCCCCAAAGCCAGAAGGCCCCAGGCCCGTGGCGTTCACTCGCTCCAGGAGCTCGCGCTCCAGCCGGGCATCATCGGGATCCTGGCTATGCTCGCCCAGAGGCCGGAAGAGCGCCCGCTTGGCCAGGTGCGGGCACAGGTCGAACGTGCCCCCAATTCCAACCCCCACGACAAGAGGCGGGCAGGCGTTTGGCCCGGCGTTGAAGACCGTTTCGACCACGAACTGCTTCACGGCTTCCTCGCCCTCGGACGGCTTCAGGATGCGCAGCGCGCTCATATTCTCGCAGCCGCCGCCCTTCGGCATTACCCGGATTCGCAGTCGGTCGCCCGGCACGATATCCACGTGGATCGCCGCGGGGGTGTTGTCGCCCGTGTTCTTCCTGCGCAGCGGGTGGTCGAGCACCGAACACCGGAGCCGGCCCTCGGCATAGCCACGGCGCACGCCCTCGTGAATCGCCTCGTTCAGATCGCCCCCGACGACGCACGCCTCCTGGCCCAGCTCCACGAGGACGGAGACAAAACCGGTATCCTGGCAGATCGGCAGCCTGCGCTCGCGGGCCAGCCGGGCGTTCTCCAGGGCCAACGAAAGGACCTCGCGGCCCAGGGACGACTCCTCGCGCTCCAGGCCCGCCCGAATCGCTGCTTCCACGTCGGCGGGCAGATCGACGCACGCCTCGATACAAAGCCGGGCCACGGCGCCGGCAATCGCATCCGTTGTGATCTCGCGCAACCCAACCTCCTCGGGATACCTCTTCGGGTCCGCACTGCCCGTTTCCTGTCCGCGCGCCACCCATCTAAAAGAGCGACAGCTGCCGCCAGGTCTCGGCGGCATCCCAGATGGGGCCGGGCCGGCCGCGCGGGGCTACAGTGACGCGCTCGGGGTCACCACCTGCCATAGCCACCTGCCGGCGTACCGTTGCCAGCGCCAGCGACGGGGTGTTGTTGATCGCGCTCAGGTGCGCCAGCCAGACCTGCGCGCCCGGCCGGTGCAACAGCAGCGCACTGGCAAGCTCCGCCGCAGCCGCATTCGAGAGGTGGCCTGCATCCCCCAGGATGCGCCGCTTCAGCCGCTCGGGATATGGCCCGGCCAGCAAGCGGTCGATATCGTGGTTCGCCTCCAGGATGGCGAGGTCGGCCTCCTTCAGGCGCTCGCTCAGATCACCTGGCACCCCCGTGTCGGTGCAGCAGACCACCCGGTGTGCCCCGTCTTCCACCACATAGCCTACGGGCTCCACCGAGTCGTGCGAAACGCCAAAAGAGCACAGGCGGAGAGCGCCAAGCTCGAGCGTCGCGCCGGTCTCCAGCACGCAATGCTCCAGGTCACACGCTCCGGCGGCAGCCAGGGTCGCGCGGTTGGCAATCACCGGCGCGCCCAGGCGGCGCGCCACGGGCAACAGCCCTCGGGTGTGATCCGAGTGCTCGTGTGTCAGGAGGATGGCGCGGACGGCGTGCTCCGGAATTCCGGTTGCCGCCAGGCCCGCCAGAACGGCGCGCCTGCTGATCCCCGCATCGATCAGCAAAGCGTCCTCGCCCGACTGGACGACGACACAGTTGCCGTTACTCCCACTGGCCAGCGAGCGAACGCGCAGCCTTTTCCCCACACCCACGACCCGCTCTTCCTCTCCAATAGCCCTATTGTACGCAGAGATGGTCAAATGATCAAGCGGTAGCCGGCCCGCAATACCACGGGTGAGCAGGTGCCGGCAGCCCAGCACGCGGGCGCGGGTCTGACGCCCCTACCACACGTTCGCTCGCACATCGCGTTGCCCGCACCATCCGAGCGGTAGATGCAGCACCGGGATGCGGCTCGCGCAAGGAGGAGTTGGCGCGCGGAGGGCTAATGCAGAATGCAACACAAAAGGAGGGTAGCGATGCGATTCCTCAGGTTACTCCCGGTTTTCCTTTTACTAGCCACCGGACCGGCATGCGCCGATTGGCAGGTGTGGACGCTTGCCAGAACAGAGCGCGTGCTGCGCGAGGATCCGGCAGGCACCGGGATCGCCGTGCAGCTTGGCGCGGCGCGCAACGAGTGGGAGTGTTTCCAGGTGCTGATGCGCTCAGATCAGCCAGTCACTGGCATCCGCCTGGAGCCCGGCGATCTGAAGGGGCCCCAGGGAGCCGTGCTTCCGGCACGCGATGCACGCCTCTACCGCCAGCACCAGCTCGAGATCACCATCGGGAGCTACCGGAACGAGGCGTTCCGCCCCGGATGGTATCCCGACCCGCTCATCCCCTTCGACCACCCGGTGACGCGCCAACCCCTGGGTGAAGCCCGTTTCAAGGCGATCCCCTTCGACCTGCCAGCGAACGAGACTCACGGCTTCCTGGTGGACCTCTATGTCCCAGCGAACGCCGTGCCGGGCGTGTATCGCGGCGACTACCGGCTGACCGCCCCGGGCCGGCCGGCCGTCACCATTCCAGTCACGCTCACCGTCTGGAAGCTCACGCTGCCCAACGTCCCGACGTTGCAGACGGCCCTGGGCAGCCCGGCATCGCGCCTGCGCACCCACTACCAGCAGCGCGCGAAGGATGGAAAGGAGGCCGAGCCCACCGATTGGGCAGCGGTTGAGGAGCAATGCGCGGAGTTGCTCTCGCGCCACCGGATCAACGCCACGCCCCCTCCGGGCACCCTCGCCGTCCAGGCACAACCGGATGGCTCCTTCCGCATCCCCAAGGAGCAGGTGGACCGGTTCCGCGAGTTCGTTGACCGCTACCATGTGAACGCCTTCAGCGTGCCCCGGCCCACTTCGGTGGTGAAGGACCCCGAGGCGGAGCGCGAGAAGCTGCACGCCTGGCTGAAGGCCTGGGACGAGGCAGCCCGAGAGCTGAACCGCCCCCACGTTACCTTCTACACCTACCTGCGCGACGAGCCAAACGATGAGGAGGCCTATCGCTTCGTGCAGAAGTGGGGCCGCGCCATTCGCGCCGCGCGCTCCGTGGTGAAGGTGCTCGTCGTGGAGCAAACATGGACTCAGAACGAGCAATGGGGTGACCTCTACGGGGCCGTGGACATCTGGTGCCCTCTGTGGCCGCTCTTCAAGGAGGAGAGCGCGAGGACGCGCCAGGCGCTGGGCGAGACGGTCTGGTGCTATACGGCGCTCTGCCAGCGCGAGCCGACTCCCTGGTGGCTGCTCGACACCCCGCTCCTCAACTACCGCGTGCCCACCTGGATTGCCTGGCGGTATGGCATCCGCGGCCTCCTCTATTGGGGCGGAATGGCCTACTGGCAGCAGGTGGATGACCCGTGGACCGATCCGAAAACGCTCGACCGGCGCAACCGGCACCCGGAAGGCAAGGGCCCGCTCTATAACGGTGAGGGCAGCCTGCTCTACCCCGGGCGCGCCGTGGGCTACGATGGCATCGTGGAAAGCCTCCGCGTCAAAGCGCTGCGCGACTCGATTGAGGACTATGAATACCTTGCCCAGCTCGAGGCGGCAGGAAAACGGGCTCAGGCCGACGAGGTGGTTCGTCCCCTCGCCAGCTCGTGGTTCGAATGGGAGAAGGATCCAGCCGCCTATGAGAAGGCGCGCATCGCTCTGGCGCGTCTGATGGAGTAGACCATGCGAAGGGAGACCGCGAGATGGAGACTCCAACGAAGAAATCGCGCTTTGCTCTCTTCTTCGGCAACCGGGGGTTCTTCCCCGGCTCTCTGATGGCGTCGGCGCGTGAGGAGCTGACTCGCGTGCTGAGTACTATGGGGCACGAAACGCTCGTGCTGGATGCTTCGGCTACGCGCTATGGCGCGGTGGAGACACCGGCGGAGGGAGAGATCTACGCCCGGTTCCTCAAAGAGAACGAGGGTAAGTTCGACGGCGTCATCCTCTCCCTCCCCAATTTCGGCGACGAGAACGGCGCCGTCGCGGCGTTGCGCGAAGCCGGCGTGCCGATCCTGATCCAGGCCTATCCGGACGAGATGGACAAGATGGCGCCCGCAACACGGCGCGACGCCTTCTGCGGCAAGCTCTCGATTATGGATGTCTTCTGCCAGAACGGCATCCCCTTCACGGCGTTGAAGCCGCACACCGTCTCGCCCGCCTCGCCGCGCTTCGCCCAGAACGTGGAGTACTTCGACCGCGTCTGCCGCGTGGTCAAGGGGATGCGCAACCTGGTAGTCGGCGCTGTCGGCGCGCGCACCACCGCGTTCAAGACCGTGCGCATCGACGAGGTCGCGCTCCAACGCCACCGGATCACGATGGAGACGTTCGACCTCTCCGATCTCTTCGCGCGGATGCGCGCAGTGGACCCGAATAGCGACGCCTACCGCGCCAAGGAGGACCGCTACCTGGGCTATGCCGACTTCTCCAGCGTACCCGGCGACAAGAGGGACACCCTCGTCCGCCTCGGCGTCGCCCTCGATACCCTCATCGAAGAGGCACGCCTTGATACCATCGCCCTGCGCTGCTGGGAGGAGATGCAGCGTCAGCTTGGCATCTCACCGTGCGTGGTCCTCAGCGAGATGAACAACCGCGGGATCACCGCGGCATGCGAGGTCGATGTCGGCAACGCCATCGCGATGCATGCCCTCGGCATGGCATCCGGCGAGGTGACCGCCTGCCTCGACTGGAACAACAACTATGGGGATGACGACGACAAGTGCATCCTCTTCCACTGCGGGCCCGTGCCGCAATCGATGATGACCGCCAAGGGCAAGGTGGAGGAGCACGCCATCCTTGCCAACGCAGTCGGCCGTAGCTGCAGCATCGGGTGCAATGTCGGCCGGATCGCGCCTACGTCCTTCACCTTCGCGAGCATGACCACCGATTCCGGCCGCCTGAAGTTCTATGTGGGCGAGGGCGAGTTCACGAACGACCCGATCCCACCGGAGTTCTTCGGGTGCGCCGGCGTCGCCCGCGTGCCGGCGTTGCAAGACGTGCTGCTCCACGTCGGGCGATGCGGGCATCGCCACCACGTCAGCGTAACGCCCGGCCAGGTGGCCGATCCCGTCTGTGAAGCGCTGACCAACTACCTCGGCTACGACGTCGCCCGTCCGCAACCGTGACAGAATGGAGGGGCACCCGGCGGTCGCGCAAGCGAGCGCGGCGAGTGCCCCTCCCCCCTCTCACCCAAGGCTGAGAGACTCGCCCGCGAAACGCTCCCAACACAGCGCGCGAGGGGGAAGGAAAGCCCTTTACGGCGCTGAATTAGTGGTCAATAAGCCAGCTCGGTGAGCGCGTGACAGCGCGGCCACGGAAGGTGCGCCGGCTGCTTCATCGCGGTTACGCAAGCTGCTCGCTCCGCCTGCCACTCCGCCTCGCAGTGCGGAGGCAGAGACGCGACACGGTTTGGAGGAGACTATGCAGAGCACCAGACGCGGTTTCACGCTGATCGAGCTACTTGTCGTGATCGCCATTATCGCCATCCTCGCGGCGATCCTCTTTCCGGTGTTCGCGCGCGCGAGGGAAAATGCGCGCAAGTCCACCTGCACGAGCAACGGACGCCAGCTGGGTACGGCGCTCATGCAATACTGCCAGGATTATGACGAGACGCTGCCTTACGGCCAGCACGAGGCGCCGGACTCGCGCTTTAGTTTCCAGGTTCTCCTGCCTTACATGAAGAACGAGGAGATCTTCGCGTGCCCCTCGGATAAGAACGTTGTCACGTCGTTTGTTGCCGACGGCTACGGCTCGGCACGCACAATCCCCCACGGGTGGGGCGTGGACCAGTATCACTATCCTTACCGCACGATCTACAGCCAGCCGGTCACTCTCGCCAATATTTCGCGTGTTTCCGAGTCGGCCGTCTTCTTCGAGAAGACCAACGCGGTGACCACCATGCCGTACGTCTACTGCCCTATCCACAACGCGCCGCTTTCCACCCAGGTGGCTGGCCGGCACAACGACGGCCTGATCGTCGTCTTCTATGACGGGCATGCCAAGTGGATGAAGAGGGAAGAGGTGATCGGCGGTCCGAACGTCGCCCGGCTCTGGCTACACGACAACTCCTGAG
>ERZ795060.360-NODE-360-length-62907-cov-84.468211_pt1 | contig 62907 bp, 51 predicted proteins | sample MGYA00375144_ERZ795060 | MGnify/ENA primary metagenome ERZ795060 (study PRJEB30189, sample SAMN05720157) | activated sludge metagenome | isolation source: anaerobic digester from wastewater treatment plant | place: Japan | collected 2015-05-15 ... | reverse complement strand
TTTCAAAAAACTTGGGAGATCAGCAGCTTTCGTATCTTGAACATTGTCGCTACCGCCGGGTAGATGGGGTGCTCGTTCTTAATGGAAATTCGGAGAATCTTGAAATCAAGCGGGTTATTCACAGTTCTATTCCCGTTGTTTCGGCAAATATTGTTTTCCCTAATGTGTGCACTGTGACCTCTGATAATGTTACTCCCTCCCGCGAGGTGGTTCGCTACCTCTATAATCTTGGACATCGGCGTATTGCCCATATTTCGGGGCCCCTGGACTACTATGCCTCTGCGGCGGTGGAGCGCCTTGAGGGGTATAGACTGGGCTTAAAAGATGTGGGGCTTGATTATGATCCCGCCCTGGTTATCCATGCCACCCACTGGAATGTAACGGGTGGTTATCGGGCAATGGAATCCTTTTTACGTGCCCAGGTACCCTTTACAGCAATTTATTGTGGGGGAGATGTGCTTGCCCTGGGGGTTATGAAATACTGCCAGGATCATGGGATTCCCATTCCAGATGCTTTTTCTCTCGTTGGGTTTGATGATTATGAGTGGGCCTCCTACAGTCAACCCCCACTTACAACCTTTCGGCAAAACCGAAAGGCCATTGGCGAAACCGCGGCAATATCCTTGATTAAAAAAATAAATGGAGAAAGTCTTCCTTCTCGTATTTTATTACCGGTAGAATTGATTGAGCGCCACTCCTGTAAAAAAATCTAATCTATTATCCCTAAAAATAACTGAAAAATGTTTGACAAATTCCAGAAATAGTTCTACCATAGTGTCAATACGCAATCGATTGCGTATTAGATTGATTGTAGTATAGTGAAGGAGGATGACATGAAAAAGCTACTCTTAGCTTTGGTCGCGGTTTCGCTCCTCGTATTGGGGTGTGCGAAGGGACAGGGGGCCGGCAAGGCTGAACCCAAGCAACTGGTGGTATGGTCCTTTACTGATGAAGTAAAGAACATGATCGATAAATACTATGGTCCAGAACATCCTGAGGTAAAGACCGAATATTCTCTTACTCCTACCGATCAGTTCCCCAACAAATTGGACCCCGTTCTTGCTTCTGGTCAGGGAGCTCCTGACGTATTTGCCTTGGAAGCAGCCTTTGTACGCAAATACATCGAATCGGGACTTTTGCTTGATATTACTGACGTGGCAGAAGAAGTAAAGTCAAAGATGTATGAATACCCCATTAAGGTAGGAACCTACAATGGTAAGGTCTATGGTCTTTCCTGGCAGGTAACCCCTGGGGCCATGTTCTATCGCCGAAGCCTTGCTAAGAAATATCTTGGCACCGATGATCCCGATCAAGTACAGAAGTACTTTACCGATCTTAACAAATTCCTTGAAACTGCAGAGCTCTTAAAACAAAAATCCAAAGGTACCTGTGTGGTAGTTTCCTCGATTGGCGATCTCTTTAAACCCTTCCAGGGTGCCCGCAAACAGCCTTGGGTAGTAGATGGGAAGCTTGTTATTGATCCTGCCATGCTGGCCTATATGGATATCGCGAAGACCCTCAAGGATAAGGGATATGAAGGTCGGGTTGGTCAGTGGTCAGAAGGATGGTTCGCCGGTATGAAGGGTGAGTTGAAGAATGAAAAGGGTCAGCTCATTGAGGTCTTCTCCTACTTCCTGCCTACCTGGGGTCTCCACTATGTCTTAAAGACCAATGCTCCTGACACCAAGGGTGACTGGGCCATGATCCAGGGGCCCGCTTCGTACTTCTGGGGTGGTACCTGGCTTGCGGCCTATAAGGGCACAAAATCTCCTAACCTGGCGAAGGAATTTATCAAATACCTTGCAACGAGCGATGAATTCCTGACCAAGTGGGCAAAGGATACGGGGGACATGGTTTCCAATAAGAATGTGGTCAATGCGATTAAAGATACCTATTCTGAAGAGTTCTTGGGTGGCCAGAATCACTATGCGGCCTTTGCAAAGATGGTGGATCCCATCGATGGAAGCCTCATGCAGGGTACCGATCAGGCTATTGAGGGACTCTTCAATGAAGCTGTTACTGCCTATATAAATGGAGAAAAGACGAAAGAAAAGGCCCTCGAAGACTTTAAAGCCCAGGTGAAGAACACCTTAGGAATCGATAGCTAGTAAAATTATGGGATGCCCGATGTCCGTCGGGCATCCTTCTTTTTTGTGTGTACCAACATGCGAGGGGGTGGGTGTGAGAAAACCAACCGGTATTGAGCGCCGATTAAATAAATATGGATATATCTTTGTACTGCCTTTTATATTAACCTATGCCACCTTTCAATTGTGGCCTACAATTTATACTTTTTTAATCGGGTTTAGTGATCTCAAGGGTTTACGTTCCGATTTTACTTTAATTGGTCTGGCAAATTTTAAAAAATTAATAGGGGATAAGTATTTCTGGGAAGCAATTCAGAATACTTTCATAATGTGGACCTTTAACTTTATTCCACAGCTTGGTATTGCCCTTTTGTTTGCCCTGTGGTTTACCGATGATAGTCTTCGATTAAGATATAAGGGCCTTTTCCGGACGATTTTTTATTTGCCTAATCTTTTAAGTGCTGCCTCCGTGGCAATGCTCTATCGAAGCCTTTTTGGATATCCCAATGGTCCCATTAATCTGTTTTTAACCCGTATGGGGTTTTGGGCAACCCGGGAGGGAGAAAATGGGGAAATAATAAAAGAAGCGTTTAATTTCTTTAGAAGTGTACCTGCTTCTCGAGGTATTGTGTCCTATATTCAATGGTGGTTGTGGACAGGACACACCCTTATCATGTTGATGGCCGGTATTACCAGTATTAATCCTTCTATTTTTGAATCCGCCATGATTGATGGGGCTAACAAGACGCAACGGGCATGGTATATTACCCTGCCTCTCCTTCGGCCAATGATGTTATATCTGCTTGTAACTTCGATGATCGGGGGAATGCAGATGTTTGAAATTCCCTTCCTATTGACGGATATGCGGGGGGCACCGGACTATAAGATTCGGACAATGATGGTGTATTTCTATAATATTACATTCCAGGGAGCCAACGATTATGCCTATGGAGCGGCTATCTCGATAGGTGTATTTATCATAACCATTATTCTAGCGCTGATTATTTACTTCTTTATGCTGGAACGGGGAAAACAGGCCCATGCTGTGGGGGGTGAAAAATGAAACCAAATTACCGTTTGCGGAGTGCCCTTACCAGAAATGCTATCTATCTTTTTATGTTTATTATTACCCTCTTGGTAATTATACCTATCTACCTAATGCTCATTAATGCGACGCGGAGCAATGCCCAGATTAACGAAGGGATTTCTTTTATCCCCGGAAACAACACGATAAACAACTGGAAGAATTTAACCAATCGGGGTTTCCAGATTAGTCAGGGCTTTGGGAACAGTCTTTTCCTTGCGGTAACCTCGAGTGTATTAACTATCTATTTTTCTGCCCTCACTGCCTATGCCCTTCATGTGTATAATTTTAAAGGGAAGGCCTTTATCTGGGGGCTTATACTCCTCGTGATGATGCTTCCTGCTTCTCTTCCTTTCATCGGCTTTTATCAATTTGTGGCTCGACTCAAACTGCTCAATAGTTACATTCCTCTTGTGTTGCCAGCTATTGCAGCCCCGGCGGTAGTGTTTTTTATTCGTCAGTATCTGGCATCGGTCCTTTCTTTTGAGCTTATTGATGCGGCCCGCATCGATGGGGCCGGGGAGTTTTATACCTTTAATATGGTCATTCTGCCGGTAATCAAGCCGGCCCTGGCAACCCAGGCAATTTTTAGCTTTATTGGATCCTGGAACAATTTTATGACCCCCTTTGTCCTTCTTTCTAATCCTAAAAAATATACCCTGCCGATGTTGGTCCAGATGTTGCGAGGAGATATTTACCGTACTGAATATGGGTCTATTTACCTTGGGATTACGGTGTCCCTTGTACCGATTATCATTTTCTATGCTTTTATGTCCCAGTATATCATTGCGGGTATTACGATGGGGAGCTTGAAAGAATAAAGAAAAGGAACGGTTCATGGGCATGCTGCGTTGGTTGCGATGGGGAGTTGCTTGTGTTGCTTGTATAGCTTTCCTTGTGGGATGTGCTTCTACAGAGTCCAAGACACCGGTGGAGCGCCATGGGGCGCTCCGCGTAGAAGGCACTTTTCTCCTGAATGAACAGGGGAAAAAGGTCCAACTGCGGGGTATCAGTTCTCATGGTCTCCAGTGGTATGGGCGGTATGCCAATAGGGCTGTTTTGCAATGGTTGCGGGATGATTGGCACATCGATGTATGGCGGGCCGCCCTCTATCTTGCCGAAGGGGGCTACATTCAGAATCGGGCTTTAAAACAGCGGGTGATCGATTCAATAGAGGCGGCCCGGGATCTTGGGTTGTATGTGGTGGTGGATTGGCACGTTCTGCGGGAGGGATCACCCCAGGCATATAAAAAGGAGGCCCTTGAGTTTTTCACCGAAATAGCGAGTACCTATGGGCATCTCCCTAACCTTATCTACGAAATATGTAATGAACCCAACGGCAAGGATGTTACCTGGAGTGGAGTGATAAAACCCTATGCGGAAGAAGTAATCGCCCGAATTCGTCAGTATGATCCGGACAACCTTATTATTGTAGGAACTCCGAACTGGAGTCAGGATGTGGATGTGGCCGCAGAGGATCCTATTACGGGCTGGCCCAACATTATGTATACCCTTCATTTTTATGCGGGAAGTCACGGAAAGGAGTTGCGGGATAAGGCAGAACGGGCCCTTGCCAGGGGGCTCCCCATTTTTGTTACCGAATGGGGAACTACTCTAGCAAGTGGTCATGAGGGGCCCTTTATCAAAGAAAGCGAAGAATGGCTTGCCTTTTTAAAGCGGCACTCTATTTCCTGGATTAATTGGTCTTTAAACAATAAAGGGGAAGATTCGGGTCTTTTGGTGTACAACGCTGATCGGGAAGGGAAGGGTACCTGGAAAGAAGAAGACCTTTCTCCCTCGGGAAAATTCATACGAAAAATTTTGCGAAAGCGCCCATAGGCATGGGATCACCCGGTTTTGTTCACGGTGATGTGCGGCCTAGACATGAGTTCTTGAAAAAGCCCCCTCTATAAGGGAAGGGGCAGGAGAGGCCCTCTTTCAAAAAGTCCTGAGGGATAGAAAGGGCTGTGCAAGCAACGGGCCCCTATTGTTTCAGGGATTAGTTTCTTGATGATTGCTTTCATATTTTGATCTTTGTTTTGACGGAGGGGGCTCTCTGTTTACAGAACATGCCCCCCTCTTTTTCTTGACCCCCATATGCCTGCCATGGTATGCTAAGAAGTATCGTCACGGAGGGGGGACCTCCTATTCTTTTGTATCTCATAAACGGAGTTCGCCTTGTTTCTCAAAAGCCTGGAAATATTTGGTTTTAAATCCTTTGCAGATAGGACCCGCATCGAGTTTTCCGATGGAATCACGGCCCTGCTAGGCCCCAATGGTTGTGGTAAATCCAACGTGGTGGATGCCATCAAGTGGGTGCTGGGGGAACAAACCTCCAAGTCCCTGCGGGCCGAGAAAATGGAAGATGTTATTTTTAATGGTACAGAACATCGAAAACCCCTAAATGTGGCAGAGGTGACCATTACGCTGGCAAACGAGACAGGGGTGCTCCCCCTGGATGTGCCGGAAATCCAGATCAAACGACGGCTGTATCGGTCCGGTGAAAGCGAATACTACATCAATTCGGCGCCGGTAAAGCTCAAGGATATCCGGGAACTCTTCTGGGATACGGGGGTAGGCAAGGCGGCCTACTCGGTGATGGAACAGGGTAAGATCGATCAGATCCTTTCTTCAAAACCCGAGGAACGGCGGTATCTTTTTGAAGAGGCGGCGGGTATTACCCGCTACAAGGTCCGGGGCGCCGAGGCAGAACGGAAGCTCGAAAAGACCGAAGAAAATATGCGCCAGGTAGAAGGTATCTTGGGAGAAGTTAAGCGTTCCTACGATACCTTGAAAGTTCAAGCTGAAAAGACCTTACTGTACCGAAAACTTAAAGAAGAAATCTTTCAATATGAACTGGACATTCAACTGCTCCGGTTACGGCAATTTATTAATGAACGGGAAAGCAAAAAAGAGGCTGTGACAGAAACGACCCGTCAGCGGGATGCCCTTCAGGCAGAGTTGGATGCTATAAATCGGGCCCTGGAAGAGAACATGGATATGGTAAATTCCATGGAGGCCCAACTGGTACAGCATCAGAAGGAACTCTATGGCCTTGCGGTAGAAAAGAACGCAAAAGAAAAGGAGGCCCGGCTTCTTGCGGAGCAACGACAGCAGATTATCGCAAAGATTACTCAGAACGAAGGACGGGAACGGGCCATTCAGCTTAAGATAGAAGAGCTTTCCGATGATGCTCAGGAGCAGGATGGGGTTGTGCGGGATCTCCGTAAACGCCTCGAAGAAATCGAAAAAAATATTGCCGCCTTTGAAGAGAATATCCAACTCGCATCTCACCAGATAGGGGAAAATGAAGAAGCGGTGCGCCGTTCGCAGGAAGCGATCCGATCTCATGAAGAAGAGCGGCTCCGTTTGGAACAGGATCTCACGGCCCTGACCGATGATATTGTGCGGGCCCTGGATGAAGGACTCAAAGGGGCAGGCTATTCGGTGGCTGAACGGCGTCGCCTGGAAGAAGCTCTTGAGGGAACCCTTAAAAGACTCAAAACCCATATAGAGGGGAAAAAACATATATTCCAGGATATGGTGCGCATGCTTACTGGCTATTCCCAGGGAACCCTGTCCTTATCTCCTCAGGATGGAGCGGCCATCGCCAAAACCCTGGAAGGGGCCTCTACAGATACAGAACAGGCGGTGGCGGACCTCATCCAGCTTTTTGATGCTTACAAGAGGCTTACTCCTACCTTTATAGATGACTTTTTGGCGCCCGAAGGGATTATTACCCGAAAGCGTCAACTGGATGAAAAGATAGGGATTCTTAAGAGCCGAATTCAGGATCTTCAGAAGAAGATTGAGGAACTGCGGAAGGAAAATGATGGACTGGGACTCAAAATCGAAGAATACCGAAAAACCCTGGAAGAACTCCGGCTAAGCCGGGTGCGCATGAGTACCCAGGCGCAGGCAGCAGAGGAACAGGCCCGGCTCATCCGACGGGAACTGGCCGGTCAGGAGGGGCTTCTTAAGACAGTTCAGGATGAACTTTTCCTGGACCGAAAACGGCGGGATGAGATTCTTGAGCAACTGGAAAATGTGGAAGCGGATATCGCCGATATAGAGCGGCGGGGGCGCACCCTGGCAGAAGAACTGGATGCCCTGGAAAAAGATATCGCCCGGCGAAATGGAGATGTGGCGGGTAAGCAGGAACTGATAAAGAAAAAGGTTGCCGAGAAGGGGAAGATCCAGCAAAACCTGGAAAAGCACCACCTCGAGCTTGCCCAGCTTGAAACGGAAATAAAGAATCTCCTGGATAACTTCCGGGAAACCCATTCCCGGGACCTTCTGGAATTTGAAGAGCGGATGTATACCATTACAGCTCCTCAGGCAGAACTGCGGGAGAAACTGGCCGGAGCGCGGAATGCTCTCAAAGAGCTTGGCCAGGTAAACCTGATGGCGCCAGAGGAATTCCAGGAAGTAAAAGAGCGCTACGATTTCTTAAGCAATCAGCTTGCGGATCTTGCCCGGGCCCGGGAGGACCTAGAACGGATTACCGCGGAAATCCGTTCTGAATCGTCGGAGCTCTTCCTTGCCACGTATAACCGCATCAAAAAGAACTTTCACAACATGTTCCGCCGTCTTTTTGGCGGTGGTCGGGCGGAACTCCGTCTTTCGGATCCCCACCATGTGCTTCAGTCGGGTATCGAAATATATGCTCAGCCGCCGGGGAAAAAACTCGAGAATATCAATCTCCTTTCGGGGGGTGAAAAATCCATGACGGCGGTGGCCCTCCTGTTTGCTACCTACATGGTAAAGCCCTCTCCTTTCTGTTTCCTGGATGAGATTGATGCGGCCCTGGATGAACAGAATGTGACCCGCTTTGTTCAGCTTTTAAAAGAGTTTGGCAGTACGAGTCAATTTATCGTAATTACCCATAATAAGAAAACCGTAACCGGGGCAAATACCCTTTTGGGGGTTACTATGGAAGAATCGGGGGTGACCAAGGTGATATCGGTGCGCCTGGAAAACGAAGAGGCCCGACATCATCCTAGAGAAACCTTCGAAGAAGTAGAATCCTTTGAAGAGGAAGAGGTAGAAGAAGAGATGGGGATGGAACTCCCGCCGGGCATTGATGATCCTAGCCAGGTGCGAGAAGAGGATCTTCGGCCCATTCGGGCTTCCAGGAATACCGTAGCGGAAAATGAGGGGCGGTGATACTATAGGGATAATGAAAAGGTGTTGGAGCATGTTCTCTGTTCGGGCAAAACCCTTGGGAAAGGGTCTTCTGCTTGAATCAAGGACTAAAAGAAAAAAGATAAGCTACATCGCGGTACTCCCTTTCCTTGTGGTGGGTGTTCTGACGTGTAAGACGGTGCCTCCTGCCTCGCCAGAATCCCCTGGGGAAAAAGCGGAAGCCTCTTCCCCGCAAGAGGTTTCTGTTTCGACAGAAACCGCTACCGAAGCGATAGCCCCTGGTCCAGAGTCGGCGCAGGAGACCCAAAAGATGACTCCCCCGGACCTTTCGGAGGCCCCTCTTTTTTTAGGAGAACCCCCTATCCTTGTGGGGGAAGTGCCATCCCTACCGGCACTGACCGAACCTTCTTCCTCTCTAAAGAAACAGGAAGAACCCCAGCCGGCGGATAAAACTGCTTCCACCCAGGCTGGCGAAGGTCAAAAAGGAAGTGCTGCTCCTCAAGTTTCTTCGGGGACATCCGCACGCCAGGAACGGCCCGCCGAAACAAAACCGCCGGCTTCTTCAACTTCATCAACGGAACAGAAAAAAACAACCCCGCCCCCGGTGCTTAAACCCACCGAGACGGTAGTGGCTGAACAGAAAACTGAGTCCCCTGCCTCGCCCCTTCAGAGTCTTTCTGAACCTGCGGTTCGGGGGGAAGGGGCACTCCCTGAAGCGCTTTCCTATTCCCGATCGGTACGGGCCCTGGTAGGTCAACTTGTGGAAGTTCCTTTCCAGGGGGGTGGATGGATTTATTTGGGAGAAGTGGCGGGGCGGCGGGGGCTTGTCTACGATTCACGGCGAACCGATCCGGAGGGCCAGACCTTTATTTTTCGAGCCGAAAATGTGGGGCTCTATAGCCTGAAATTTTTTCGTCAGGATTTCTTGCAGGATTATGTGATAAATGATTATGTGCGGGTGGAGGTTGTCCAGAATCCCGAAATAACCGAAACCGGGGGCTTTCGCCTTGCCCCTGATCGGGGAAGGGTGGTGGCTGAACCCCGTTGGCCCCCTCGCTCCACAGCTACTACGCCGGCGGCGGCCCCGGAATCGTCGAAGGTAAGTGGGGACCAATCGGCAAGCCCTATTTCTTCTTCCACGAGGGTGGAGCAGGGGAAAGATACCGCTTCTTCTCCCGTTGCAGCACCAAATACGGGCACTGCAGGGGCGGTTGCTACCGGGAATGTCGCTCCTTTGGCGAATGTTTCCCCCGGGGCCGCCGCCGGAACCCCTTCTCCTTCACAGGGTGCTGTTCCTGCGGCAACGGGAGGCTCTGGGCCTGCGCCGGGTGGGGCCCCTTCAGGAACCACTGCAACGGGTGCTGGGGCCCAGAATCTAGGTACTTCGGGGGCTCCGGCTACATCGACTGCTCCAGGCCTCTCTGCAGTTTCTGGTGGGGCCCCTTCGGGCCTTTCTGGGCTTTCTGGTGTTCCTCCCGCATCCTCGACGCTCCCTGAAAATAGCAGTCTGGAAACATTGCTTCGCCAGGCTCGAGATGCCTACGAAAAAAACCAGTATGCCGCAGCTCTGGATCTACTCAATCAGATGTATGCCTCCTATCCCGCAGGAACGGACGAAGCCCTCTGGCTTATGGGCCAGATCTTTGAAACCCAGGGGCCCCAGCGGGACATAAAAAAAGCCTACGATGCCTATAAACGGCTTCTTGAGGAATTTCCCACCAGTAGCCGCTACGACGAAGCTCAACGACGGATGCGCTACATTGAGCGGTTTTACTTTAACATTCGCTAGAATGGAGGGTCGGTTCTATGAAAAGAGCAGGTCCAGCCATTGGCGTTCTCCTCGGAGTGCTCTCTGTTTTTTATATTTCCTATCTTTACGCTAAGAGTCCCTCCTCCCAGCGGCAAGACCTGTATCGGGTGAACAAAGAGAACATAAGCTTTTCTTCCCAGGTGCTTTTAAGCCGCTGCCTGCCGGCCTCTGTGGAAGAAGTGATTGACGGGGATACCATCAAGGTGCGGCTGAACGCCCCCATTCCTGATTCCCTGAAGGCTCGAGAAACCATCCGGCTTCTGGGGATTGATGCGCCCGAAACAGAAAGCTCCCCCCGGCCGGCGGGTTTCTTTGGGGAAGAAGCAAAAAAATATGCTACCCGCCTGCTATTACAGCAGCGGGTGTTTCTTGCCTTTGACTGGGATTTGCGGGATCGGTACGGCCGCCTATTGGCCTATGTGTACCTTCCTGACGGACGCTGTGTGAATAAGGTGCTTATTGAAGAGGGGTACGCCTATGCCTATACCCGCTATCCCTTCCAATTCTTAGAGGAATTTCGGCAGGCCCAAAATATTGCCCGATCTCAAAAACGGGGACTCTGGGCCAGCGCTTCCTCGAAAAATTAAATCTGAAGCCGCTCCCGGTGATGATAGGCGGCGGCCCGCAGTTCCTTTACCTGTTCATCCTTAAGGTATTCTTCAAAGTTCATCATCCGATCGATATAGGTTCCATCGGGGAGGATCTCTATAATCCGGTTTGCAATGGAGGTAATGAACTCGTGATCGTGGGTGTTGAACAGGAGGACCCCCTGGAAATCCACGAGTCCTTCGTTGAGGGAAGTGATGGCCTCAAGATCGAGATGATTGGTGGGTTCATCGAGGATAAGAACATTCGCCCCGGAAAGCATCATCCTGGCCAAGAGACAGCGAACCTTTTCTCCCCCGGAAAGTACCCGGACGGGCTTTAGTGCCTCGTCTCCAGAAAAGAGCATCCTTCCCAGGAAGCTGCGGACATAGGTTTCGTCCTGGTCCGGGGAAAACTGTTTAAGCCAATCGGTGATGGAAAGATCCGTGTCAAAATAGCGCCCATGTTCCCGGGGAAAATAGGAAAAGCTCACCGTTTGTCCCCAGGCGATGTCCCCCGATTGAGGGACAAGTTCCCCCGCCAGAATATCGAAGAGGGCCGTTTTTGCCTGGTGCTGGAGCCCTACAAAGGCGATCTTATCTTCCCGGTGCACTGTCAGCGAAAAGTTTTTAAGGAGCACCGTTCCATCCGGCGCCGTATAGTTCAGTTTCTCTACCCTGAGGACATTGTTGCCGATTTCCCGGTTTGGTTTAAAGGCCACGTAGGGGAACTTTCGGGTAGTAACCGGAATTGAGTCCAGTTCCAGTTTTTCAAGCACCTTTTTGCGGCTTGTGGCCTGGCGGCTCTTCGAGGCATTGCTCGCGAAACGTTGTATGAATTCTTTAAGTTCCCGGGCCTTTTCTTCATTCTTTTTCTGCTGCTCCCGGGCCTGCCGCTGGAGAATCTGGCTCATCTTGTACCAGAAATCATAGTTCCCCGCATACATGGTGATCCGTCCGTAGTCTATGTCGCAGATATGGGTACAGACCGTATTAAGAAAGTGCCGATCGTGGGAGACCACAATCACCGTATTGGGAAACTCGATAAGAAATTCCTCAAGCCATTCAATGGATTCAAGATCCAGACCGTTGGTGGGCTCATCCAGGAGAAGAATATCGGGATTACCAAAGAGGGCCTGGGCCAGGAGGACCCGCACCTTCTGGGCTTCGTCAAGTTCGCTCATCATCTTGCCCTGGGCCTCTTCTTCAAGGCCAAGGCCTGAAAGAAGCTGACTTGCCTGGGCTTCCGCTTCCCAGCCCCCCAGTTCTGCAAATTCCGCTTCCAGTTCCCCCGCCCTAAGGCCCTCTTCGTCGGTCAGGTGTTCTTTGGAATACAGGGCTTCCCGTTCTTTGGCCACCGCATATAAGCGGGGATAGCCCATGAGGACCGTGTCCATCACCGAATAGGATTCAAAGGCAAAGTGGTCTTGCTGGAGCACGGCAATCCGCTCGCCCGGAGTTATGGATATTTCTCCCTTGTCGGCTTCGATTTCTCCCGAGAGGACCTTTAAAAAGGTAGATTTTCCCGCTCCATTAGCTCCAATGATGCCATAGCAGTTGCCGGGGGTGAATTTTAAATTGACATCTTTAAAGAGTACCCGTTCCCCAAAGGCAACCCGTAGATCCGTTATGGTAATCACAACTATCGTTCTCCTTTAAAAAATGCGATGAGCCGGGAAATGAAACCACCCTTTTGTTTTGTTTTTTTCGGCGTGTTCCCCTGTGTAGGACTGGGTGTCGCCTGTTCAAGTCGGCTTTTCCCTCGATTCTCTGGTGGTAGAGGGGCCACCCTTCCTTTGGGGCCATATTTCTGGCGATAAAAGGCCATCCGTTCCTCAAAGGTCATGGTGCTGAGATCGGGCCGCCGATTCTCCTGTGGTTTTTTCCCTGTTCTTTCAGAGGGCTTAGCAGAAGGTGATGCGGTTCTGGATGCCCGCTGGGGAGAGCGTTCCCTTTTTCCCGGGGGAGTCCCCGGGGTTCTCTTCTTACCGGCGGTTCCTCCGACAGATGCCCCCTGGTGGTCCTGGGTCCTTCCTACTGCCGCATCTACGGCGAGCTTTGCCAGAGACGGGCCCTCTTCGTTCGTTCTGTTCCTTTTTGTTTTTGCCCCGGCCGCTTCTTTCCGGGGCCCCCGCCGGGACTCGCCTTTTTCCCGGCGTCGTAACGGTCGATGGCGACGCTGATCCCTGTCAGGGGATTCATCATAGGTGTCCACGGGGATGTACTGGCCTTCACTGGCGTCGGGGATAAACATCTCTTCGCTGGCCATTTCGGCGGGAATCCGGTTATGCAGGTATTTTTCTATCGCCGGGAGCTCATAGGCATCCGATTCGCCCACAAGGCTGATGGCGACGCCCTGCCGTCCTGCCCGGGCGGTACGGCCAATGCGGTGAACGTAGTTCTCTGCGTCCTGGGGAAGTTCGTAGTTAATCACCATGGCCAGGTTATCAATATCAAGACCGCGGGCGGCTACGTCGGTGGCAACTAAATAGCGCAGTTTGCCGCTTTTTATGTCGTTGATAATCTGAAGGCGCTTTGTCTGGGGCAGGTCGCCAATGATAAATTCACAGTCATACCCATTAATCCGAAGCCGTTTGGCCACCACTTCTGCAAGGCGTTTGGTGTTGCAAAAGATAATCACACTCTCGGGATTCCGTTCTTTGAGAATCCAGAGGAGGAGCTTCATTTTGTCATCGCTGCTTACATGGTACAGCTTTTGTTCAATGGTATCGAGGGTGACCTGCTCCGGTTCAATCTGGATTTCTACGGGGTCCTGGGTGTATTCCCAGGCGAGGTTCTTTACCCACAGGTTCAGGGTAGCGCTGAACAGCATGGTTTGGCGTCGTTCCGTAGGGGGAAGCACCTTATTCAGGCGGCGGAGGTCGGGGTAAAAGCCCATATCGAACATGCGATCCGCCTCGTCCAGGACGAGGAAGGCCACATCGCTCAGATTCATATGGCGGGAGTCTACCAGGTCTAGAATTCGACCAGGCGTCCCGATGATGATTTGCACCGAATCTCGCAACATCTGGTATTGCTTGCCGTAGCCCACACCCCCAAAGAAACTTCCCATCTTAATGGGTAAGTGGCGACCAATGCTTTTGGCTTCTTCTTCTACCTGAACTGCCAGTTCCCGGGTGGGAACCATGATAAGGGCCTTTTTACCTGCCACCAGGGGCTCTGTCATGAGCCGTTGAAAAATAACGATAAGATAGGCCGCGGTTTTCCCAGTACCTGTCTGGGATTGTACGTATAAATCGTGTCCTCCAAAGGCGTTTTTGAGCACCTCTTCCTGAACAGGCATGCAGGTAACATACCCGGTTTCCGCGATTCCCCGTTGGAGGTCGGGGTGCAGTGAAAATTCTGTAAATTCCATGTCTGGTATAGTTATACCGTTTTTGGGGCCCTATGAAAAGGGATGGGCAAGTAAAATATCACCCCTACCTCCCTACTTTTATTTGCATTTACACTCAGATTGAAACCCTGGTGAACTGTGGTGGCGTCCCTGGGGTCTGGATTGCAGAGAAACATCGAAAGTATCATAATTATTTAGTGTGCGCTTCTGAGTAACGGCATAACGCAAAGGAGAAAAGAACGATGGAGACCACCCCAACTCCCCTGGCATGGATTACCGCGGCGGATATGGGCTTAGGGCATAAACGGGCAGCCTGGCCCCTGGCCCCTTTTGGCAAGGGAGGGGTTCTTATTGCAGGAAGCGATGCAGACACGGACAGGGAAGAAATGGTCCTCTGGAACCGGCTCCGTCATACCTACGAAGCCCTTTCCCGGATAAAATCCTGGCCCCTCGTGGGGAATGCCCTCTTTGGAATTATGGATTCCCTTATGTCGATTCCCCAGGCCTATCCGTTCCGGGATCTTTCTAAGCCTACGATTCAAACCTCCCTGGTGGATAGCCTTATTAAGAAGGGACTCTGCAGGTCCTTCCTAAGGAAAGTTGAGGAAGCAAAGCTCCCTATTGTGGCTACCTTTTACGCCCAGGCTCTGGCCGCCGAACGGGCAGGGCTTAAACGGATCTACTGTGTAATCTGTGATGCGGATATCAACCGGGTATGGGTCGCCTCCCATCCTGCCGAAAGTCGAATAGAATACTTTGTTCCCTGTGGACGGGCCCTGCGGCGGCTTAAGCAGTATGGGGTCCCCGACGAACGGATCTATATGACCGGTTTTCCCTTGCCCCTGGAACTCATTGGGGATGAGGATCTTTCCATATTAAAAAAAGATCTGGCCCGGCGTCTGATTCGCCTTGATCCAACCAATCGTTTCTGGCCATTGCATCACCATTCGGTAGAACATTTCCTGGACTGTTCCCGGGATCAGCTTACGGAGGAAGAAGGGGCTCCCCTCACGGTTACCTTTGCGGTCGGCGGGGCCGGCGCCCAGCGGGAGATTGGGGCCGCTATTCTTGAGTCCCTGGCTCCCCGGATTGTTCGGGGTGAATTCCGTCTTAACCTGGTGGCGGGTAAGCGCTCCGAGGTGGCCCAGTATTTCTATGAAAAGCTGGATGAGGTGGGGCGGCGATACCGGGGGCTTACGGGGGGCGTTCAGGTTATCCATGATCCCAGTGACGATGGGTATTTCCGCGTCTTTGCGGAGACCCTCCATAGGACCGATATGTTGTGGACCAAACCGAGTGAGCTTTCCTTCTATACCGGACTTGGACTTCCCATCATTATGGCCCCTCCCATTGGCTCCCAGGAAGAACATAACCGGGAGTGGCTTTTAGAAATCCAGGGGGGCTGTGATCAAAAGGATCCTATCTATACCCATGAATGGCTCTGGGACCTGTGGCAAGAGGGCCGCTTAGCCGAAATGGCCTGGGATGGTTTTTTGAAGGCCCGAAAGTATGGGACCTACAAAATCGTGGAAATTCTTAAAACCGGTACCATGGTGCGGGAGTCGAGCCCCCTCAAGCGATAAGGAATGCCAGAATGGAAAAAAAGAAGCATATCCTCATCGGTATGATTGAGGTGGGCTATGGGCACCGGGGGCCCGCTCTGGTGCTGCAGAACGCCCTGATCGATCGGTATGGTCCCCAGGTTTTGGTGGATGTGCTTGATATGGTCCATGCCGTCGGGGCCCTGGATGATGATCGCCGCATCAAGGGGGCCTGGGATTTTTCTATCCCGCATCCGGTGGTGGTGCGCCTATCTTACCGCGCCATGGAAACCCTGTATCCCGCCGTTTCTGTGGTATTACGCTGTGCCATGCCCCAGTTTTTCTCCCGAACCCTGGAGTACCTCCGTCTTCAGCCGCCGGACCTCGTGGTGGCTACCCATCCTATGGTGCTCCGGGCCGTGGCATGGGCTCGAAGAAAGGGAGGATTTTCCTTTCCGGTGGTGGCCCTGGTGGTGGATCCCTTGAACGCCTATGCCCTTTGGGCGGATCCTGCGGTAGATCTCTTTTTGGTACATTCTGAATGGGCCCGGGCCGATTTGCTTCGCCGGGGAATTGCTCCCGACCGAATTGGTCTTGTCCCCTATCCCCTCTTGCCTGCCATGAAATCTTCAGAAAAGGGACGGGATGAGCTGTGTTCCCTGTATGGTGTTGGGGCCGACGGTAAGCCGGTGGTGCTCGTAACGAGCGGGGCCCAGGGCCTGGGACGGGTCTACGGTTTTGTGGAACGGGCCTATGAAGAAAATCTTCCCTTCGATTTTTTGGTGGTCACCGGGAAAAACCAGGCCCTTTTTCAGCGGATGCAGGCCCTGGCCACCCGTCCTCGGAAGGGACGTCTTGTGCCCCTCGGACAGGTTTCCTGCATGGAAGATCTCTATACCCTCTGTGATGTGGTAACGGGGAAGGTAGGGGCCGCTACCTGCATGGAAACCCTGTATCACCAGCGGCCTTTTTTGTGTACCGAATGGGTAGCCCAGAATGATTACCGTCTGCTTAAATTCCTGAAAGAGGAGAATCTGGGCTGTTACGCCCCCCGCTATACTTCTTTTGTTCAGTTCTTGCAAGAGGAACGATGGCATTCATGTAAGAAAAGCTCCATTGTTTTTTCAAATTCTGGTATACTGGAGGCACTGGCTTCTCTCGTGGAGGAGGGCGGTAGCTTAGAGTAATCGGAGGAACCGCTTATGATCTTTGTGGATCGTCCTGATGGAAAACGGGTAAAGAAACTGAATCCTTTTCAAAAAATTCTTCCCTATGTGATGCGGGGACGTAACGAAGCGGCAGTGTATTTTTCAATGGATATTGATATTGAACCGGCCCTCCGGATGGTGCGGGATCTCAACAATGTCCAGGGGGAAAAGAAGTTTGGCCTGTTTCATGTGGTTATTGCGGCAATTGTTCGGGTGCTCGAAGAAAAACCTCTTATGAATCGATTTGTGATGGGACGACATATCTATGAGCGCAACTACCGGTCTATTTCTTTTATTGTGAAAAAACAACTCACCGAGGATGCCCGGGAAACGGACGCGAAGATCTTTTTTGATGAAGGGGAAAATTTTTTCACCGTCGCCCAAAAGGTTGACGAAGCCATTGCGCAGGCCCAGAGCGAAGAACTCAGCCCGGATGAAAAGGAAATGTACTTCCTTGCATCGATTCCCGGCGGCTATCGGATTGCTACGGCGGTATTCCGTCTCCTTGATCGCCTGAATATCGCCCCCGGCGGGATGATTAAGAGTGATCCCCTGTATACGTCGGTGTATGTGGCTAACCTGGCAAGCCTTAATCTGGATGCGCCTTTCCATCATCTCTATGAATGGGGAAGCGCCTCGGTCTTTGTGGTCATGGGACGGGTAGAACGGCGAAAGGTCCAGAAGAAGGATGGAACCGAGGCCCTGCACCGCTGGATGAACTTTAAAATAACGGTGGATGAACGGATTGGGGAGGGGCTGTATTTTGCCCGGGTTTTAGAGCTCTTTAAACGAATCATGGCAAATCCCACGGTCCTTCTGGAAAAGGATGTGCGGCAAGAAGAAGTGCTTCAGAGCGCTCCACAGCCCGATGCGGTGCCGGTGGTGTTTTAAGGGGGATAGCAAGATATCATTGTGGTTTATTTATAAAAGGGCTTTTCTCTTTTTGATGGGGTGCGAATTACTATGGACCGGCGCGGTATGGTACCTGCCGGTCCTCCGAAGATAGTTGCTTTTTTACTTAATCTCAATTTTCCGCGGCTTGGCCGATTCTTTGGTGTGCAGGGTAAGCTGCAGTACTCCGTCGGTCATGACCGCTTCGATTTTTTCCCGGTCGATGGTGTCATCGATGATAAAACGTTTGTGGTATTCTCCGCTATGGCGTTCCCGGATCAGGTAGGTTCCTTCGACGGGTGTTTCGGCGGGTTTCCCGTGGATCACCAGTTCGTTCTTTTCAACGCTTACTTCAATGCCCTCTTTATCCACGCCGGGCATTTCAAGACGGACAATGACCAGCCCATTTTCTTCGCAGATGCTGCAGGCCGGTTGAATGGGCTTATCCTTCTTGGGTTCATTTTTCTTTGTTTCTACCATGGTGTTCATAGGTTCCTCCTCTCTCATTGTTATTTGACCTGAACGGCAATCTGGCGGGGCTTGAGTTCTTCTTTTTTGCCGATGGTGACCGTCAGCACCCCGTTCTTTAGCTCCGCCTTAACCTTTTCAGGATCCGCCGCATTGGGAAGAGAAATGGTTCTCCGGAACGATCCTTCCCAGGTTTCCTTGCGGAAGAAACGTTTCTTTTCATCCTTCCCTTTCTTTTCCCCTTCCAGAGTAAGCACGTTATTTTCGACGGTAAGGGAAATGTCCTTTTTATCGATACCGGGAAGATCTACATACAGATAGTAGGCGTCGGGTGTTTCTACAAGATCCATGGCCGGCGCTACTGCCCGATCCAACAGCCCCATGTTGTCCCACCCGCTGTCAAACCAGCGATTCATCAGTTGTTGGAGTTGTTCCAGCTCTTCGATGGGGTCCAGTTCGTAGTTTCGTCGGCGAGGTATCAGATTCATAGAAACCTCCTTTCTCTTTCGTAGTATTATATGCCCTTGCGGGCATACATGTTTATAGCAATGAGCGTGCCAAATATATTTTTCTTTTTTGATTTATCTATTTCATTGTAAGCAAATGAGATAGATAAAACACACCGTTTGTGGTGTCTTTCAGTTTTATGCAATTCCGTCTGTTCCTGGATAAAAATACCATGAATGTATCAATATGACGCTTATATTTGTGTCATTATGACTCTTTATGAAAAAGGAGGTGAAGTAGAAATGTTCCTTTTGTAATCAGTGGCTGGAATGGTGAGTATAATTGAGAATAATAGAGAAATTGGTTGGTGGTTCGACATTTTTGTTGATGCTTCGACTATTTTGTTGTTATGGTTAAAGGGTTTTTACCATGATGAGGATATAACTTTCTATAATGCATAATGTTATTTTGTGTTTGAAAAAACCATAATTGGCCCGGTTTTTGCTATTTTTTCTTAGATATACGAAGGGCCTTCATTTTTTTTGACAGGCCCTGGAAATGGTGCTCGAATCTTACTTTTTGCCACGGATGGTGTCTATGCATACAAAGAAGTTTGTGGCCTGGTGGATGGTGTGGATTATCTTCTGTATGGGGCCCCTTATGGGACTCTCTGCGGGAGGCCAGGGGGAGGAGAAAAAAGAAAAAGCCGCAGGATTGGAAAACTGGTCGAGCGCTTTTGATATTTCTACCAAGAAACCGGGAACCTATAACATCTACGCGGAAGCCCAGGATTCGGCGGGGAACAAAAAGGTCGCAGGCCCTATCAACATTTATGTTGATCCTGCGTCGGATCTTCCTCAGGTTTCCATCGCCAATCCCCTTCCCCGTATGCATGTCACCGGGGACCTTAACATTGTGGGCACCTGCAGCGATGATGATGGGGTTCACGAAGTATATGTAAAAATCGATAACGGGGAATGGATTACCGCCAAGGGGAAAGAGTTCTGGTCGGTGTATATGCCCGCTGGTACCATACCCGATGGGCGGCGAAAGATTACGGTTAAGGGTATGGATATCAACGGCCTTGCGGGACCAGAAAAAACGGTGATTTTTGATATGGATCGCCAAAAACCGGTGATCACTATTGCGGCCCCCGCCGAAGGGGCCCTGCTTTCAGGAAAGATAGAAATTCGAGGAATAGCCACCGATGCGAACGAGGTCGTTAAAGTAGAATATTCTATTGATAATGGGAAGAATTATGTTCCCGCAAAGGGAAATTGGGACCGAAAAAAGGGAGAGTTTTCTTTTGTGGCTCCCATCGATACAAAGGTTATCCCTTCCGGGCCCACGGTGGTGCTGGTGCGGGCTACCGATGGCTGTGGTTCCGTAGGTATAAAGCCGGTTATTTTTGTGGTGGATAACAAGCCCCCCGTGATAGAACTGGTCCATCCAAAGCAGGGGGAAGCGGTGGACCGACAGGTACGGTTCATGGGGAAGGTCCAGGATGATGTGGCCGTAGCGACGCTCACCTGGGCCATTGGAAAAGATTCGGGAGAGATCCCCCTTCGGGCGGGGGACCCCTACTGGAATGTTGCCTACACCCTGCCGGATTCAGTCCAGAAAGAACTGGAACTGGTGCTTACCGCGCGGGACACCATCGGAAATACCTTGAGCAAAAAGTACCGAATCCCCATCGACCGAGAACGGGATCTTCCAAAAATCAGTTTTATCCAGGCGAGGCCGGCCCTCCTTTCTGGTCCCTCGGATGCAAAAAAAGGGAAGGGGCCGGAGAGCCGAACGGTCCGTACCGAAGGAACCCTTTTTGTGTCCGGCCGGGTACAGGACGATGATGGGGTGAAAGAAGTCCGCTACTGGCTTAATAAGGAATCCCCGACGGTTATTACTACCACTGGGGCCTTTTCTGTAGAACTTACAAACCTATCCGTAGGGTCCCATACCCTTTCATTCCAGGCTGTTGATATCTATGGTGCCGTGGGGCCAGTAACGACCCTTACCATCGAAGATGTGGGCCCTCCGCCAACCCTCTCTATAGAAGCAGTGGAGTTTGGCCGGGGCGGTAAAGATTCCCGTCGTGAGCCCTTTGTCCCGGGTATGGAACTTGCCCCCGATAGTCAGGCAACTCTGGTGGTTAAGCTAAGCGGTGGTTATAGAAACGAAACCCTCTCCTATACCTTCGGGAATGAAAAAAGCCAGTCCCTTTCTCTAAAGGGGAATACCTCTGGCCAGGTTCTGGTGCCTATTCCGGCGGCAGGCCCCTTTGGCGTGGTTCCTCTGGTGCTTGAAGTTACCGACGGTGCGGGGCGAAGGGGGACCCTAAAAACGCAGGTATACCTTACCAACTATGGGGTTGTTCGGGGTGAACCGGCCTTTGATTTTACCGACGAACGGATCGATGAGGAGGGACGGGTAGTATTTATTCCCGAAAAGGACGGTATGTCTCGACCCCTCGTGGGCCGGGCCATTGGACGGGACCTGGTGTCGGTAAAACTGGTACCCGAGAGTTCCCTGTGTACGGTCCGACTCCAGGACAATCGCGTATATATCGAAATGAAAGGTGAAGGGGTAAGCGGCCCCCACGTGGTGGTGGGTGTCGATGAGCGGGGCCACGAAATTCGGTCCCAGGCCTTTACCTTTGTGACCGATTGGCAGGGTCCTTCAATTACCCTGGATGTGCCAGCCAATCCCTTTGTGCGAACTTCTTCCTTTGTTTTGAAAGGATCGGTGGAGGACCCGGCGGGTGTTGCTACTCTGAGCTACCAGATTCGGGACTCCCGCTTCCAGGTGGTGATGGAAGAGAATGTGCCCCTTACCGCCCCTTCGCAAAGAGGAAATACCCCTCGGGACAGCGGTACTTCCCCCCAAAAGGTTCCTCTTGCGCTTACGCTTCCCCTGGAAAAACTTCCCGACGGTCCCTACTGGATACAACTTGTTGCCCGGGATGGTGGGGGGAATGTTTCAAGCCGGGGGATTGCGCTGTATAAAGATACCGAGGGGCCCCAGATTGAGTTAATTAGTCCAACCGGTGCGGTCTCCCTGCCGGTAGTGGCGGGAATAGTGCGGGATCCGGCGGGCCTTGCCGAGTTGTCCTACCGGGTGGATGAGGGGCCCTTCCAGAGCTTCCCCGCCGTAGAGGTCTTTGCGTTGCCCCTCCAGGTATTGGCGGAAGATGTCCCCCACCAGGTGCGGATCCGGGCGGTGGACCGGGCCGGTAACGAAACGGTTCTTACGGTTTCCAATGAGGTGCTCCGGGCGCTACGGCAGGGCCAGGGAACTCTTCCAGCCCCAGAAGGTTCCGGCGCCGCGGACGGAAAGGCTGGTTCCGCAAAAGGGGCTGTCCCCCGCTTCCAGATCCTGTATCCGAGCGGTACGGTCGGGAACCGAACCATCCTGCTCTTTACCGTAGAAAGTGGTGCCCCTTTAAGTGGGGTGAACTGGGCGGTGGGAAATAAGAAGGGGGCGCTTACCGCGGAAGACCTTCTTGTGGTGCGGGAAAATCTTTATGCCGGGGTGGTGGTTCTGGAAACCGCCCAGGGAAAAGCGGGCCCCCTTCCTATTCAGGTATCTGGAAAGGATACAACGGGGAAGAGTGGCTCTGCCACGGCCCAGGTTACCTTTGACCCTTCCATTGAAAAGCCCCTGCTTTCGCTGTATTCGATAGAGGCCGATGAAAGTTCCAGAGGTACTGGGGTAAGCCAGAACGGAACTCCCTCCGCCGGACCTTCCCTCGTGGCCCTTGCTACCTCTTCCTTTGGGATTGCCTCATATAAAGTAACTATAAACAAAGAGAGTCCCCAAACGATAGAAACCCCTGGTTTTGTGGAGTTGCCCCTGGCAAATCTTGCTGCCGGGAGTCACAGCATCACCGTGGTGGCCACCGACCTGAGCGGAAAAGAAACGGACCAGGCTCGACAGACCCTGCAACGGCGAGGGACCCCGCCGCTAATGCAGGAACTTGCGGTGGTCGCAAAGAATAGCAGGGTTCTGCTGGATGGAGCCGACGCACTACCCCTCGATAGCGGCATGGTACTGGAAGGGCTTGTCCGGGCACCCGAGGGCCTGAGCAAGGTGGAAGTGACGGTGCAGGAGGGTCCTCCATTACGGGGGACTATTAAGAAAGCCTCAAGCGGCGATTTTACCTTCCAGGTCCCTGTTCCCGGGAACCTCCCCTTTGATCGCACTGTCTGGAATATCCTCCTTACCGATGAAAAGGGAAACACCACCCGCCGGCTTGTATCGTTGTATCGGATTTTCCCCGTTCCTAACCCACGACAATTCGATGGGGAAGGGATATATGGTGAGGATTCCCGGATCAACGCAGAAAAGACCACCCTTCGGTTTACCGATGAAAGGCCCCTCGTCCTCCGTTTTGTGGGCCGTCCTATTCAGCAAATCCGTTTTGAACCAGCGACGGATCTCTTATCCGTAGAATATACGGGATCTCTCGTGACACTTACGCCCCGAAAGAATGGAACATATCGGGGAAACCTGGTAGTGAAAACCATCGATGGGGACAACATTCCCTGGGGAGTAAAGGACTACGTCCTTGCCTTCCAGTCTCCGGTGGTTCAAATCCAGCAACCCCAGGAAGATGGGTGGTACCGGAGCGACATCCCGCTTCTTTTTGAATATGACCAGGCTGAAAGGGTTAAAAAAATTACCTGGTCCCTCGATGGGGAACGGTGGCAGGAAATTTCCCTTCTTCCAGAAAAAGCTAATCCTCGCCGATACGGCGGGAATCTTCCCCTTACCGATGTGGCAACCCTTGGCGGTGCTGCCACCTCTTTCCTTCCCTCCGGCACGGGGGCGATAACGGTCTGGTTCCGATTCGAAAACGATGTGGGTCGTTTTGCGGAATTTTCTCGGACCATCAATATTGATACGGAAGCGCCCCAGGTGGTGCCAATACTGCCACCTTCAACCGATACGGTGAACGGTACCATTACGACGGCGGTAACGGTATCTGATAGCGGCCAGGTGGCCCGCATCGAATACAGCCCCGATGGCGGGACAAGCTGGCAGGTAATGGATAATGTCGCCTATGGGGTCGGTTCCTTTGATGTGAGCGCCAAAGGGGCAAGCCCTGATAAGGCTCAGTATCGGGTAACCGATCAGGCGGGGAATGTTACCCTTTACAAAGGGAATTTCCTGGTAGATGTTGGTCAGGACAAGCCGATTGTCTTGATTCAGTTGCCCGCAGAACAAGAAATTATCCGCAATGATTTTACCATCTCCGGGGCGGTCTTTGACGATGATGGAGTTGCGGCAATCCATTATCGGTTTGATAAGGGCCCCTTTGTTCGGCTTCCACTACAAAGTAATGGTTTTGTTATTCCGGTAGCCCTGGCGGATACATCCGATAACGAACATACGGTAGAAATATTGGGAGAGGATATCTATGGGGTTACTTCCGATCCGGTAAAACGGATGTACCGAATTTCAAAAGAAGAGCCCCGGGCCACAGTACTCAGCCCCAGTCTGGATACTACCGTCCGGGGAATCGTCACCATTAAGGGGTCCGCTTCGGATGCGAACGGCATTGCGAAAGTGGAACTTTCCTTTGATAATGCCCTTACCTTTAACCAGGTGCTGGGAACCACCGAATGGACCTATCGACTGGATACCCGGATTCTTAAAGATGGACTCCATTCTCTCTATGTTCGACCTACAGATAAATACGAAACGATGGGCTTTTTTGCGGGTCTTATTTCGGTAGATAACACTCCACCGGAGCTTTCTCTTGATGTGCCGGTGGATATGAAAACCTATCGGGGAAAGATTCCCTTGAGTGGGCGGGTTTCGGATAATCAGGAACTTCTGTCCTGCGAGGTCTATCTTTTTAATAAGGCTGCCCCTGAAACCTATCAGAAAAAGGTCTCCCTTCCGCTGGATCCTATTATTTCGACGGAGATCGATATAGGAAATCTTCCCGCCGGCGAGTATGGGCTTCGGATTACCGCCACCGATAAGGCGGGCAACCAGACCACGGTAAGCCGGGACATAAAATTGGATCCTTCCTACTTTGATGAGCAGATAGCCATTGCTACCCCGGTCCGGGGAGAGCGGATCTTTGGAAAATTACGCATCCAGGGCTTTATTCGCAGTAGCCGCATCCCCAGTGGTGTAAGTCTCTATGTTGATGGACTTGATATCATCACCGTGGCACCTAATAACCTGGGCTGGTTTGCCATCGATGTCCCAACCGATCAGATTAAGTCAGGAACCCATACCCTCGTGGTTTGGTACATCAATCAAGAGGGAGCTACGATTAGTAGCGAGGAGGTTCCCATCGAATGGCAACGCTCGGGGCCCTGGATACAGGCAAAGGCCTTTGCCTCCGGTGATTATGTGCCCGGTAGGCCCTGGCTCGAGGGAACAGCGGGCTGGTTTGTGCATCCCCAGGACATGGAACGGGAAGAAGCGGATGACCAGGAGTTGGCGACTCGCCTTGCCCAGGAAAGTCCCCCTCAAAAGGTGGATGTAAAAAAATTGGCCCGAGAAAGGGCCCAGGGGCGCCAGGTACTGGCGGTGGAGGTAAGCCTCGATAACGGACGGTCTTTCCTGCCTGCCCAGGGAACGGACCGATGGAAGTTCCGTCTCCAGACCCAGGAATATCCCGAAGGGCCCCTTCCCTTGGTAATCCGGGCTCGGTTTAAGAATGGAGACGTGGCAGTTTCAAAGCTCCTCTTAAATCTTGATAAGACGGCCCCCGAAATCAAGATGCTCTTCCCTGTAGAAGGGGGGCGCTACAACGAAAAGCTACCCGTGTATGGCATTGCCTCCGATGATGTCCGGCTATCTTCGGTACAGGTGGTACTCCGTCGGGGCGATAAAGCTGGCTATGAGGTTCCCGCTTTTATCCAGGGCTTGTATATCGATGGGGGATACATGGGCGAAAGCCTCTACAATGTGGGTTTGGGGCTCACCTTCTTCGATAACAACGTAAAACTGCAGGGAACCTTTGGCTATATACCTCCGATCTATATGGGAGAGGAACAGCGATTCTATGGAAACGTGTACAGTGGAAAGCTCCTGGCTAATGTGGCGGCCTTACCCTTTAGCTATTTCTTTGGGCCCGATTGGAATTTCCTTTCAGCCCATGTGGCCGTAGGGGCAAAGTTTAGCTACTTTACCGAAACGTCGAGCGGCACCCCCCTGATGCTCAGCGCGGTGGTGGGCCAGTTGGAATTCCCCCACTTCACCCTTGAAAAATGGAGCTATTTTAGCAAGTTCTCCCTCTACACCGAGTTCCAGGCCTGGTTCATATCCGCTGAAGTGGAGGGGGGTATTAAAACCCGCCTTTCCTTTGGAGCAAGGACCAGCGTGTTTTAAAAGCTACGGGGGCCTTTGGGGAAAGGCCCCTTTTTTTCTTGGCGGGTGTATCCTCTGTTGTATGGGATACCACCCCCTTGGCCCGGGCGCTCAGGTTTTCCCTGCGCTCGGGCTTTCCCTTATTGGGCTCTGTTCCGATGGACGTTGTGAACGTGGCGGTTTTCCTTACTTACAAAAAGTAACCGCCCCACAGACTGTCGGAATAAAAACCTACTTATAAAGCGCGGCACTTATGTAGAAGGCGGCACCCGTGGCAGGTCAGATACATTATGCCCGGAGGTTCTCTATCGCCAGGTTGATGGAGTGGCGGATTTCATCAATGGAGGTCCGCCTGAGAACTACGAGGCGGAAAATCGCCGCCTCGATAAGGCCGTAGAGCATGTCGTCGACGGTTTTTACGTTCACCGGTTTTAGCTCTCCCCGACGAATGCCTTCGATAACGATGGTAGCCAGAATGTGACGGAGCCGAATCGTCCTGCGCCGAACCCGGTAGTCCGTGTCGGTTCCGCTCTTGGAAAGGTACAGGAGGTAGTTCAGCACCACCGAAAGGAGGCGTCGATTTTCCTGGAGCCGATCCATGATAAGACCCAGCACCTGTTTTAGCTTATCCGCCGCAGGAAGACTCCCATCTTGGCGAACCCTTCGCAGATCTTCTTCTACCGATGAAAGAAGCTGCTTAATACTGAAATTGAATATCTCCCTTTTGTTCTTAAAGTAAATATAGAGGGTTGTTCGAGTAATTCCGCAGCGATCGGCGATCTTTTGAAAGGTTGTATCTTCGAATCCCTCTTCTACAAAAACATCCAGGGCTCGCTCGAGGATTTCTTTCCGTCGTTTTTCATGTTCCACGATAATGGACATAGGATGCTCCTGTGTAAGGTTTTTTTACGTTTTCTGAAAAGCGGGGCGACTTGTTTTGAGCCGGCGGGGCTTCCCGGGACACCCCTTCCGGTAACGAATCGTACAGGTAGATAATCGAAGGAAGGGCCCCATTGGTAATTTTTCGTACCGAGGTTGCCCGGTAACCAAAATGGGATTCGAAACCAGGGTGGGTGGTAATCACCGCCAGTTTCCACCCTGCAAAATGAGGGACCTGCTGTCCGAAGAGCCGGTACAGGGCTTCTGCTTCTTCTTGAGTGCCAAGCCGCTCTCCATAGGGAGGATTGGTAATCAAAAACCCCTGTTCTTCGCCGGATCGCAGTTCTTCGATAGAACAGCGCCGGAACGTAGGAAGCTTTGCAACGGATACCGTAGAAGGATGGTCCCCTTCTACGGGACGATGTATGAGCTGTAGGGCCCGTTCCAGGTTGTGGCGGGCCCCCTCAACGGCGCTCTTCTCCTTATCACTTCCTTGAATGTACAGGGGAATATCAGTGCGAATAACCGCTTTTAGTTCTTTGCGCAGACTCTCTTCTAAAGAGGGGGCCCCAAAAGGAAGCTGAGAAAGGACAAAGGTCCTTCCTAGTCCCGGTGGGATCTCCCACGCATACAGGGCCGCTTCGATGAGGATAGTCCCTGATCCACAAAAAGGATCATAGAGGGGAAATTTCCTGCGCCATCCCGAAAGGAGAAGCATCGCCGCAGCAGTGGTTTCCCGGAGGGGGGCCACTCCCCCTTCCTGACGGTAGCCCCGTTTAAAAAGGGGTTCCCCCGTTATATCTAACAGGATTTGGACCTGATCCTTTTCCACATAAACCCGAAGACTTATCGGATCCCCCGTTTCTGGAAGGCGTCGGACCTTCCAGAGGGTACAAAGCCGGTCCGCCAGGGCCTTATGCACCACCGATTGAATACTGGTGATGGCGGTCAGCCGTGAATGGGCACTATGGACTTTTGAAACAACTATGGGCCTGCTTCGAGGGAGGTAGTTTTCCCAGGGTATGTTCCGGGCCCCTTCATAGAGGGCATCAAAGTCCTGGGCCTCATAGCGGCCTGCTTCAAGGAGGAGACGATCCGCCGTACGCAGCATAAAAAGGGATCGATACATTCCCCCAAGATCTGTTTGATACCGCAGACGACCAGGATGGGAATCGGTAATGGAAAAGCCCAGTTTTCGCAATTCGTTGGCCAGGACCTTTTCTGCTCCGATTGCACAGAGGGCAATCACCGTAAACATAAACTATACAATAACAAGCTTTCAGCTTTTGTGCAATTGTCTAGGTAGATGGTAGAATCAAAATGGTAAAGTATCTTGATCTTTTGGAACTCGGGGCCGGCAGCCTTTAGGTTCAGGAAGGCTCCTTTTCCCTGGGCGCGTAAGAGACCTGCCTTCCCTCAAGGTCATTGTTCCTTTCGCCGTTGCTTCGGTACATCCAAGTAAGTTCGTGTTTGTTATAAGAAAGGTGAACCACGGTGCTTCCAGGGATCGCCGCAAAACGGGCGGTAGTTTCCATATCCGGCTCACCCTGCATTTTTATCGTACATACATAGTTTTTTGCAAGCCCCAGGGAAAGCCACTGCTCTATCCAGCCAAAAAGCCGGGGAGGGTAACAGATGACGTCGCTGAACACCCAGTCCACTGGTCCCAGGTCCTGGGGTTTTAACGTAAAGGCGTCGTGTTTCACGTACCGCACCAGGGGGTGTTCCATGAGGTGTGGTGCCAGGGGCGCCCGATCGATGGCAATGACCTGAGCGCCTAACCGGGTGAGCACCCAGGTCCACCCGCCGGGCGATGCCCCCGCATCAATGCAAAGATCCCCAGGACCGGGCCAGGTCCCAAGGCGCACCAGGGCTTCCTGCAACTTAAGATAGGCCCGGCTTGGAGGATCGATCTTGTTTTCGACAAATTGAATGGTGCCCCCCGGAAAGGGGCTTGTGGTATGGGCCGATGCTAGAAGGGTATGCTCATCAAGAAGGGTCCAGGCCCCCATAGGCGCTCGGGGAACCACAAAAGGAAATTCCCGGGGCTTGTCCAGGGGAATGTGGGGGAGCTGCTCCTGGATAAGCTCGCCTCGACGAAAGTTCCTAAAAAGAACAGGGGCCCAATTTCGTTGAATATCTTTAAGCAGCCGGGCTGCTTCAGAAATTGAGGTGAAGTGGGCGATAAAGGGGTTAAGCCAGATATTCTGGACCCAAAAGGCCCGGGTAGGAACCTTTCGATAATACAGGGGGCCCCACTGGTTATCCCAGGAGTCCAGTTCCTTTTCGAGATGATCCACAAAATCGGGAATGGCCTGGTATACCCAGCCGGAAAGTTGTTCGATTGACGATGCCATTAGGATGCTCCCGCAGAGCTCGGGTGATTTTGTTTCCAGGCAAGATAATCCAGGTAGTGAAAAAAGCTTTTTCCCCGGGGAGAGCGGAGAATATAGAACCCTACCTCAAAGGAGTCGTAACTTGCCAGGGACCAGCGAACTTCGGCGGTAAGTTCAAAGGGCTCAACGTTCGCCTGGCCTTCGGGGATGATCTCTATTTCGTGGATTTCTCCTACGGAGAGGGCTATGGCGGCGCTAAATTCCAGTCTGCAACCGGTAATGGAAAGATCCTTTACGAAGGCTTCGCCCTGCAGAAGATTCTTAAGCCGTGCCTGGGCTATCGTAGGATATCGTGGAAAGGCCCGTTTATTCACCATACTCTATATTGTGCTGGTTCTCTCGTCTCCCGTCAATTCGGGGATAAAGGTGTATCTTAGTATGGGTTCTTTAAAGGTATTTTTTATACCTGATGAGGAGACTCAAAAAATTAGTATGGTTATTAAGATAGGCCTCCTCATCTATCCCCTCTCCGATTATAACCCTTGCGTATCCTCTTTCTTTTTGTAATATTGATGGAAAGGGCGCTGCCCTCTACAAAAATCTTGGCCGAGATGAACGGAGGACCCCATGGATCGTGAAAGTAATCCGGGTAAACGGATACGAAAAATTCGAGAAACCAACGCAATTTCCCGGGAAGACCTGGCCGAACGGAGCCATATTCCGGTGGAATTGCTTAAAAAAATAGAGGAAGAAGACTATCTCCCCGACCTGGCCCCTCTCGTAAAAATCGCCCGCGCCCTCGGGGTTCGCCTGGGTACCTTACTGGATGATTATGAAGAACTAGGACCCGTGGTCTGTAAAAAGGGAAGTTCCGAAGAGGTATTTCGGTTTACCGCTCGAAACGCCCAGAGTCCTGAGGGCCTTGTGTTTAATGCCCTGGCGGCCCATAAGGCGGGTCGGGCCATGGAACCCTTTCTTGTGGAAGTGCGGAAAGATGCAAATCCGGCCCTCTCGAGCCACGAAGGAGAGGAGTTTCTCTACGTTCTCGAAGGAGCCATAAAGGTAGAGTACGGTACCACCGCGTACCATCTTGAACAGGGGGACTCCATCTATTATGAATCTATCGTTCCTCATCGAGTCATAGCCCAGGGAGGAACCGCTCGTATCCTGGCGGTGCTCTACACGCCCCATTAAGGTTTAGACGACGAAGTTATACATCCCCTGAGCCAGAACCTGATGGTAGGGTAAAACTCCCGAAGGGGCTGTGTTGAAGGAACATAAGGAGGTGCCATGGAACTATTGGAAAAAACCCTGGGGGAGATGCTCCGTGAACAGGCCCGGCGATATCCCCATCGTGATTTTATCGTGTATTCAGATAGGGACCTTCATTTTACCTATAAGGATTTTGATGAGCGGGTTGATCGTCTTGCGAAAGCCCTCTTAGCCCTGGGGTTACGCAAGGGGGAACACCTGGGCATCTGGGCCACCAATGTGCCCGATTGGAACACCTTTCTTTTTGCCTGTGCCCGGATAGGGGTGGTGCTTGTTACCATCAACACAAATTATAAACTCCATGAACTGGAATACCTGGTGCGCCAGGCGGATCTCCGGGTCCTGGTTATTATTGATGGGTACCGGGACTCGGATTATGTCCAGATGGTTTATGAACTCGTGCCAGAACTTACAAGCTGTGAACGGGGCTACCTGCGTTCTCAGCGGTTCCCTGAATTGCGCTATGTGATATATCTGGGACAGGAAAAGCATCGGGGCATGTATTCCTTGCCGGAACTGCTCCTTTTAGGGGGTCATGTGGCCGATGCAGAACTGGCCAGGGCGGAGGCGGCCTGCCAGGCCAGCGATGTGGTGAACATGCAGTACACCTCAGGAACCACGGGTTTCCCCAAGGGGGTCATGCTGACCCATCGGAATATTCTGAACAATGGCCTTGCCATTGGAGACTGCCAGCGTTTTACCGAACAGGATATCGTGTGCCTCCCGGTGCCCCTCTTCCATTGTTTTGGACTTGTCCTGGGGATGATGGCGGTGCTCACCCATGGGGCTGCGGCGGCGATCCTTGAAACCTTTGATCCCCTCATGGTGCTTGCCACGGTTCAAAAAGAAAAATGTACCGCCCTGTATGGGGTGCCGACGATGTTTATTGCGGAACTCAACCACCCCATGTTTTCCCTCTTCGATCTCCGAAGCCTGCGGACGGGGATTATGGCAGGTGCTCCCTGTCCCATGGAAATCATGAAACGGGTGATGAACGAGATGCATGCCACGGAAATCACCATCGCCTATGGGCTGACGGAGGCCTCGCCGGTCATGACCCAGACCCGGGTAGATGATCCTATCGAAGTAAAGGTGGGAACCGTTGGGCGGGAACTCCCGGGCATCGAGGTAACCGTCCGGGATCCCCACACGAACCAGGAATGCCCTGTGGGAGTCCCAGGGGAACTCTGTTGTCGGGGTTATAACGTGATGAAGGGGTACTATAAAAACCCCGAAGCTACCGCCCAGGCGATCGATGCAGAGGGGTGGCTCCATTCGGGAGACCTGGGAGTGAAAGATCCGGACGGAAACTTCCGGGTAACGGGCCGCATTAAGGACATGATTATCCGGGGAGGGGAAAACATCTATCCCAAGGAGATAGAAGAATTCCTGTATACCATGCCGGGTATTCAGGATGTGCAGGTGGTGGGCATCGCCAGCGAAAAGTACGGCGAAGAAGTAGGGGCCTTTATTATCAAAAAGCAGGGAGCCCTCATTACCGAAGCGGACGTGCAGGATTTTTGTCGAGGTAAAATCAGCCGATTCAAAATTCCCAAGTATGTGTTCTTTGTGGATTCCTTCCCTATGACCGCCAATGGTAAAATCCAGAAGTATAAATTACGAGAAATCGGTACTGCCCGGGTACGGGAACTGGGTATTGCCACCTAGGAAAAAATCGGCTACATTCCTTTCAATTTATGGTCAGGGAGGAATCATGGGAGAAAAACGAATAACCGGTAAAACGGTGGTCCTGGGGCTCCAGCATACCTTTGTGATGTTTGGGGCCACTGTTTTGGTTCCCATTCTTACGGGATTGGATATAGGGGTAACCCTCTTTGCGGCGGGGATCGGAACGCTCCTGTTTCATGTGATAACCGGGTTCCAGGTCCCCGTTTTTTTAGGGAGTTCCTTTGCCTTTATTCCGGGTATTGTGGCGGTAGGAGCCTCCGAGGGGCTTCCCTATGCGCTGGGGGGCATCGTTATTGCGGGGCTCCTGTATGTGGTGGTGGCCATCATCTTTAAATTCTTTTCGGTGGAGCTGTTGCACAAAATTCTTCCCCCCCATGTCACAGGCCCGATGATTATCCTTATCGGACTTATCCTTGCCCCCGTGGCAATCCAGAATGCCAATGGGACAAATTCAGAAGCCCTTAAACAATTGATTGGCGAGAATGGCTGTTGGGCTCTGGCCCTTTTTACCTTTGCGGTGGGTGTTTTTGTAAAGATTGTGTTCCCTAAGCTGGGCTGGAAATTTACGGCGAACCTGCCCGTGCTTATTGCCCTCGCTGCGGGCTACCTTCTTTCAATTGCCCTGGGGTTTGTAGATTTTTCCAAGGTTTCTGCGGCTCCCTGGATTGGGGTTCCTGCCTTTAGCCTACCCAAATTTTCCCTCTCGGCTATCTCAGTGATGGTTCCCATCGCCATCGTAACAATGGTGGAACATTTTGGGGATATCCTGGCTATCGGTAATGTGGTCGGCAAAGACTTTATTGCTAAGCCGGGGATCCACCGGACCTTAATCGGTGATGGTCTTGCCACCTCCGTGGCGGCCCTCATTGGGGGACCCGCCAACACCACCTATTCTGAGAATACCGGCGCAGTGGCCCTCACCGGCGCGTCGGATCCGGTCATCATGCGGATTGCGGCATTCTTTGCGATCCTCCTTTCGTTGGTTCCCAAATTTACCGCCCTCATCGGTACGATCCCCGCACCGGTAATCGGAGGAATTTCGATCCTGCTCTTTGGGATGATTTCTTCCATCGGCATTAAAAACATGATCGACGCTCGGGTAAACATGTCCAATCCCAAGGCCCTCATTATCACCGCCACCATGCTGGTTCTTGGTCTGGGTGGAGCAAGCTTTAATCTGGGACCGGTGCATCTTTCTGGTCTGGGCCTTTCTGCCATCTTTGGCATAGTGCTCAACCTTATCCTCGTGCATAAGGATGCGGCTGAGCTGGAAGAAAAGCCGTAAAGGGCCGGGCGGGGCAGCGAATATCCCTTTCTCAGGGGAATAAGAAGGCCCCACCACCTCTACGGAAAATGGGACATCGGAAGGGGGTGAGGGCCCATCAAAAAATACAAAAAACAAAAGGCCCGTCGAAATGATCGGGGTAAAGAGGGAAAGTCATGAACATTGTATACCATGAAAATTGCCGGGAATTTCACCTGCAGACCGAAGGGCTGAGCTATGTGCTCGCCGTTCTTCCCAATGGGGAAATAGGACTTCGCTACCTTGGTGGTCCCCTCGATTCGAATCGAACCTATAAGCATCTGGAACGATACGAAGGGCGGGGTATGGCAACCCACCAGGAGGGGCTCCCCTTTGAGTTTTGCCTCGACTGGGCCCGTCGGGAATATCCCACGAGTGGCCGGGGTGACTACCGGCAAAGCGCCCTCGAAGTAAGTACCCTTGAAGGGATGCCCCTTTTCCCGGAACTCCGGTATGTTTCCCATGAAATTCAGGAAGGAAAACCGGAGCTTTTGGGCCTTCCTGTAACTTATGCAGAAAAATCCTCTGAGGCCATGACCCTCATCATTACCTGTGTCGATGAGACGGTAGGCATCGAGGTTCGGCTTTTCTACACTGTCTTTGCGGATATGCCGATTGTTGCCCGTCGGGTAGAAGTAAAAAACAGGGGTACCCAGCCGCTGATATTACAACGGGTGATGTCCTGTGCCTGTGATCTGGATGATAGCCGGTGGGTGTGGTATCAATTTTCAGGTGCCTGGGCCCGGGAACGGCAACCGTTCTGTACTCCCCTGCGGCCGGGAATCCAGGCTATAGGTAGTACCCGGGGCTCTTCCAGTGCCCAGCATAATCCGGTTTGTGTCCTTGCTCGCCCGGAGACCACGGAGGCCCATGGTGAAGCTCTAGGGTTACTCCTTTTATACTCGGGAAATCATTCCCTTGAAATTGAAGTAGGTTCCCATGGGGATACCCGGCTGATGGCGGGGATTAACCCCTGGAATTTTTCCTGGTCCCTTGCGCCGGGAGACCGCTTTGCCACGCCGGAGGTGCTCCTGGCCTATACGGCGGGCGGCCTGGGCGAGCTTTCCCGGGCTTTCCATGGGGTTATTCAGAACCATGTGGTGCGGGGCTTCTGGAAGAACCGAGAGCGACCTATTTTGATCAACAACTGGGAAGCCACCTACTTTGACTTTACGGAGAAAAAGCTCCTTTCTCTCGCCCAGGCCGCCCGCCGCCTCGGTATCGAGCTTTTTGTCCTGGACGATGGCTGGTTTGGCCGACGCAACGATGACCGCTCTTCCCTGGGGGACTGGTATCCGAATCGAGAAAAACTTCCCGATGGCATAGAGGGCCTTGCCAAAAAAATAGTGGACCTCGGCCTTCGCTTTGGCCTCTGGATAGAGCCGGAGATGGTAAACCCCGATAGTGACCTGTATCGGGCTCATCCGGAGTGGGTGGTGGGAGCCCCCTGCACAAAGCGAACCCTGGGGCGAAATCAACTGGTCCTTGATATGGGCCGGCCAGAGGTGGTGGACTATCTGTATCAAGTAATTGCCCATCTTCTCCGGCGTTCTCCGATAAGTTACATTAAATGGGATATGAACCGCCACATTACCGAACCCCTGTCGGCGGCTTTGCCCCCTGAACGGCAGGGAGAATTCTTCCATCGGTATATGTTGGGGGTCTATAACCTGTATGATCGGCTTGCCCGAGAGTTTCCCCAGGTGCTTTTTGAATCCTGTTCGGGCGGGGGAAACCGTTTTGATGGGGGTCTTTTTGCCTATGCTCCTCAGGCCTGGACCAGCGATGATACAGACGCGGTAGAACGGCTCTGTATCCAATGGGGAACCAGCTATTTCTATCCTCCTTCCACCATGGGGGCCCATGTTTCGGCGGTACCGAACCATCAGGTTGGGCGGATTACTCCTTTGTGGAGTCGGGCCTTTGTGGCCTTTTTTGGTGCCTTTGGCTATGAACTGGATATCGAAAAGCTTTCAGAGGAAGAACAGGAGGAGTTGGCCCGGCAGGTGGCTTTTTATAAAGAATGGCGGGCGGTGTTTCAATTTGGTCGGTTTTATCGACTCCGGGGACCCTTCTGGACCGGGTCGGTGGCAAACTGGATGCCGGGAGGAGCCGGCGGGGCCTTCCATCTTTCCGATAATGAAATAGCTTGGATGAGTGTCTCGGCGGATCAACGGCGGGCGGTGGTGTTGTATTTTCAGATCCGGGCCCGTCCGAATCCTCCTATGACACGGCTTCCTCTCCGGGGGTTGGATACTCAGCGTCCCTATCGGCTGCGGGTGTATCCGGCACGGCCGCTTCCGAAAGAAGGGGGCCCTGAAGCGGCCATCCGGAACAACGAAGGACTCCGTCGCGGGGATGAGCTCATGCAGGTGGGGCTTCTCTTTGGAGGTGATGGCTGGGCGGGAACTGGTCGGGGGGATTATGCCGCCTGGCTTGTGACTTTGGAAGCAGAATAAGAAACCCCGCCGGCGGCACACAACGGAGCGGCATTCTCTCTACCAAGTGGCTCGGGGCTTCAAAAGAATTTTTTCCCCAAGGATATAAAAAAGTATGCTATACTAACCTTATGGAAACTTCAAAAAAGCTGGTGTTGTTAGTTCTTATGGCCCTGATGCTGGTGGTCCTGAATTCGGACGGCCAGGTCATGGCTCCTACCCTGGCGATTATCGAAAAAGAATTCGGTGTTACCGATGCCACCGTGGGAGTGATGATGGGCCTCTTTACGGTGTTGGGAGCAGTGGTCTCCCTGCTGTGGGGCTACTTTGCCGATAAGGCAAGTCGGAAGCTTCTCTTTATTCTATCGGTGTTGATTGGGGAAATTCCCTGCGCCCTCACCGCCCTTGCTCCAAGCTGGCCCGTGTTTTTTGTGTTGCGGATTCTTACAGGAATCGGGATGGGGGCCGCCTTTCCCCTGGTGTTTTCTATTCTCGGGGATATTTTTGATGAACGGGAACGTCCCTGGGCGTCGGCTATTCTAACCGTTTCCTTTGGCCTTGGCAACATCGTTGGTGGGGTGCTGGGGGGCTATGTGGGAGCCAGCGGCAACTGGCGGCTTCCCTTTGTGCTGGCGGCCCTACCGAACATTCCGCTGGTGGCCCTGTTCTGGTTCCTTGTACCAGAGCCTAAGGCTGCGGCCAGTGAGGAAGCCACCCGGGCCCTTGTGGAGGCGGGCCTGGTGTATCCCAAGCGGATCCGGCTTTCCGATTATACGGGGCTCTTTTCTATCAAGACAAACCTCAACCTCTTAATTCAAGGGATCGCAGGAACCATCCCCTGGGGATCCTTTTTCTTTCTACAGAAATTTCTTAACCTTAATAAAGGGCTTTCCATTACCGATGCTACCAACGTGTACCTGGTTTTTGGTCTGGGCATGGTGGTGGGAACCATCGTGGGGGGTATTTGGGGAGGAGCGGTTTTTAGAAAGAAGGATGCCCTCTTGCCCTTTTTCTGCGGGATTACCACCTTTGCGGGCTGTGCCCTGACCTTGGGGGTGGTGCTGTTGCCCCTGCCCCTGTGGGCCCTTATTCTCATGGGATTTTCTGCGGCCTTCTTTGCGGCCATGACCGGTCCCAATATGCGGACCATGCTCCTGGACGTGAATGTGCCGGAACATCGGGGGGCGGTCTTTTCTATTTTCAATTTAACCGATAGCCTCGGGACCGGCTTTGGGCGCATGGTGGCAGGATTTATTTCAGACCTTTTAGGCCTTATGGCGAGTCTTGCCATTTCCGCATCCTTTTGGGTATTCTGTGGAGCAGTCCTTTTGGGGACCGTTTCTATTTTCCCCCGGGATCGCGCTTCCTGTAAGAAGACCCTTGAACGGGTTGCGGAGGAAATGAAAGCCCAGGCTCGTTCTTGAATCCAGGCTGGGCCTGGTTATATGCAAGCCCTTGCCGGTTTCTTAGGGGAAGGACGAAAGAACCCTTCCTCAGGTTGATGGAGGACGGGGGAGCCTGCAAGGAGGTCTCCGGATGAAAGGGGATTTTCTTGCGGTGGCCGGGGAGAGATCCTTTGTCTCGTGGTTTGCCGGGGATAGGGCGAAAGGTTCGTTTATTCCCCCAGCGGGAGAGAAAAGGGCCTTTCTTAGGTGGTAGGCAGGGGGATAGGGCAAAGAGTTGTGATGTTTCACAAAAATGAAAGGATGAGGTTATGCAGTATCGCGGGTTTCCAAAAATACCGAATAAATCTATTTCGGTGCTTGGCCTTGGTATGATGCGACTCCCTGTGGTGAACGGAGAGGGCAGTAAAATAGACGAAGCTGCCGCAGAGCAGGTGTTTCTTACTGCGGTGGAAGGGGGGATCAATTACATTGATACGGCCTATCCCTACCATGGGGGGCACAGCGAAGGTTTTACGGGGAAGGTAATTCAAAAGCACAAACTCCGGGATTCCCTGTATCTTGCCACCAAAAGTCCCATCTGGCTTGTACAAGAGGCCCGTGATTGGGACCGTTATCTGAATGAACAGCTTGAGCGGCTCAGGACGGACCATGTGGATTTTTATCTTTTCCATGCCATGAACCAGGAGCGCTGGGAAAAACTGCTGCGTCTTGGAGGCCTTGAGTGGGCGGAACGGGCCCGGAGAGAGGGGCGGATCCGGCATATCGGTTTTTCGTTTCATGATCAACTTGAGGTGTTTAAAAGCATCGTGGATGGGTATGAGGGCTGGGAGTTTTGTCAAATCCAGTTAAATTACCTGGATACGGAGTACCAGGCCGGGCTTGCGGGGCTCCATTATGCGGCACAACGGAATATTGGGGCAATTATTATGGAAGGGCTCCGGGGCGGTGGCCTGGCCCGGCTTCCTGCGGAGGCTGCCGCTTGCTTTGAGAGAACCGGCAAATCCCGGTCGGCGGTGGAGTGGGGGTTCCGTTTCTTGTTCGATATGCCTGAGGTTGTAACAGTTCTTTCGGGGATGGGAACGGTAGAGCAGGTAAAAGAAAACTGTCGTGTTGCGGAGGATGCTCGTCCCCTCATTCTTTCAGAGGAAGAGAAAAAAGCCTATGTTGCCGCGGCCCAGGCAATTCGGGCCCGGATGCCCCTTCCCTGTACTTCCTGTGGGTACTGCCGTCCCTGTCCGCAGAATGTGGCAATTAATGAGATTTTTGGTATCTATAATTCAGCAGTAGCCTTTGAAGAGCCAGGAGAAGCCTTCTGGTATAAGAAGGCCTATGTGGATGCGGGTTCCGGTGCCGATGCCTGCGTCGCCTGTGGTGCCTGTCTTCCCAAATGTCCCCAGGGCATTGATATCATTACCCAGCTTCAGAATGCCCATCAGTACCTTATGAAGGCCCTGGGCCGGTAAAGAGAATAGGGCTGGCGTGGGGGGGCCCTGCGGATGGATTCAACGGGGGGCCAACATCATGGAAGCGGAAAAAAACCATATAAGCTGGCTTGAACAGGCTTTTAAAACCTATAACATACCGATTCCTAAGGATGAAGCATCCTCATATGTCGTGGTACCCAAAACGCTTACCGAAGCATACGAAGCGGGTGTTCAGGCAGAAATAGAGAACATAGCTATGTATGAACGGTTCCTATCTCATCCTCTCTTACAGAATCCCAAATATGCGGATCTGAAAACTCTTTTTACTAACTTAAAAAATGCTTCAGAAAATCACCTGAGGGCTTTTAAGAATCAACTGGGTAGATAAGCCGCTGTTTTTCCTTCTTACAGGCTGTTGAAATACCAGTTGGGTATGACAACAGCCTGTAAGAGGTTTCACTTCTAAACTTAATTGATGTCTTTTGAAGCTTACGGGAAGGTATAAGCCGCACCGGTATACAAAGATGTTACCTGGGGCAACATGTCCCGCAGCTTTTCCATCGCTTCTGGGCCGGTACAATGGCCCAGGGCGATGAGGCTCGCTCCGCTTGATGCAAGGTATTCACCGGTCGCGAAGATACGCTCTTCTTTTGCTTCCATAAGGTGAGAACCGCCAAAAACAGCATACAGACTATTTGTCATCCTGACCTCTCATTCATACTTGACATATATAATATTCTACTTGTATAATATAAAACAAGGAGAGTATATGTCGTTAAAATATGGAATCCTTGGTCTCCTTTCGTATGGCCCTATGACGGGGTATGAGTTAAACCGGGCGTTCCATGCGTCCCTGGCATTTTTCTGGAAGGCTACTATGAGCCAGGTCTACCGGGAGCTAAAACAGATGGAACAAAAGGGCTGGGTGTCTGCTACCACGATAATTCAACATAACGGAAAACCTAATAAAAAGGAGTATACCCTCACCCAGGAGGGGAGAGAAGCTTTTGTCCGCTGGCTTTCTGGTCCTGTGGTGGATTCCGATTTGGAAGTACGGAGCGCCTTCTTAATGAAGATTTTCTTTTCTGCCCAGAATTCCCCGATGATAAACCGGGAAAACCTCCATCGTTTTAAAGAAATTTCCCGGAAACAACTTTCTGCCTTACAACAGGAAACGGCTATCCAGGAGTACGGCCAGAAGATTCAGGATAAACGGTCCGTAACCTATTGGGAATTAACCCGGCAGTTTGGAGAGCGATACTACCAGCTCTGTGTTGAGTGGGCAGAGATGGCCCTTGCCACGGTGGAGGACCAGGGCCAATGAAAGTTCTCATCATAAATGGAAGTCCGAGACTGCAGAAGAGTAATACCCTGCGGCTCACCGAAGCCTTTCTCCGGGGGATGGGCCGCGAAAGCCCTATTACCCCTTTTTCTATCGATGTGTATGCCCACCGTATAGAACCCTGCAGGGGATGTTTTGTTTGCTGGAATAAGACCCCTGGCCGCTGTTGCATCCAGGATGACATGGAGCAGTTCCTCTCCGCCTTTGTTTCCGCGGAGGCTGTCCTCTGGAGTTTTCCCCTCTACTACCATGGTATGCCTTCCCAGGTAAAGGCCTTGATAGACCGGCTGTTACCCCTGAACGAGCCATTCATCGAAGAAGATGAGGCAGGCAATGCCCGCCATCTCGGCCGCTATGAACTTCAGAAACAGCGTCATGTGCTTATTTCTACCTGTGGTTTTTATTCGGTCCAGCATAACTATGAGCCCCTGGAACATCTCTGGAAAAGTCTGTTTGGGCCTTCCCTCACTACTATTTTTTGTCCCGAAGGGGAACTTTTTTCGGTACCCGAATTACGCCGCTATACTGACCCGTATATACAGCTAGTAGAAGAGGCAGGGGCCGAATATGCAAGAAAGGGTGTTCTTTCCGAAGAAATGGAGCGGCGATTACAGCGACTGCTCTTGCCAAAGGAGACCTTTATTCAGCTTGCCAATGCAAGCTGGGGGCTTCCCTATCCGGTGCCGGAGCGGAAAGAAGAAAACCCGTCTTCAACTTTTTCTGTATCCCCTGAAGAGCAAAAGGGTGGGGGGCCTTTCTTGGTGAAAGAAGAAAGGCGCACTCCTGAAAACAGGGGTGCGGCAGGGGATTCTTTTCCTAGAGAAGAAAAAGAGGATGTTACCGCCAGCACTGCCGCATTCTTTCATGATGATGCCAGGAAAGCCCCCGCCGAAGACGAGAGCTTCTTTTTTGTGCGGCAGATGGCGGCCCTCTATAATCCTGCTGAGTTAGAAGGAAAAGAGGCGCTCCTGGAGCTGTATTTTACTGATAAGGATCTTTCCTATCTTCTCTATCTTGGAAAAGAAAAATGCCAGGTGTTTCCTTCTTCTCAAAAAGAGCAGCTGGGAACAGCTCTTTCAATGCTACCCCATACTCGTATCGAAACACCCTTTTCGGTATGGAAGGATATTGCGGCGGGAAAGATTGATGGGACTAGGGCCCTTATGGAAGGAAAATACCGGGTTTTAGGAAATTTCGATCTCATGCTAAAGATGGGAAACCTTTTTGCCGGCCCCGGTGTCGTTCATGCACCCTCTGTCGGTTCGGTAACAGAACCTTCATTAAGAAAAGAAACCCAGAAAAGGAAAAAAACTAATCTGGCCCTACTTATTTTTCCCTGGTTCCCCCTGTGGTTTGTGGCGCCCTTTTCCCGAGACGGAGCCCTGTATGGGCTTTTAGGGAGCATCGCTGCCTTGCAGGCGACTGGGCTGTGGTGGCACCCTACCCCTTACGAAGGACTTACGGTGATAGGTCTGGTGGGTGCCGTGGTGGGGCTCTTACTCCAGGTGCCCTCAGCGGTGGTGATGGTTTTTCCCTATGTGTTTTTGACGCTTTCCTGGGGATTTTCCTGCTTTTTACCGGTTCCTCTTACCGCCCATTATTCAAAGGATGGCTATGGCGGTGATGCTATCCTGGAAAATCCTCTGTTTATTCGGACGAATCGGATTATCACTGCTGTGTGGGCCGGGGTATACGGTTTTATGGCCCTTATCTCCTACGGTATCATGCAGTCTCCTCTTCCCTGGCTGGTGGGACCTATGAATTCGTTCCTTCCGGTGATTGGTGGTCTTTGGACAAACTGGTTCCAGCGGTGGTACCCTCAGCACATTGCCCGGGGGCGTTAATGGGACGGCTTGTGGCTTTTGTGCTGGCTCTGGCATTTCTATGGGGAGTAGCGGAGCCGTTCCCTCTTTACGGAGAAGGGCTGTCTTCTCCCTCCCAGGATTCATTCGATGCCCTTGTTGCTACCCTGGCGGAAAATCTGGGAATAGATACTTCTGAATTTCAAGATACCACCAAATCTATTTATATCCGCCACATCCGTTTTCATATTAACGGCACTACAAGGGAATCCTGGGCCCGGTCACGCCTTTTTATTAAAGAGAACCACCAGTGGCAGTTGTCAGAGTGGCAACGGATTGCCCGTCTCCAGGCCGATTACTTTCTCCAGACGGGGCTTTTTTATAATGCGGTGGTGTATCTTGAACCCTCACAGGAGGAATCCTATTTTGATGCGGTGGTGGAACTTACCGATGGGTTCATGTACACCTTTAATTTCTGGCCCTGGGATGTCTCCGTGGGAATTCGACACCTTTTACGGGGGAATGAATTCCTGGAAATTACCGGGGGACTTACCACGCAACGGATTTTTTGGTCCCACCCCATAGTAGCAGGAAGCCCCTTCTCGTATGCTCTAGGAATTGGTCACTCGTTTCGGGAGAAAGAGGGCCTTTGGCTAGAAGAATCCTTTTATATAGAAGGAAAATGCTATTTATCTCTTAGCCCTGCCCTGGATGTGGGGAGCGAACATAAGCTCCGACTGGTGTTTCTCCCCACCAGCCACTGGCTTTCGCCGGACCTAAATACCGCCGAACTTTCCCTACTACGAAGTACCTTTGGCCTGGGAGATACGGAGACCGTGGGGTTGGGGGGACTGTTTTTAGAGCTCTGGCCCGTATATCAGTTTATGCAACCCCTGGGATATCATGCAAGGGTTGCCGGTGGATTTGTATATTCGAACATGCGTTCTCCCGACTGGTATGGGGATGTAAAGACCCTGGTATTTATACGGCCCTGGTCACCCTTAGTGGCTCAGCTTTTTTTCTCTGCCCAGGGGGTAGGTTGTGGCGCATCGCCCCTTGTGTGGCCCGACGTGACGGTCTACCGGAGTTCCCACCGTCTGTCCCTGCGGCCCGGCTTTCTTAGAACTTTTATCCAGGTGACATACCTCTCTCTTATTTCTATTCCCCTCGGTTTTACCCGATGTACGGTGAATCCCTATGTTTTTTTAGAAAGTGCCGGAACTTTTGGCAATCTTCAAGAAATAGGAAATACGGAATTTGAAGTAGCTGGGGGTGCTGCGGTGGCGTTCGGGTTTTTATATCCCATCAATCTGTATTTTTCCCTTGGGGTCCAGCAGTCTGTACGACCCTACCGCGGGATGACCCTTCTCTTTAGTGTCCAGACCAATTTGTATTAGGAGACAGGATGATGAAGAAAAAAGAAACCAGAGATGTATGGAAATACCTGACCATCGTCTTTTTATTAGGAGGCTCAGCTCTTTTTGGTAATTCGCCGGACCTTAAGGAATCGCTGGAAAAGAAAGCAACGGAGCTTGCCAAAAAACTGGCCAGTACTCCTTTGGAAGCCAGTACTGCGGCCGACTGGTTTGAGCTTGGTCTTGCGTATCATGACCTTACCAATCAGTTTGGGGTGCGGCGGGCAGAAGATGCGGTAAAGGCTTTTGAAACCTCATATACCCTGCGGAAGGATCCTGTCACCCTGGCATATCTTGGTTCTGCCTGGACCCTTGTTGGGCGGGATGCGATACATCCTGCCAAAAAAATCGATGGGGTTATGAAGGGCATCGAAATCCTTGATAGGGCTGTTCAGGAAGATCCTCAGAATGTAATCATCCGCCGTATTCGGTACGAAAATAGTTTTGCCCTGCCCGATATTTTTGAAAGGAAATCCGTAGCTGAAGGTGATGTGGATTATCTTATAGTCCTGTATTCTAAGAATCCCCTGGTGTTTCAAAATGCCTATGATCCAGCCCATGTCTTTTGGTTTAAATCCCGAATATGTTTGTTTAGAAACGATGTTGCGGGGGCTCGAAAATATGCCTCCCTTGCCCGGGCAATTGTTAAAGAACCGGAGCTCCAGCGAGAAATAGAACACTTTTTGCAGGGGGGCCGCAGAAAATGAGGACGTTTCATCATTCTATACGGGCCATAACTTCGGGCCTTATTATAGGTTTGTGGCTTTTGTGGGGAGGGAGTTGCCAGAAAAAGGGGGAAAGCCCCGTCTATCAGGAAACAAAAGCACTGTATGTGCGGCAACCACATAATCTTCCCCTCATAGAAAAACTGATGATGCTCGAATTACTCGAACAAGACAGACCTCAGGAAGTTATTCGTCTGTATGAAGTGCACCGGCGGATCCTGACTGAACAGGTTATGGCAGGAATATATTATGCTACCGCCCTGTGTAAAATGGCAGGAATTCAGAAAAAGCCGGCAGAACAACTTGCCTATGTTCGCAAGGGTATGCATGAGTTTGAGGTGCTTGCCGAACGGTGGCCCAACGAAGGAAGGGTGTTTTTGTGGATGGCTATTACCTATAGTAATTTCCCTGAGCTATTAGGTGCGGATACGATGGTAATAGAAACAATTCAGGCTATTACCGAAAAAATTGCTGCGGGACAGTGGCAATTTGAAAAAGAAGAACTACGACAGTTGGTCTATGCCTATATCAATCTTGCCCGGGAATATACAAATAGGGCTTATTTGGAGGCTGCCCGAACCCAGGCTACCATAACTGGTCTTGGGAAGGATGAAGGGGTTCAAAAAGCCCTTGCCCTAGCTGCACGGAGGTTTAAATGACGGAGGCCGTGTTGCAGTTTCATCAGGTTTATAAGCAGTATAGGTTTGGGGAAACCCTTATTACTGCCCTCAAAGGAATAAACCTTACTTTTAAGAAGGGAGAATGTACCGCTATTGTGGGGCCTTCAGGAAGTGGAAAATCAACCCTTTTGCACCTGGGGGCAGGTCTTGATAGGCCAACCGGGGGGATCGTTTCTCTTGCGGGGATGGAAATTCACAGGATGAAAGACGAGGACCTTGCGCGTCTTCGTAATCAACAAATCGGTTTTATTTTCCAGACCTTTAACTTGATTCCTGTTCTCACGGTCGAAGAAAATGTGGAGTATCCAAGTCTCCTGTATTCCGAATCTCGTAAGAATCGTCATCGGGTTCGGGAACTTTTAGAACGGGTGGGCCTCGCCGATCAGGCAAAAAAACGGCCCACCATGTTATCGGGGGGACAACGTCAGCGGGTAGCTATTGCCCGGGCCCTGATAAATAATCCTTCCATTGTATTCGCCGATGAACCTACGGCAAATCTGGATCATGCTACGGGAGAGATGATTATGTCCCTTTTATACCAATTAAATCAGGAACTGGGCGTAACGGTGATTTTCTCCACCCATGATCCCCGTATTATGGAACGTTCTCGGCGGGTTGTTCGGATCGAAGATGGAGAGATCGTTGCAGATAGGGTTGTTTCTTCTGAAACGAGAGTATTCCTATGACCTTTCTAGATATTCGTCTGGCAGTTCGCAATGTGAGTCGTCAGGGCCTCCGAAGTAGTATGCCGATCCTGGTCGTCGCCCTTGCCACCTATGTGATTATCCTCGTCGGGGGAATGTATCAGTATCTCTTTGATTCATTGGACCAGGGGGTGGTCCAAACCGAAGGTCATCTCAAAATAGTTCTAACCAAAGCGGAGAATCTCCGTCAGGGCTATCCTCACACCATGACTCAAGAACTCCACACTCAGCTTGAAACCTTACCGGGGGTGCTGGTTATTGCGGTTCGTTCTCCCCTTGCAGGAGTAGTTGGAAGAGGGGAAAAAAGTTCCATTTTTAGTGGAGTCGCCTTCGAGTCAGAAAAGGAGTGGCTCATGAAAAGCTGGCCCGCGAGAGGAATAAAGAATGAGGAAGGAAATACTTTTCGTGATAGGGAAATCAACCAGCAAGAAAAGGTATTCCCTTCGGAAATCTCTCGTTTTTCAGGGGCCCATATTGGAAAGGGTCTGGCCGGAGTCCTCGATGTTTCTGTGGGAGTATGGCTGAACGGAATTTCAGGATATGAAAGTTTTGCTGTTCCAGTGGAAGAAGTGGTGAGTACCGATTCAGAAGAAAAGGATCGTTTTTTCCTTGCCATCCCCTACGATGCTCTGGGGGGTATAAACTATAGTACGGTGCAAACAGTCCATATCCAGCTTACAGATCCTGAACTTCTACCGCTGGTACAGCGGGAAGTGGAGGCCCTTTTTGAAAGGGAGCAAATTTCCGCCCTTTTTGTTCCCTATAATGCACCCACCGGTTATGTAGCGTCAGTTAGAGCTATCTATACCGATAATCTTCGATTTATCATGGTGGTTCTCGCGGTAACGGTCTTTTTTAGTATCGCTATAGTTTTTAATCTTTCTATTGCAGAACGCGCCAAGGAACTGGGAACAATGCGAACCTTTGGGATGAAGAAAAAACATCTGACGCTTCTTTTTCAGATTGAAGCGTTCTGTCTGGCCTTGTATGGCTATTCTCTGGGATCCCTAACGGCCTTTGTCAGCGGCGTTGTAATAAATTACTATGGGGGAATCAGATTGCCTCCACCCCCTACAGTTTATAAGCCTATTGTAGTGGGCTATGCATTTTCTCCCCCCTATGTTTGTATTTCCCTCGCTCTTGTGGTGTTAGTCGCCCAGTTTTCCTCTTTTATGGTAACCCGGCGATTAGGAACCCTCTCGGTGATAGAACAACTGACCCAGATTACCTAGAACTAATCCCCTAAAAAAGGAGAGAAACGATGAGCGTATCGATAAAAAAAAATCCCCAATTAATGGGGATAGTCTTACCCTTCCCAGTGAAGTTCTTAAGATGGACCATTGCATTGTTTTTTTTATGGGGAACCTTTTATCCCCTGGGATCCACGGAAAATTGGGAACAATGGCTTGCTATGGCGGATAGATACCGCCTTTTTTCGGAACGGGGCTTTAGTTTTGTGTATCGTTTCTCTGATGAATCAGAAACCACCGTAATGCAGGTATACCTTAAAAACACCGATCCTTCGATAGTATTGGGCGTATATACGGCTCCGGAAAAACTTGCGGGACGGAAAATCTTGGTAGAAGGTTCTTCTTTCTGGCTCCTCGATAAGCGGATGAAAGATCCCATTCGCATTTCCTCCCGGCAGATGCTGGCAGGACAGGCTTCCGCTGGGGACCTTACGCGACTTACTTTTAGTGAAAATTATACCGTAATCGAAGGAACACGGCAGGGTTCTCAGGTGGTTTTGGAACTTCGTCCCCGAACAGACAGGGATATTCAATATGCCCGGATCCGGCTTACCCTTAATGCGGAGGATGCGCGGCCTGTACAGGGGGAATTCTTTGGGGAAACGGGGGTCCTTATGAAAAGGGTTTATTACGAAGGGTATCAACAAATTCAGGGGAAAACTATGGTAGTAAGATTGAGGATAGTTAATGAGCTTAATAAAACCGAAAGTCGCATAGAATTGAGTTCCTTTGAACAAAAAACCCTGGATAGCCGCTTCTTTTCCCGGGAGGGTATGAAGGCTCTCCGATGAAAAATCGGTATGGTAAAAAAATGCAAATAATTGGAATCTTAGAGGAGAAACTCTTGATTTTAACAAGAATGAGACTATGGGTCTGGATATATGGGTTGCTCTCTTTTTTCGTTATGATAGGACTTTCACCCCTCTGGGGTCTCGATCAGCTTGAAGGATATCAGAAAGGCTCTGATAGTACAGGAAGCGGAACGGAGGTACAGGTACGTCTTGGTGCCAAAGCGATACTTCAATCAACCCGCCGCAATGGTCTGTTAAATCCAAATAATCTACGAGGAGAACCTGAGTCCCAGGGCTTCCTTTTTCAATCCTTTTCTGTGGCGAGTACCTGGGGAAAATCCCTTTCCTTCGATATAACTGGCCGTTCCCAATGGCTGTTCTGGAACGCTTCCACCGATTGGGGTACCGCCGGTTCATCCTGGTATGGAGGAACGGAAGGTACGGTTTTTTCTGTTGAGACCTGGGAGATTGAATATAGCCATCCCGATGCTCTTTTTATCCTTGGGATGGGAAAGATTCCCTGGACGCCGGGACCGGCAAAACAGCTTAAGGGGGCTAACTATTTTGAATGGCTCTTTGGGGACTACCGAAAAACCCTCCTCTGGGGGGGTATAAATTTTGAATGGGGGGCGATGAGAATGGTTCTTGGCCCTCGAATGGATTGGGTTCCTGAATCCTTTTCCTCGACTACTACGTCAGTTCTTCCTGGAGAATCTATTGTATATGGGCAGGCCCAATTTTTTCTTGGTCCCCTTGATATGGGTATTTTTGGCGCCTGGGATAAGGATAGTACCGAAGGATGGTGGGCGAGTTATTGGCTTCATCAGGATGTCATGGTTTATACCGAAGGCAGTTATACCACTAAGGCATGGATTCCCCGGATCAATGATGCCACCTGCCAGATCGAAATGACACGGATCAACGGTCTTCGGATAATGGGAGGAATTTTGTATAGTCCTGCCATTATTGATATGTCTTTCTATCTGGAATTTCTGTACAATGGCGATGGATATACGGCGGAGGAGTGGGAACTACTTGGAAACCGGTATGATACCTTCCAAAATCCGATGATGCTATTTCCCTTCCTTAACTGTTTTCGCTGGAATTCGATGAATCTCTGGTATGGGGCCCTTCATATTCGCCCCAATGGTCCCCTTTTCGGTATGGTTGAATGGCAGTACAGCATACGCTATAGCCTCTGGTATGATGTCTATTCCCGGCTTACTGTTACCTGGCCTTTCTTAAAAAAACTGTACCTAACCCTGCAATGGGATGTTCCGTGGTTTTTAGATACGTCGGCAATGGGGGAACCCCTTTTTTTCCCCTATGAGCACCGGCTTGAATTTTCTCTCTTCTGGATGCCCTAGCCAATTTGTAACAGGGAGCCACACCTAATGGAGGAATAATCATGTGGAATTTTGCACTGCGGAATGTGGGAAGAAACAGCCGGAGAAGTCTTTTGACTATGGCTGGCATCATGGCAGGGGTTACCTGTATCCTTATCGTGGGAGGATATTACGAATATAACTATTGGGGACTGAGGGAATCCTTTATTCGAAGCCAATATGGCCATATTCAGATTACCCTTAAGGGATACAAAGCCCAAAAGATAGAAGAGCCCTTTCGCTATCTTATCCCTTCCTCTGAAAAATTGGTAACCCTTCTTGAACAGCTTGAAGAAGTAGAAGTGGTAGTCCCCTATCTTACCTTTTTTGGCATCCTCGAGACCCCCACCGGCAACTCCGAACTGGTCATGGTACGAGGCGTAAAACCAGAGGCAGAACGTCAACTTACCACTTTTTTTACCCGGAAGTTAGGGAAAGACCTTACTGACCAGGATAGGGGTATGGCAGAACTTGGTTTTGAACTGGCCCGAAAAACAGGTCTTGAAATAGGAAGCGAATTCTGGCTTACCACCATTACCGCTGATGGCACCCAGAACGCGATACCTCTTACGGTAAAAGGTATTATAGGAAGTTATTCCGCCGATTTTGACGCCAGAATTCTCCGTCTTCCTCTGGGGACGGCCCAACTCCTGACGGGAGCTAGGGGAATCCAGGAACTGGTGGTTCTTCTGAGAAGCACAGAAAAAACGGTAGAAATGCGGCAAAAGATCCAGCAACTCCTTCAGCAAGAAGGCTGGGACCTTGAGGTCTCTACCTGGCAAGAGCAGACAGGTTATTACAGTCAGGTAGTCCAGTTTTATGGGGGATATTTCCGTTTGATCTTTGTGATTGTGGTGGTGGTAGCCTTCTCTACAACCTTAAATACCATGATTATGGGCCTTTTTGAACGGATGGGTGAGATTGGTACTCTCAGGAGTTTTGGAGCTAATCGCTGGTTTTTGCTTAGGCTCTTTCTTGCAGAAGGGCTTATGTTCGGCCTGGGCGGAACCGTAGCGGGCTTTTTACTTTCTTTAGGAATAACTGTTGGTATCCATCTTGCCGGGGGTATTCCCATGGCACCACCTCCGGGGCTTACCACCAGGGTGTCCGTTTATATTCTGTTTACTCCCTTTACGGTAGGAATAGCGACTCTGACGGGTCTGGCTGTCCCGCTGCTTGCCACATTGTTCCCCGCCTGCCGGATACTCCGGGCCGACATCATTGATCAGATTCGCTCTGGCGAAAAGTAACATTCGAGCGTTCCCCGTTGTTGTTATGCTCCATATGTTCGGAGGTCCAGGAAGTGGGCATGATACGTTGTTTCCAGGATGTATCGGGCGAGATCGAAAATGGCGGTGGCACAGCGGAGGACAACGGTGGAATCGGAACTGGCAATGGCGGTCCCTGTAAAGGTTTGCAGGGGGATGTCGGCACAGTCTTCCAGCATCACCTGAACGGAAGCTTCGTGGTACTTCAGGTTTTGTTTAATCTCGTGGCGGTACTCTCCGCTGTGGGAAACCGGCGCGTCCAGGTAAACCCAGAGGGGGCCCACCGGCAGGCGGAGAAGGGTGTCACAGAAAAGAGTACGGGCCCAGTCCCAATCTTCGGTCCTTTCGATTCTGCCGTGGGCACCCCCGGCATCCCGTAACAGGCCGTCCGTGCTGATAAAGAGAGGATGGCCCCGTCGGTAGTTAATCAGGGTAAAAAGCACATTAAAGCCATCGATGGCAAGGCTTGCGTTTTTCGGAAGGGCGGGAACAAGTTTCATATTGATTTCTTCATTCTTTTCATCGTCCAGGACACCTCGAAAAAGTATCATCCGTTCGGTGTGGGAAAGTCGGTACCGGTCCCCCACGAGTTTCAGGGTGGAAGGAATGGGGTAGCCCCGGTTAAGGAGGAGCCGATAATCCCTGAGAGCCAGAGCAAAATCTTCCGAAAGCTTCATTGTCTATTCATCCCTGTATAGGATATACTATATCAAACTGCTGTTCGATATTGAAGAAAACTTTGTAGAGAGGGCTACTCTATGAGTGTCTGTACCGTCGAAGCGAATCTTAAAAAATGCACCTGCACCTATCCCTGCGAAAAACGGGGAAAATGCTGTGCCTGTATCGCCTACCATCGAGCCCACGGCGAATTACCGGCCTGCTATTTTAACGCCGAATATGAAAAGACCTACGATCGTTCTATCGCGAACTATCTAAGAATGAAGGGGCGTACTTAAGGGAGTAATCCCTTAACTGCCACCGGTGTGGAGCAAGGGATTGTATCGATGGGTTGAGGAGGTTCTAAATGGCTGCCGAGCGAGAGGGAAAGACAGAGCAAGATGGCCTTTATACCCTTGTTACCTTTGTACCCCCGGAGTATACAGAAAAACTTTTGGCGGCCCTTTTTGATGCCGGGGCGGGCAAACTGGGAGCCTACGATCATTGCGCCTTTGTGTCCGCCGGGGTAGGGCGATTCCGTCCCCTTCCGGGCTCTGACCCTTTCATTGGGCAAGAAGGAAAGGATGAACTTGTCCGGGAAGATAGGGTGGAACTGGTTGTGGCGGGGAAAAACCTCGAAGCAGTTCTTACTGCCCTGCGCGGAACCCATCCGTATGAGGAGCCCGCGGTGTATGTATACAAGATAGAGCCCCTGGCGATCCGACAGCGTAAGGACCAGTGAAAAGGGGGCCTCATTCGTTTAGTTCGTTTGAAAAAGCGCCCCTGCTTGACGCGCTGGAAACCGGTACTACAATTAATGTATGGTATTTACTCTGTATACGGTGCCCCTGTTTGTGGCGGGGGTTCTCTGTATTCTTGTAGCCCGGTACGTGCAGAAGCATCCAGAGGCTCCCGCTGCCCGTCCTTTTATATTTCTTATGTGGCTCGGCGTGGGGTGGACCTTTATTTATAGCCTTTCTCTCATGACCAGTTGGTTCCCCTTACGGCTGTTCCTATCAATAATAATGTATATCCCTACTCGGCTCATTGCGCCGGTGATCTTCTGGTTCACCCTGGAATATACCGGAAGGGATCGATGGCTTAAGCCCTCTGTAATGGTCCTTGTTTTTGCCATCCCCGTGATAGCCATTATTGCATCCCTCACGAGCCCCTGGCACCATTTCTTCCGTTACGATTTTTTTCTTGATACCAGCGGCCCTTTCCCTATTCTTCGGTATAAAGCGGGAATTTTTTTGTTGTCAGTAATATCTACAGTAGTACCCTCATTTTTATTTCCCTTATTTTGATGTTGCTTACCATCCGGGATCGATCCTTAAAACCTATTGCAACGATTCTTCTAATCGTAGGGATCTTTATACCGGTGATAGTGGAAATCCTTTTTACCCTGGGGATTACCCCTATTCAGGGATACAATTTTGCAGCGAGTACCATTGTTATTACCGGTGTTAGTTACCTCCTTGCTATTCTTCGGTATCGTCTGTTTAGTTTTGTACCCATTGCTCGATCCAGGGTAATGGAAAATATCTCGGATCTGGTAGTGGTGATCGATACCCATGGTCAGCTTGTGGATTGTAATCCGCCGGCCCTCCATTTGATTGGTTTGGGGTCTGCTTCATTTGCGGGAACTCCCCTGGAGCTCCTGCCCCCTCTCTGGCAAGAGGTAATCCAGACGGGGGTGCGGGATGGAGAAGGAAAACGAGAAGTGACGCTCCCCACGAAAGAGGGGAATCGCACCTTCGACCTGACCGTTCGGACTCTGCGGGATGGCAGGAACAAAACCTTAGGGTACCTCTTCCTTTTTCACGACATTACGGAACTTCGAGCCTCAGAGCAGAAAGTGGCTCGCCTCCTGGAAGAAAAGAATCTACTCTTACAGGAAGTACATCACCGTATTAAAAATAACATGAGTGTTATTGCAAGCATCCTTTCCCTGCAGGCAGAAACCGTGCAAGAAGAGGGGGCCCGCCAGGCCTTGCTAGAGGCCCGCGGCCGGGTGCAAAGCATGATGCATCTGTATGAGCGCTTATATAGGAGCACCACCTTTGATAACGTTTCGGTGTATGACTATCTTTCTCCCCTCATAGATAAACTGGTTCAGAGTTTCAATAAGAGTTCCCGTATCGTCATAGAAAAAATAATCACCCCCGTGCAGATGTCAGCCCGTTTTCTCTTTTATGTAGGGATCATTGTGAACGAACTGGTAACTAATGCGCTTAAATATGCCTTTCCTCAGGGTGAGACAGGAAAGATTCTGATTAAATGTACCCTGGAAGATAATATGCTTGATATACTTGTAGAAGATACGGGGGCCACTTTCCCCTCTAATGTAGAGGAAGTTCTCACTACGGGCTTTGGGTTACAGGTGGTTCGTCTGATGGCCCGCCAGATGGGTTGTCAGTTTTCGGTGGAACGAAGCGCCGAGTATACCCGTTGTCGGGTTACGGGTTTGCTTGGTGCCGTTTCAGAGTAGGTGTTTGTTAAGTTCCTGTTAAGATGGAAAAAGCAATCCAAAACAGTCCACATCCTGAGGAAACCTGCTTGCGGGAAATGACAAATCAGAGTATGCTAAAAAATACTTGAAGTCAGGTACACATTGTTACCGGGCTTTCAAGGCCCGGACTGGTATGGTTCGGTATCTTTTTTCTGGAAAATGGAACATGAAAAGAGTTGTAGGAACGATTGTCTTATCCTCGATGGTGCTTTTTGCCTGTAATACAAAGGGAAACAGTGAAACCTCCCAGAGTGGGCAAGAAGAGGCTCCAAAGGCTTCTAAAAGCGATGTTAGTTATGCTGTGGGAATGGCTCTAGGGAAAAGTGTAAAGAGCACGGGAATCGAACTGGACTACAATGCCTTTATGAAGGGCTTTCGGGAAACCCTGGAAGGAAAGAAACTGAAATTAACGGAAGAACAGGCCAATAGCTATATCCAGGAAGCCCTTACGGCCGCCCAGACCAAGAAGGCAGAGGCCAACAAAGCCGCAGAAACAAAGTTCCTTGCGGAAAATGGGAAAAAGCCCGGGGTGGTTACCACCGCCAGTGGCCTCCAGTATGAGGTTATTACCGAGGGAACGGGGGCAAAACCTTCCGCCACCGATACCGTGAAGGTGCATTATGTGGGTACCCTTATTGATGGGACTACCTTTGATAGTTCCATTGAACGGGGAACCCCCGCGAATATTCCCCTTGATGGGGTTATTCCCGGCTGGAGCGAAGGCCTCCAGTTGATGTCGGTGGGAAGTAAGTACAAGCTCTATATCCCCTCTTCCTTAGCCTATGGCGAAGGTGGGGCAGGAGATGTGATTCCCCCCAATTCTACGTTGATTTTTGAGGTAGAACTGCTCGGTATCGAAGGTAACGAAAGTACCAAGTAAAAGGGGCTTTAAAGGAAGTTCATACCTTTGCTTGCTTTTTCTGGAAAGAGGGGCCGGGGCCCCTCTTTTATTATTAATTAATGCTTGATGAAAGTAATCCTGCCCTGTGGCTCCGCGAAAGAGCCGGCCCTGAGTTTTGAACCGACCGTTCTCTATAAAAAGCTATAAAAAACGGCGTTCGTCGGGAGTCCCCAGCTTTTTGTCAGAATAGGGCCTTACTTGTGTATCATTTCAAGATAGGCTTTGATAACATCCGCACAGGTGTTTTTCTCGATTTTCACGATTGCCATTTCCCGGCGGGCGTTTTCTACTGAATCGGAGGCGTGGGCGGTATTTACCATCACGTTGCTCCCGAATTCCCGTCGGACGGTTCCCATGGGGGCCTTTAAAGGATCCGTGGGGCCCAGCACATCCCGAATCTTTTGCACCGCCTGAACCCCTTCGTACACCAGAATCATACATTTTACAGAACCGGGGTGATGCATTTCCTCGACGGGGCAGGCACTTGGTTTTTTCCCCGACATGAATTCGACGATTTGTTCGAATTGGTCTGCCGCATATTCTACACCGAAACTTTCGGTAAGGGCCTTTTCGGTTTCCGGTGAAAGGCTAAGGTTAAACTCCTGTTCTAGCAATTCCCGGGCCTTTTTTCCGAAAACGGGGCTCAGTTTTGTTTTAAGGGCTTCCTTTACCGGACCGTAAAATTCAAGGGCTTCGGTAATAGAAAAACGATGGACCTTGACGCTCACTATTCGTAAGCCCGTTCGGGAGAACATGTCGATGATGGTTCCTGGACGGGAAGAATTGTACTTCCAGTTGTCCGGTTTAAGGATCACCAGGGTTCGTTCTATCTTAGAAGGATCGGGGTGGACGTAGTTTTCGATTATGTTAGGTTGATCCGGCAAAAACCGGGCAAAGAGTTTAAGATCCTCATGGGCCCATTTCTGATTGTGGGGGGTAAGCACCGCCGGTTCAAAGTAGATAACCCGTTCTGGATTCTCGGGATCCGTGATAAGATCCGCATAGGTATCCCGGATAGTTTCCCCCGTGATAGACTCGATTCCCAGATTCTCTGCGTAGAGGGCCCCGCAGATATCGGATAACTTTTTGCAGGCATCATTCCCTCGAAATAATAAAAGAAGTGAGCGATGCCGTCTCCCGCCAGAAGGTCCCAGGTTTCTTTCAATATAATTAGCAAGCAGGTTAGCGGCCCGAGGATTTGCCGGATCATGCTGACTGCGGATAAGGGCCGCGTATTCTTTAACGAAATTCTCATCGGGGGCTATCATCTGGGCTCCCACCAGTTCGAGATCCAGTCGAGTAAGAAGACGGGCTATTACCCCACCGGTCCGGCTTTTTGCGATGGTGTAGGGGGTTACGAGGACATAGGATAAGCTCTGATCCATGAATTGCTCCTGTTTCGATCTCCGTGCTAAGAGTACTACAGGCCTTTTTGAGGAGGCCCCTGGTTTCCATTGTAAGAATTGAAGTTCTTTGCTAAGAACCTCATGTATCTGTTATATTTTATCATGATTTTCGTCTTATGTCTATGTTTGTATTTCTATATATCAAAATGAATAATTATGTAATTTTTTCGGTTGACAATGTATAAGTATACACGTATGATACAACCATTCATATGAATACTCTCGAAGCACTCCTTATACGTCTTAAAACCGCCCAGAAGCAGCTTGCGCTGGCTACTCGTAAGGAAAAGGATCGGGCCCTGGAAGGGGTAAAGACCCATATTCTTGCCCAGAAGGATTCCATCCTTGAGGCCAATGCCAAAGATGTAGAACGGGCCCGCCAGGGAGGGATGAAAGAAGCCCTGGTGGATCGTCTTGCGTTGAATGAAAAACGGATTAAAGAAATGGTCGAAGGTCTGGATGTGGTAATCCGTCAGGAAGATCCTATTGGACGGGTTCTCGATGGCTGGACCTTGCCAAATGGCCTTTTTATCGAAAAGATTACGGTTCCCCTGGGAACGGCGGCGATTATTTATGAGTCCCGCCCCAATGTAACGGTGGATGCCTTCGCTCTGGCCTATAAGGCGGGCTGTGCTATTCTGTTGCGGGGAAGCTCTGCGGCCCTTGAATCGAACCGGGCCCTGGTGGCGGCTATTAAAGGGGGCCTTTCTGAAGCAGGGGGCTATCCAGAGGCGGTGGAACTTGCCCAATCGGGGGATCGGAACGAGGTGGACGAAATTCTTTCCGCCCGGGGCTATGTGGATGTGGTGATTCCCCGGGGTGGGCGGGAACTTATTCAGCGGGTGGTCCAGGGAGCCCGGGTGCCGGTGATCGAAACCGGCGAAGGCAATTGCCACATTTACGTGGAGCCCTCCGCCGACATGACCCAGGCGGTACGGATCATCGAAAACGCCAAGATCCAGAAACCCGGGGCCTGCAATGCGGTGGAAACCCTCCTGGTGCACCGGGATGCGGCCCCTGCACTGCTTCCCCTGGTGGCCCGGAATCTGGCAGGGCGGGTAGAACTTCGCTGTTGTGCCCGTTCTTTGTCGATACTAGAACCGCTTCAAAAGGAACTGCCCGCGTTGCTGCTTCGGCCCGCTACAGAAGCAGATTGGGCTACCGAATTTTTAGATTATATCCTGGCTATTAAAGTCGTAGATAGTCTTGATGAAGCCATCGAGCATATCAATACCTATGGGACCCGCCATTCTGAGGCGATTCTTACCAACGATCTTGCCTCCATGCAGGAATTTGAGCGACGGGTCGATGCGGCCTGTGTGTATACCAATGCGTCGATTCGGTTTACCGATGGGGGACAGTTTGGCTTTGGGGCAGAGCTGGGTATCAGTACCCAGAAGTTCCATGCCCGGGGCCCCATGGGACTTGAAGCGCTTACCACGATTCAGTATCGTATTCGAGGAACAGGTCAAATCCGGGAGTAACAATAAAGATCATGATTCCTCAGCTTATTGAACAGGCCCGTAAGATCGTTATCAAGATAGGTTCTAATACGCTGGCCGATGCGACGGGACACATCAATCATCGCTTCCTTGAGGACTTTGCAAGCCAGGTGGCAGAACTCCAGAAGAAGGGCAAACAGGTAGTGCTGGTGTCTTCCGGGGCTCGCATTGCGGGCCTTTCGGCAATGGATAAGTGGGCCCGTAAGCGGGATATCCACTATAAGCAGGCCCTCTGCGCGGTAGGCCAGGTGGAACTCATGCAGGCATGGCGGAATGCCTTTGCTCCCCATGGGATCCATATTGGTCAGCTCCTGTTAACCGCCGACGATTTTCGGGATGATCTTCGGACCCTCAACATGCGGAACACCCTCTTTACCCTGGTGGACGAAGGGGTAATCCCTATCATCAACGAGAATGATTCGGTCTGTGTGGATGAAATAAAGATAGGGGATAACGATAACCTGGCGGCCCTCTCGGCGATTCTCTGGAGTGCGGATCTCCTTATTTTGTTCAGCGATATCGATGGGGTATATGATAAGAACCCCAAAGAACACGAGGATGCCCAGCTCATTACGGAAGTACGAAACATTCAACAGTTACGGGCCCAGATTTCCATAGGGGGGACCAACGGCTTTGGAACAGGGGGGATCACTACAAAGTTAGAGGCCGCCGAAAAGGTTCTGCACTATGGAATCCCTATGATTCTTGCCCATGGAGGAAAACCCCGGGCCCTGGAACAACTGGCGGCGGGCAAGCAACAGGGGACTGCCTTTCTCGTAGGATAGGAGAGACATGGTAGCTTCGGAAGGGCGGAATGAGGCCGAAGCCGTCTGGTGGTCCGGCAGGGCGTGACAAGGGTGATGGGGCCCGGTGGGACGCGCTGTTGTCGAGGGGCCCCTTGTTGGTCAGGTTTTCCTTCTTCTTGTGATGAAGAGTCTTAGACCCAGGGGTAACAAAATTTTCGGTCGTTCTTTACTTTACTTATAAAAACAGGAGGGCTCGATGAAATATACCCTTGGTTGTATTGGAAGCGGGAACATGGGGAGCGCCCTTATGCGGGCGGCCCGCCGGGTGCTTCCGGGATCGGTGCTGGCCGTAACCGATGTGAACCAGGAAAAGGCCCGGCAACTGGCAGAAGAACTGGGAGCAACCCTCTGTGGTTCCAATGAAGAGGTGGTAACGTATTCTGATTTTGTGCTCCTCGCGGTGAAGCCCCAGGTGCTTCTTCAGGTTCTTACGGATATAGCCTTCTCCTGTAAGGATCGAAGTCTGCGACATGGACCGGTGTGCCTTGTCTCGGTGGTGGCAGGCTGGACCATTCAAAAAATAGAGGAGACCCTCAAAAAAGCCGCGGAAGCGCCACTCCCGGAAAAACCTTTTTCCATAGATGATACTGTGTCGGGGCCCCACGCCGCTCCCATAGCCCATGAGTACCCCAATGTTCCTTGGGAACAACCTATTATTCGTCTCATGCCTAACACCCCTGCCCTGATTAACCGGGGGATGATCGCTGTCACGGCGAATTCCCACGTTTCAGCAGAGCAACTGGCTACGCTGGAGGGGTATTTACAGGGGGCTGGAACCCTCGATCGCATCGAGGAACGGTACTTTGATGCGGTGACGGCCCTTTCGGGGTCGGGACCGGCCTATGTGTATCTTTTTATTGAAGCCCTGGCCGATGGAGGAGTTCGGGCGGGATTGCCCCGAGAGAAGGCCCTGCAGTATGCGGCTCAAACGGTTCTGGGGAGTGCCGCCATGGTCCTTGAAACGGACCAGCATCCGGGACAACTTAAGGATGCGGTCTGTTCCCCCGGGGGTACGACCATCGAGGCCCTCTCAGTGCTGGAGTCCCGGGCCTTCCGGGGAACCATAATGGCTGCGGTAGATGCGGCATTTCAGCGGGCCCGGCAACTGGGCTAACGAGAAAGGTTAATACCGCCGTATCTCCCCGCCGTTACGGTGGTCCCTTCTCGTGAAAGGACTAATAATAGCTAATGCGGTACTCTCCCCAGGGGGGATCCACATAGGTGAAGCCGAGCTTTTCGTAAAGCCTCCGGGCAGGGATGTTCCCTTTCTTTACAAAAAGGGTGATAGGTTTCTGGTGGCCCTGGAGTTCTTCGATTAAACGGGCCAGCATTCTCCCCGCAATCCCTTGGTTTCGATAAAGGGGGCTTACATACACCCCACCAATTTGCACATGATTAAAGCCCCAGGCATTGGTATTTGCTTTTGCTACCAGGATGCCATCCTTTTCCACAGCAACAAGAAGATGGTGCTTGAGGATGCTGTCCAGGGTAAGACGACAGGAAGCCGCATCAAAGGGACTTCCCTTCGGTAGAACCTCTTCCTGTTCGTAGGCGGCCTGTAGCTTGTAAAGTTCTTTGTAGAAATGGTTGTTTGGTTGTTGCCCCTCCCCGAAAAAATGGAGAGTTTCCTTATTAGGGGCTTCCAACGGAGCTTGGGTATTGCTCGAAAATCGTACCGCTGAAAGGGGGAACCGCATGAGAAGGTACTCTTGAGTATCCCTTGGGAAAAGACCAATTTCGGTTACAAGTTCATCGAAAAGGCTGATAAGGAAATCATTTCCTTGAATAGAACGGAGTCGTCGACAGGGGGAATGTAATATTTTTTTTACGATAGAGCAGAGAGCTTCTCTGTTGTCAAAGGGCCCCCGGTCTTTTCCCTGAGGATCGTGTATATCCATGAGAGGGTGGAGAACCGAACCAGAAAAAAATAAAATTGCCCTGAGCCTTCCTTCCGTATCTCGCCATCCCCACAACGCGTCCCGCGCTGGGTTAAAGTGCTGGAAACGAAAACTGGCGGCCACACATTGAATTTCCTGTTCCGCAAAAAAGCGACCTACCTCGCTCTCCTGCCAATTTTGAATCCGCTCCCATGCCATGAATAGGCCTCATCTTTGTGCCCTCTTCCTTCTCTAAAGAAGGTCGGGGGTCCCTCTCCTTTTTTTGCTTTATGAGGTAAGCTTAAGCCCTTTAAAGGGAAGCTTCCCTTCTGGTTGGATGGTTCCCGCCAGGGTCGAAAGGGCAACAAGAAACGATTCGGGGGCATAACTATATATCGCCAGGGCCCCGTCAACCCAGGGGAGCCGTTCTACATATATAGGCGAGAGTACGGATACCACAATGACCCTCTTTCCGCTGGTACGAAGGGCTTCAATAAGATTTGTTCCATAGCCATTGGCGCAGGTGATAACCACCGTGTCTACCTGCTGGGCCTGGAGGCGAAGGTTCTGTTGTTCTATTTCGAGCCTTTCTGGAGCATCATAGGAAAAACGCCATGTGCGAACCCCGGGGAACAGTTTTCTTCCCTGGGAGAGAAAATCTTCGAAGGGACTTGCAAAAAGCACCCTGCTGGCCTGTTCTTTCTTGACGGGTATTACCCCATTTTTGTTGAAGATAACCGTGACGCTCCGGGCTGCTAACTGAAGAAAGAAGGCCTGCCCTTCCTTATCGGGAACTCTTTTACGGACCTCCGCCTCTTTCGGAACAAAGGGTGGTGTCTCAGGGCGCCTCAGGTAAGTGAGTTTAAGCTCCAGTACCCGCCGGGCCGCATCCTGAACCCGCCGACGGAATTGGGGATTCTGTTGCATGGTGGCAAGAAGATTGGTCCATACCGGATCGGTTAGGAAGGGGGTTTTTGAAAACATCAAAATATCGTTGCCCGCCTCGAGGGCAAGTTGAGCGGCTCGGGAAAGGCTTCCCGCAGGGGTGGTGGCTCCATTCATCATCAGATCGTCGGTTACCACTATGCCGGTAAATCCCATTTTTCCCCGCAGAATCTCGGTAATAAAATACGGACTGAGCGAAGCAGGGGTCCTTCCCGCTTTTGTTAGGGGAAAGGCCAGGTGTCCCGACATAATGGCGGGTATCTTTTCTTTTACTAAGATGCGATAGGGAAGCAGTTCCCGGTTCCACAACGTTTCAAAAGGAATAGTGATAAGGGGCAGAATACCATGGGAATCGAGCTCCGTGTCTCCGTGGCCGGGAAAATGTTTCGCCGTGGGAATAACCCCCGCCTTTTCCATGCCTCGGGCAAAAGCGGCTCCTAAAATCCCCGCTGTCGAAGGATTATCCCCAAAAGAGCGGGGGCCGATAAGCACCGAACGGGTATTGGTGTAAAGGTCCACGGTGGGGGCAAAATTCATGTTGATGCCCAGGGCAGCGAGTTCTCTCCCAATATAAAATCCCGCCTGGTAGGCATCCTGAGGGAATCCCGAGGCCCCGATGGCCATGTTCCCCGGGCTTTCGCTGGTTATTCCCTTGACGTGTCGGATCCAGCCCCCTTCCTGGTCGGTCGCCACGAGGAGGGGGATCTTAAGGGGTGCGCGAAGGGCCCCTTCCTGGAGAGTTCCCACGGCCCTGGCAAGCCGCAGGGTATCCTCCGTATTCCATCCAAAAATTTTTACGCCCCCAATCCGGCGTTTTTCTATCCACTCCAGAATGAGGGGCGAGGGGTCTGCCCCTACCCAGCCAAACATGAATACCTGGGCAAGGATCTCCTCGTCACTCATGCGGGAAAGCAACTCTTCTGCCAGCACCGACGGATCTTTCTGGGTAAAGAAATCAACCGGCTCTATGGCGGGGGCATGCCAGGGGAGCAAGAGAAGTACCCCCAGCATAAATCCCCACCGCCGCACTGTAGTACAGAGCTGTACTCTGAGTCGTGAAATGATGATTCCCCTACCCAAGAAAAATCTCTCCTTCCGTATCGCTGTGGATAGCCTATTATCGATAGGCTTCACCTTTTAGTTCATCAATATACTGGGCTGCGCTATGGGCTGCAATAGCCCCCTCTCCGGCGGCGACCACTACCTGTCTGAAGGGGGTGGCCCGTACATCCCCCGCCACAAAGAGGCCTTTAATGGAACTTTCCATCCGCTGATCCGTAATGATGTACCCGGCCTCGTCTTTTTCTGCTTCTGGCACCAGGGCTGTTTGAGGAATAGAGCCCACGAAAATGAATACCGCTTCGGTAGCCTCTTCGTACCGTTCACCGGTAAGTAGATTTTCTAAGACCACGGAGCGTACCTTGGTATCGCCCTTTATTTCTACGATCCGATGGTTAAATCGAACCTGAATAGCCGGATTATGGAGTACCCGTTCGGCCAGGGCCTTCTGGGCCCGGAACCGATCCCGCCGGTGCACCATTACGATTTGGTCAGAAAGTTTAGAAAGAAACTGGGCTTCGTCACAGGCCGCATCTCCGCCGCCTACCACGAACATCTTTTTCCCTTTAAAGAAGGGACCATCGCAGGTGGCGCAGTAGGACACCCCTCGACCTGAAAACTCCGCTTCCCCGGGGACATCCAGGGTTCGGTGCTTTGCCCCTGTGGCAAGGACCACTGCATAGGCGGTAAGGGTGTTCCCACTGCCGAGGCTAATCACAAAGATATCATTTTCCTTGCGAAGGGCCGTTACCGAATCATTTAAAAACTGGGCCCCGAATTTTTCTGCCTGCCGATACATATCCTGGGCAAGATCAAACCCACTGCGGGGTTCCACATAACCTGGATAATTTTCCAGGTGATCGATAAGCAGAGATTGTCCCCCGATAGCCATTTCCTCGATAAGGGTGGTCCTGAGATTTGCCCGGGCCCCATACTGGGCTGCGGTAAGCCCCGCCGGGCCCGCTCCAATAATTACTAAATCCGTATCAACTCGTTGCATGTTCTTGACTCCTGTATATGGAAAATAATATATATAAATTAACAGGTCAATTGGCCCAATTCCTTTTTTAAGTATACCATGATAGTATTGTTATATGAAGATTAGAGCAAAATTAACATTCCTTGTTTTAGGGATGATTATACTTCTTTCGGGAAGCGCTTCGGTGTATTTTATTATGCAGGCT
>ERZ795060.357-NODE-357-length-63032-cov-63.862426_pt1 | contig 63032 bp, 55 predicted proteins | sample MGYA00375144_ERZ795060 | MGnify/ENA primary metagenome ERZ795060 (study PRJEB30189, sample SAMN05720157) | activated sludge metagenome | isolation source: anaerobic digester from wastewater treatment plant | place: Japan | collected 2015-05-15 ... | reverse complement strand
AGGTGATCAATCAATTCGCCAAGCGAACACAACGCGAAGCGGTGCTGCAAAAATATGGGGCACCCGGTGTCGTGCCGAAAGAATTGACCCAGTGCGAGATGACCAAACCGATCGTGACGAAAACCGAGGAAAGAGAGGGCATCACGTACTACACGCTGGAATCCCGGGTCGAGAAATGCGAGCAATCGCCGGCAGCCACGGGGACGGTGAGGATTTTCCAGATGGGCTGGAAGGATGGCAAGATCGTCAAGTTCTCCTGGGGCGGCCCCAAGGGCGGCAAGGTGGAATACTGAGAAAAAAGTCACAACCCCTGGGAAGATGCTTCTCAAGAAAGAGGGGTGGTCATGAAGCGAATCGTTTTCATGATGGTAATGGGTTATTGCCTGACGGGGCTGGCGTGGGCCGGCCCCGATACGGGCATCATTCCGGAAATGCAGGAGTGCATGCAGTCCCAGGGATCTCCCGCGTAGTACGAGGCGGTGCTGAAGAAATACTGCGACCCCGGGATCATGCGCAAGGCCATGGGGCTGTTGGTCATCAAGACGCCCTACGTCGTCAAAACCGAGAAGAAGGGACCGGTCATCACTTACACGGTCGAGGGCCGCACCGTCGAAACCTCGAGCGAACTTCCTGCCGATACGTTGCAGAGGTACACGGTGAGCTGGAAGAACGGCAGGGTCGTCGCGCTGAATTTTCTGGGCCCGAAAAAGCCTGCACGGTAGAGGGAGGCCCCACAGGCGCCCTGCAGCGATTCGGGCATCGTCCCCCCCCTGGGGTCTGAAGAAGGCCTGTTGTGGAGTTGCGTCATTTTTTCCAGGGCGACATCCGTTCTGATGCGGCTGGCGCCGTGCAGGAACTGATGCGCGCCATCTTGGTGCGCGCCCAGTTTGTGCCCGGCGTGCGTCATGGGCTGGGCTGGCGGGGCTTGAAACAGTCTGTCACCGTGGAAAGGGAAGGCTGGACGGCCCGAATCGCTGGATATGATGGCGTTTTCGGCCTGTGTTTGACGGGTATAGAGGACGCGCCGGGATGGGTCATCGGCACGTTCGGCCTGAGTTATTTCCCCGCCGGCGACGAAGCATTGGTCGAGCTATGCTCGCTGCGCGCCGCGGCCAGGACCCAACGCCCCGATTACATGACCCTCGTCCGCGAATTTCTGCTGCACGAGGAGATGTCCACACTTTTCAGGATCGGCACGCTGATTCTGGCCCTCGATATCGGGGAACACACAATATATCTGGGCATGGAAAGCCTCTCTGCGCTGCGTAGTGTTGCCCGGGACGGGGTCAACCTTCCCCGGGACGGGCGGATGGTGCCGGTGATTGAACCCGGCGGCGTGGATCAGAATTTTCCAGCCCTACAAATCACGCGGGTATTTTTTGACGTTCTGGCTGCCTCGCTGGCGTTCCATCTAGAAGAGACCCCCTGCCGTCTAAGAGAGCGGTCTTTTCCCGGTACAGAAATCGTCTACGATTCGGCAGGGGCGATCCAGACAGTACCCGCAACGGATGTCGAGGAAGTCCTCGTCGGCTTGGGGTACGGTGAGGGCCGCATTGACGAACTCTTCGATGTCCTTGCCGGTGCCCGCGACGACCCGGTTAGGGACCTGCAGTGGCAACGGGGTGAGGCCATCCCTAAGTGTTACGAGGCAATGCGTTGGTGGAATGCCCGCCGGACGAGGGACTACAAGACGCTCGACAAGAAAAGCCTGGGAATCGATGAGCGGCCGCCGCTCATCATCGTGGCGGGTTTTCTGGGCGCGGGCAAGACGAGTTTTCTTCAGCACTTCATCGACTACCAGACCCAGCGCAGCCGCTTTGTCGCGGTGATCCAGAACGAAATCGGCGAGGTCGGTCTGGACGGCAAGCTCCTGGACTACATGGTGACCGAGATCGACGAGGGATGCGTCTGCTGCAGCCTAGTGGGTAATCTGAAAAGGGCTGTTTACGACATCCTCTCGAGTTTCCAGCCCGATTTCATCATTCTCGAAACCACGGGGGCAGCCAACCCTCTCAATCTCCTTGAAGAGATCGGCGAGTTGGAAGGGCTGGTGCGGTTCGACTGCACGGTCACCGTGGTGGATACGCCCAATCTCGATTCTACACTGTCCCGCTTTTCGATTGCTCTGGATCAAATTCGCGCAGCAGACGTCCTGCTGCTGAACAAGTGCGACCTTGTAGACGACGAATGCCTGGAGACGGGGCGGAAACTTCTTCGGGAGATCAATCCCGAAGCGGTTGTATTCACGACGACGCGGGGCAATTTGAACCCGGCCCTCATTTTCGACATGGAAGACCAGTGGCGGGGAGAAAAGGTATTTCCCATAACGGGGGGGTCGAGCCGTTCCGTTCATCACTCTCACGATCATGACGAACTGCGGTGTAAAACTCTAATCATTCCGAAACCGCTGAACCGTGAGGAATTCCTTTACACTGTCGAGTCTCTCCCGGCGGCGGTCTTCCGTATCAAGGGAATAATCGAGTTCACCGACTCCCCCCAGCCCATGCTGTTTCAGTATGTCGCCGGGCGATTTGAATTGTCGCCGTTTCCACAGCCCGGAATAACCGCGCGTTTTCTGACCTACATTGCACAAGGTGGTGAGACCGATCTGGTCGGCAACGTCTTGAAGGTGTAAGAAAAGCGCGGTGGGATGGGATTGACGGACAGTAAAGGGAAAGAGCAACGGAAGAGGCGGGTGATCCCCGGCACAAATCGTTGAAAGGGGGCCGTTATTTTCAGCGGCCCAGGGCGTTGAGATCCCGAGGGGGGACGTCACAGTTTCTGATCCCCTGCAGGAAGGAATATCGGAGTTCCGATACAGGTTAAATATTTGAATTCATTTAGATATCTGCGACGTTAGAAAAATTTCCTGTCTTGGCGCGGCTTCCCGGGTTTTAAGGGCCGCAAAAGCACGTCATACAAGGGTTTGCGGATCGCTTCCTTCAGAAATTCCGTCCATTTATTGCCGCGATTTTTTTGAGGTCAAGACGGAGGTCCCGCCCGTCCTCGGCGGCCCCGCCCGCCGTGCCGGGGTCAAGTGTTTCGGCGGCCCTCTCTTCATGGCCTGTCCACGGGCCCGGGGGAGGGGGCTACAAATAGGGGGACACGATACCTATTTTTTTCGAAAATTTACCGAGATATTTCCGGTAGTTAGGAATTAAGTATTGTGTCCCCCGATTTTTCGGCACCCCCCTTGACAGTGGCGTCGGGGTGACTAAATTAGGGCCGAAAAAAGAAATTCTTCCGCAATATTAGAAAGTTAAGCGAAAGGAGGTAGATCTGTATGTTTGGTCCCCACATCTGGAGATACGGCCGGGTGCTGGATCCCTTTGCCGAGATGCTGCGTTTGCGAGACCAGATGAACCGCATCTTCTCGGGGATCGGGCAGCCGGTGGCGGCCGCTTACCCGGCGGTGAACATCTGGGCGGGAGAGACCGGGGCCGTGGTCACGGCGGAATTACCCGGCATGGATCCGGAGAAGATAGACATCTCGGTCCTCGGTGACACCCTCACCATCGCCGGCAGCAGGGAACCCGAGGCGGTCGGCGAGGAAGACACGTACCACCGGAAAGAGAGGAACGGCGGGAGCTTTACCAGGACCCTCCAGCTTCCCTTCCGGATCGATGGAGAGAAGATCGAGGCGCGTTACGAAAAGGGTATCCTTACCGTGACCCTCCCCCGCCAGGAGGCGGACATGCCCAAGAAGATCGCCATCAAGGGCAAATAGGAAAGGAGGTCGGGAACATGGAAAAGGAGAGCAAGGATCTCAAGAAGCAGGAGGCCCCCGTGCCCGAGGGCGCGGAGAGGATGCGCAACCGGAAGGTCTATGTACCGAAGGTCGATATATATGAAAACAAGGACAGCATCGTCCTCGTGGCCGACATGCCCGGTGTCGACGAAAACACGGTGGACGTGACCCTGGAGAAGAACGTCCTGACCATCACGGGCACCGTGGAGGCCGTCAGGCCGGAGGGGATGAACCTGGCCTACGCCGAGTACGACACGGGTGACTATCAGCGGGCCTTCACCATCTCCGACGAGGTGGACAAGGACCGGATCGAGGCCACGGTGAAGAACGGCGTGTTGCGTTTGACCCTCAACAAGGCCGAGAAGGCCAAGATCAAGAAGATCGCCATCAAGGCGGAACATTGAAAAAACATCGGGAGGTGATGAACATGTTCGGTAAATCACTTCTGCCTGCGGTTTTCGGACAGCGCGGTCTCCTTTCGGGCCGCGAAGAGGAGCATCCCTTCCTGAGCCTCCAGAGGGAGATGAATCGGCTCTTCGACGATTTCTTCAGGGGCGCGGGCATGCCTTCCCTCTTCGAGGGCGAGGGCGGCCGGTTCTACCCCTCCGTCGACGTCCGTGACGCCGAGGGGGAGATCATCGTCCAGGCCGAGCTCCCCGGGATGGACGACAAGGACATCGAGGTCCTCCTCACGGACAACGCCCTGACCATCAAGGGGGAGAAGAAGGAGGAGAAGGAGGACAAGGGGAAGGGCTACTACCACATGGAGAGGACCTTCGGCGCCTTCTCCCGGACCATCCCCCTGCCCGGCGGCGTCGACACCAAGAAGGCGGAGGCCAAGTTCAAGAAGGGCGTCCTGACCATCAGCCTCCCCAAGACGGAGGAGGCCAAGGCCAAGGTCAAGAAGATCGCCGTGAAGTCCGAGTAACCCCCCTCGACCCGGGCCTTCCTTCGGACATGAACCGGGGGATGCGCCCGGGTATTTTTTTTGCTAAAAGACCGGTCGGCCGCCTGTCATGACGGGGCGGCGAGGGAGGGCCCGGCGATGAAAAGGAACCCACGGCCCCTGATGGGCCTCGTTTTTGTCCTCGTTGTTGTTCTGTCCCTGGGGGCCTGTGCCGAGGGGGCCAAACGCCTGCGGCCCTCGGGGGTCCAGGGGGTCCTCGGGGATGACGGGGCGTTGCCCTTCGGGAGTTACATCGAGAGGCAGCGGGCGGCGATCCGGGCGGCCCGGACGGACCTGGACGGTCCCTACGGCGCCTCCGTAGTGGACTGGAACGCCCCCTTCGAGCTCCGGCCCGCGGAAGGACCCGCCGTCCGCGGGCCGTCGGGCCGTTACCGGCGGGCCATCCTCCTCACCCACGGCCTCTCCGATTCACCCTACATGATGAGGGCCGTCGGGAGCTTCCTCCAATCCCGGGGTTTCTTGGTGCGGGCCGTCCTCCTCCCCGGTCACGGCACCGTCCCCGGTGACCTCCTCCGGGTGGACCGCCTGGATTGGATAAAGACGGTGGAGTACGGCCTCGGGACGATCAGGCAGGAGGCGGAGGAGGTCTATCTGGGCGGTTTCTCCACGGGCGGCGCCCTCAGCTTTCTTTTGGCCCTGCGGGAGCCGGACATCCGGGGGCTGGTCCTCTTCTCCCCCGCCTTCGCCGTCAAGGACCGGCGCGCCCCCCTGGCGGGGGTGGCGAGGCTCTTCAAGGACTGGGTGGGGGGCCCGAGGGCCGACCTGAATCCGGTGAAATACGAGTCCTTCGCCGTGAACGGGGCCTACCAGATCTACCTCCTCACCAGGGATATCGAGGAGGAGATCGACGCCGGGAAGAGGGTCCGCGCCCCCGTCTTCGTCGCCGCGAGCGCCCAGGACGCCACGGTGGACACAGGGCGGACCATGGCCGTCCTGTCCAGGGCGGCCCTTTCCCCCGCCGGGGTCTTCATCGTCTACACCAAGGACGTCCCCGCCTGCCGCCGCCTCGCCGATCCCCGCGTCGTCTGCGTCAACAGCCGACTGGAGGACCGCTCCGTCCTCGATTTTTCCCACACCTCCCTGACCATTCCCCCCGGGGACGGCCTCTTGGGAGAAAGGGGCCTCTGGCGCGACTGCCTCCACTACGGGGACGACCCGGAAAGGCTCAAGGCGTGTCTGACCCAGGACGGGATCAACCTGGGTGAGATCAGCGAGGAAAACCTCAAAACGGGCGTCGTGAGGCGCCTCGGTTTCAACCCCCTCTTCGACGACATGCTGGGGCGCCTGGATCGCTTCCTCTCCCGTTGACCGGCGGGGGCAAAAGGCCTATAGTCGGTCTGTAGGCCGGAAATTGAAAAAGCGGGTGGAACATGACGGACAATGATCAAGGGGTTTGCCGGCACGACGAGGACCAGCGGGGGTCCCTCGAGGAGGCCCTCCGGGAGAGTGAGACCCGCTGGCGTTTCGCCCTCGAGGGGGCCGGCCACGGGGTCTGGGACTGGGACGCGCGGACGAACCGGGTCTATTTTTCCCCCCGGTGGAAGGCCATGCTGGGTTACGAAGAGGACGAGATCGGGGACACCCTCGAGGAATGGGAAAAGCGGGTCCACCCCGACGATCTCGCCGCCTGCCGGGAGGACCTGCGGCGCCATTTCCGGGGGGAGACGCCCCTCTACGAGAATGAGCACCGCCTCCTGTGCAAGGACGGCACCTACCGCTGGATCCTCGACCGGGGCATGGTGGTCCAGCGGACCCAGGAGGGCGAGCCCCTGCGCGTCGTCGGGACCCACACGGACATCCACGAGCGCCGCCTGGCCGAGGAGGAGGGGAAGCGCAGGGCCTCACGCATCCAGGAGGAAAACCGCGTCCTGAGCCGCATCGCCTCCTCCGAGGCCGTCGCCGCCGGCCAGGTGGAGGTCGTGGCGAGGATGATCACGGAATCGGCGACGGCGGTCCTCGGCGTGGAGAGGGGTGAGGTCTGGATACGGCGCGAGGGGGGCGGGGGCCTGACGAACGTCGATACCTACGCGTACTCCCGGGGGACCCACGCGGGCGGCGAGACCGTCGCCGAGGATCGTTTCCGCAACGAGTTCAAGGCCTGCGGCGAATCACGGCACATCGCCGCCCCGGACGCGTCCTCGGATCACCGCCTCGGTTCGTACGTCAAGGAACGTCTCCTTCCCCAGGGATTCGCCTCCGTCCTTGTCGGCCTCATCCACGTCCGGGGCGCCGAGGCGGGTCTTATCCTCTTCGCCCACCGCGGCGGGACGCGGCGCTGGGAGGTGGACGAGACGGCTTTCTGCAGTCAGCTGGCGGACCAGATCGCCGTGACCATCGTCAACGGCGAGCGCCTCCGGGCGGAGGAGGAACTGCGGGAGAGGGAGAGGCTCTACCGCGCCCTGACGGACAACATGAACGACGTCCTGTGGACGACGGACATGGATCTCCGCCTCACCTACGTGAGCCCTTCCGTAGAGAAGGTCCTCGGTTTCACCCCGGAGGAGCGCATGAGGCAGTCCCTGGAGGAGCAGATGACCCCCGAGACCCTCTCCGCGGCCCTGGCGAGGTACGCCGACGAGGTCACCCACGACGCCGAGCGGGACCCGGACCGGAGCCTCCTGTTTGATTTCGATTACTACCACCGCGACGGTTCCGTCCGGCGTCTCGAGACGAGGCTGACCTTCCTCCGCGACGAAAACGGCCGTCCCGTGGGCATCCACGGGGTGGCCCGGGACGTCACGGCCTACCGGTTGGTGGAGAAGGCCCTTTCGGAGAGCGAGGAGCGCCACCGGACCCTGATGGAGAACGCCCCCGTAGGCTTCTGCATCGTCGACGCGTCGGGCAAGATCACCTATGTGAACCGCATTATCGAGGAGGTCTCGGGATACACGAGGGAGGAACTGCTCGGCCGCGACGGTTTCTCCCTGGCCATGATCGACGACGGGACGAAGGCCGTCCTCAGGGAGCGTCTCCTGCTCCGTCTCTCCGGCGGCCAGCCCGATCCCGACTACATCGAGATGCCCGTGACCTGTCGCGACGGCCGGCGGGTCTGGGTGGAGATGTACACGAGGCTGAACCGGGAAAACGGCGTCCCCGTCGGCGCCACCCTCGTCATGATCGACATCACCGCCCGCAAGGAGGCCGAGGAGGCGCGGGGCCGCCTGGAGGAGCACCTCCGGCGGGCCCAGAAACTCGAGGCCATCGGGACCCTCGCGGGCGGTATCGCCCACGATTTCAACAATCTCCTCATGGGGATCCAGGGGTACGCCTCCCTGATGCTCTTCGACCTCCCCCCCTCCCACCCCCACTACGAGCGTCTCCGCAGGATCGAGGAACTCGTCAAGAGCGGGGCCGATCTCACCTCCCAGCTCCTCGGCTTCGCCCGGGGCGGGAGGTACGAGGTGAAACCCTTGAACATGAACGCCGTCGTCGAGAAGAACGCCGTCCTTTTCGGCCGGACGAAGAAGGAGATCGTCATCCACAAGAAGTACGCCCCCGACCTCTGGACCGTCGAGGCGGACGAGGGCCAGATGGGGCAGGTCTTCATGAACCTCTTCGTCAACGCCTGGCAGGCCATGCCCGGGGGCGGGGAGATATACCTCGAGACGACGAACGTGGAGATAAGGGACACAAGGGCCTTCCCCTACACCGTCAAGGAGGGGCGTTACGTGAAGATCACCGTCACCGACACGGGGATGGGCATGGACGCCAAGACCAAGGAGAGGATCTTCGATCCCTTCTTCACCACCAAGGGGATGGGTAAGGGCACGGGCCTCGGCCTGGCGACGGTCTACGGGATCGTGAAGGGTCACGGGGGGATGATCAACGTCTACAGCGAGCCCGGTCACGGCACGACCTTTTCCGTCTATCTCCCCGCCTCGGAGAAGGAGATCCCCGAGGAGAAGGCCCCTCCCCGGGGCGTCCCCGGCGGGACGGAGACGGTCCTCCTCGTCGATGACGAAGAGGAGGTCCTCGAGGTGAGCCGCGAGGTCCTCACCTCCCTCGGTTACCGGGTCTATGGGGCCGCAAGCGGCCGGGAGGCCCTGGGGATCTTCCGGGAGAAGAAGGGTGAGATCGACGTGGTGATCCTCGACATGGTCATGCCCGGCATGTCCGGCGGCGAGACCTACGCCCTCCTGAGGGAGGTCGATCCGGGGGTCAAGGTCATCCTCGCCAGCGGCTACAGCCTCAACGGCCAGGCCCGGGACATCCTCAGGATGGGCTGTCGGGCCTTCATCCAGAAACCCTTTGCGATCGGCGAGATCGCCCGAACCCTGAGGCAGGTCCTGGACGGTTGACCTTTAGGGGGAGGAAGGCCCTCAGTAGCGCTGTCCGATGAAGAGGCCGACGGTCTGGCGCCGTCCCTCCGCCAGACCGTAGTAGAGATAGGCGGGGCCGATAAAGGTCTTGGCGCCGAGGAAGAGGCTCCCCGCCCAGATCAGGGAATCCCAGTCCATGGGCGCGTCCTTGGGCCAGGCGTTCCCCGCCTCGAGGGAGGCGCCGAGGTAGAGGGTGGAGCGGAAATTGCCGAGGCCGAAGGTCCCCAGGTCCGTAAGGGTCACCAGGCGTCCCAGACCGATCTCCCGCCCGGCGAGCTCGCCCGGGAGATATCCCGAGAGGTTGAGAAAACCCCCCGTCGTGTAGGCATCCTCTATCAGGCTGTCGCCGTCCACCATGCCCATGTAGACAAAACCGGGTATGACGGTGAGCCGACGCCAGGTCACGGCCTGGTCGACGCCCACCTCGAGGCCCGTGGCCTTGAAATCGGAGCCCACCTCGGGGAGGTTGGCCTTGACTGCCCCCCGGGACCAGGTGCCGCGTTTCGGGTAATCGGCGTTGTCCATGGTGTCCACGGCGAAGAAGGAATAAAGGCCGCCGCGATTCCCCGAGCCCGATTCGTACTCTGGTCCCCCCACGTTGACCCGGTAGGCCCCGTAGGATCTCCTGAGGCCCACCCTCAACTCCCCCCAGTTCCCGAAACGTCTCCCCATGTCTATACCAGCCGTGAGGTCCCGATCGCGGTAGCGGGCGAGGATGGTCCCCGGTTCGTCCCGTTTGTAGAGGTTGATGTTCCTCTCCATGTATTCCACCAGGGGGGCGATGAAGTAGCGGTTCCCGGAGTCCAGGGGCTGATAGAACTCCGTGGCGAGGCGCGGTGTCTCCCCTATCTGGAAGGAGTTGCGCCACTCCGCCCCCAGGGAGTTGACGGCCGTCCTCGTGAGTTGCAGGCCGATGGTGTAATCGCTCGACCCCGAGAAGTTGTCGGCGAGACTCAGGTTGAAGCGCATGAAGGTCGGGCCCCAGGATTTCTCCACGGCCTTGATGGCCAATCCCCTTCTGTCGTCCTTCTTCTCCAGGTTGAAGTCCACCCGCTCGAAGATGTCGAGGCCGTAGATGCGGTTGATGTCATCCTTCAGGGTCTTCATGTCCAGTTTCTGTCCCTCCTTCGTCTCCACCTGGGAGGCGAGGACACGGGGGGAGAGGGACGTCTTCCCCTCCACCCTCACGTAATCGATCACGGGGGGCTGGAAGGGCGCCCGGCGATGCTTGGCGAGGAAGGCGTGGAATTCGTCCGGGGGCACCGCCAGGGTCTTCAGACGCTCCTCCTGGCTCGCCGCCGCTTTGTAGCCGATGGACAGGGCCTCGCGGACGCGGGAGAAATCCGTCGTCCCCAGGTCTTTGAGATCGGGCCTCAGGAGGATGTCTTCCTCTTTCAAAGTGGAAAGACGGGCCGCGACGTTCTGCTGGATCAGGATGGTCATGATCTGGGCCGTGATGCTCGCCGCCGACTGGAGGCCCTCTTTCTTCCTCAGGGGCGTGGCGATGTCGACGACGATGAGGACCTCGGCGCCCATGGCCCGGGCGACGTCCAGGGGCAGATTGTCGGCGATGCCGCCGTCGACGAGGATCTTGCCGTCTATCTCCACGGGGGCGAAGACGCCCGGGATGGCCATGCTGGCCATGACGGCCCGCGCCAGGTCCCCCTGGTGGAGGGAGACGGCCTTGCCCGTCTCGATGTCCGCCGCCACGGCCCGAAAAGGTATGGGCAGGCGGTCGAAGTCGCCTCCTTCGGCCACGTGGATGAAGAGTTCCTTCATGATGAGGCCCAGGTTTTGACCCGCCACGAGACCCTTGGCCATTTTTACCTTCCCCTCGCCGATGCCGATGTTGAGGTCGATGCGGTGAGAGAGGCTGTCCTCCTTGCGTCGGAAGGACATCTCCTCATAGGCCGGCCGGTCCGTGAAGGCCTTGTCCCAGGGGATGGTCAGGACGAGCTTCTCCATCTCCGCCGGTGAATAGCCGGCGGCGTAGAGGGCCCCCACGATGGCCCCCATGCTCGTGCCGGCGATGCAGTCCACGACGATCCCCCTCTCCTCGAGGAAACGCAGGACACCGATGTGGGCGATGCCCCTGGCCCCGCCCCCGCTCAGGACCAGGCCGATCTTAGGTCTCTTGGCGGTAAAGGCCGACGCCGGGGTATCGGGGGCCGCCGAAGCCGGAGAGGCCCCCGGGGCGACGAAGAAGGCCAGGGACAGAAGAAGGAGGTAAAAGAGGCGGGTGCGTTTTGGAGGTCGGGATCTGGAGACATCGGGAGGGGGCATGGACGCCGCCTCTTCAGCCCCCTTTGGCCTTCCAGACGAACTGCTCCCGTTCCACCGCCGCGGGGGGGATGCCCAGAGAGGCCAGTTCCCCGAGGGTGGCGTCCATCATGGCCGGGGGGCCGCAGAGATAAACGGCCGCCTCCTTGGTTACGCCGTGGGCCTCCAGGATCCGGGCGGACAGGCGTCCCGCCTCGTAGGAGACCGCCGGGAACCGCCCGTCACGGTAGGGCGACACGTCTTCCTCCCGGCTCAGGCAGTGGACCACCCTGAGGCTGATGAGACCCGTGAGTTCCTTGAGTTCGTCCGCCGCGAAGATGTCGTTGTATGTCTTGTTGGACCAGAACAGGGTGACGGGCAGGGGGGAGGCGACGTGGCGGAGGTGCCTCAGGACGCTCAGGAAGGGGGTGATGCCCACCCCGCCGGCGATCATTACGGCTTGTCGTTTTTTTTCAATGTCCCGGCAGAAGGTCCCGAAGGGTCCCGCGAGACGCACCGCCGTCCCCGGTTTGAGGTCCCTGATGGAGGCAGTGAAGGCACCTTCCCTCTTGATCGTCATCCGCACCTCGGGGTCCTCGGGGGCCGCCGAGATGGTGAAGGGGTGGGGGTCGCTCCAGCCCCCCGGCGCGGGGAGGCGCAGGACGGCGAACTGCCCCGCCCGACGGGCGGCCATCTTGGGGTCCGTCCCCGAAAGGACGATGGAGGTGACGCTTTCGTTCTCCGGGATCACCCTCTCCAGACGCCAGAGGTCCCTGACTTCTCCTTTGGGTGTTTCTTCATCCATGGTCCGACCTTTATCACAGGATGATCGAAAGTCCATCTTTTTTGTGTCGAACCCGGCGGGGTGGGGGCGCCCGTTTCCCCGCCCGGCCAAAAGGCCAAAAAAGGGTTGACACCGCGGGGCATTAAATATATACGAAACCGGTTATTTAAGGCCCTCCCCGGCGGGGGGTCGGCCGAAGGGCCTCCGGAAGAAGAGCGGGGATAATCCCAAATCATAGAAAGGAGCGCTTATCTATGGATGTCAGCAGGCGAGGTTTCTTGAAGATCTCCGGTGCTGTGCTGGCGGCAAGCGGTCTGGGTATAAGTCTCAGACCCGTGTCCGCTTACGCCCAGCCCTTGAAGATCAAGTATGCGAAAGAGACCACGACGATCTGCCCTTACTGTTCCGTGGGTTGCAGTATCATCGTATCCACGCGGGACGGGAAGGTGATCAACACCGAGGGCGATCCGGACAGCCCCATCAATCGCGGTTCTCTATGCAGCAAGGGCGGGTCTATCTATCAGATGGCGGTCAACAAGAACCGTTTGACGAAGCCCCTCTACCGCGCCCCCTACGCCACGGAGTGGAAGGAGGTCGAATGGGAGTGGGCCTTCGAGAAGATCGCCGAGAACATCAAGCGTAGTAGGGACGCCAGCTTTAAGGCGACGAACGACAAGGGCGAGGCGGTCAACCGCACGGAGGGCATCGCCTCCGTCGGGAGCGCCGCCTTGGACCTCGAGGAGTGTTTCACCTATCAGAAATTCTTGCGGGGGTTGGGCCTGGTCTACATAGAGAACCAGGCCAGGATTTGACACAGCCCGACTGTACCGGCTCTGGCAGAGTCGTATGGACGCGGCGCGATGACGAATCACTGGGTGGACTTCCGCAATGCGGACGTCTTTTTGATCATGGGCAGCAACCCCGCCTCCAACCACCCCGTCTCCTTCAAGTGGATCCAAGAGGCGGTGGACAAGCGGGGGGCGAAGATCCTCTGCGTCGATCCCCGATTCACCCAGTCGGCGGCCAAGGCCCATGTCTATGCCCCCATCCGCTCGGGCACGGACATCGCCTTCCTGGGGGGGATGATAAATTACATCATCGAGAACAAGCTCTATTTCGAGGAGTACGTCAAACACTACACCAACGCCTCCTTCCTGGTTAACCCGGCCTTCAAGCTCCCCGGGGAGAACAACGGCGTCTTCTCCGGCCTGGAGGGGGCCAAGTACAACAAGGAGACCTGGTCCTACCAGACGAACCCGGACGGGACAATCAAGAAGGACCCGACCCTCCAGGATCCCAACTGTGTCTTCCAGTTGCTGAAGAAGCACTACTCCCGCTACACCCCGGAGCTGGTGGAGAGGATCACCGGTACGCCCAAGGACAAGATGCTGGAGATCTACAAGATCTACGCCTCTACGGGCCGACCCGACCGGGCGGGGGTGGAGCTCTACGCCATGGGCTGGACCCAGCACACCGTGGGGACGCAGAACATCAGGACCATGGCCATCATCCAGCTCCTTCTGGGCAATATCGGCATCGCCGGGGGCGGTGTGGCGGCCATGCGGGGTGAGTCCAACGTCCAGGGATCGACGGATCACGGCCTGTTGTTCCACATCTGGCCGGGCTACCTGGGGACGCCCACGGGTTCCCTGGCGACTTTGAAGGCCTACAACGAAAAGCGGACGCCGACGACGAAGGAGAAGAACAGCCTCAACTGGTGGAAGAACTTCCCCAAGTACTCGGCGAGCTTCCTGAGGTCCATGTACGGCACCAACGCCACCCTCGAGGAGGCCTACGGCTACATGCCCAAGCTGGACGACGGGATGAACTGCTCGTGGCTCATGATCTTCGACCAGATGTACAAGGGCAAGTTCACCGGATTCTTCGCCTGGGGCATGAACCCCGCCTGCAGCGGCGCCCATTCCAACAAGGTCCGCCAGGCCTTGACGAAACTCGATTGGCTGGTGAACGTCAATCTCTTCGACAACGAGACGGGTTCCTTCTGGTGCGGCCCCGGGATGGATCCCACGAAGATCAAGACGGAGGTCTTCATGTTGCCCTGCGCCTCTTCCGTGGAGAAGGAGGGCAGCATCGCCAACAGCGGCCGCCTCCAGCAGTGGCGTTACAAGGCCGTCAATCCCCCGGGGCAGGCCCTGCCCGACGGGGACATCATGAGCGAGATCTTCTTCAAGGTGAAGGAGCTCTACGAGCAGCACGGCGGCCCCCTGAAAGAGGCCATCACGAAGCTGACCTGGCCCTACGGGAAGAAGACCCTGGACGGTCACTTCCACTACGATCCCCGTAAGGTGGCGGCGGAGATCAACGGCTTCTTCCTGGAGGACAAGAAGGTGGAGAACCCAACGAAGAAGGGGGAATTCCGGGAGTTCAAGAAGGGGGACCTGGTTCCCTCCTTCGCCTGGCTCCAGGACGACGGTTCCACCTCTTCGGGGTGTTGGATCTACTGCGGTTCCGTGTCGGAGAAGGGGATCCTCTCCATGCGGCGCGGTCAGGCCGATCCCACCGGCCTGGGTTTGTATCCCGAGTGGGCCTGGTCCTGGCCCGTCAACCGGCGGATCATTTACAACGGCGCCTCCGTGGATCCCACGGGCAAGCCCTGGGATCCCAAGCGGGCCGTCATTCAGTGGGACGGCACGAAGTGGGTCGGTGACGTCCCCGACGGTGTGGGTGACCCCGGTTCCGGGAGGCCGCCCTTCATCATGAAACCCGACGGGGTGGCCAGCATCTACGGTCCCGGCCTTTCGGACGGTCCCTTCCCGGAGCACTACGAGCCCCTCGAGTGCCCCGTGGAGAAGAACCTCCTGTCGCCCCAGAAGCACAACCCCGTGATCAAACGCTTCGACAAGCCCGGCGTGGGCTCCGATATCGACGCCTATGCCAGCGTCGCGTCCTGCGATCCCAGGTATCCCTTCATCTGCTCCACCTACCGGGTGAGCGAGCACTGGCAGACGGGCGTCCTGACCCGCTGGTGCCCCTGGCTGGCGGAGATGCAGCCCGGCATGTTCGTGGAGATGAGTCAGGAGCTGGCCCGGGAGAAGGGGATCAGGAGCGGGGACAAGGTGATCGTGAAGTCCTCCCGGGGGGAGGTGGAGTGCACGGCCATCGTCACCCCTCGTTTCAAACCTTTCGTCATCGACGGGAACGTCATCCATGAGGTAGGTATCCCCTGGCATTTCGGCTGGATCACGACGAAGGACCGGAAGTACAAGGCCGGGGACAAGAAGGCGGAGGTCTTCACCTTCGGTGATGCGGCGAACCTGCTGACTCCTACCATCGGGGACGCCAACACCATGATCCCCGAGAGCAAGGCCTTCATGGTGAACGTGATCAAGAAGTGAGGGGGTGAGAGAAGATGGCTGAAAAGGTAAAACTTATCGACGTTTCCAAGTGTACGGGTTGCCGCGGTTGTCAGTTGGCCTGCAAGCAGTGGAACCAGCAACCGGCTAAACAGACGGTCAATTACGGGAGCTATCAGAACCCCCCCGATCTCCAGGAGAACACCTGGACCTTGATCCGGTTCCAGGAGGTGGCGGAAAAGGACACGGTGAAGTGGCTCTTCCGTAAGGACGGGTGCATGCACTGCACCGACGCGGCCTGCGTGAAGGTTTGCCCCAGCGGGGCCTTGCACTACACCCAGTGGGGCACCGTGGGGATCCACCACGAGCGCTGCATCGGCTGCAAGGAGTGCGTGGCGGCCTGTCCCTTCCATATACCACGCTATGACCGGGTGACGGACAAGGTCTACAAATGTGACCTGTGCCTGAGCCGGATCGAGGCCAACCTGCTGCCGGCGTGCGTCAAGGCCTGTCCCACGGGGGCCCTGACCTTCGGGGACAAGGACAAGATGATCGCCAAGGCCTACGCCCGGGTCAAGGAATTGGGCGGCGACGCCAACGTCTACGGCGACAAGTTCGTGGGCGGCACCCACGTGATCTATGTCCTCACGGAGAAACCGCGGGTTTACGAGGGCCTGCCCCATAACCCCTCCGTGCCTCTCACCGTCACCATCTGGAAGGATCTCCTCAAGCCGTTGAGTCTCCTCGCCGCGGGCGGTGTGGTGGCCGGCTCCTTCCTCCACTACATAATCCACGGACCGAAACTGCCCGACGAGAACGGCAGCGAGGGGAAGGGAGGTGAATAGACATGAGGAAAGGATTGATTCAGGCCACCGACGCCTTCGAGAGGATAGTTCACTGGAGTCTGGCACTTTCCTGCCTGCTTCTGTGCCTCACCGGTCTGGGGATGATGTTCCATTCCCTCAATTTCATCGGGACGATCATGGGGGGATTGAAGTCCCTCAAGTACGTCCATAACTTTACGGGCCTGTTCTTCGCTCTGGCCCTGTATTTCACCATCCGCATGTGGTGGAAAGAGGCGGGGGTCTTCTCCATGCCCGAGGACCTGGAGTGGATCAAGTGCGCCGGCGGTTACCTGTGGCATGTGGACAAGGTCCCGGAAGTGGGGAAGTACAACCCGGGTCAGAAGATGTTCTTCCTGGTCGTGGCGGGTTGCGGGGCCCTGATGGTGGCCACGGGTCTCATCATGTGGTTCCCCCTGAGCTTCCCCCCCGCCTTCGTGCGTCTGATGTACATGCTCCACGCCCTGGGTTTCGTTGCGATCTTCGCCTTTTTCTTCGTCCACCTCTACCTGGGGACGGTGGGTTCGCCCGGGTCCCTGGATGCCATGCTCACCGGGTGGGTGACGAGGGCCTGGCTTAAGAAGCAGCATCCCAAGTGGCTCAAGGAGATGGAGGAGCACGGCACCCTCGTCGTTTACGGTGAGGAACCCCAGGCCAAGGGCCACGGCCACCACTGAGGTCCGCCGTCGGAAGTGATCAACGGGGGCCGGTTCTTTGGGACCGCGCCCCCTTTCTTTGTTTCCCGCCCGGAAAGAGGGTTGCCAATTACCGGGACAGGACTTATAGTGACGGAAGGAACGGCCCTTGAGGAGGTGGTAAAATGAAGCCCGCAAAAACTATCGTATGCGTTCTTTTCCTCGCCGTGTTTCTCGCCTCGGCCCACCCCGCCGGGGCCGAGGGTCTCCCCGCCGAGGGAGGGGTTCTACCCGAGCTGAGCCCGTCCTTCGTCTTGCCGAAGCCGAGGGACGGGGCCGTGATCATCCAGATCTTCAGCATGTACTGCCCCTACTGCCAAAGAAACGCCCCGACCGTCAACAGGCTCTACGAGAAGATCCTTTCCGATCCGAGGCTGAGGGATAAACTGCGCCTCGTGGGGATCGGGGTGGGCAATTCCCCCTTTGAGGTGGACCTCTTCCGAAACCGTTACCGCGTGGCCTTTCCCCTCTATCCCGACGGGGATTACCGGGTTCACAAGAAACTCGGCGAACCGAGGACACCCTATTTCATCGTGGTGAAGATAAACCCCGACGGCACCCACCGCATCGTCTATTCCCGCCTGGGGGAGATCGGGGACCCCGAGGCCTTCCTGAACGAGGTCCTTAACCTGACGGGCCTCAAGAAGTGAGGAGGGAGGGTCATGATGGAGAAAACAAAGACCGAAAGCGTCAGGCGGTTTTTCATCCTTCTGGCCCTCGCGGCGTCCTTCGTCTTCCCCGCCGAGGGGGGGTGGGCCCTCTCGGAGGCCTACAAGGGCAACATCTACAACCCCGGCAAGCTCCGCCCCAGGGACAGCCGCCTCAAGGTCGCGGTCGGCCAGAAGGCCCCCGACTTCACCCTCCCCGCCGTCGGCGGGGGGACGGTTACCCTGAGCAGTTTCCGGGGCCGGAAGAACGTCATGCTGACCTTCATCCCCGCCGCCTGGACCCCCGTCTGCTCGGATCAGTGGCCGGGTTACAATATCGTCGAGGACCTCTTCGCGAAGTTCGACACGGTCATCCTCGGTATCAGCGTGGACAACCTCCCCAGCCTCTATGCCTGGACCAATCAGATGGGGAAGCTCTGGTTCCCCGTCCTGTCCGATTTCTGGCCCCACGGGGGGGCGGCGAAACGGTACGGCCTTCTCAGGAGGGACGGCATGGCCGAGCGGGCCATCGTCATCATCGACAAGGGGGGGGTCATCCGCTACCTAGATGTCCACGACATCAACGAGCGGCCTCCCCTGGAAGGGATCGTCAAGGAGCTGGAAAAGCTCCCGTAAGGGTCAGGGTTTCTTTAGGGCCTCCAGGGACGCCGCCAGGGCCGAGACGGCCCTCTCCAGCTCCTCCTTCGTGTTCGACCTCCCGAGGCTGAACCTCACGGTGCCCGGGGCGTGTTCGGGGGGGACGCCGGTGGCGGCGATGACATGGGAGATCCTCGTCTCCCCGGCGGTGCAGGCGGCCCCCGCCGAGGCGGCGACGCCGCGCCCGTCGAGCTCTCGGACGAGGGCATCGCCCGTGACGCCCGGGAAGGACACGCTCAGGACGTGGGGTAGTCTCCGGAAGGGGTGCCCGTTGACCCGCGCCCCCGGTGCGATCTTCAGGATCGATCTTTCGAGATCATTCCTCAACTCCATCAAACGGGCCATCTGGACGGGCAGATCGGCGGCGGCGAGGGCGCAGGCCTCCCCCAGGCCGACGATCCCCGGGACGTTCTCCGTCCCGGTTCTTCTCCCCCCTTCCTGATGACCCCCGAACATGAGGGGTGCAAGGGGTGTCCCCCGCCTCACGTAGAGGGCCCCCACCCCCTTGGGGCCGTGGAACTTGTGGGCCGACAGGGAGAGGAGATCGACACCCAGCTCGTCGACGCGGACGGGGATCTTGCCCACCGTCTGGACGGCGTCCGTGTGGACCAGTATCCCCCGCCGACGGGCGTTGAAGGCGATCTCGGCGAGGGGTTCGACGGTCCCCAGCTCGTTGTTCGCGTGCATGACCGTGACGAGGAGGGTCCTGTCCGTCATGGCCCGGAGGGCCTCCTCGGGATCCACCGTTCCCGTACCGTCCACAGGTAGGTAGGTCACAGAAAAACCCCGACCCTCGAGGTGTCGGCAGGTGTTGAGGACGGCGTGGTGCTCCACCGCCGAGGTGATGATGTGGTCCCTCCCGGGTACCCCGGCCAGGGCGACCCCCAGGATGGCCAGATTGTCCGCCTCGGTGCCGCCCGCCGTGAAGACGATCTCGTCGCTCTCGGCGCCGATGAGGCCGGCCACCTGCGCCCTGGCCCTCTCCACGGCCTCCCTCGCCGCCGCCCCGAAGCGGTGGATGCTCGAGGGGTTGCCGAAATGGTTGGCGAAGTAACGCATCATGGCCCCCAGGACGCGGGCGTCGACGGGGGTGGTCGCGCAGTGATCGAGATAGATCGGTTCCGTCATTTTATGATCCTGAACATCTCCTTGGCCAGGGGGTCCGTCGCCGTCTTGAGGAGCTCGAAGAGGGCCATCTCCGTACTGGTGAGGACGGCGCCGGCGCTCGTCAGTTTCCGGATGCCGATCTCCCGGTCCCCGGCCTTGCGCGAGGAGACGGCGTCGGCGACGATATAGACCTCGTAGCCCGCCGCCAGGAGGTCCATGGAGGTCTGGTAGGCGCAGACGTGGGCCTCGATGCCGCTTATGAGGACCTGCCTGCGCCCCAGGTTCTCGAGGGTCTCCCGGAACCGCCCGTCGCCCCAACAGCTGAAGCTGTTCTTGACGATGGGCGTCACGCCCTCCAGGTGGACCATGATCTCGGGGATGGTGGGGCCGATCTTCACCTGTTCCGTGAGGACGATGGGCAAACCCAGGAGCTTTATGCCCCGGATGAGCTTCAGTGTGTTCCTGAGGAGCTCTTCCCGGTCGTCCATGGCCAGGTAGAGGTTTCCCTGGATATCGATGACCACCAGCACGGCCTCTTCCCTTTTGAGCATTTCTCCCTCCTTGATGAATGTTGTATCTTCCTCGGGGACGTTCACCGGCTGGCCCGTGTCTCCCTCGCCTGGGGCCCCCGCGGTCTCGGCAGGCCCGCGCGGGCCAGGGCGCTGGTGACGACGACGCCCGGGACGATCTCCCGCAGGTAGGACGTGACGTCGAGGAGGGCCTCGAGGCGGATGCCCGTGGACACCCCCATGCCGTCGAACATGAAGACGAGGTCCTCCGTGGCGATGTTTCCCGAGGCCCCCGGGGCGAAGGGACACCCCCCCAGGCCGCCGAGGGCGGCGTCGAACCTGCGGATTCCCACCTCGAAGGCCTTGAGGGCGTTGGCGAGGCCGAGGCCGCGGGTGTCGTGGAAATGGACGGCGAAGACGGTCTCGGGGAAGAGTTCCCGGCAGGAGGAACATATCTCCTCCACCTGCCTCGGGTTTCCCCAGCCCACGGTGTCACAGAGGGTGATCTCCCCGACGCCGAGGGAGGCGACCCTCTCCACCCATCCGAGGACTTCGTCCTTGGGGAGGTACCCCTCGAAGGGGCAGCCGAAGACCGTGGCCAGGGCCACCGTGACCTCGGCGTCGGCCGTCCCCGCCGTCTCGGCCAGGACGGACCTCAGGCCCTTCAGGGATTCCTCCCGGCCCTGCCGGACGTTGCTGAGGTTGTGGCTCTCGCTGACGGAGAAGAAATAGACCAGTTTTCTCATCCCCGCCCGGAGGGCCGCCCTCGCGCCGGCGGCGTTGGGGACGAGGCAGGTCATGGTGACGGATCTCAGGTCCCCCAGGGAGGAAACGAGGTCCTCCATGTCCCTGAACTGGGGCACGGCGCGGGGGTTGACGAAGGACCCGATCTGGATCTCTCTGATGCCGCTGCCCGCCAGTTTTCGGATCAGGGCGGCCTTATTCTCCGTCTCCACGAAGAAGCTCAGGTTCTGGAGGCCGTCTCTGGGCCCGACCTCGATGACCGTCACTGCGACGCCGTTTTCCATGGATGTTAAATTATTATCGTCAAAGGGGAAAGGCAAGAACTATTTGGGGCCGCCCCTCCCTTCGGAGCCCTCACTTTGCCCTTGACACGACAAGGTTTTTCCGGTAGGGAAGCTGCCTCTTGCTACGATTTGATCGCGAAGGAGGACCGTTTTTTGGCGAGACACAAATCCGCCCTCAAGAGGGCTAAACAGAACGAGAAACAGCGCCAGAGGAACGCCGCCGCCAAATCGGCGGTCAAGACGGCCGTCAAGAAGGTACTGGCCGCCGTCGCCGGTAAGGACAAGGAGGGGGCGAAAGAACTCCTCTCCGCCGTGATCCCCAAGATCAGCAAGGCGGGGGCCAAGGGGATCTTTCACAAGAGAAACGCCTCCCGGAAGATCTCGCGCCTGACGAAAAAGGTCAACGCCCTCGGGGCCTGAAGTCTTCTAAAAACCGGACATCATCATCCGATAAGCCCTCTCCGCCGTGTCTGCAGCCAGGGTGGAGAGGGCCTCTTTTTTCGCCGCCTCACCGCCGGAGAGGTTGTAGTCCTGGGAGCCCGTGAAGTTCTTGTCCTCCCAGAGGACCCGTCCCGTCGATCGGTCCCGGAAGGTGACCTCGATGGTCACGGTCAGGCGCTCCTCCTGGGCGACGTTGTCCTGGCGGAAGGAGAGGTGCGAGGAGACAAGGCTCTTGATCGTCCCCCGCCAGACGGCGTCCGCCTCTTCGGGTGATGAGGTCACCTTGAACCTCCCCCCCTTGATGAACCAGTCGGTGAAGGCGGCGCGGAAGGTGTTTTCCAGACCGGCCTCACCCGTCTGGTTCCGCGGCGGCTCCACGTAGACGCGCACGATCCCCGCCGGGATGTCGTCCCCGCCGCCGGAGAATCGGTAGCCGCACCCCCAGAGGGCCGCGAGGGCCAGGAAGACCGCGGCCGCCCTCAGGATCCCCCGTCCCGCCGTCAAGAGTCTTTCACCACGATGTTGACGAGCTTCTGGGGCACGTAGATCTCTTTCAAGATCTGTTTGCCCCCGATGAACTTGAGGACCTTCTCGTCGGCCCTCGCGAGGGCCTTGATGTTCCCCTCCTCCTCGTCGGCGGCGACGGTGATGCGGCCCCTCACCCGGCCGTTGACCTGGATGACGATGGTGATCTCCTCTTCCGAGGCCACGGTGGGGTCGAACTCCGGCCAGGGCGTGTCCGACAGGGGGACGTCCTGGCCCAGGAGGCCCCAGAGTTCCTCGGCGAAATGGGGCACGATGGGGGCCAGGAGCTTCAGGATCGCCTCCACCGTTTCCCTGACCACGGCCAGACCCTCGAAAGCGGTCGGGCGGGGCGTCCCGTAGAGGGTGTTGACCAGTTCCATGACGGCGCTGATGGCCGTGTTGAAATGGAAACGGTCTTCGATGTCCCGGCTCACCTTCTTGATCGTCTGGTGGGTCTTCTTCCTCAGGGCCTTGAGGTCGCCGGGCAGTTCTTCCTCACCCCGGAAGGGTTCGATGTTCTTGATATCCTCGAGGTAGTCGACGACGATCCGCCAGGTCCGGTTCAGGAAGCGGAAGGCCCCCTCGACGCCCTGGTCGCTCCACTCCAGATCCTTTTCGGGGGGGGCGGCGAAGAGACAGAAGATGCGCACCGTGTCGGCGCCGTAGCGCTCGATGAGGTAGTCGGGGTCGACGACGTTCTTCAGGGACTTGGACATCTTCTCCGTCTTGCCCACGATCACCTCGGCCCCGCACTGGCCGCATTTACCGTCGGCGACCTCGCCGGGGTAGAGATAACCGTGGGTGGGGCAGCGGGTCGTCTCCTTGCAGACCATGCCTTGGGTCAGGAGGTTGGTGAAGGGCTCGTCGAATCCCAGGACGCCGAAGTCCCTCAACATCTTGGTGTAGAAGCGGGAATAGAGGAGGTGGAGGATGGCGTGCTCGATACCGCCGATGTACTGATCCACGGGCATCCAGTAGTCGAGGGCCTTGCGGTCGAGGCCCGGCTTCTCGCCGTGGTGGGCGCAGCAGAAACGGTCGAAGTACCACGAGGACTCGACGAAGGTGTCCATCGTATCCGTCTCCCGGCGGGCCGGTCCGGAGCAGGACGGGCAGACGGTCTTCCAGAAGGCCTCGTGCTTCGCCAGGGGTGATCCACCCTCTCCCGTGAGTTCCACGTCCTTCGGCAGGACGACGGGCAGGTCCTTCTCCGGCACGGGGACGATGCCGCACTTTTCACAGTAGATGATGGGGATGGGGGCGCCCCAGTAACGCTGCCGCGAGATGCCCCAATCCCGGAGGCGGTACTGGACCGTCTTCTTTCCCCGGCCGATGGATTCGAGGTACTCGGCGATCTTGTCAAGGGCCTTCATGTTCTCCATGCCGTTGAAGGGCCCCGAGTTGACCAGGACACCCTCCTCCACGTAGGCCTCCGTCATGGTGTGGACGTTGAGGGCCTTGTTGTGGGGCTGGATGACGACGATGAGGGGGAGGTTGTATTTCTTGGCGAACTCGAAGTCCCTCTGGTCGTGGGTGGGGACGGCCATGACGCAACCCGTGCCGTAGTCGGCTAAGACGAAGTTGGCGGCGTAGATGGGCATCTTCTTCTTCGTGACGGGGTTCAGACAGTAGGCGTCCAGGAAGATGCCCTCCTTCTCGTAATAGTCGGCCGTCCGCATGACCTTGTCCTGTTTCTTGATCTTCTCGACCCATTCGCGGACCTCCGCCTCCCTTTCCTTGCCCTTCACGAGTTCGAGGACCAGGGGGTGTTCGGCGGCGACGAGCATGAAGGTGGCCCCGTAGATGGTGTCCTGGCGGGTGGTGAAGACCTTGATCTCGCCGTTGCCGTCGGCCATGGGGAAAGAGATCTCGCAACCGTGGCTCTTGCCGATCCAGTTCTTCTGCATGGTGATGACCCGCTCGGGCCACCCGGGGAGGCGGTCGCAGTAATCGAGGAGCTCCTCCGCGTAGGCGGTGATGCGGAAGAACCACTGATCAAGTTCCCGCTGCGTCACCTCGTTCCCGCACCGCCAGCAGCAACCCGCCTCGACCTGTTCGTTGGCCAGGACGGTCTTGCAGTCGTCGCACCAGTTGACGAGGGAGGTCTTCTTGTAGGCCAGGCCCTTGTCGTACATCCAGAGGAAGAAGAGCTGCTCCCAGCGGTAGTACTCGGGCTCGCAGGTCGAGATCTCCCGGTCCCAGTCGTAACTGAAGCCCATCCTCTTGAGCTGCTTTTTCATGTAGGCGATGTTGTCGTTCGTCCACACGGCGGGATGGATCCCGTGGGCGATGGCGGCGTTCTCGGCGGGCATGCCGAAGGAGTCCCAACCCATGGGGTGCATGACGTTGAAACCCTTCATCCGCTTGTAACGGGCGACCACGTCGCCGATGGTGTAGTTGCGCACGTGGCCGATGTGGATCTTGCCGGAAGGGTAGGGGAACATCTCCAGGAGGTAGTACTTCTTCTTCCCGGGGTCCTCCGAGACCTTGAAGGTCTTTTTCTCTTCCCATTCCTGCTGCCATTTCTCTTCGATCGCCTGGGGATTGTACCTGAGGTTCATCGTCGCCACTCCCGATGTTAGTTTCCCTCCTGCCTATCACAGTGGCTGGGTGATTTCAACACGGCCCTGGATAAAAAAAAGGGGGATCCGCACTGTTCCGCGGATCCCCCCCTCTTTTTTATCCCCAAATTACGTCAGGCCCTCTCGGCCGCCCTCTTGAGTTCTTCCACCATGTCCGTCCGTTCCCACCTGTAGTCGTCGAGGAAGAGGGTGACGGGTATCCGGCGGTAGACGTCACCCTTCAAGAGGTCGAAGCGTTCGATCATGGCGCCGGGTTTCAGGTTGAAGAGATCCTTGACGATGCCCTCGAGGCGGCGGTCGGGGATCACGCCCGTCCCGAAGGTGTTGACGTTGATGGAGAAGGGCTCCGCGACGCCGATGGCGTAGGCGAGCTGCACGGAGCACCTCCTGGCCAGGCCGGCGGCGACGATGTTCTTCGCCACGTGGCGGGAGCCGAAGGCGGCAGAGCAGTCCACCTTCTCCGGCGACTTGTTGACCACGGACCCCCCGCCGAGCTGGGCGCCGGGGTAACCGCCGTAGAACTGGACCACGAGCTTGCGCCCCGTGACGCCCGAATCGGCGGCGCTACAGGAATTGACGGCCCGCCATTCCCCCGTGGGATTGAAGAGGAACTCCGTCTTTTCGTCCACCCAGTCCTTCAGACAGTCAAAGGCGATCTTTCGGGCCCGTTCTTTCACGGCCGAGCGGTCCCCATCGACGAAGCGGTAATCGACGGCGTTGGACATGAGGACCTTGGCGAGGCGCAGGGGTCTACCCGTGGCCTCGTCGTATTCCACCGACACCTGCCCCTTGCCGTCGGGGGCGAAGATGGGGTCCTGGCATCTCTCGAAGGTCCTCATCAGGCGGCTGACGAGGACGTACGGCAGGGGGAGGAGTTCCGGCGTCTCGTCGCAGGCGTAGCCGTACATGATGCCCTGATCTCCGGCCCCGACCTCCTTCTCCTGGTTCAATTCCATGCTCGTGCCGATGTTGATGTCGTCCGACTGGGGGATGATGGCGTTGAGGACCCCCATGAGGTGGCCGTTGAGGCCCACGGCGGCGTGGTTGTAGCCGATGCCGAGGACCGTGTCCCGCACGATCTTGTCCACGTCGACCCGGACCCTCGTTCTGACCTCGCCGCCGACGAGACAGAGACCCTTCCCGAGGAAGACCTCGAGGCCGCAGTGGGGCATGTTGCCGAGGTTCAATCCCAGTTTTTCCTCCTCATCGAGGATGGCCGCGATGACATGGGCCGCGATCATATCGGCCACGATGTCGGGATGACCCACCTTGACGCTTTCCGACGAAATCTGCATTTTTTTCTCCTTTTCCCTGAAATGAAAAACCCGCGCCAAAGCACGGGTTCGCAAGCAGAATAACTTGTCGTGGTGCTTTAGCACATTTATTAAGCGGAGCAATTTACCCTTAAATCACCGCTGTGGGCTACGCTATTAGCACGAAGGGAGAGGATGTCAAGGAAAAAGTGGCCCCTCACGGGGCGGCCTTGTGCTGGTTGTAGAGGGCGTCGAGGATGCCGTTGATGAAGGCCCCGGAATTCTCCGACCCGTAGGTCTTACCCAGGTCGATGGCCTCGTTGATGGTCACCTTGGGGGGGATGTCTTGGCAGTGGAGGAGCTCGAAGGCCGCCATGCGCAGGATGCTGCGATCGACGCGGGACATCCGCCCCACGGACCAGTGCTCCGAGAATCTCCCGATGAGCTCGTCCAGGTCACGCCGGTTCCGCCACGCCCCCCTGACGAGGAGACCGGCGAAGGACCGCACCTTTTCTTCCTCTTCACCTCCCCCCTTCTTGACGGGTTGATGGATCTCCCAGAAGAGGGAAAGGGCCTCGTCCTCATCCCCGCCGGCGACATCGAGGCCGTAGAGGACCTTGAGAGCTATCTCCCGGGCCCTTCTCCTGTTGTGCATGACAAGGGATCTATAGTTTCCTGAAGAGATCGACCATCTCGATGGCCGCGATGGCGGCGTCCCAGCCCTTGTTGCCGGCCTTGGTGCCCGCCCTCTCGATGGCCTGCTCGATCGTGTCCGTCGTCAGGACACCGAAGGAGATGGGGACCTCCGTTTCCAGCCCCACGTTGGCGATCCCCTTGGAGACCTCGGCGCTTACGTACTCGAAGTGGGGCGTGGCCCCCCGGATGACGGCCCCGATGCAGATGACGGCATCGAAACGCCCCGTCTTGGCGAGTTTTTTGGCCGCTAGGGGGAGTTCGAAGGCGCCGGGCACCTTGAAGATCTGGATGTCCTTCTCGTCGGCCCCGGCCCTCGTCAGGGCGTCGAGGGCCCCCTCGATGAGCCGTCCGCTGATGAAATCGTTGAACCGGCTCGCCACGACGGCGAACTTCATCCCCTTGGCGACGATCTTTCCTTCGATGATCTTGGCAGGCATCTTATCCCCCCGTTAGAGAATGTGACCCATCTTCTGTTTTTTCGTGGTCAGGTAACGGATATTGTTCTCGTTCGGTTCGATGACGATGGGGACCCTCTCGACGATCTTGATCCCGTAGCCCTCGAGGCCGACGATCTTTTTGGGGTTGTTGGTCATGAGGCGCATCTTCCTCACCCCCTGGTCGGCGAGGATCTGGGCGCCGATTCCGTAGTCCCTCAGGTCGGCCTTGAAGCCCAGCTCGATGTTGGCCTCCACCGTGTCCTTACCCTGTTCCTGGAGGGCGTAGGCCCTGATCTTGTTCACGAGACCAATCCCCCGGCCCTCCTGGCGCATGTAGACGATCACCCCCTTGCCCGCCTGGTCCACCATCTCCATGGCCCGGTGGAGCTGGTCGCCGCAGTCGCACCGTTCCGAGCCGAAGACGTCCCCCGTGGCGCACTCGGAGTGGACCCGGACCAGGACCTCGTCCTCCGGCTTGATCTCGCCCTTGACGAGGGCGATGTGCTGGAGGTCGTCCACGTCGTTCTCGTAGACCGTCACGCGGAACGTCCCTCCCCAGCGGGTGGGCAGATTCGCCGAGGCCACGCGGCGGATGAGGGACTCGTTCTTCATGCGGAAGGTGATGAGGTCGGCGATGGTGACGATCTTGAGATCGTGTTCCGCGGCGAAGACCTCCAGGTCCGGCATCCGCGCCATGGTCCCGTCGTCCTTCATGATCTCGCAGATGACCCCCGCCGGTTTCAGGCCCGCCAGGCGGGCGAGGTCCACGGAACCCTCCGTCTGCCCCGTTCTCACCAGGACGCCGCCCTTGCGGGCCCTGATGGGGAAGACGTGACCGGGGCTGACGAGGTCCTCCGGTTTGGCGTTGTCGGCCACGGCGGTACGGATCGTCGTGGCGCGGTCGGCGGCGGAGATACCCGTGGTGACACCCCTCTTCGCCTCGATGGACACGGTGAAGGCCGTGCCGAAACGGGAGCGGTTGTCCCTGACCATGGGCGTCAGGCCGAGGCGGTCGGCGTGCTCCTCCGTAAGGGTGAGACAGATGAGGCCGCGGCCGTAGCGGGCCATGAAGTTGATGGCCTCGGGGGTGACGAACTCGGCGGCCATGCAGAGATCGCCCTCGTTTTCCCGGTCCTCGTCGTCGACGAGGATCACCATCTTGCCGTTTCTGATGTCTTCTATCGCTTCGCTTATGGTGCTTAAGGCCATTTTCACCTCAAAAAGCCGTGTTCGGCCAGAAAGTTAAGATTGATCTTCTGCCCCCGATCGGTGCCGTAAGTCAAGAGCTTTTCGACGTACTTGGCGATGATGTCCGTCTCGATGTTGACCCCGTCCCCCACCTTCTTTTCCCCGAGGGTGGTCGCCTGGGCCGTGTGGGGGATCATGTTCACCCAGAACCTCCCCCTCTCGCAGCGGTTCACCGTCAGGCTGATGCCGTCCACGGTGACGGAACCCTTCTCCACGATGTAGCGGTCCAGATCGCCCGGGACGCTGAAGCCCAGGACGATGGACGAGGCGCTCCTCGTCTTTTCCGCCACGACACCCACGGCATCCACGTGCCCCAGGACGAGGTGGCCCCCGAGGAAGTCGGTGAGACGAAGGGCCGTCTCGAGATTGACCCGGTCGCCGGGCCGCAGGTCGCCCAGGGTGGAGCGGCTCAGGGTCTCGACGGAGCAGTCGGCGCTGAACTCCCCCTCCCCCTTCGCCGTGACGGTGAGGCAGACGCCGTCCACGGCGATGCTGTCGCCGATGGAGACCTCCCGGAGGTCGAGTCCCGTCCGGATGGCCAGTACGGCCTCGCCCCCCCGGCGGTTTACCGACCGGACGACACCGCGGTCCCTCACGATCCCTGTGAACATCCCTTGAGCCTCAATCCTTCTTGTTGGCGTTGAGAAGCTGTTTCAGCTCCTCGAGGAAATCGTTCACGTCCCTGAACTGCCTGTAGACGGAGGCGAAGCGGACGTAGGCCACGCCGTCGAGGGCGTGGAGTTCCGCCATGACCCGCTCGCCGATGAAGGAGGTCGGCACCTCGTTGCCCTGGGTTTCCTGGCAGGCCCTCTCCACGATGTCCACGATCCCGTCGATGACGTCGATGCTGATGGGCCTCTTCTCGCAGGCCTTCAGGAGGCCGTTGCGGATCTTCATGCGGTCGAAGGGTTCCCGGCGTCCGTCCTTCTTCACCACCATGGGGAGGACCTCCTCGACGACCTCGTAGGTGGTGAAACGCTTGCCGCACCCCAGGCACTCCCGGCGGCGGCGGATGGCGCTGCCGTCCTTGCTGATCCGCGAGTCGATCACCCGGTTCTCCCCGTGGTGGCAAAAGGGGCACTTCATACCTTCAACACCGCGACGCGGGCCTCCTTCAGTATCTCCTCGGCCAGGGCGTCGCCGTAGCCGTCCGCGATGATCACGGCCCTTATCCCGGCGTTGATGATCATCTTGGCGCAGATCACGCAGGGGTGGTTGGTGCAGTACAGGTGGGCGCCCTTGACGCTCACGCCGTGGAGGGCCGCCTGGATGATGGCGTTTTGTTCCGCGTGGAGACCCCGGCACAATTCGTGTCTCTCCCCCGACGGGACGCCCTGCTGCTCACGCAGGCAGCCGATCTCCAGGCAGTGGCGCAGCCCCGTGGGGGCCCCGTTGTAGCCCGTGGCGAGGATCCTCCGCTCCCGGACGAGGACCGCCCCCACCCGCCGCCTGAGGCAGGTGGACCGCGTCGCCACCAGCTCGGCGATGTCCAAGAAGTATCGGTCCCATTCGGGACGCGCCGCCATTTTCACGACCGACCCGGTGGGCCTCCTAAGCCCCGGCCCCCTCCAGGCGGCGGGCGTAGAGGGGGAAAAGCCGGCAGAGCTCGGCCACCTCGGCCCGCACCCGGGCGATCTTGTCCTCGTTGGCCGGGTCTTTCAAGACGATGGATATGAGACGGGCGATGGTCCTCATCTCTTCCTCCTTCATCCCCCTCGTGGTGAGGGCGGGTGTCCCGAGGCGCAGGCCGCTTGTGATCTGGGGACCCCGCGTGTCGAAGGGGATGCCGTTCTTGTTGGCCGTGATCCCTGCCCGGTCCAGGGCCTCCTGGGCGTCTTTACCCGTGATCCCCGTCTCGGTGAGATCGACGAGCATGAGATGGTTGTCCGTCCCCCCCGAGACGAGACGGAAACCCTCCTCCATGAGGGCCTCGGCGAGGGCCTTGGCGTTCTTGACGATCTGGAGCTGGTAGGCCTTGAAATCGTCCGACAGGGCCTCCTTGAAGGCCACGGCCTTGGCGGCGATGACGTGCATGAGGGGACCGCCCTGCATCCCCGGGAAGACCCGGCTGTTGATGATCGTCGCGTATTCGGCCTTGCACATGATGAGGCCTCCCCGGGGGCCCCTGAGGGTCTTGTGGGTCGTGGAGGTGACGAACTCGCAGACGGGGATGGGGCTGGGGTGGAGACCCGTGGCCACGAGGCCGGCGATGTGGGCGATGTCGGCCATGATCTTGGCCCCCACCATGTCCGCTATCTCCCGGAACTTCGTGAAGTCGATGGTGCGGGGATAGGCGCTCGCCCCCACGACGATCAGTTTGGGGCGGTGTTTCTTCGCCTGGGATTCCACCTCGTCAAAATCGATCTGCTCCGTCTTCCGGTCCACGCCGTAGGCGACGACGTTGTAGAGACGCCCCGAGAAGTTGGCGGGGCTCCCGTGGGAGAGATGGCCCCCGTGGGAGAGGTTCATGCCCAGGATCGTGTCCCCCGGCTGGAGGACGGCGAAGTAGACCCCCATGTTGGCCTGGGTCCCCGAGTGGGGCTGGACGTTGACGGCGTCGGCCCCGAAGAGTTTCTTGCACCGCTCGATGGCCAGGGACTCGGCGATGTCCACGAACTCGCACCCGCCGTAGTAGCGCTTGCCCGGGTAGCCCTCGGCGTACTTGTTGGTCATGACGCAACCCTGGGCCTCGAGGACGGCCTCGCTGACGAAGTTCTCCGAGGCGATCATCTCGAGCTTGCCCGCCTGGCGGCGTGTCTCGTCCAGGATGGCCCTGGCGATCTCGGGATCGACGGTCTCAAGATGGGACATGGGGTTTTGTAACCTCCTTGCATGGATTGTCTATTCCCGTTTCCAGGAATTTTATCTTCTCGAGTCGCCTCTGGTGGCGTCCCCCCTCGAAGGGGGTGGCGAACCAGGTGCGGACGATGACCGCCGCCTTTTCGGGGCTCGTCATGCGACCGGCGAGGACGAGGACGTTGGCGTCGTTGTGGAGGCGGCTCAGGCGGGCCGTCTCCTCGTCGAGACACAGGGCCGCCCGGACGCCGGGGAAGCGGTTGGCGACGATGGTCATCCCCACGCCTGATCCGCAGACGAGGATCCCCCGGTCGTAGTCCCCCCGGGCGACGCCGCGGGCGACGGGGGCGGCGAAATCGGGGTAATCGACGGACGTCTCGTCCGCCGGACCCAGGTCCGAAACGGTGAAGCCCAACGAGGAGACGAGGGGCTTGACGGCCTCCTTGAGGCGGAAGCCCGCGTGGTCCGACGCGATGGCGACGGTCTGGGGCGTCATTCCTCGAACCTCTTGAAGATCAAAACGGCGTTGGCCCCGCCGAAACCGAAGGTGTTGGTCATGGCGGCGCGTACCTCCCGCCGCCGGCTCCGGTGGGGGACCAGGTCGAGACCGGAGAACTCGTCGTCGGGGTGGTCGAGATTGATCGTGGGGGGGACGACGCCGTCGGTGATGGCCATGACGCAGAAGGCGGCCTCCGCCGCCCCCGCCGCCCCGAGCATGTGGCCCGTCATGGACTTCGTGGAACTGATGGAGACCCTTCCTATGGCATCGCCGAAGACACGGCGCAGGGCCTGGATCTCGTAGGTGTCGTTGAGGGGGGTGGAGGTGCCGTGGGCGTTTACGTAATCCACCTCGGAAGGCTCCATGGCCGCGTCGGCCAGGGCCGCGGCCATGCAGCGCGAGGCCCCCTCGTGACCGGGCGGGGGGGCCGCCATGTGGAAGGCGTCGCTCGTCACGCCGTAGCCCGCCACCTCGGCGTAGATCCTCGCCCCCCGCTCCAGGGCCCGGCTCATCTCCTCCAGGACGAGGAGGGTACACCCCTCGGCCATGACGAAGCCGTCCCGGTCGCGGTCGAAGGGGCGGCTCGCCCGTTGGGGCTCGTCGTTCCTCCGGGAGAGGGCCCGCATGGCGTTGAAGCCCCCCACCCCCAGGGGGGTGATGGCGGCGTCCACGCCGCCGGCGACCATGATGTCGGCGTAACCCTCCCTGACGATCCGAAAGGCGTCGCCGACGCCGTAGGTGCCCGACGCGCAGGCCGCGACGGGGCAGTGGATGGGACCCTTGAGGCCGTAGCGGATGGATACGTGTCCGGCGGCCAGGTTGGCCAAGGCGGCGGGTATGTCGAAGGGAGACATCTTCCTGGGTCCCCCGGCCATGATGTTTTCCTTCGCCTTTTCCATGGTCGTCAGGCCGCCGATGGCGGAACCGATGATGACCCCCGCCCGTTGGCCGTCTTTCTCGGCTGTGCTGAGGCCCGCGTCTTCCATGGCCAGGTCCGCCGCCGCCAGGGAATAGATGATGAAGTCATCGTATCGGCGCAGCTCCTTCTTGTTGACGTGGCGCAGGGGGTCGAAACCCTTCAGTTCGCCGGCGATCCTCGTCTCGAAGACGGCGCAGTCGAACTTCGTCAAGGGGCCGATCCCCGATTTGCCCTCGCAGAGGGCCGCCCAGGACTCCTGAATCGTGTTGCCCACGGGCGTCAGGGCCCCGATCCCCGTAACCACGACCCGTCTTTTCATCACCGAACCCTCGGCCCCCTCACTCGACGCCCTTGCTTCTGAGAAAATCGATCACGTCCTGGATGGTCCTGATCTTCTCCAACTCGTCGTCGGAGATCTGGATGCCGAAATTTTCTTCCATTTCCATGATAAGTTCCACCAGATCAAGGGAATCGGCCCCGAGATCATCGATGAAGGCCGCCTCCGGACGGCATTCCTCCTTCGTGACGCCCAGCTGCTCCATGATGATTTCAATCACCTTTTCCTCGAGTGTCATAGATCGCTCCTCCTGAAATGATTTCTACATGTAGAGGCCGCCGTTCACCCGGATGACCTCGCCGGTGATGTAACCGGCCGCCTCGGAGGCGAGAAAGGTCACGACCCCCGCCACGTCCTCGGGGGTGCCGAGGCGTCCGAGGGGGATCATCTCCAGGGTTTCCCTCCTTATCTCTTCCGGGATGGACGAGGTCATGTCCGTTTCGATCCAGCCCGGCGCAACGGCGTTGACGCAGATATTGCGAGAACCCACCTCCCGGGCGAGGGACTTGGTCAGGCCGATGATCCCCGCCTTGGAGAGGGAGTAGAGGGAGTCGCCGATGTTGCCCGCCTCGCCGACGAGGGAACTCATGTTGATGATCCGTCCCCATCGTCTCTTCATCATGTGACGGATGACGGCCCGGCAGCAGTTGTACGCCCCCCTCAGGTTGGTCTCCAGGACCTCGTCCCAGGCCCGGCGGTCGACCCTGAGGATGAGGCCGCCCCGCCAGATCCCGGCGTTGTTCACCAGGACGTCGATGCCGCCTCTGTCGCGGATGATCCCGTCGACGGCGGCGCGGACGGCGTCCTCGTCGCGGACGTCAAAGGGGCGAATCTCCCCCTTGCCCCCTTGGGCGGCAATGGCGGACAGGGTTTCCTCGGCCGCCTGCTCGTTGCTCACATAGTTTACGCAGACGTGAAAACCCGCCTTCGCAAGGCTCAGAGAGACGGCCCTGCCGATGCCTCTCGACCCCCCGGTGACGAGGGCGACCCTTTCCCCGGTCATGGGACCTTATCCGAAGGCCTACGCCGATTTCTTCAGGGGTGTGATCTCCATCCCCTTGTAGGTTCCGCACTTGGGGCAGGCCCGGTGGGGCAGTTTCGCCTCGTGGCACTGGGGGCAGGTGGAAAGGGACCAGGGGGTGAGAAAGTCGTGGGATCTCCGCTTGTTTCTCCTCGTCCGGGAATGTCTCTTTACTGGATTAGGCATGTCAACCTCTCTGTATTGATATTTATTCTCTTCCGCGAAAATTTCTCAAGACGGCGAGACGCTCGTCGATCTTTCCTTCCCCGCAGGAGCAGGGGGCGGTGTTCAGGTTCGCGCCGCACCGGGGGCAGAGGCCGCGGCACTCGGGCCGGCAGAGGAACTTCATGGGGATCTGGAGGAGGAGCTGTTCCCGCACGAGGGGCGTCAGATCGATCAAATCCCCCTCGTAGTAACCCTCGTCCAAATCTTCCGCCGTCAGCTCCGTCTCGGCTTCGCCCGGGAGGCCCGTCAGGGGCCTCAGGGTGTAGGCGAATTCCGCCTCCACGAACATCTCCCCCTCCTCGAGGCACCGGTCGCACGTCATGGTCAATACCGACCCGAGCTTCCCCGAGATGAAGACGACCTCCCGCACCTTCCGCACCAGGCACCGCACGTCCAGGTCCCGGAAACGGGCCGTCTCCTCCGTCCCGTCGGGCAGGTGATCGCCGAGGCGCCAGCCGCTTCTGTCGCCGAAACGTAGGTGCAGTCCCTCGTCGGGAATGTTGTTGATATTGATCTTCATACCGCCCCCGGAGGCGAACGGTCCTGGTTTCGTAAAGTGCGAAAGTAAATTACAACACCCCGGGAATGTCAAGGATAATTTGGACGACGGGGGGAAAAGTGCCTTGACAAAGGTCCCTTTCGCCACCTATAAGGGCCCACCGAAAAAAGGCAAACGAAGGTGATTTATGACGGACACCGGGAAGGTCAAGACCCGCTTCGCCCCTTCGCCCACGGGGTACCTCCACATCGGCGGGGCCAGGACGGCCCTTTTCAACTGGTTGTTCGCCCGCCACCACGGGGGGACCTTCGTCCTGAGGGTGGAGGACACGGATCAGCTCCGTTCGACGGATGAATCCACCCGGGCCATCCTCGACGCCATGACGTGGCTGGGCCTCGTCTGGGACGAGGGGCCCTATTTCCAGGCCCAGCGGGTCGAGATCCACCGGGAGATGGTCAAGAGGCTCCTGAGGGAGGGCAAGGCCTACTACTGTACCTGTTCCCCCGAGGAGCTGGAGGAAAAACGGAAGACCGCCCTCGCCGAGGGCCGGAAACCCAAGTACGACGGAACCTGCCGCGACAGGGATCTCGGACCCTCCGACGGGGCCGTGGTCCGTTTCCGCTGTCCCGAGGCAGGGGTGACGGTCGTGCCCGACCTCGTGAAGGGACGCATCACCTTCAACAACGAGGAACTCGACGATCTGGTCATCGAACGGGCCGACGGTTACCCGACCTACAACTTCGCCGTGGTGGTCGACGACGCCCTCATGGGGATCACCCACGTCATCCGGGGGGACGATCATGTCAACAACACCCCCCGCCAGATCCTCCTCTACGAGGCCCTGGGTTTCGACGTCCCCCGCTTCGGCCACGTGCCCATGATCCTCGGGCCGGACAGGACGAGACTGAGCAAGCGCCACGGGGCGACGTCCGTCATGGCCTACCGGGACATGGGGTATCTCCCCGAGGCCCTCGTCAACTACCTCGTCCGCCTGGGCTGGTCCCACGGCGACCAGGAGATCTTCACCCTCGACGAGCTGATCGCCTATTTCGATCTCGACGCCGTCGGCAAGTCGGCGGCCGTCTTCAACCCGGAGAAGCTCCTGTGGCTTAATCAACACTACATCAAGGAGTACGACACGGCCCGTTTGACCGAGGCCGTCATCCCCTTCTGGCGGGATATGGGTTTCGAGGTGCCCGATGAGAGCTTCGCCCGCATGGTCGTCCAGGATCTGAAGAGCCGGGCGAAGACCCTGGTGGAGCTGGCGGAGGCGGGTCGTTTCTACTTCTCCGCCGAGGTGGAGTACCAACCGGAGGCCCTGAAATTCCTCACCCCGGAGGTGGCGGGCCATCTCGAGGCCCTCGCCGAGGCCCTCACCGGTTTTGCGGACTACACCAAGGAGGGCATCGAAACCTTCCTGAGGCGCGTCGCCGAAGAACGGAACATCAAGCTCAAGGCCATCGCCCAGCCCCTCCGGGTGGCCCTCACGGGAAAGACGGCCAGCCCCGGTCTCGACGAGGTAATGATGACCCTGGGGCGGGAGAGGGTGGTGGAGAGAATCAGGAAGGCCGTCGAGTTCATCGCCGGAAATCGGACTTGACAAAGGGTCCGTCTTGAAATAGACAACGATTCTTCCGGTCGGCTTCGATTATGGACCCGGCCGGGCCCGAGAGCGACTCAAGGTCCCATCGTCTAGTGGTTAGGACGCCGGCCTCTCACGCCGGAAACCGGGGTTCAAGTCCCCGTGGGACTACCAGTAATCAAAAGAAGGGGTTACGGGAGTTTTCCGGCCCCTTGTCCTTTTTGGGCGCCTGCCGCCCTCCCACCCCGATCAGAAAGGCCGTTTCCACCTCCCCGTCACGAGCCGGACGGGGCGAGTAATTTCGCCGCCGCCGGGGCCAGGACGTTTATGTAGTCGTCCGTCCAGGGTTTCGCCCTCGGGAGTCCGTCACTCGGCCCCAGGGGTGTCCAGCCCTTGGCGATGAGGGGTTTCAGCTCTTGGGAGTCTCGGGCGACGACGAGGTAGACCGTGGCCAGGGGGAGATAGGTGTCCTCGCTCTTCATGATGAAACGTTTCGTCACCGCCGGGAGCCCCAGGACCTCCAGGATGGCCTTCACGACGCCCCGCAGCTCGTAGTAGCGGTTCGTGAGGTGGAGGATGAGGAGACCGCGCGGGGCCAGGCGGTCGCGGTAGATCTCCAGGGCTTCTTTGGTGAGGAGGTGGGTGGGTATGCCGTCGCCGCTGAAGGCGTCCACGAAGAGGAGGTCGTAGGTCTCTCGGCTTCCCTGGAGGTTGAGGCGTCCGTCGCCCGTCACGAGGCGTACCCTCGCGGGGGTGTTGTCCAGGTAGGTGAACCAGCGTCGGGCCAGTTTCTCCATATCCGGGTCGATCTCGTAGTAGGTGAGGGTGTCGCCGGGGGCGGTCAGCATCCCGAAGGTGGCCGTCCCCAGGCCTAGGACGGCGATCCGCCGTGACCCGGGCAGGAGTTCCATCACCTCCGCCAATCCCGCCTTGGGGTGATAGTACATGGTGGGCCACTTTTCCCGTTCCCGGTCCCGGTACTGGAGGCCGTGGATCGTCGAGCCGTGGACGAGGATCCTCACGCCCCCGGGGGCGTCCCTGTCGGGGGGGTAGTCCAGGATCCGGCTCACGCCGTAGTAGTTGCGGTGGGACTCTTTCTTCTCGCCGGCGAAATTCGCTCCCGAGACGAGGAAGAGCATGGTGTAAAGGGCACCGGCCGCCCCGAGGCGGCTGACGACGACGAGGATCGACCGGACCGACCAGGATTGCAGGACGAAACGGTGATACCGCCACCCGAAGAAAACGGTGAGGAAGACGAGCATGAGGGGGTACTCGTAGATCTCCCTAAAGACGAGGGGGGCCCCCAGGGTGACGGCCATACCCCCCAGAAAGCCGCCCAGGGCGACGGCGAGGTAGAAGCCCGTCAGGCGGGAGGGGTGGGGGCGGCGGCGGTAGAGATCGCCGTGGATCATGACGCACAGGACGAAGAAGACCAGCAGGAGCAAGAGGTGGAAGATCCAGCGGCTGGCGGGGATCAGAAAGAGGATGAAGGCGAGGATGATCACCTCCGGCCATAGGTACATGACCTGGAGGGAGAAGCGGTCGGTGTCCCGGAAGGTGATGATGAAGCTGGCGAGGTAAAGGGCCAGGGGCAGGACCCAGACGAGGGGGAAGGAGCCGATCTCCATGGCGATGAGGTTCGTGACCGTCACGAGGAGGGCCGAGGTGAGGAAGCTCAGCAGCAGCCAGAAGGTGCCGCCCCCCTTGCCCTCCGCCGGTGCCGCGGCCTCTTCCTCTCCCCCCTCCTTCGCCTCCCGTGGGGAGACGTCGGGGAACCTTGGTTTCAGGTGTCTCCATACCCCCACGGCGGCCAGGAGGTAGAGGACGTATCCCCCGCTCCAGGCGAGGCTCTGGACCTTGAGGCCGAAAAAAGGCTCCACGAGGAGAGGGTATCCCAGGAGGGCGGCGAGGGAACCGGCGTTGGAGGTGGCATAGAGGTGGTAGGGGTTGAAGGTCAGGCGCGCCGAGGCCTGGACGACCCACAGCTGGGTCACGACCACCGTCGTCGAGAGGACCGTGAAGGGCAGGGCGATGTGTCTCGTCAGAGTGGCCAGGAGGGCCGTGGTCTCCGCCGTGGGGGAGAAGTTCGCCTGGATCTGGAGGGGGAGATTGACGAGGGGCAGGAGGAGGACGAGGAGGTGACGTCCCGCGAGGCGGCGGGCCAGGAGATGGGCGTAGAGGTAACCCAGGAGAAGGAGGAACTGGAAATAAACGAGGCAGACCAGCCAGATGTGGACGGCCCCGCCGAAGTAGGGGACGAGGAGACGGCCAGTGACGGGCTCCATCCCGAAGAGGAGAAAGGCCCCGAGAAACACCATCAGGTGCGCGAGGAGTTTGCCCATGGCCCCCGCCTATGTCCCAGGGACGAAAAAAATGCAACAAAAATTCGGGGACACAACACTTAATTCATAAGCTATCGTATTTGTTGGTCTATTTTGCGGAGAGAAATAGGTATTGTGTCCCCGTAATTTCAGTTGACCCCTGGGAGGTGATGCACTATCAGGGTCTTATGTAGGAGGTGGTCGCCATGAAACGTCTCCGTCCGATCCTCGTCGGTCTCGGCATCCTCGCGGCCGTCGTGGCCGTCTTCTCCCTGTTGCTCGTTCCCACCCTGGGGAAAAACCTCCTTCTGGACAAGGCGGCGCAGGCCCTGAAACGCCCCGTGAGCCTGGAGGCCCTCTCCTTCAACCCCCTCTCCCTGGCGGTGGGCCTCAAGGGTCTCGCCATCGGCGAGGGGGAGGGGAAAGAGGCCCTCGTCGCCGTGGACGAGGTGCGGATCAACCTGGCGGGCCTCGCCTCCCTGAGACACCGGGCCCTCGTCCTCGACGAACTCGCCCTGGTGGGGCCGCGCCTGCGCCTCGTCCGCTACGCCGACGGGACCTACAACTTCTCCGATCTCATCCCCCCCGGTGAAACGAAGGATAAGGAAGAAAAGAAAGGGGCCGCCGGCTTTTCCCTGAACAACATCACCGTGTCGGGAGGGGCCCTCGATTTCGACGATCGACCCGTGGGCGTCTTTCACCGCGTCCGGGACCTCCAGATCGCCATCCCCTTCATCTCCACTCTCCCGTACCAGTCGGCCAGGTATGTCGAGCCCCGTTTCAGCGCCGTCGTCAACGGCGACCTCTATGTACTCGAGGGCCGCACCCGCCCCTTCTCCCCCGAGAGGGAGACGAGTCTGGAGGTCGATATCCAGGACCTCGACCTGCCCTATTACCTGAAATACCTCCCCATGAAGACGGCCTTCGCGGTCCCCTCGGCGAAGGTGGACGCCAAGTTTTCCGTCTCCTTCCTCGCCCCCCTCCATGAAAGACCCACGATCCGCCTCTCGGGCCGTCTCGTCTTGAGGGAGGTGAAAGTGGACGACCTCGAGAAGCGACCCATCCTCCGTCTGCCCCGGGCGGAGATGGTCGCCGCCTCACTCGAACCCCTGGGGTCGTCCTACCACATCGCCTCCCTGACCCTGACGAGGCCGGATGTGGTCCTGCGGAGGAACCGCGGCGGCCGCCTCCAGGTGACCGACCTGATCCCGGGGGGAAAGGGGAAACAGGAGCCGGCCCGTAAGAAGGAAAAGGAGGACAAGGCGAAGCCTGCCCCCGCGCCGTCCGTGCGTGTCGACCGCCTCGCCGTTGACGGAGCCGCCGTATCCTTCGCCGACGATTCCACCCCCGAGCCGGTGAGGATCTCACTGTCCGAGGTCGATCTCCTCCTGGAGGGTTTCACCCTCGCCAAGGGCAGCAAGGCGGCCCTCAAGCTGTCGTTGTCCGTGGACAAGAAGGGGACCTTGGCTGTCAAGGGCCCCGTTTCCATCGACCCTCTTGACCTGCGTCTCGATGTGGCCCTGCGCCGCCTCCCCCTGCGGCCCCTGGAGCCCTATTTGGCCGACAAGGTCCTCATCAGGCTGGCCCGGGGCGCCCTTTCTGCCACGGGGGTCCTCGAGGGGGAGACGAACCAGGCCGGTCAGGTGAGGGTGCGGTACAGGGGCCAGGCGTCCGTCGCCGATTTCGCCTGCCGTGACCGCCTGTTCGGTAACGATCTCGTCACCTGGCGGGCCCTCTCCCTGGAGGGTATGGACGTCCAAACCCCGCCCCTGAAGGTCCACATCCGCAAGATAGGCCTTCGGGACTATTTCGCCCGCATCATCATCAACCCCGACGGCTCCCTCAATCTCCAGGGCCTGACGCCCGAGGGGGGGCCGAAGGCAGTCGAGGGGGCGGAGGTCGCCCGGAAAGACGGGGTCTCCGAAAAGGCCGCCCCCGCGGGCAAGGCGAAGGAGGCGTCTTTCCCGGAGGATATCAAGGTGGGCCGCGTGGACCTCGAGGGGGGCACCGTCGATTTCACCGATCACTTCATCAAACCGAATTACACGGCCAAGATGCTAAACCTCAAAGGGAGCGTGATCGGCCTCTCCTCCGAGGAGATCGCCCGGGCCGCCGTGGATCTGAGGGGCAATCTCGAGCGGGGCGCGGATATCTTCATCAGGGGGCGGGCCAATCCCCTCAGCAGGAATCAATACGCCGATATTTCCCTGCAGTTCAAGGAGATAGAGCTTGTCCCCGTCACGCCCTACACTCTGAAGTACCTGGGCCACCCCATCCTCAAGGGGAAACTCACCTTCGACGTGTCGTACCTGGTGGAACAGGGCAAACTGAACGCCACTCACAAGATCTTCGTCGATCAGCTCACCCTCGGGGATAGGGTGGAGGGGCCGGAGGTCATCAACGCCCCCGTCTCTTTGGGCGTGGCCCTCCTGAAGGACCGCCACGGCCAGATCAACCTCGACATACCCGTCTCGGGCAGCCTGGACGATCCCCAGTTCGAACTCTGGCCCATCGTGTGGCAGGTGATAAAGAACATCTTCGTCAAGGCCCTGACCGCCCCCTTCTCCCTCCTCGCCTCTCTGGCGGGGGGCGGCGAAGAGTTGAGCTACGTGGAGTTCGAGGCGGGCAGCGCCGAGTTGACCCCCGAGGCGGTCAAGAAGCTCAACGTCCTGGCGAAGGCCATGTACGACAAGCCCAACGTCCGCCTCGACATCGCCGGCCGCGTGGACCCGGAGAAGGACCCCGAGGCCCTGAAGAGAAAGGACCTCGAGAGGAAGGTCAAGGGTCGCAAGCTGGACGACCTCCTCGAGGCCGGGAAACCCGCCGTGCCCGTCGAGGAGATAAAACTCGGCCCCGGTGAGTACGAGCGCTACCTCCGCCGGGTTTACGGGGACGCGAAGGTGCCGAAACCCCGCAACTTTTTGGGTATCGCCAAGGATATCCCCCCCGCCGAGATGGAACGGATCCTTTTGGCGCACACCCCCGTGACGGAGGGGGACCTGAAGCGCCTCGCCCTCCGCCGGGCGGAGGCGGTCAAGGCGCATATCCTCAAGGCCGGTCCCGTGGAGGAAGGCCGCCTCTTCCTCGTGGCGGACAAGCTGGTGCCCGAGAAGAAGGAGAAGGTGAGAGACAGCCGGGTGGACTTCCGCCTCGGGGGTAAGTAATAACTATCCCTTACGGGAGCACGATTTGGTCATGTCGCCGGTTTTATCATCTGCCGGAGACGGAGGAGACGCGCGCCGATACCCCCCTCGAATCCTCCCAGGATCAAGCGCCGGATGTGAAGGCCGTGCCAGGCCGGAAAGAGGGTTTCTCGCCGGATGTATCTATCGAAGGTCGTTCTCAGTTTGTTGGAGATCGGCAGCTGGGAATGGCCATGCCAGCCCGTTTTTACCTGTAGAACATAGAGAAAGAGCAGGAAAAAAGGCTTGAGCCCGACGCCGGCCGCTTCCTTCAGAAGTTCATCCGTCCCATCGATCCTGAAATAACGCGTGAGGGCGATGAACTCAAGGAGTGTGTAGGGCGATTCGTAGATCCAGGCCGTGTGATGAACCGCGGCGTGATAGACATGGAAAAAGATCAGGTCCGGCGGCAGCAGCATAAACAATCCTTGCGGTCCTCCATCTATGGGGACCCGCCTGTCCCAGCTTTGCCGGTTGAGTTTTTCGGCGTCCCTCCTGCTCAAACGCCTATGGTAATTAAGCATCGTGTCCCCCGAGGGCGAGGGCGCGGAGCCGGGGGAGATCGAGGAGCCGGACGGCGTCCCCTTCCTCCCGGATGAGCCCCTTGGCCTTCATGGCGCCCAGGGCGCGGGAGAGGGACTCCGGCGTCGCCCCGAGGAGGCCGGCGATCTGGGCCTTGGAGATGGTGAGTCTCACCAGGTCCTCGTTGTCCTGCTCCTCCGCCAGGGTGACGAGGTAGGAGGCGAGCCGGGCGGGTATCTCCTTGAGGGCGAGATTCTCCACCTGGATCGTGAACTCCCGCAGGCGCGCCGCGAGGACCGCCAGGAGATTCAGCGCCAGATTCGGCTTGCCGCCGATGAGGCGGATGAAATCCCGGCGGTCGAAAAACAGGAGGCGGCTCTTGGCGAGGGCGCGGGCGTTGGCGGGAAAGGACCCGCCCAGGAAGACGGGAACGGCCCCGACGGTTTCGCCTTCCCTGAGGATGTGGAGGATCTGTTCCTTCCCCTCGGCGGAGACCTTGTAAACGCTCACGGCGCCCTCGGCGACGAGGTAGAAGCCCCGGCCCTCGTCGCCCTCGAGGAAGACCGTCTCTCCCTTGAGGAAATGCCTCTCCACGGCGATCTCCTCCAGCTGCTCCAGATCCTCTGCGGCCAGGCCGCCGAAGAGGCGGCTGGCGGCCAGGGCGTCCCGTTTTTTCTTCATGGTTTGAGCCCCCCGAAAAAAATCGCTTTCTTGATTTAGGTCAAGGAACGGCGGACGTTTTCGTTATACATACCTTCGGAAAGAAATCACAGCGGGAGGTGCCCCATGTTTTGCTATCAGTGCCAGGAGACCATCAGGAACCAAGGCTGCACCGTGAGGGGCTTTTGCGGCAAGCCCGAGGTCACCGCTAATCTCCAGGATCTCCTTATCTACCTCTGCAAGGGGATCGCCGTTTACGCCGAGAGGCGTGACGAGGTGGACCGAAAGGCCGGGCGTTTCGTCTGCGAGGCCCTGTTCGTCACCATCACCAACGTGGGTTGGGACGACGAGGCCATCATCGGAAAGATCGAGGCGGCCCTGGAGGTGAGGGAAGGGTTGCGGGCCGCGGCGGGAGCGGCGGACATGGGGGGGCTGCCCGACTGCGCCGTGTGGGAGCCCCGGGGCCGGGAGGACATCCTCGCCAAGGCGGCCGCCGACGAGGTGCGCATCAACGCCTCCCCGAGCGATGACATCCGTTCCCTCCGCTCCCTTATCGTCTTCGGTCTCAAGGGGATCTGCGCCTATGCGGATCACGCCGCCGTCCTGGGCTACGAGAGGGACGACATCTACCGGTTCGTCTTCACCGCCCTGGCGGCCACCACGCGGGACCTCCCCGAGGAGGACCTGGCGGCCCTGGTGATGAAGGCGGGGGAGACGGCCGTGACCGCCATGGCCCTCCTGGATCAGGCCCACAACGAGACCTACGGCCACCCGGAAATCACCGCGGTCCCCATCGGGGTCCGGACCAATCCGGGCATCCTGATTTCCGGCCACGACCTCCGGGACATGGAGGACCTCCTGAGGCAGACGGAGGGCACGGGGGTGGACGTCTACACCCACGGCGAGATGCTGCCCGCCCACTACTACCCGGCCTTCAAGAAATACGGGCACCTGGCGGGGAATTACGGCTCGTCGTGGTGGCATCAGAATGAGGACTTTGAGACCTTCAACGGCCCCGTCATCCTCACTACCAATTGCCTCATCCCCGTTAAGAAGGAAAACACCTATCTCGGCCGCCTCTTCACGACGGGCAACGTCGGCTATCCCGGGGCCGTCCACATCCCGGACCGGCCGGCGGGGGGGATGAAGGATTTCGGCGCCGTCATCGCCCTCGCCAAGAGGTGCCCCCCGCCCCGGGAGATCGAGACGGGGAGGATCGTCGGCGGTTTCGCCCATCACCAGGTCGAGGCCCTGATGGACAAGGTCGTCGAAGCCGTCCGCTCGGGGGCCGTCAGGAGGTTCATCGTCATGGCGGGGTGCGACGGCCGGCACAAGAGCCGGAGCTACTTCACCGAGGTGGCCCGAAACCTCCCCGGGGACACGGTGATCCTCACGGCGGGGTGCGCCAAGTACCGCTACAACAAACTCCCCCTGGGGGACATCGGCGGCATCCCCCGGGTCCTCGACGCCGGTCAGTGCAACGATTCCTACTCCCTGGCCCTGATCGCCCTGAAACTCAAGGAGAGACTCGGCCTCGAAGACCCCGGCACCCTGCCCGTCTCCTTCGACATCGCCTGGTACGAGCAGAAGGCCGTGGCCGTTCTCTTGGCCCTCCTCGCCCTGGGCTTCAAGGGGATCCGCCTCGGCCCGACCCTGCCGGGTTTCTTGTCGCCCGCCGTCGCCGGGATCCTCGTGGAGAGGTTCGACCTCAAACCCATCGGCGATGTCCAGGGGGACATCAAGGCCATGATCAATCGAACGACATGATACCTAATTCCGAACACCCGGATATCATTGGATAATTTATCGGGGAAAAGGGTGGTCGTGTCCCCGAATTAATCCCGCCCGGCGGGGCGGCAAGGAAGAGGTGTCTCATGGGGCGGGTGCGGCGCAACATTATCGAGATCGACGAGGAGCGGTGCGACGGCTGCGGGCTGTGCGTGACGGAGTGCGCGGAAGGGGCCCTGCAAGTCGTGGACGGCAAGGCCCGGGTCATCTCGGAGTCCTTCTGCGACGGCCTGGGGGCCTGCATCGGGGCTTGCCCCCAAGGGGCCCTGCGGATCGTCGAGGCCGAGGTGGAGCCCTTTGCTGAGGAGAGACTCCCGGGGTACGGCGCCCCCAAGGGAGATGCCTTTCTCCCCTGCGGCTGTCCGTCCGCGCAGGTTCAGCTCCTGGCCCGGCCGTCTCCCGCCGGGGCGGGTGACGGACCTGCCGGACGGGGAGAGGCCCCGCCGGTGTCCGCCCTCAACCACTGGCCCGTTCAGATCCGCCTGATCCCCCCTCACGCCCCCTTCCTGAGGGGGGCCGACCTCCTCGTCCTGGCGGATTGCACCGCCGCCGCCTACCCGGCCCTCCATCGTGATTTCATCAGGGGGAAGGTCGTGATGATGGGATGCCCCAAGTTCGACGACCTGGGGGGTTACGAGGAAAAATTCGCCGCCGTCTTCAAGACCGCGGGCATCCGCCGCGTCACCGTCGTCGTCATGGAGGTCCCCTGCTGCTGTGGCCTGCCCGTCGCGGTGAAGAGGGGCATGGCGGCGGCGGGTGTCTCCGTCCCCCTGGAAGAGGTCGTCCTGAGCCTCCGGGGGGAGATAATGACCCCCTCCGTCTAACGATATACCAAATAAAATCAAATATATATCAGTATTGCCCCGGGTCGCGCCACCTCGGCCGCCCCGGACCGCTTATTGACATTCTGCTGGGATTTCGGTAAGGTCCACCCGTCGGCGGTCAACCCGGTAATGTCAGGGTTTCTACGTTCAGCACCCCCTTAGACGGATACATGGATTTTCTCCCTCACCTGGCCTTTTTGACGCTGTCTTTGTGCCGCCCCGCCCCTGCCGATGCCATCCCACCCCTCGACATACAGGTCCGATCGCCGCGTATCCCCCCGGTCACGGCCTCCGGTCTTGGCGTCCACGGCGGAGGTTTTCCGTGATGTGAAGATCGGTGGGCAGCGTTAAACCCGGCCGGTGGGGGATCTCTCTGGTATAGGGAGCCCTGAAGGAGGAATATCGTCTTACAAGAAGCGGCGAGGGACAATGAGATGAAGAAGATCAAAGGGTCAAAAACGGAACAAAATCTGATGATCGCCTTTGCCGGGGAGTCCATGACGGCGAATCGTTACCTCTATTTCGCCGAAATTGCCGAAAAAGAAGGGTACCAAGAGATCGCCGACGCCTTTGGGGAGGTTTCCGGGGAGGAGAAAGGCCACGCGAGGGCTCTCTCCAAGTTTTTCGCCGGCGGCGCGGTGGAGGTGACCGCGACGTTTCCCGCCGCTGGGTGGGGGGACACGAAGAGCAACCTGGAGGCCGCGATCAGGGGGGAAAACGCGACGTGGACGGCCCGTTACCCCGAGTTTGAGCGGACGGCCCGGGAGGAGGGTTTCGTCGAAATAGCCGAAATCTTCCGTATCTTCGCGAATTCCGAACGGGGGCACGAGGAACTGTTCCGGAAAAAGAAGGATTTGATAACTAATTCCTGACAATTAGGAATAATCGAGAAAATACTTGTGAAAAGGGCCTCATCGCATCCCCATTTTTCACGTCAGGATCACGACGACCGGTTTTCCCTCGCCTGCGCGCTTCAGGACCCCGGCCCCCGATCACCCTTTCGGACCCCTCCCGGAGGGGAGTATCGGAGTTCCGATACAGGTTAGCTATATGAAATCATTAGGGAATCGGCGACGCTGAAAAAATTCCTGTCGTGGCGGGTCTTCCCTGTTTTTACGGGCCCGAAAGCCGTGTCGGACAATGGTTTGCGGATCACACCCCGGCGGATTTTTGGCCGAAAGGGGGAAGAAATGCGGGGACACGATGACCCTTTTTCGCCGAAAATAAGTTCAATTAAAACGTGGTGTTGCGAATTAAGTATTGTGTCCCCCGATTTACCCCCGATTTACTTCCTGGCGGAACATCAGCTTCAGTTCGCACAGGCCTGCGATGGTCCTTTTCTGCATGTCGAATCCGCCTTTCTCGAAGACGTGAAGCATGGGGGCATTGTCGGCGAAGACCTCGGCGGTGAAGCCGAGGAGGCCTTGGCGCTTGGCGAGATAGGTCAGGTAGGACAGGAGTTCCGTGGCGATGCCCTGGTTTTGGAAATCTTCCCGGATGGCGAACGCCACCTCCGCCGTGTGGGTGTCCGGGTCGATGAAGTAGCGGCCCACACCGACGATCTGTTCGTGGGCCTTCTCCCCCATTACGGCGAGAATGGCCATTTCCCGCTGATAGTCGATGACGACCAGCTCCTGGATGAATTCGTGGGGCATGTAGAATCTCTTCCACATGAAGCGGCGGTAGAGGCTTAGATCCGACAGGGAGTAGAGGAAGTCTTTCAGCAGTGGTTCGTCGCTGATTTTGATGGGTCTGAAGAGGAGGTTGAGGCCGGTTTTGGTGGTTCTCCAGGTTTCGAGTTCTTCGGGGTAGATGCCTCTTTCACCGGGTATGAAGGCCTGGTCCTGGTAGATGAGGCCGGCTTTTTTGGCCTCGGCGATGAGCCAGGGGCGGAATTTGGGGTGGGCGATGGCGATGAGTTCCATGGCCCGTTCACGGATGCTTTTTCCGTTGAGGTAGGCGATGCCGTACTCGGTGACGACGTAATGGACGTCGCCGCGGGTGAGGGTGATGCCTGCGCCCTCCCGGATACTGGGGACGATCCGGGAGACGGTGTCGGCGGCGGCGGTGGACTGGATGACGAGGATGGTCTTGCCTCCCCGGGAGAGGACGGCGCCCCGCATGAAGTCGGCATGGCCTCCCACGCCGCTGTAGAAGGTCCTGCCGATGGACTCGGCCGTGGCCTGGCCGGTCAGGTCGATCTCCAGGGCGCTGTTGATGGCCGTCATGTTGTCGTGCTGGGCGATGATCAGGGGGTTGTTGGTGTAATCGATGGGGTGGAACTCTATGGAGGGGTTATCGTGGAGATAGTCGAAGGTCTCCTTTGTGCCCATGCAGAAGGTGGCCACGGTTTTGCCCCGGTTGATGCTTTTGCGGGTGTTGTCGATCACGCCCTTTTTCATGAGGGTGACGATGCCGTCACTGATGAGTTCCGTGTGGACCCCCAGGTGTTTTTTCTCGGAGAGGGCGGCGATGATGGCGTTGGGGATCCTTCCGTAGCCGACCTGGATCGTGTCGCCGTCCTCGACGAGACGGGCCACGTATTTACCGATTCTCCGGGCGATCTCGGTGTCCGCCTGGGGGCTGTACTCCAGTAGTTCCTCCTCGTAGGGGACGATGAAGTCCACGTTGTCGATATGGATGAACGTGTCTCCGTGGACGCGGGGCATCCTGGGGTTGACCTGGGCGATCACGACGGAGGCCTTCTCCACGGCGGCCTTCACGATATCGACGCTTATCCCCAGGCTCATGTAACCGTGTATGTCCAGGGAAGAGGTCTGGATCAGGGCCACGTCCACCCGTGCGAGACCCCGGCGGAAGAGATCGGGCACCTGGGAGAGGAAGACGGGGGTGTAATCGGCGACCCCCTTGTTTACGGCGTCCCGGGTACTGTCGCCGATGAAGAAGGAGTTATGGCGGAAATTCTGTTTGAACTTCTCCGTGGCATAGGGGGCGACCCCCAGGGACCTGATGTGGAGGACCTCCGCGTCAAAGAAGGCCTTGGGGTGCGACTTGACGTATCGGATCAGGGATTGGACGAGATACTGGGGCTCGGCGCAGGCGGACCCGATGAAAATCGTGTCCCCCCGGTGAATGTGCCCGAATACCTCTTCCTCCGAAACAAACTTCCCGGGATATACGGCACGCCAATGATCCAAAGGCATAAACAACCCCTAAAGATACCGAATTTGGGCCGTTGCCGAAGCAGCGATGGAATTGTCAGCCGTCATGGTTGTTTTCTTATCAGCACTCTTATATCGACGGCCTTCACACCCAGTCCCTGTTCGTACACCATGAGGGGATTGATCTCGATGTCCGACACGCGGGGGCAATGCAGGATGATGGAGCCTAAACGGACGATGACCTCCGCCAGGGCGTCCATGTCTTTCGTCTTTTCACCCCGGACCCCGAGGAGGAGGGGATAGGATTTGATTTCCTTGATCATCTTTATTATTTCTTTCCGGTCGAGGGGGAATGACCGAAAGGACACGTCCTTCATCACTTCCACGTATATGCCGCCGAGACCGACCATTACGATCGGCCCGAAGATCTTGTCTCTTCGCGCGCCGACGATGATCTCCGTTCCCGGCTGTACCATCTCCGTGACCTCGATCCCCTCGATTACGGCGTTCGGCACGGCATTGAGGGCGTTGCCGACAATGGCCTGATAGGCGTCTATCACCTCCGACCGGTTGAGAAGATCAAGCATGACGCCGCCCACGTCGCTCTTATGGAGAATGTCCTTGGAGACGACTTTCATGACGACAGGGTAACCTATCCCCTCCGCAATCTTCACGGCCTCTTCCAGGGTTCCGGCCAAGGCGCTCCTCGGCACGGGGATGCCCGCCGTGCCCATCAATGTCTGAGCCTCGTGGGCAAAGAGAAACGTCCTGTCCTCCTTCAGGGCGCCGTCGACAACGGTCTCCACGGCGTGGACATCGATGGATGCCGTCAGAGGGGGCCCCGGACGGTCATGAAGGTGGCGGTGGTAGAAATACATGGCACCCAGGGGTGAGACGGCCTGGTACACATCGTCGAAGACGGAAACCCCCCCCTTTTCCAACACCCCGATATCGCGGGCCGTGTTCTCGCCCCCCAGGAGGGAGAAAGACACCGGTTTGCCTCCTTTCTTGAGTCGTTCATCGTTTCGGGAGATCATCGCGGCAAGATTTTCTCGGTCGAAGACGGCCGTTTCACAATACAGACCCAGGACGGCGTGGACGGGGTCCAGGTTCAGGGCCGTCTCGAAGGCGGCTTCGTAATCCCGGGAGGAGGCTTCCGCCGTCATGTCAATAGGGTTCTTTGACGAGCCGTAGGCCGGCACGACGGTCGAAAAGGCATCCTTGAGTTTCTGGGTGTCGTCGTAGAGGGAAAGGCCGTATTTTTCGCAGGCATCGGCCGCCAGGACCCCGATGCCTCCCCCGTTGGTGATGATGAGGGTGTTTTCCCCTCGGGGTAGGGGATTGCGGGAAAAGAAACTGCACCAGTCGAAGGCTTCCCTTATGCCCTCCGCCCTCAGGACGCCGCACTGCCTCATGATGTGATCGAACACCTCGTCCGAACCGGCCAGAGAACCAGTGTGGGATGCCGCCGCCATGGCCCCCCTTTTCGAACGGCCGGACTTGATGACGATGACGGGTTTCACAGCCGTCGCCTTCTTGAGGTGCTCCACGAGTTTCTCGCCGTTCTTTATCCCTTCGATATACATGAGGATGATCTTGGTGAGTTCCTGGGGGACGAGATACTCGAGCAGGTCAGCCTCGTCGATGTCCGATTTGTTCCCCACGGAAACCATGGCGGACAGCCCGAGGTTCTCCGCGGCCGTTTTCCCGATCATGGCCAGGCCGATGGCGCCGCTTTGGGTGATGATGCCCACCCTGCCCGGGGCGACTTCCTCGGGCCCGAAGGTGCAGTTCAGGGAGGCGGCGGCCGAGTAAATGCCGAAGATATTGGGGCCTAGGATGCCCATGCCGTATTCCCGGGCCCTTTGAACGATGGCCTTCTCCTCTTCCGTGTTTCCTACCTCAGAAAAGCCGGATGTGATGACGACGCCGTATTTGACGCCCTTCCTCCCGCATCGCTCCACGGCGGCAAGGACCTTTCGGGCGGGAATGGCGATGCAGGCCACGTCCACCTCCGCGGGGATTTCTTCCACGTCGCGGTAGGCGGGGAGCCCCTGGACGGTCCCCCCCCGGGGGTTCACGGGATAGATCTTGCCCCTGAAGCCGCCCGAAAGGATGTTTTTCAAGATGCTGTAACCGACCTTGCCGCGGTCCTGGGAGGCCCCGATGACGGCGATCGATCTCGGCTCGAAGAGGCTCGTGATAGGCGGTTTCATGTCCCCTTCACTTTCTGAAAGGCATTTCCAGCTCGTACACGCCGGCGCTGACCTTCTTCCCCAGGTCCTTGAACGTCTTCTCGAAGACGTGGAGCATGGGTTTGTTCTCCACCAGCACCTCGGCGGTGAAGCCGAGGAGGCCCTGCCTCGCGGCGAGATAGGTCAAGTAGGCCAGGAGTTCCGTGGCGATGCCCTTATTTTGATAATCGTCGAGGACGGCGAACGCGACCTCGGCCGTGTGGGAAGACTCGTCGATGCTGTATTGGCCGAGGGCGATGATCTTTTCATGGCCCTCTTCGCCTATGACGGCCACTATCTCCATCATGCGCGAGTAGTCGATGACGACGAACTCCTGAAGCCTCTCGTGGGGCATGTCTTTCCTGTGAGAGATGAAACGGCGGTAAAGGGCGTCATCGGACAGGGAGTAGAAAAAGTCTTTCAGCAGTGGTTCGTCGCTGATTTTGATGGGTCTGAAGAGGAGGTTGAGGCCGGTTTTGGTGGTTCTCCAGGTTTCGAGTTCTTCGGGGTAGATGCCTCTTTCACCGGGTATGAAGGCCTGGTCCTGGTAGATGAGGCCGGCTTTTTTGGCCTCGGCGATGAGCCAGGGGCGGAATTTGGGGTGGGCGATGGCGATGAGTTCCATGGCCCGTTCACGGATGCTTTTTCCGTTGAGGTAGGCGATGCCGTACTCGGTGACGACGTAATGGACGTCGCCGCGGGTGAGGGTGATGCCTGCGCCCTCCCGGATACTGGGGACGATCCGGGAGACGGTGTCGGCGGCGGCGGTGGACTGGATGACGAGGATGGTCTTGCCTCCCCGGGAGAGGACGGCGCCCCGCATGAAGTCGGCATGGCCTCCCACGCCGCTGTAGAAGGTCCTGCCGATGGACTCGGCCGTGGCCTGGCCGGTCAGGTCGATCTCCAGGGCGCTGTTGATGGCCGTCATGTTGTCGTGCTGGGCGATGATCAGGGGGTTGTTGGTGTAATCGATGGGGTGGAACTCTATGGAGGGGTTATCGTGGAGATAGTCGAAGGTCTCCTTTGTGCCCATGCAGAAGGTGGCCACGGTTTTGCCCCGGTTGATGCTTTTGCGGGTGTTGTCGATCACGCCCTTTTTCATGAGGGTGACGATGCCGTCACTGATGAGTTCCGTGTGGACCCCCAGGTGTTTTTTCTCGGAGAGGGCGGCGATGATGGCGTTGGGGATCCTTCCGTAGCCGACCTGGATCGTGTCGCCGTCCTCGACGAGACGGGCCACGTATTTACCGATTCTCCGGGCGATCTCGGTGTCCGCCTGGGGGCTGTACTCCAGTAGTTCCTCCTCGTAGGGGACGATGAAGTCCACGTTGTCGATATGGATGAACGTGTCTCCGTGGACGCGGGGCATCCTGGGGTTGACCTGGGCGATCACGACGGAGGCCTTCTCCACGGCGGCCTTCACGATATCGACGCTTATCCCCAGGCTCATGTAACCGTGTATGTCCAGGGAAGAGGTCTGGATCAGGGCCACGTCCACCCGTGCGAGACCCCGGCGGAAGAGATCGGGCACCTGGGAGAGGAAGACGGGGGTGTAATCGGCGACCCCCTTGTTTACGGCGTCCCGGGTACTGTCGCCGATGAAGAAGGAGTTATGGCGGAAATTCTGTTTGAACTTCTCCGTGGCATAGGGGGCGACCCCCAGGGACCTGATGTGGAGGACCTCCGCGTCAAAGAAGGCCTTGGGGTGCGACTTGACGTATCGGATCAGGGATTGGACGAGATACTGGGGCTCGGCGCAGGCGGACCCGATGAAAATCGTGTCCCCCCGGTGAATGTGCCCGAATACCTCTTCCTCCGAAACAAACTTCCCGGGATATACGGCACGCCAATGATCCAAAGGCATAAACAACCCCTAAGGTACACGGCCGATGGGGGAACCCGTATCTTAGGTGGGACGCTGATGGAGGTCGTCCCCGGTCGGTACGGGACATAACGATGGGGATTGAGACGGCTGCTCGGTCCTCGGGCTCATCGGGGTCGAGCTTCACCCCCTCTTCGCCGCCGTCGTACCTGTCGTCGGACCGTCCGTCGTTCCCTGTTGGACCTACACCCCGCACCGGTAGGTGCAGAGACACCCTTCGCCTTTTTGCTTTTATTATTTCTTCACACTGTAATTATACCAGTGCCTGGTGTTGAATGCGTCCTTAACGATGTTCACCGCCGCGTCGATGTTGAGGTTCTTGGTGTTGAGGACAAGGTCGTAGTTCAGGGGGTCCAGCATATCCTTGTTGAAATATTTCCTGATGAAGGCGATGCGGTTGGCCTCCGTCATGAGGACCCTTTTCTTCGCCTCCTCCTCCGGGACATTGTACGCCTTTATGACATTATCCACCCGTGTCTGGAGGGGCGCCACTACCAGTACCCTGAGGCACACTTCCTCGGGCAGGATGAAACTGGCGCCGCGGCCCATGATAAGGGCGTGACCGTGTGTCCCGATGGCGAACACAACGTGTGTAAGGTGCTGGAGATATTCATAGGACCACATGCGTTCTTCCGCCAGGGCCTGGAGCCACTCATCGAGAATGGAGCGATCCTGCTCGTCGAGGGACTCCACTATCTTTTTGCTGACCTTCGAATTCTCCGCTATCCTCTCGACGATCTGACTGTCGAACAGGTCGATGTCCAGCTCCTTGGCGAGGCGGGCAGCGATGGAATTCGCGCCCGCACCCGGCAGACGCGACATGGTGATAACGGGCCTGATGGGTTTCTTGTATTTCTTCTTCTGGTCAAGCTGCCATCTCTTGATCTGTTCCTCAACGATCTTATCAAGCGATTTTCTTGCTTGCGTCATCGATTCCATGAATTCCTCCCATACTGTTTATTTGCTTTTTCACCGTCTTGTTCGGTCCGCGCTCCGCTTTCCATACTAAAGAATCGGCGTATGTTTTTCAAGATAAATGTGAGACAGTCAGCGGTTGGGGCCGCCAAACCGGGACCGGTGGGAAGGACCTCCCTGGATACGGTGACGCTTCGGAGGGTTGCGGGGCCGAGAAGGCGCGTCGGTGGTTACACCTCAGTCTTTGAAGATCTCTTCCAGACGGAGATGTTCCCGGGCCATCCGCCCGAGGAGGGCGACCTTGTCCTGATCGTCTCTGGTAATCAGGGGATCGAGGACGTCTATGTGCTTGGCCACGTTAAGGGTGTCCGCCGGGACCATCAATAGGGGGATCCCGCGTTCTTTCGCGATGTCGATGATCTTGGCCCCGGGCGTGATACCTTCCGTCAGGACGACGCAGGCCGTATCGCTTTCCAGGGAAGCAAGGATCATGTCGGTCCGGTCGCCGCTCGTGATCACGGCCTTGCCGCCCTCCTTGAAAAGGGGGTTTTCCAGGGCCGCGTTGACGTGCATGGTGCCGATGAAGACGCAGTTGACCTTTCGCCGGAGGTGTTCTTCTCCCGTCAGGGTCTTTGCAAAGAGGCGCTCCGCCAGGTAGCCCACCGTGAAGGTCGCGAGTTCCTTCTCCAGGGGCATTATGCCGAGGATCTTCAGGCCCGTCCGCTCGATCAAGTCGAGGTTGTTCTCCTTGAATTCCTCGATATCGGGGATCTTGTTGATGATAATGCCGCCGAAGTTCACATCCTTCATGTCGACGCGCTTCGCGAGGAAGGTGATGTCGTCGAGGATGGAGTTTTCGTTGCCACCGAGGACCAACACAAGCTTCCCCCCCGTGTGGGACGCGATGGATATCGGGTCGAGATAGACGGAGGTGCCGTAGTTCAAGCTCTTTCCGCCCTCTATGAAAACGATGTCCTTGTCCTTGCCCACGCCGGCGACTTCGTCCCGGAGTTTCTCCAGTAGGGATGTCTCGTCGTACATGAAGCGCAGCTTCGAATGATCAAAACCGATGGATATTTCTTCGGGAATCTCATGGAGGCCGAACAGGTTGGTCATCAGGGCCGCGTCATAGTCCCATAATTTCTTCTTCTTATAGAGCAGGCGGTCGCCGAAGGGCTTCATGTAACCGAAAGCCCCCTTGTAAGTCGCCGCGAGACCAATGATCACGCTCGTCTTGCCTACGCTCCGACACGTGGATCCAATGATGAGATTTTTCATGTTTCACCTCGCAAGAAATCGTTTAATCGGAACGTCTTGGCGTTGTCAAGGACGAAGTGGAGCCGCGTAAATAGGGGGGCATAATACTTAATTCCTAACGGCCATAAATCTTTGGAGAAAATTTCAAAAAGAGAGGGGTGTCGCGTTCCCCGACTTGATCTTCGCCGCCACGGCCTCGGCCAGGAGGGCCTCCTCCACGGGTTCACCATCGACGGCCGGGCCGCCCACGACGACCCAGAGGGGGGCCCGGCGACGGACGGCGGGGCGGTCGGCACAGGCGCGCTCGCAGCCGCAGAGGAGCAGCCCGGCGGCATAGGGCCTCTCCGGGTCCATGACCTCCAGGCGGTCCGCTCCCAGGAGGTCGCCCAACCCCCGGAAGACGGCCCGGCGGTCGATCCGGGGGTTGCAGCCGCCGCAGTACTTGACGCCGATCACGTGATCGCCGCTGCGGGCCGAGGCGGGACGGGCGGTGCCCCCGCGGAACCGGCCGGTCGTGTGCGCTTCCATCGTCCCCGGTGTCCGTCAGTCCTTGATGCGGGCGATCTCCTTGGCCAGTTTTTTCTTCTGTTCGAGGTTTCCCTGCCGGGCGATCATGATCCGCTGGGCCTGGGGTGAACCGGCCCCATGGAGGGACTCGGTCCGGTAACCCACGGCGGCCGTGCCGAGGGTGATGTTCTCGATGAGCCTCATAACCCGGCAGCGGTGCTCCGTAGGCACGGACGCGACGCCCCGGAGGTACTTATCCAGGACCTTGCCGATCTCGGGGTGTCTGAGATCCCGTTCCGAGGGCATGGTGACCATGAGGCCCCCGGCGATGTCCTCGGCCAGGCGGGCGATCTCGTAGGGGAAACGGGTCACGTTCTGCTTACAGACGTTCGCCAGCAGAAGATCGATGAGATAGTTGCCCGAGGGGGTCCGGTGGCCCTCGGCGGAGCAGGCGATCCCGCAGGAGTACAGGGTTTCGTTGAGGTGGATCATCTCGATGAGCTTGTCCCTGATGTGAGAGGCCTTCCCGGCGCCGTTGTAATCGGCGATGAGGGCCGCGGCGCCGATGAGGACGTCACCCACCCCCACCTTGCACCCCCCGTAACTCTGGCGATGGTAGCCGGCGAAGCGCTCCACCAGGGCGCCGCTGAACTCGTGTTCGCCGTACATGAAGACGTTTTCCCAGGGGACGAACAGGTCCTCGAAGACCATCAGGGCCTCGTGGCCGCCGAACTCCCGGTTGCCCACATCGATCTCGCCGCCCTCGAGCTTCCGGGTATCGCAGGACTGACGGCCGTAAACGTAGAGGATGCCGTCCGCGTCGGCCGGGGCGGCGAACGCGAGGGCGTAGTCCTTATCCTGGGCCGTCATGGTCATGGTGGGCATGACGAGGATCCAGTGGGAATTCACGGCCCCCGTCTGGTGGGCCTTGGCGCCCCTGACGACGATCCCGTCCCGGCGTTTTTCCACCACCCGGGTGTAGAGGTCCGGATCGGCCTGGCGGCTCGGCGGCAGGCCCCGATCCCCCTTGGGGTCCGTCATGGCCCCGTCCACCGTCCAGTCTTCCTCCTGCATGGTCCTCAGAAATTTCAGAAACCGCTCGTGGTAGGAGGTGCCCAGCTTTCGGTCCATCTCGAAGGTCACGCTGTAGACGGCGTTGATGGCGTCCATGCCCACGCAGCGCTGGAAGCAGGCCCCCGTTTTCTGGCCCAGGAGGCGCTGCATCTTCACCTTCTTGATGAGGTCGTCCGTGTCCTGGTGGATGTGGCAAAACCGGTTGATTTTCTCCCCCGTCAGGTGAGATAGGGCCGTCATGAGGTCTTCGTGCTCCGGCATTCCGGCGAGGGCGTAAGTCATCTTCACGGAGTTCATGGAAGGCCGGATGATGGGGTGATCGACGGGCGACGTCACCCTTTCCCCCATCAGGTAAACCCGGAAACGCATCCGGCGGAGACTCTCTTCGTACTGCTCCGGTGTCTTGAGGGCCATGGTTCTTCCTCCTTATTTGTAAGGTATAATGGAGATCCCCCTTTTCCCGGGGCAGTATAGGACGGCAGCGAGGACATGTCAAAGTGAAGGTCTTCGTCGGGACCTCGGGTTGGAGCTACGAACACTGGGAGGGCGTCTTCTACCCCGCGGGTCTGCCCGCCCGGGACCGTCTCTCTTACTATGCCCGCCTCTTCGCTACTGTGGAGATCAACGCCTCCTTCTACCGCCTCCCCCGGGAGCGGACGTTTCTCGACTGGAAGGACCGGACGCCCGGGGGATTCATCATGGCCGTCAAGGCGAACCGCTACATAACCCACGTAAGACGGCTGCGGGACCCGGAGGAACCCCTGGCGCGGTTTTTCCGGGCCGCCCGGTGCCTGGGGGAGAAGCTGGGACCCGCCCTCTTTCAGCTTCCCCCCTCCCTGGCCTTCGACGGGCCACTCCTGAAGGAGTTTTGCCGGTCCCTGGCGGTTTACGGCCACCGCTGCGCCCTGGAGGTAAGACACCAAAGCTGGCTGTGTGAAGAGGCCTACGGGGTCTTGGCCGCTCACGGCGTCGCCCTGTGCGCGGCCGACACGGCGGGGCGCTACCCCTACGCCGAGGTCCTCACGGCGGATTTTGCCTATGTCCGCCTCCACGGGGCCGAAAGCCTCTACCGCTCCTGTTACACCGACGAAGAGCTCGCGGCCTGGGCGGGTAAGATCCGCTCCTGGGACCGCGACGCCTATGTCTACTTCGACAACGACTTCGGCGGCCACGCCCCCTGGAATGCGGCCTTCCTGAGGGGCCTGTTGACGCCTTAGACGGCTCGGGCTTATCGTGGGAAAGTCTTGTGGAGGCGGGGAGATGGTGAAACGGACAGCGCGGCGCCTGACGATCATCCTTCTTTGTTCCCTGGTCTTCGCCGGGGAAGGGGCGGCCTGCTCCTGCGCCTGGGGAGGGCCGTTCTTGAAGGTGGCGCCGGAGGCCCCCCTGATCGTCCGGGGCCGGGTCACCCGCCATGACCGGACACCTGCGCCGGCCATGGCGGTCTTCGTACTGGAGACCCTCAAGGGCGCCCTGTTGGACTCGGGGCTGGTCGTCCAAATGGGCGACGGGATGCACTGCCGGCCCCCCGTCGAGATGTTTCCCCCGGGGACGGAGTGGATCCTGGCCCTCAACGGACCGGGCTCCAAGCCGGGCCGGGGCCTGGCCCTCTCTCACTGCGGCGAGTACTGGCTCCGCGTCGAGGGAGGGGAGGCCGTGGGCGCCGTCGAGGAGGGCCCGCCGGCGGTGAAGCGCATCCCCCTGGAGGATCTCCGGCGGCGGATAAAATACCCGAAGTTTCGGGAGGAGTTTTCCGGGAGGGCGAAAAGGGGGAAACGCTATGGGCGATCCTTCGGTCCTGGGTTCACCTTCAGCTTGGAACCGACGCCGACAGGCTGGGAGATCGCCGTCTCGGAGATCGGCCGTGACGAAAACCTCGCCCGCTTGACCCCGCCGCTGCACTTCGTCCCCAACCCCAGGGAGATTGAGGGCTGGCAGTTTCTCGCGGACCCGTCGCGCTGCCCCGAGAGGCCCTACGGGGCCGAGGCCGGTCCGGGCCTCGTGAGGGAGTTCGTGTTTTCGCCGGAGGTCGGCAAGACCATCGGAGGCGAGGTGACGCCGGAGGACGTGGAGGCGATCCGACGCTTCGGCCGCGGGACCCTCACGATCAGGGGTTTCACCCTCCAGGGGGAGGCGCCCTGCCCGGCCGTGGAGGAGATGGAGTTCACCGTCTCGATCGAGGGCGGGGGGATATGAAATTCGGGGACACGATGACCCTTTTCTCCCCAAAAATAATTCAATGAAAACGACTGTTTACGAATTAAGTATTGTGTCCCCCAATTTGGCGGTGGCGAGGGCGAGGCACTTGTCGGCGGCGCCGTAGTACAGACGGACCGTGTCCCCGTCGGCGACCCAGCCGCAGGGGAAGACGACCTTGTCCACGTCGCCCGTCAGCTCGTAGGGGGTCTCGGGGGCGAAGACCCACTCGTCCGAGCGGGCCACGAGGCGGGTCGGGTCCTCGAGGTCGAGGAGGGCCAGGCCGAGGCGGTAGATGCAGCCGCCGGCGGTGTAGCGGACGCCGTGGTAAAGGATCAGCCAGCCCTCCTTCGTTTGCAGGGGCGGCGGCGAGAGGCCTACCTTGGCCGCGTCCCACCAGGGGCCCTCCCGGGCCGTGATGAGGGGTCTGTGATCGCCCCAGTGTTTCAGGTCGGGGCTGAAGGAGATCCAGACGTGGGCCCCGAAGGCGGAGGACCCGGGTACGGGCCGGTGGATCATGGCCCAGCGGCCCCGGAAGCGCGCGGGGAAGAGGGCCGCGTCCTTGTTCTCCGGGGGCGTGACGGGCCCCCACCGTTCGAAACTTTCAAAATCTCTCGTCGTCGCCATGGCCACCAGGGGCCCCAGGCGGGAATAGGCCGTGTAGAGCACTACCCACAGGTCGAGTTCTTCCAGGTAGGTGATCCGGGGGTCCTCGATCCCCCAGGCCTCCTCGGGGTGGTTGACGGGGTCGGGAGTAAGGGTCGGGGCGGAGGCGATGCGCCAGCCCGTCACCCCGTCGCGGCTCCTGGCCGTCGCCAGGTGGGAGATGCCGCGCCGGTCCTCCACCCTCATCAGGAGCAGGGTCTCGCCCCGGAAGAGGGCGGCGCCGGCGTTGAAGACGGCGTTGGCCCCGTAGGGGATGTCCGACGGCCGGATGATGGGGTTTCCCTCGTAGCGATGGAAGGGTTCTTTCCTCGATACCACCTTTTGCACTCCCTCTCAGAACTCGAGGTCCAAGACGACGGGCCGGCCCGTCTCCACGGCCCGGCGGGCGAGCTCGTAGGCCTCGTTGTACTGCCGCGCCACGATTTCCCAGGAAACGACGTTGTCGAGGTACCGCTTGAGGTTCTCGCCCAGCTCCATCCTCAGCCCCTCGTCGAGGGCCAGCTTGATCACCTTCTGCCTCAGCATCTCCTTGGTGGTGAACAGGAGACCCCCCTCGCTCTCGAGGGTCTGGGCCGTGAGGCCCTCCATGGGGGCCGTGGTGATGTAGGGCTTGTTCAGGGCGATGATCCTGGCCAGGGTCCCCGATTGGGTCTCGTCCGTCGTCGGCAGGACGATGAAGTCGCAGATGGCCATCATCTTGTAGTAATCGTCCCCCCGGGGGACGAACTCGTAGTAGTGGGCGATCCCCTTGCTCTCCAGGGCCATGACCTCGCTCTTCCATTCCTCGTAGTCCCGCCGGTGTCTTTCGTCCCGCCAGGTGCCCGCGGCGAGGAGATCCCAGTCCTGGCCGCTGATTTCCTTGATCTCCCTGTGTATCCCCTCCCACATGGAGAGGAGGATATCCCACCGCTTGTTGGACTGTATCCAGCCGATCATGCCCACGACGTGTTCGGCCAGCCCCGTCTTGTCCAGGTTGAACTGGCGCCTCAGCTCTGGGATCTCGTGGATCCCCCACCGCTTGTCCGGCCGTGCCCCGTGGGGCACCACCATGATGTTGCGGGGCGTGGGCCAGTTCTTGCCCTGGAAGGTCCAGTCGAGGCGCCACTTCTGATAGTGGCACTTGAAGAGGAGGACGTGGCAGCGCCTGCTCAGGCGGTAGATGAAGTCCGCCTCGGCGTCCCGCAGGCGGCCGTGGACCGTGTGGGGTTCCACGACGAGGGGAAAGGTGCCCACGGCCTCGAGGAGATCGAGAAAACCGTCGTTGCCGTCGCCTACGCCCCGGTCGTCGTAATGCTCGTAAAGGCCGTACTCGTGCTCGATGTGGACCACGTAGGGGTCGAGCCTCTCGATCTGGCGGGCCACGGGGCGCCACCAGTCGGCCTTCCTCGTGTCGATGATGGGGAAGACCCCTTCGCCTTCCCCGTCGGTGTGGCTGATGACGAGGACCTCCCGTCCGGGGTTGGCCTTGGCGATGAACTCCCGGGCCTCCTCGCAGAAGGTGGCGATGCCGCAGAGGCGCGGCGGGTAGGAACTGACCATGACGATGGGTTTATCCGGCATGGGCCAGGGCTCCCCCCGCGGCATGGGTCTGCGTGAAGGCCTCACGGGCGATCTGGTGGGGCCGCAGGCGGTAAAAGTGGAGGAAGGACAGGAGGCACACGAGGGTGGATTCGGCGCCCTGGTTGCGGTTTGGGCCGTCGCTCTGGAGGCCGTCGCAGCAGCCGCCCGTCTTGTGGTCGTAGAGGGGGGCGTGGAGGTCGTTGCGCCCGAGGAACCATTCCAGGCAGGTCTGGGCGTGATGCACCCAAGCCTCCTCGCCCGTCGCCTCGTAGGCGGCCCGGCAGGCCTCGATCATGTTGAAGGCCTCGATGGGCTGCTGGTCGAACCGGGCCTTGGCGCCGCCTTTGGGATACCAGCCCTTGTTGCCGACGGGGACGAAGTGGCCCCTCTCGCCCGTCTGGACCTCCATGAGCCAGGAGAGGGAACCCAGGCCGGCCTTGAGCATCTCGGGCCTGTTCTGACCGTTCCCCGAGACGATGAGGGCCTGGGCGATCTTGCCGTTGGCGTAGGTGAGGCAGTCCTCGAGCCAGGGCCAGCCGTCCCTCGCGTTCTGTCGGTGGAGGAGGTAGAGCCGCTCCGACAGGTTTTCCCTGACGCGCCGGACCTCGCTGTCCCCCCCGAACCGCTTGAGGTAGGCGTCGATGCCCAGGAGGGCGAAGGCCCAGGCCCGGGGCGAGGTGAAGTGGGTGACGGCGGGGAGGGCCCGGACGAAGATGTCCTGGGCCGCCGCCCGGATGTCGGTCGACGGTGCGAGGGCCACCGCCTCGCCCAGCCCCCAGACGGCCCGGCCGTGGCTGTCCTCCGAGCCTATTTCCTCCTGCCAGCGCCGGTCGTAGCCCAACAGATTCCGGAATCGGCCCCTTGTGCCGTCGAAGGCGTGGAGCAGGAAGCCCAGATATCGGCAGGCGAGGTCCGTCGTCACCTCTTTCTCCCCCGTCATCTCCTGATACATCAAGACGGCGATGAGGGCCCGGGCGTTGTCGTCGGTGCAGTAACCGAAGTCGCGGGCGGGGATGATGAACTTGGCGTGCTGGAGGATCCCCGTGTCGTCCGTCAGGCCCAGGACATGGTCGAGCTTGGGCTGGGGGACCTCGGGCGGGGCGACGCTGACCGTCTTCGCCTGGAAGACGGGCCGGGGGGCCATCTCCCGCTCCTCCTTGACGGTGCTGAAGAGGGAGAGGTACTGTCGCGCCACCTCTTTCCAGACCATCTCCCGGCAGTAAGTATAGGCCCGCTTGCGCATGGCGTGTCGCTCGACCTCCCGTCTCAGGAGGTAGTTCACCTCCTGTGCCAGGGCGGCGGGGTCCCTGAAGGGCACGAGGCGGCCCCGGCCGTCGGCGAGCATCTCTTCGGCGTACCAGTAGGGGGTCGAGACGACGGCCTTGCCGCAGCCCAGGGCGTAGGCGAGGGTGCCCGAGACGATCTGCTCCCGGTTGAGATAGGGGGTCACGTAGACGTCCGCCGCCCCCAGAAACTCGCATAACTCCGTCAGATCGACGAAGCGGTTGTGGAAGATCAGGTGGTCCGCCACCCCCAGCTCCCGGGCCCGCCGCTGGAGGGAGAGGCGATAGGCCTCCCCCTGGTCCCGCTTGACGTGGGGGTGGGTGGCACCCAGGACGATGTAGACGGCGTCCGGGTGTTCCTTGACGATGGCGGGCAGGGCGTCGATCATGTTCTCGATCCCCTTGCCGGGCGACAGGAGGCCGAAGGTCAGGATGACCTTCCTTCCCTCCACGCCGTACTGGTCCTTGTAGAAGTTGGGGTCCACGAAGGGGACGTCGTGGATGCCGTGGGGGATGAAGGCGACCTTTTCCGGCGGGACGGCGTAGACGGACCGGAGGATGTCCACAGCCCGGCGGCTCATGACGACCAGGCGGTCGGAGATCTGGGCGATCCTCTTGATGACCGTTGCCTGGCCCTCCGTCGGTTCCTGGAGGACCGTGTGGAGGGTCGTCACGACGGGCGTGCGGAGGTTCCCCAGGAGCTCGAGGATGTAGTCGCCGTCGGCGCCCCCGAAGATGCCGTACTCGTGCTGGAGGCTGACGACTTCCACGCGGTTCATGTTGAGGAAATCGGCCGCCAGGCGGTACTGGATGAGGCTGTGCTGGTCGATCTCGAACCGGACCCGGGGCGGGTAACGGTAGCCCTCGGGGCGGTCGTTCATCACCACGGCCCAGTGTTCGCCCTCGGGGTTTTCCTGGACCATGGCGGTGATCAGATCGGTCGTGAAGGTGGCGATGCCGCACTGGCGGGGGATAAAGTTGCCGATGACGGCGACCTTGCGGGGGTAGGAATGGTGCTGGATGATCTGTGACATCGGTACCTCCTTGCCTCGCTCTTGCCGCCCGGGGCAGGGGTCCACAAGGAGTTGACAAGCCGGTGGGGGGTC
>ERZ795060.354-NODE-354-length-63485-cov-13.540249_pt1 | contig 63485 bp, 66 predicted proteins | sample MGYA00375144_ERZ795060 | MGnify/ENA primary metagenome ERZ795060 (study PRJEB30189, sample SAMN05720157) | activated sludge metagenome | isolation source: anaerobic digester from wastewater treatment plant | place: Japan | collected 2015-05-15 ... | reverse complement strand
TGCCCTATATTATATCTCAAAAGATTTTTCCTGGCTAATCATTTCCAACGATTAAACATTCGAAAAACTCTTGAAATATTTCGATATTTATCGTATTCTTTCTTTTGACAACGGTGCATTGAAGCTTGAAGGGTAAGGCAAGCACACCTTGATAGATAAGCATAGAGTGAAAGAGGTGATGCGTGGAAAGAAGAGCATAGAAACCATAGAAAGAAGGATCAGGGGATTAGTTGCGGGGGTGAAGAGTAAAATCAGAGTTTTCGAGATTTTATATTTTACGATAAGGAGGTTTCAAAAATATGATAAAAAGGTGTCTTATAGTAAGCTTAATGTTTTTATTAATTTTAGCACCTCTATCTTATGCCCAGGAGCTGCGTCTCGATCCTGCTCCCAAAGCACCATCACCATCACAATATAACAGTCCTTCTGATTATGAAAAGGCTACCGGGAAAAAGATCACGCGTTTTTCAGAGGCACCGGAACTGCAAGAACTGGTAAAGCAAGGAAAACTCCCTGCAGTGGAGAAAAGATTACCTGAAAAACCCCTGGTGGTGGTTCCGGTAGAGGAAGTAGGCCGGTATGGTGGTACCTGGAGAATGGCTATGGGTGGAGTAGCAGATACTATGCTTCTGGTTAGGGAGGTAGACTATGAAGGGCTGGTAAGGATAGACCCCACCCTTTCTATTGTTCTACCTGGAGTAGCAGAAAGCTGGAAGATTGGAGGGAATAGCAGGACATTTACCTTTAATCTAAGAAAAGGATTAAAATGGTCGGATGGGGAAGAGTTCACGGCTGATGATATTATGTTCTGGTATAAAGATATCTTGCTGAATAAAGACCTCACTCCGGTACCTCCGACGTGGCTTACCAGCGAAGGAGAGGTTGTAAAGGTTGAGAAAATAGATAAATATACTGTCAGGTTTAGTTTTAAAAAACCTGCTGGTTTATTCTTACCCTACCTTGCTACTGGAACCACCGGTATTGTTCCATCACATTACCTCAAACAGTTCCATCCTAACTATGTTGCTAAAGATAAATTAGACGAATTAGTCAAAAAGGAGAAACTTAATACCTGGCTTGATCTTTTCAATAATAAGAACAATCCATGGATGAATCCAGAATTACCGGTTATAAATGCATGGAAGGTAGTTACCCCTATTGGAATTGGTACAAGAGTAAGTTTTGAAAGAAATCCATACTACTGGAAAATAGATACTGCTGGAAATCAACTCCCCTACATAGATAAGATTACTGCAGATATAGTTACTGACCCAGAAGTTAGACTGATGAAAGCAATGTCTGGTGAGATAGATATGCAGAGTAGAGGTATAGGACAGAGTATAGTAAACTATCCGCTGCTTGCCGAAAATAAAGGAAAAGGTGACTACAGACTTATAAGGCAAACACATACCTCTATGAACCAGATGCTTATAATATTAAATCTGAACCATAAGGATCCTGTCCTGAGAAAGTTATTTAATGATAGGAGATTTCGAATAGCCCTTTCTCACGCTATAAACAGACAGGAGATTATAGATCTGCTTTATATGGGATTGGTAGAACCCTGGCAGGTATCCCCAAACAGAGGAACGCCGACTTTTTATGAACCAGCAGCCAAAAATTACATAGAATATGACCCTAAAAAAGCAAATCAGTTACTGGATGAGGTCGGTCTTAATAAGAAGAACAAAGATGGGATTAGATTACGTCCGGATGGGAAACCACTGGAAATAACTGTAGAGTTCTCTGGAGATACAAGCAATGAGTGGGAGATGATTAAAAATTATTGGCAGGCGGTCGGGATAAAGGTAGCTCTGAAAGGGGAAGACAGGTCTCTCTGGGAGATAAGGACATCAGCAGCAGAGTATGATATTACCTCATGGTGGGGAGATTCTGGAACCGGATATGAACCAATAATAATGCCTTTCTGGTATTTTCCATATATTTATCCATCATCAAGACAAGCTCCTCGATGGGCTCTGTGGTACCAATCTGGTGGGAAACAGGGAGAAACACCTCCTCCTGAAGTAAGGCATCAGATGGCACTTTATACTCAGATTACTACAACTACAGATCCGGGGAAACAGGTCCAGCTTTTCAAACAGATACTCGAGGTTCAGGCTAAGAATCTATACACAATGGGTATATGTCAAATCCCTCCTCAGTTCGTAGTTGTTAAAAACAATTTCAGAAATGTTCCAGAAGTTTACGAGAGTGGACAGTATCCAACTCATGGTCCATATAATCCCTGTCAATTCTTTATAAAGAAGTAAATATCACAAAGGGGGGCATCTAAAAGATGCCCCCCTTATAATAGGAGGTAAGATATATGACAGATATTCTGGAGATCATAAAAAACCCTGATAGAGTTGAGTTGATTCTTTCCAGAGAGAATGGGAAAAAAGTCTATCTTAGGATTACATCCTCTAAAGCTAATGTATGGAGGTTACAGAGTTCAGATGTTAAAGGAGGATTCGAAGATTTAGGAGCAGTCCAGCTTTTAAAGGAAGAATTTAATGAACCATCGAATGAAAATATCTTACCCTTAGATATAAAAGAGAAGTCTGATACCAGTTTTCAGATAGAGAGTGCTGTAAATAGTACATCTATACAAATTAATTTATCTCCCTTTCATATTCTTTTTTTAGATAAAACAGGAAAAACTAAATGCACAATAGATGATATATCTTTTGATGAAGGTTCTATTACCATCTCTGGTTCATTAAAAAACAATGAGTTTACTTATGGGTTAGGAGAAAGATTCAATGGTGCTAACCAGAGAGGAAAATCTGCTCATATATGGTCTGAAGATAGATGGTGTCAGACAGAAGGTAACAGCTATGTACCGATTCCATTTGTTCTGAGTACAGAAGGATATGCCCTTTTCATGAATCGTTATGAGTATTCATTTTTTGATTTGGGAGAAAATACTCCTGATAGATGGTCCATCACTCTTAAGGACGCCCCGTTAGATCTGTATGTATTTATCGAAGATTCTCCTAAGGAGATTCTAAGGGACTATGCTGAACTATCAGGGTTCTCACCTATGCCTCCAGAATGGAGTTTCGGAATCTTTGTTAGCAGACATGGAAGATTGCGAGAGTTTGCCACTATTGAAGGAATTAGAGAGATGGCAAGGAAGATGGAAGAGAATGATCTGCCCTGGACTACTGTAATTATTGAAGGGTGGAACACCTATGACACATCAACCTATGAAGATCTGAAAAAGATTGTCGATGAACTTCATAAAAAGGGGAAAAAGGTCCTCGTCTATGAGAGATGTGGAAGACTTGATAAAGAATACTGGGAAGCTCATAAGGCAAAGGAAGACTTCTTTGTCAAAGATAGTTCGGGGAATACTCTTATTAAAGAAGCTCCACTTTATAATCCTGTTGATGCGCCAGATAGAAGATTAAGCTGCTTTTTAGACCTTACAAATCCTGAGACCTTAGATTGGTGGCAAAATTATGTATGGAAGAGACTCCTAGTAGACATAGGATTGGATGGAGCAAAGATTGACTTTGGTGAAGAATTTCCCGAGGATGAGAATCTTAAGCTTTTTTCGGGAAGGTCTATTAAAGGAATGCACCATTATCATGCTGTGAAATATGGTACAATGATGTATAACCTCTACCAGAAGATGCGTCCAGAAGGTGGAATCTGCTGGGCTAGAGGAGGAGGAATTGGTGCTCAGAGATATCCGTACTTATGGTGTGGAGACCAGTTAAGGGAATTTCGCTTTTTAAAGGCTATCCTGTCCGCCATATTGAGTTCTGGGGTCTCTGGAATTCCATTTATGTGTCATGACCTGGCTGGTTATATGCCAGCAAGAGATAAAGAAAGGAACATAGAAGAAGAGGTCTTTATAAGGGGGACAGAATTGGCGTGTTTCACTGTAAATATGGAAACACACGGCACAGTAACAAGACCTTATGACTTCTCTCCTGAAATAATAGATATCTACAGGCTTTATTCAAAGATTCATTATGCATTGATTCCATATCTGATAGAGCAAGCCCGTATTTCCTCCGGTACTGGAGTCCCCATTGTAAGACATCTGTACCTAGAATTCCCTGAAGATGAGAAAGTTAGAGGGATCGAAGATGAGTATATGCTTGGAGATGGATTATTAGTTGCCCCTGTACTCGAAGATTCCAATAAACGCGATATTTATTTACCTTCTGGGGAATGGAATGACCTGTGGAACGAGAAAATATTTAAAGGTCCATATGAATTCTCCAAGTATCCTGCCCCGCTAGAGCGTATACCTATCTTTATTTATTCTGACACAAGATCAGAAGTTCTAGATAAGGTGGTGGAGAATATAAGATCGATATTAAAGTCATAGCAGAAGTAAGTTACGCTAGCCAATCATTTCCAACGATTAATATCGAAAGGTTCTTGAGAAAGAGGCTTATCTACTCTATAATAGATAGCATCTATATCCTGTACGAAGTTAAGTATCCCTCTTTATGGGGTACCTTATTATCAAAAATTAGGTATACCTTTACTTATAAGTTTCCAGAGTAGTTTATGGTACATTGAGGCTTGAAGGGTAATGCAGGCACACATCGATAGATGAACATAGAATGAAAGGGGTGATGCGTGAAAAGAAGAGCATAGAAGACATCTTGTCATAAATAATATTCGTAGGGATCGGATGTACTCTGAGGATAAGGATTATCTACCCTTTACAAGGAGGATGAAATGAAAGAATTAAAAGGTTTGAGCGATTTATTAGAAACTGCAAGAAGTATACTTCCCTTAGTTTTCACTCTGATTTTCTTTCAGCTGGTGATATTAAAGAAACCCATTGAAAATGTTAAAGAATTTAGTATAGGACTTCTGCTCAGTATATTTGGTTTGCATCTCTTTCTAAAGGGTATTTCCATGAGTATTTTCCCTTTAGGGGATTCAGTTGGGGAGAATTTAGTAGTATTAGAGAGAAAATGGTTGATAATTATTATAACTTTCGTAATAGGTGTATTCAGCACTCTTGTAGAACCAGCTCTAAAAGCACTGGCTTTGGAGGTTGAGGAGATATCTATAGGAGCCATATCTAATAGAATTCTAGTTTACGCTGTTGCCATCGGCGTTGGTACTGGAATGAGCATAGGGGTATATAAAACGTTGAATAATATACCTTATGTAAAGGTTGTGCTCCCTCTAATTTTATTGATTACCGTGTTAATCTATTTTTCTCCAGAGGAATTTATATCCATCGCAATGGATTCAGCAAGCGCAACAACGGGTCCAGTAAATGTTCCACTGATCACAGCTTTATCGGTGGGACTAGCAAAAATACTGGAAGGAGTCGATCCTCTGCTGTTTGGTTTTGGCACAGTAGGACTTACTTCTATTGGAGTAGTAATATCAGTGTTAGTATTAGGAATACTTACAAGGATATAATAGGAGGATGGAGTTATATGGATATTAAATGTATAGTTGCTATTGTCGAAAGAGGGAAAGCAGATAAAATTGTAGATATGGCAAAAAAGGCAGGAGCAAAAGGAGCTACTATTCTTTATGGGAGAGGGACAGGACAAGCGGAAGCATTAGAGTTTTTTAATATTCATATTGAAGCATCGAAAGAAATCATCTTGATACTTAGCGAGATTGATAAATATAAACCCATATATGATACTATTATTAAAGTAGGTAGGCTTAACGAACCAGGTACCGGTATCATATTTACTTTTTTAGTGTCTGAACTGGTAGGGCTGCACCATAGGGAACAGATAAAAGACTGAATTCTATTGACCTACCTACCCCCCAATAATATTATTCTACAGTAACTGACTTTGCCAAGTTTCTTGGCTGGTCTATATCACAACCTCTCTCCTTTGCCATATAATAGGCAAGAAGCTGAAGTGGAATCACAGTAATTACAGAGGCATATATATCGTTTACTTTTGGTATAAAGAATGTCTCATCACATACATTTTTTAATCCTTCGTTCCCCTCTATTCCAAAACCAATGGCGATAGCCTCTCTGGCTTTTACCTCTTTTATATTGCTTACCATCTTATCCAGCAGATAGCCCTGAGTAGCCAGGCATACCACAGGAACACCTTCTTCTAAAAGTGATAATGGACCATGTTTTAATTCTCCTGCAGCATAAGCCTCGGCATGAATATAAGATATTTCTTTAAGCTTTAACGCCCCCTCCAGGCTAAGGGCGTAATCCAAACCTCTTCCAATAAAGAATACGTCATGAGCCTTATAATATCTCCTGGAGAGGTCTATAATTGCAGGCTCCAATTTATTTAAAACCTCACTGGCTACTTCAGGTATTTTCCTGAGGTCTTCGACAAACTCTTTAATCTTATCTAGTGGTAAGGTCCCTTTTATCTGTGCTAGAAGTAGCATAAACAGATATATCACCATAAGCTGCGAGGTATATGCTTTGGTGGATGCAACAGCAATCTCAGGTCCAGCATATGTATACAGAACATCATCAGACTCTCTGGCGATTGAACTTCCAACCACATTACATATCGCCACGACCTTAACTCCGTTCTCCTTAGCCATACGTAATGCTGCCAGGGTATCTGCTGTTTCTCCAGACTGACTGATAACAATCATTAAGCTATTCTTTTCAAAAATTGGGTCTCGGTATCTAAACTCACTTGCTATATCTGCCTCTACTGGAATTCGAACAAATCTCTCTGTTAGATATTTACCTACAAGTCCTGCATGATAGGCTGTTCCACAGGCAACAAAATAGAGTTTTCTAAGATTTCTCAAGTCATCAATAGTAACACTTTTAAGGTCGAGTTTAACCAGACCATCACTTCCAACCCTTCCTCTAAATGTTTCTCTCAGTGCATTTGGTTGTTCATGGATCTCTTTTATCATAAAGTGGGGATATCCACCTTTTTCTGCCATAGATATATCCCACGATACGACCATTGTCTCTTTCTTCTTCTCATTGCCATCCAGATCATATACCTTACAGCCTGAAGGAGAAAGCTCTCCCATCTCGCCATTTTCCAAGATCCATATATTACGGGTATAGTTTAAGACTGCTGGTATATCTGAAGCTACAAAGTATTCCCCTTCACCTATTCCAAGCACTAATGGGCTATCCTTTCTGGCAACTACAATCTTTTCTGGCTCTTTAGAAGAAATCACAGCTATAGCATAAGAACCTTCCAACCTTTTAATCGCCATTCTTACAGCTTCCAGGAGGTCTCCAGCGTAGTACTTCTCTACCAGATGAACTATCACTTCTGTATCTGTTTCAGAGAGGAACCTGTGACCTTCTGATATAAGCTCATCTTTCAAATCTGTATAATTTTCTATGATCCCATTGTGAACCAGGGCTATCTCACCCTTGCAATCAGTATGTGGATGTGCATTTATATCTGAAGGTTTACCATGAGTTGCCCATCTGGTATGCCCTATACCAATAGTGGAAGGAAAATCCTTTGGGATCACTATAGATTCTAGTTTTGATAATTTACCCACACTCTTCTCCACAATAAGAGATGAATCTTCGATTATCGCTACTCCTGCTGAATCGTACCCTCTATACTCCAGTCTCTTCAGATTGTCTATAAGTATAGGGACAGCCTTTTTCTTACCTAAATAACCAACAATTCCACACATCTAAAATTTCCTCCTTTAGATATCTCCGCTAGTTATCTTCCCAAACTTGGTATATATCTCAGCCTTTCCTTCAATCTTCATAGCTGAAACATTCTCAGTAAACTGTGCAAACATAACCTGCCCGGCATCGAGTTTCTCTGTATGACTGATTCTGGTTTCCTTTCCTCTGGTAAGACCGATTATCGTAACCCCGTTCTCCAGGGCTTTTATCCCAATAAAATCTGCTAATCTCCAATCACTATTCTCAGCCATTTCTATTCTCCTCCTTTCTATAGTCCAAACAACCCCTTAAATCCCAAAAAAGCCAGAGACATAAGACTTGCAGTTATAAAGGCAAGAGGGTAACCCTGGAATGCCCTGGGTACAGGTGCAGAAGCCAATCTCTCCCTTATACCTGCAAACATAACGATGGCAAGGGTATAACCCCCACTCACACCTATAGTATATACAATCGTCTCTATAAAATTAAAATTACTTGAGACATGTATGAAAGCTACTGCAAGTATAGCACAGTTTGTGGTAATTAGAGGTAGATATATACCCATAGCCCTATATAACGAAGGGCTATTCTTCTTAAGGAATAATTCAACAAACTGTACTAAAGCAGCGATGGTAAGAATAAATACGGATATCTGGAGATATTCAAGATGAAGAGGTACAAGAACAAAATTCCAGAGAATCCAGGTTACAGATGATGTGAGGACCATAACAAATGTCACTGCCATACCCATACCTATCGATGTACTCATCGAGTTTGATACACCAAAGAAAGCGCATAAAGCTATAAATCTTATAAGTAGTATATTATTTACCAGTAGCGCCCCTATAAATAAGAGAAGAAGATGAGAAAACATTATTCTTTACCTCCTCTATATCTCTGTAGAGCCTGTAAGAAACCAATAGTTAGAAAGGCACCAGGAGGAAGTATCATTAGTAATACAGGTTTATAAGTTACTGGCATAATCTGAAATCCAAAAATTGTTCCATTACCTAACAGTTCTCTTATACTACCAAGAATCAGTAAAATAAGAGTAAAACCTATCCCCATACCTATCCCATCCCCTAAAGATTCAATAGGTCCATTCTGGTAGGCAAAGGCTTCTGCCCTGCCAAGTATTATACAGTTAACAACGATTAATGGAATAAAAATCCCCAGTATTTTATACATCTCAGGAACATAGGCATGCATAACCATATCCACTACAGTAACAAAAGCGGCTATTATGGTGATAAAGATAGGTATACGGACCTGATCTGGAACCCATTTTCTAATAAGGGATATTATCAGGTTTGACCCTGCCAAAACAAAGGTGGCTGCTAATCCCATATATATACCATTTATAGCCGCAGTTGAGACAGCCAGTGTCGGACAGAGTCCTATCATAAGGACAAGTATGGGATTTTCTTTCCATATTCCATTTATCAGAGGACGAAGAAACTTCATACTCTCCTCCTTTCAACCCTATAGCCAAAAGGCTTAGGGATAGTCCAGCGGTCTATTAAGGGTGTCATAGCATTCATAAAGAGAATACTGTAAGATACACCCTCAGGATATCCTCCAAAGAGCCTTATAAGTATAGTTATAACTCCGCACCCTATACCGAAGATTATCCTTCCAGACTTGGTAACAGGGGTGGTTGTATAATCAGTAGCCATAAAAAATGCCCCAAGGACAAGTCCTCCTGACATCATGTGAAACAGCGGGTCCTGTCCAAAAATAAGGGATAAGACACCCACAGTAAGGATATATGGAATCGGTGTCCTCCAATCAATAACCCCTTTATAAAAAAGATAAGCAGCACCAATAAGTAGTGCCAGAACAGAGGTCTCTCCAATACACCCTCCTCTATTACCCAGGAAAAGACTGATATAAGGGGTAGATACATGTTGTAACTTTAAAAGTGCTAAAGGTGTAGCCTGAGTTACCCCAGTAAATGGAGCAGCCCAGGTTGTCATTTCCATAGGCCAGGAGGCTAAAAGGAATGCTCTGGCTATAAGTGCCGGATTAAAGATGTTGAAACCCAGACCGCCAAAAAGTTCTTTAGCCAGCACTATAGCTATAAATGTTCCCACTACAGGTATCCACCACGGCACCAGTGGGGAGAGATTAAGACCAATGAGAAGTCCTGTTACCACTTCACTGCCATCTAAGGGTCTCTTTTCTTTCTTGATGTATATCATCAATCTCTGCCAAAAAATTGAACTCAACACAGATATAACTAAAATCAGGAGAGCCCTGCCGCCAAAAAATATCACACCCGCTACAGTTGGAGCTAATAGAGCTATTATCACCTGGCGCATGAGAAATTTTGCATCTGTATCAGACCTGATATGTGGTGGAGCAGATACATACAGTTTCTGATCCATAGGTCTACTCCTTTCTTAAACTTTTTCTAAAACAAGATCTGCCTTTTCTATCGCTCCAAAAGGACACTTGGCAAAGCAGTCTCCACACTTTATACATAATCCCGTGTCTATATGATAAATCTCTCTGGGTTTACCCTGAGCTGCACCTACCGGACAAACCCTGGCACATATACCACATCCTCTGCACTTATCCGGTATTACCTGATATGCGATAAGAGCCCGACAAGATTTAGCAGGACATCTCTTCTCTCTAATATGAGCCTCATACTCATCCCTGAAGAATCTTATAGTACTCAGCACGGGATTTGGAGCGGTCTGACCAAGGCCACACAATGAATCTCTTCTTATCTCTTCACCTAACTCTATCAGTCTTTCTATATCTCCCTCTTCCCCTTCACCATTTACTATTCTCTCCAGGATATCCAGCATCTTTCTTGTCCCTACACGACATGGTGGACATTTACCACAGGACTCACTCTGAGTAAATTCCAGGAAGAATCTTGCCACATCAACCATACAGGTATCCTCATCCATAATGATAAGACCACCTGAACCTACTATAGCTCCTATCTGTTTTAAAGACTCATAATCTATAGGAAGATCTAGATACTCTGCAGGTATACAGCCACCAGATGGTCCACCTGTCTGGGCTGCCTTAAATTTTTTCCCACCTGGTATCCCACCCCCAACATCAAAGATAATCTCTCCAAGTGTAGTTCCAAATGGGACTTCAATAAGACCGGTATTATTGACCTTACCCGCAAGGGCAAAAACCTTTGTCCCTTTACTCTTCTCTGTACCTGTACTGCTAAACCATTCAGCACCATTTAAGATTATGGGAGAAATATTAGCCAGTGTCTCCACATTATTTATCACTGTTGGACTATCCCATAATCCTCTGTTAGCTGGATAAGGTGGACGTGGACGTGGCTCTCCTCTTCCACCTTCAATGGAGGCGATGAGAGCTGTTTCTTCTCCACATACAAAAGCACCTGACCCTCTTCTAAGCTCTATATCAAAAGAAAAATCTGTCCCAAGTATATTCTCTCCAATAAGCCCATAACTCCTTGCCTGTTCAAGAGCATTCTCAATCCTCTTTATAGCCAGCGGATACTCAGCTCTCACATAGAAGAATCCTTTACTGGCCCCTACCGCATAACCAGCGATCATCATCCCTTCAATAATGCTATGAGGGTCACCTTCCAGTACACTTCTATCCATAAATGCACCTGGGTCTCCTTCATCACCATTGCATATTACATATTTGGGATTACCGGTCGCTTTACGGGTAAGCTCCCATTTTAATCCGGTAGGGAAACCTGCCCCACCTCTTCCTCTCAGTCCTGACTTTTTAACAGTGTCTATAACATCTTCAGGACTCATAGTAAGAGCTTTAGCCAGAGCCTGGTATCCCTCTTTAGCTATATACTCTTCTATGCTCTCCGGGTCTATAACCCCCATATTTCTTAAAACTATTCTTTTCTGTCTTACTATAAAATCTATCTCTGAAAGTGATGGAAATACCTCTTTTGTCATAGGTTGCTGATAAAGGAGCCTATTAACCACCCTGCCTTTTAGAAGATGCTCATTAACTATAACCTTGGCATCTTCTGGTTTAAGATGGACATAAAAGATTCCATCTGGATATACAATAGCTACCGGACCCAAATCACAGGTTCCTATACATCCAGTATCAACAACATTTACTTCTTCTTTTATCCCAGCCTCTTCTAATGCCTCTAAAAGTGCGGTTTTAAAATCGTATGCCCTTGATGATACACAGGCACTACCAGCACATATCAGAACATTCGTCCTTATTATAGCCATACTATGCTCCTTCTTCTGTACTCAATACCCATTCATTTATAATCTGGTCATTTACTATGTGACTTGCAACTATCTGTCTTGCTCTCTCTGGAGTTACTTTCATATAGGTAATTTTTGGTTGTCCTGGCTTTACAACGTTTACCAGAGGTTCATACTCGCATAATCCTACACATCCAGTCTGAGTAACCACCACATCCTGAATATTTCTCTTTGATAACTCATCCAGGATAGCCATAAGGGTCTCTCTTGCACCTGCGGCTATACCACAGGTTCCCATCCCAACTATTATCTTTGTGTTAGCTTCCTGAGTTCTAAGTTTTATCTGAGCCTGCGCCTGCTCTCTTATTCTTTTTAAATCTTCTAAAGATTTCAAATTAGTTCACCTCCAATAAAATCTTTATAACTATTATATAATATTTCTTTTATTTTCCCCAATAAGGAGTAGTCAGTCAGAAAATCCTTAATCTGATCAGAGTCAAAGGACCAGACCTTATCATCTCTCCTTTCAACATAAGTTATCCTTACTTCAGTATTGATCATAGATAAAGTTATAAGAGTGGAGATGATATCCCCTAAAGGTGGTCTATCTGGATGACTGATAGGAAGCTCCAACCTGACAGTGGTCCCTATACCCGGCGTAGAATCTATATCAAGTCTTCCCCCAGTAAGCTCTGCCAGTTCGTCTAAAAAGGATACTCCCAGCCCCACCTTACGGGTAGTTCTGGTTGTGAAAAAAGGGTCTCTTATCTTATCCAGAATTTCAGAGTCCATCCCCTTACCGTTATCCCTGACCTTTATAGTCATAAGGTCCTTACTTTTCTCAATATCCACTTCTATCTCTACACAGTTCGCCCCGGCATTTATACCATTCTCAGCTATATCCAGAATATGCAGGGAAAGTTCTTCCATCATTTGAGTGTCTTTATCAACTGTGATACTTTTTCCGAATTCATACGACCATACACCTGGTCATTTATCATAACAGCTGGTGCGTGGCTGCACGCTCCTATACACCTTACACTCTCTATAGAAAACTTGCCATCAGGAGTGACGTCTCCAACTTTTATACCTAAAACCTCTTCAAACTTCTCTAACACCCTTTTTGCACCCTTTACATAGCATGCCGTCCCTTCACATACTTGAATCTTATATTTCCCCTTGGGTTTCAGTGAGAAGAAATGATAGAAGGTCACCACACCGTATACCTCAGGTAATGGAATATTCAATTTTGCAGATACTTCTTTCATCGCATCTTCAGGGATATATCCAAACTTCTCCTGAATCTCCTGAAGAACTGGCATCAAGGCTCCAGGTTTACCTGTCCATCTGGATATTATTTCATTTAACTGCCTTATCTGAGTCGAATCCATCTTTAACCTCCTGTTTTATGATTCCTGACATATCCATAATTTTTTAATGCTTCTTTTAATGAATCAAAACTCTTATCCATCAATTCTAAGAAACTTCTGGGAGGAACTATATCATCCAGGAAATGGGCATCACTGGAAAATAATACCGGAACATCCGGAGGGATAAGACGTCTAAGGTTTACTAAAGTGCTTTCTTTAGCAAATTTGGAAACCTCTACTGCATCTACCTCAAGATCGGGAGGAAATAACCCAAGATTATATATAAGACCAAAGGACTCTCTGTCAATGTGAGCAGGTATAACTATCCCATCAAAAGAGTGAATCAGATCTGATACTTCTTCTACAGAAAAGTCTGTCGCCCCCATAAGAAAATGTTCTTCATATCTAATAAAGTTTGCATCTTCATCAACTATCAATTGTTCAGCGAGAGAATCTTTTACCGGAGGATTAACCAGGTGGGAGTGTATCATAGATTCAAGTTTCCTGGCAGATTCCACCGAGGGTAGAATCCCCAATATATGAACCTCTTCTTTAGAGGTGACCTCAATCCCTGGAAAGACCCCAAGACCCGGTGCATACTTTAATGCGGACTTTATCACACTTTCAGCATTACCCACTGCATTATGGTCAGTAACAGCCATTATATCAATTCCTACTTCCTGCACTCTCCTCACTATATTTACAGGTATCATCTCTATCCCCGCACAGGGAGATAAAAGAGTATGTATATGGAGGTCCAAAGCAAATCTCATCTAATACCTAACTCATATATTTTACCACAGAGTGTAAAGGCATCTAACTTTGTGGTAAGGAGAGCTATATGTTCCTCCCTGGCTTTCTTTATAGTCTCTTCTGGAGGTTCTACTCCACAGGGGAATATTATCCCACTTATGCCAACCAGAGTAGCAACCGCTATAACATTTATATGAGTTTGAACAGTGATCCAGACATTGCCCTCTTTGGCAAATCTCATTACGTTACTGAGCAGGTCTCCCACATACCCACCCCTGGGGGACTTATCCAGATCAAAATCATCCCCCAGGTTTTCTAATGGCAAATTCCCAAGTAATTCTCTAAACGTCATATATTATTTTACCTCTCTAATCATTTTTAATAAACTTCTGGCATACTCTTCAATATTGTCTTTAAGCTTAAAGATACAGTCTGTTATTCTGGCATCTCCACTTACTATATCCTCTGCCAGAGCCCTGCAGGTTGGAGCTCCACAGGAGCCACAATCGATACCGGGTAAAGTTTTTAGTATCTCCTCCAGTTCCTGCATCCTCTCTATAGCACTGCTGACGTCTTCACCTAATTTGTATGGAGAAGAATCAACCCTGATTTCCTCTCCAGCAAAGTAGTCATTAGCTTCCAGATATTCATATAGAGATTTATCTATACTCTCCTTGTAGGTATCCTCTAACATCCTTATCTTTACCCTGGCAAGATACGGGTTCTGAACATTTAAAGGACCACCAACACAACCTCCCCCACACATTCTTCCCTCAATAAAATTTATTCCTCTCAGTTTACCCAGCTCCAGGTCATCCAAAACTTTCAGTACATTCTTCACCCCATCGACAACCAGGTAATTTAATATGCCAAGGCTCTTAGCCTCTCCTCCATCTCTCACCCAGCTTATTCCTTCCCCAAAGATAGGACCACTACGATCCTCTTTTACTGTCTTAAGAGACTTTATTATATATTTGTAAGCCTCAGAGACTGATATGGTACCATTTATATAATGAGAGCCTCTCCCCTCTTTTATATCTGCACTTTTGGCAGTACAGGGAGTAATAAGGAATACTCCAACCTCATCTTCCCTGTAACCTTCAGATATAAGCTTTTCTTTTATATATCTGGCTGATATCTCTTCAGGTGAGGCTATAGGGGTAAGACACTCTACCAGAGAAGGGAATCTGATCTGTATCAATTTAACAACTGAAGGACACATTGAAGATATATAAAGTTTTTCAGGATTTTCTCTTACTAACTCTCTGAGATAGAGGGTAGAAACCTCAGTGCCAAAAGCCACATCCATAATAAGGTCAAAACCCATCTCTTTTACAGCGGACCTTATAAGGTATGGTGATACATCCAATCCAAACTGGGCATAAAGGACAGAACTTACAAGAGCAACCTTCATCCTATAGTTAGACATATCCCTGACCTCTTCTGTCTCTGCTTCTATGGCATGTTCAGGACAGGCTATTATACACTCACCGCAATCTATACATCTATCCTCTAAAAGAACCACCTTACCAAATCTTACCCTCAAAGCTTCCGTGGGACAAACCCTTATACAGTTTACACACCCCTTACACAGGTCCTTGTTTATCCTTATCATACTCATAACATTCATCCTACCTTATATATATTATTGATGTTACTTCTGTGCCCACCCCAACAGCACTCTTTATATCAAACTCATCTGAACAGGAGATTATATTTGGAAGTCCCATCCCGGCACCAAATCCTAACTCTCTCACTTTTGGAGAGGCGGTCGAATAGCCAGGCTGTTTGGCTTTCTCCACGTCTTCTATACCAGGTCCCTCATCTATAGCCTTTATAACAATCTTGTCAGAAGATATCTCAATAAGTAATTTACCTCTATAGGCATGTATTACCATATTCATCTCCATTTCATAACTGGCGACAGCTACTCTTCTAATAATATGATTGGGTAATCCCAAATTTTGGAGGTATCTTTTTATCTTACTTGAAGCCTCTCCACCATTAATAAAATCTCCACCCTCAATTGAGAATTCAAGCCTTACTACCCTGCTCTTTTCCTCCTCTTTAATCTCTTCCTTCTCTTCTTTCAAACTGGGAAGTCTTATAACTATGTCTAAAGGGGTTACCATACCAAGGAAAACCTTATTCTCATCGACAACAGGAAATCTTCCATACCCATAGACACGAAAATACTCTATGGCGTCCGCTAAAGTATTATGAGGAGAAAGAGTTATAACATCCTCAGTCATTATCTCTTCGACAGGAACGTCCCTCTTATTTTCCTCTATAGCCTTGAGAAGGTCATACATGGTGACTATACCCACCAGCCTACTCTCCTCATCGGTTATAGCGACTCCATCCAGTTGATTTATCCGCAGTATCTCTCTTACCTGTGAGACCTTTCTATCAGGCAAGATCTTTGGCATATTAGAATTCATTATAAGTGAGACTGGAAGTGTTAAAAGGGCATAAAAATCTCTTTCGATTTCTCTCATTTTACCAGAGACATATATATCTTTCCACAGGTCTCAAACATAGAACATCTGGTAACCAGTACTGGAATTTCAATAGATCTGGCTAGCCTGAGCGTATCTTCTGGCGGACACTTACCATTTACAAAGATAACTCCAATAAGGTCCAGCATCTGAATAGTCCTCATTACCTGAGGTTGAACCATAGCGGTGATCAAAACACCTGGTTCCTTAACTGTGGCTAATATATCACTCATAAGGTCTGAGGCATAGAAATAATCCACATCCTTATCGAGCAGGGACTCTCCATATAATACTTTAGCAGACAGTAATTCTTCAAGGTCTTTTAATTTCATTATTGATTCACCTCATGTATTTAGTCTCTCTCTATCCCATTTACAAATACCTCTCGGGCTTCTGCAACTACATATAGAGAGCCCATAACAGAGATAAAGTCAGAGTCCAACTGAATCGCCATCTTAACACTTTCTTTCACATCAGGAACAACTATAGGATTACCTCCCAGATCCTTAACCACTTTACCCAAAGCTTCTGCATCGAGAGCTCTGCTATTCCTAGGTGACGTTACAACAACATCTTCTTTTGCCAGAGATAGTACTGAACTTATTATACCATAGGAATCTTTATCTTTAAGCATTCCTACAACCAGTGTGGGTTTAATATCGAATAGAATCTTCAGAGAACTGGCAAATTTTTCAGCTCCTCCCTTATTATGAGCACCATCAAGTAATACTAACGGGTCTCTTGAAACAATCTCCATCCTCCCTGGCCAGAATGTCTCAGCCAAACCCTGAAAAAGACTAGAATCTGAAAAATGTAAACTATTTTTTATTATCTCTAATCCCATCATAGCGATGGACATATTGTCTACCTGATATGTACCTCTGAGCCCGGTAAAAAGCTCTTCTCTCTTTATCTCATTTCTAAAACCCATCTCAGTACCAGCCTGAGATAGCACATACCAATCTGCTGAGAAATCTCTTCCCAAGATATATAGATTTGAATCCAGCTTCTTAGCAGTATCAGCTATTACATCTAACCCTTCTCCCCTGGCTCCTGTAACAACCGGGACTCCTCTCTTTATTATCCCAGCCTTCTCTCTACCTATGAGACTTAAAGTATTACCCAATCTATCCATATGGTCCCAATCCACATTGGTAATCACTGAGACCAAAACATTATTTACCACATTGGTAGCATCTAATCTCCCACCCAGTCCAACTTCCAAAACTACTACGTCTACCTTAGACATATAAAAGTACAGGAACGCCATAGCGGTCAGTATCTCAAACTCGGTAAGATAAAAATCGGCATCTTCATCAGTGAGCTCTTCTATATAGGGGAGCAGAATCTTTAATGTATTTACAAAAGAATCTTTGTCTATTAATCTATTATTAATCTGTATCCTTTCCCGTATCGAATGAAGGTGAGGAGATGTATAAAGTCCAACCTTATAGCCAGCTCTGGTAAGTACAGATGAGATCATCCTTGAGACAGAACCTTTTCCGTTTGTTCCACCAATATGAATAACGGGTATCTTATCCTGAGGATTATCTAATCTATCCAGAAGCCTCTTGATACGGTCCAAACCCAGCTTTGAGCCAAAATTAGAGAGACCCTCTATAATCTCTATGGCATCCTGATACGATATATCCATCTATTAGGAAGATAGAAGAGCTAACCTCTGTAAGAGTTTTTCTTTCTCTTTTAATAAATTCTCTCTTCTATTCCTCTCTTTCTCTTTTGCTTCTTCCCTGGCTTTTAAAAGAAAATCCCTGTTGCTAAGTCTTGATTCAATCTTACATATCTGCAAATCTATCTCTTCCATTTTCTTCTTAAGTCTCTCTATCTCTTCATCTATATTTATTACCCCGCCAACCTCAAGATATACTTCAAAGTCTGGCTGTATATTAGAGATAATCCCTTTCCGAGGGGGTAATAACTCTGGTAGTATATCTATCGGTTCTATCCTGGCTAAGGTAGAAATAACACGAACATTGGATAAAAGGAGCTCATTATACATCCTGCTATGCACAAAACCAGCTATCTTCTTTTCAAACGGTATCCCCATCTCCTGCTTTAAAGACCTCATAGCTTTTATGATGTCAAATATAAGATTAACTTTCTTAACGCTATCCTGGTCTTTAAAGCCTGTGTCAGCTGGCCAGTTAGAGAGGGATAAAATATCATCTCCTTCATCCTTTACATAACTCCAGAGTTCCTCTGTAATAAATGGCATAATGGGATGGAGGAGTTTAAGATAATTTCTAAATACAGTAAGTAGCACCCAACTTGTATGACCCGGATTAGTCTTCAGGAGTATCTTTGATACCTCTATATACCAATCACAAAAATCACCCCAGAAAAAGCTGTACAAAAGCTGAGTTATCTCATTAAAATCATACTTATCATAACATATAGTGGCTTTCTCTATCGTCTCTTCCATAACTGTCAATATCCACCTACTGAATATATCCAGTTCATTAAGCGAAGATGGCACTTCTGGATCAGAGATACTCATAAGAATAAATCTTCCTGCATTCCATATCTTATTGGCAAAATTTCTAGCACCTTCCAGTTTTTCATTCCCTATGTTTACATCCTGTCCTTCTGTGACCAGAGATGTTAAGGCAAATCTCAAACTATCTGTTCCAAGGTCTCGAACTATCTCCATAGGGTCTATCACATTCCCTAAAGATTTACTCATCTTACGCCCCTTCTCATCTCTAACCAGCCCTGTTATATAGACATCTTTAAATGGCATCTTATCACTGAACTCCAAACCCATCATTATCATCCTTGCTACCCAGAAATAAATAATGTCATAACCGGTTATGAGAAGAGAAGTCGGGTAAAATTTCTTAAAGTCCTCTGTTTCATCCGGCCAGCCAAGGGTACTCATAGGCCAGAGGGCAGAACTGAACCAGGTATCTAGAACGTCCTCTTCCTGTTTTAAATTATTTCCCCCACACTTAGGGCAGGAAGTCGGATCTTCCATTTCAACTATGGTTTCATTACAATCCCCACAGTACCATACCGGTATCCTGTGTCCCCACCATATCTGTCTGGAAATACACCAGTCTCTTATATTTAACAACCAATCATGATATACCTTTCTCCATCTCTCTGGTATAAATCTTACCTCATTATCACGTTCTAATGCCTTTTGAGCCAGGGGTTTCATTGAAACAAACCATTGGGATGAGAGTAAGGGTTCAACTATAGTTCCACATCTCTCACATTGCCCTACACTGTGGGTATAATCTTCTATCTTTTCTATATATCCATTCTCTTCCAGATGCCTTACTATGAGTTTTCTGGCTTCAAACCTGTCCAAACCGGTATAGGTATCCATATCTGGACAATCAATCCTGCCATCCAAACCTATAACTCTGATACTATCAAGCCTGTGTCTGATACCTATTTCAAAGTCTGCCGGGTCATGGGCAGGGGTAACCTTTAAAGCCCCCGTTCCAAAATCTGATTCTACAGCTTCATCAGCTATTATCGGTAACTCTCTACCAACCAGTGGCAGTATAGCTATCTTACCAATAAGTCCTCTATATCTATCATCCTGAGGATTCACTGCTACAGCGGTATCTCCCAGCATGGTCTCAGGTCTTACCGTAGCTATAGTAATATATCCTCCATCCTTTAATGGATATTTTATATAGTATAGTTTATCTTTAGTCTCGTCATACTCTACCTCTATATCAGAGAGAGCTGTCTTGCATCTGGGGCACCAGTTTATTATTCTTTCCCCTTTATAGATAAGTCCTTTTTTATATAGAGAGACAAATGCTGTTCTAACCGCTCTAGAGCAGTGTTCATCCATAGTAAATCTCTCTCTAGACCAATCACAGCTAAAGCCCATCTGTCTGAGCTGGTTAACTATATTATTTCTGTATCTATCTTTCCATTCCCATATCTTTTCCAAAAACTTTTCTCTTCCAAGGTCATATCTACTCAACCCTTCTTTAGCCAGTTCTTTTTCCACTACATTCTGAGTAGCTATCCCTGCATGGTCTGTACCTGGAACCCATAGAGTTACAAAACCCTTCATCCTCTTATATCTAACCACCACATCGTCCAGGGTAAAACCAAGTGCATGCCCTATGTGAAGATTACCAGTTACATTTGGAGGTGGTAATACTATGGAAAATGCCTCACTACCCCTATTAAAATCAGGGGCAAAAATATCTGAGCTAAACCATATATCTATCCATTTTTGAGCTATCTCTCCTGGATTATAGACCTTAGCTAACTCTCTCAAGGACATCCTCCTTATAGAAGATTATTGGAAAGACTTCATCCATATGAGAAACCTTTCTAATGATCAAGTTCTTCTTTATCTCATCAGGGATCTTGCTCAGGTCACTCTCATTTTCTCTCGGTATAATTACCTCTCTGATGCCAGCACTATAAGCTGCCAGAAGTTTTTCTTTTATACCACCAACAGGAAGAACCCTTCCTCTTACCGTAATCTCTCCAGTCATAGCCACATCCTGTCTTAATGGTATACCTGAAAGGCTTGATGCTAAAGCGGATGCCATAGTAATCCCTGCTGAGGGACCATCTTTTGGTATAGCCCCCTTGGGTATATGTATATGAACATCTATTTCACTGAAGTTATGAGTAATATCCAGATAGACGCTTCTATTCTTTATAAAGCTAAAAGCTGCCTGAGCAGATTCTCTCATAACATCACCAAGCTGACCGGTAAGGATAAGGTTACCCTTTCCCTTCATATATATAACTTCTATGGGTAGGACTTCTCCGCCAGCTTCTGTCCAAGCTAAACCATTTGCCAGTCCTACCTCTGGTTTCTTCTCTATAGATTCACTCAAAAATCTGGGAGGACCTAACAATTCTATCAGGCTCTCCTCATCAACCTTGAAAACTCCCTTCTTACCCTCCAGATATGATACCACAACCTTACGGAATATCTTTGCTAACTCTCTTTCAAGATTTCTTACTCCAGCCTCTCGGGTATACTCTCTTATAATCTTCAATATAATATCTTCCTTCATGGGGATATTCTTTCTATTAATATTGTGCTCCTTAGACAATCTCGGTATAAGAAAGCGACTAGCAATATTGAGCTTCTCCTCTTCTGTATATCCATTCAGATCCAGTATCTCCATTCTATCTAAAAGGGCTGGGGGTATATTCTGGGTAGTATTGGCTGTTGTTATGAAGAAAACCTGCGAGAGATTATAGGGTATCTCAAGGTAATGATCACTAAAATTCTTGTTCTGTTCAGGGTCAAGAACCTCCAATAAGGCAGAAGCGGGATCACCTCTAAAATCTATTCCAAGTTTATCTATCTCGTCTAAAAGAAAGACAGGATTAGAAGACCTTGCCTGCTTCATACCCTGGATTATCCTTCCTGGGAGAGCTCCAACATAAGTTCTCCTGTGTCCTCTTATCTCTGCCTCATCCCTTATACCTCCAAGCGAAATCCTGACAAAATTTCTGCCAAGAGCAGTACTTATGGATTGAGCCAGAGATGTTTTCCCTACTCCAGGAGGACCAACAAAACACAATATAGGACTCTTCCTGGTCCCACCATATTTCTTAACAGCCAAATATTCTATTATCCTTTCCTTTACCTCCTGGAGACCATAGTGGTTCTTATCAAGAGTAGCCCTTACATCCTTTAGATTAAGTTTATCCTTAGTATAGACACCCCACGGTAAGCCAATAATCCAGTCCAGATAGGTTTTTATTACGCCACTCTCTGGAGAAAAAGGAGGAACTTTATTTAATCTATCTGCCTCTTCCATGAGTTTATCTTCAGTATCTTCTGATAAACCTAAAAGTTTAATCTTGTCCTTATAGAAAGATGCACCAGAGGAATCTTCTTTCTCGCCTAACTCCTCCTGTATAACCTTCAATTTAGCCCTGAGATAATATTCCCGCTGAGTCTCCTCTACCTCTCTCTGGACCTTAACCTGTATATCTTCCTCTATTCTGAGTATTTTAAGTTCTCTCTCCAATATAACGGCAAGCTTGAGTAACCTCTCTTTAGGGGAGACTACAGAAAGCAGGTCCTGTTTTACAGAACTTCTAATTGGAAGATTAGAAGCAATAATATCTACGAGTTTATCCGGTTCATCCCTTACCTCTTCAAGATTTATAGATGCCTCTTCAGGAATATCCTTATTCAGTCTTATATATTCATCAAATTTTGATAAAACTATCCTGGAGAGTGCTTCCAGTTCCAGTGAGTCTTCCCTGATATCTTCTAATTTCTCCACCTTAGCGATAAAGGCAGAGAGTGTCTCTGAATAGACACATTCAAGGACCTTAGCCCTATATTTAGCCTCTATCACCGCTCTATAACTTCCATCCGGTAACTTTATCGTCTGTATTATCTCTCCAACTGTCCCTATATCATACAGGTCTGAAGGATTTATGTCATCCAGTTCGTTATCCTTCTGTGTTAACACAAAGATATTTCTATCATATTCACTGGATAACTCTATAGCCCTGACAGAAGGATCCCTCCCGACATAGACAGGGACTATAGTGGATGGAAAGACAACCATATTCTTTAAGGGTAATACCGGTAATATATCATTCTTCTTCCTAGGCACTTTCTCTAGCCAACCTTTCTACTTCCTTCTGGGTCAAAAGCACGGGATTGCCTTCTCCTCTTATAACACTTGCATCTATTACGCATCTAACGATATCTGGTCTTTTAGGGACCTCATACATCACATCCAGCATAATCTTTTCTATTATGCTTCTAAGACCTCTGGCACCAGTCCCCTGTTTTATAGCTTCCTCAGCTACAGCAGAGAGAACATCTGGGGTAAAGATCAGTTCTACCCCATCCAATGCCAGTAATCTCTGATACTGCCTCAGTATAGCATCTTTAGGTTCAACCAGTATTCTCATCAGTTCTTCCCTGGTCAAATTCTGAAGCGTTGAAACCACCGGTAATCTCCCTACAAGTTCAGGGATAAGTCCAAATTTAATGAGGTCTTCTGGTAATACGTATGACAGCACATCATAAACATCCTCACCAGATACCAGTTCACCTGTAAACCCTATAGACTTCTTCTTAATTCTGGAAGCTACTATCTTCTCCAATCCTTCAAAAGAACCACCACATATAAACAGAATATTAGTGGTATCTATCTGAATGAATTCCTGATGGGGATGTTTTCTTCCACCTTGAGGGGGAACGTTGGCTATTGTCCCCTCCAGTATCTTTAAGAGCGCCTGCTGAACCCCTTCACCGGAAACATCTCTGGTAATAGAAGGGTTCTCAGATTTGCGTCCAATCTTATCGATCTCGTCTATATATACTATTCCCTTCTCTGCCCTCTTTATATCATAATTAGCAACCTGGATAAGTCTGAGAAGTATATTCTCTACATCTTCTCCGACGTAACCAGCCTCTGTCAGTGTTGTAGCATCTGCTATGGTAAACGGGACATCAAGCGTCTTAGCCAGAACCTGAGCCATAAGTGTTTTACCTGAACCGGTGGGTCCTATCAGAAGTATATTACTCTTACCTATCTCCACATCATCCTTATCATCGGACGGAGCTAATATCCTCTTATAGTGGTTATAAACTGCAACAGAGAGGATCTTCTTGGTCTTTTCCTGTCCGATAACATACTCATTAAGTTTATCGTATATCTCATGTGGCTTGGGTATCTTATCCCAGGTCAGTTTATCTGGGGTACTTTTAGGCGATATATCCTCTTCATCCAATATCTCTGCGCATATCCTTACACACTGATCACAGATGTAAACACCAGGACCAGCTATAAGTTTCTTCACCTCATCCTGACTCTTACCACAAAATGAACATCTAAGAGTATCCCTGGTCTTCATATATCACCTCTAAATTCTCTTTTCTATTATTTCATCTATTATTCCATACTCCTTAGCTTCCTGAGCACTCATAAAAAAGTCTCTATCGGTATCTCTCTCCACCTTTTCCAGAGGCTGAGAGGTATGTTTGGCAAGTATTTCATTCACTATTCTCTTCAATCTCAGGAGTTCTTTTGTCTGAATATCTATATCTGTTGCCGGACCCTGTAAACCACCGTAAATTGCTGGCTGATGAATCATTATCCTGCTGTGAGGAAGGGCATATCTCTTACCCTTAGCGCCAGCAGCCAGAAGAACAGCACCCATACTGGCAGCTTGACCTATGCATATAGTACTTATCTCTGGCTTTATATACTGCATCGTATCATAGATAGCCATCCCAGCAGTGATTGATCCACCGGGCGTATTTATGTATATAAAGATATCCTTCTCAGGACTTTCTCCTTCTAAGAATAAAAGCTGAGCCATCACCAGATTGGCAATCTCATCCTCTATCGGACCACCAATAAAGATAATCCTCTCTTTTAAGAGCCTGGAGTATATATCATAGGCTCTTTCTCCTCTACTTGTCTGTTCTATTACTATTGGAACAAGATAGTCTCCCATCACTTTGTTCTCTCTCCTTTTATTAATTCTATCAAAAAATTCAAGGTTTTGTCTTCCTTGGCTATACTATTAGCACTACGTCTGACATCTTCAGTAATATTCTTAACTCTCCAGGAACTGATAATTCTATTTACCTCCTCTTCAGTAGGTTCAATAGACTCTTTCTCCGCTATATAACGGAGAGCCAGGGTAGACTTTATATGATCTGAGGCATAATCATAGTTCTTTTCATCAAAATCTTCTGGCGCTTCTCTGTTCTGATATAGCATCCTCTTCCAGCTTTCAAGCTGATCTCTTACCATTATCTCCGGAATCTCCACAGTAACTGCCTGAGCAAGACGATCTCTTATAGACTGTGACAGTTCCTGTTCTTTCTGGGCCAGTCTCTCCCTATATATGCTCTTTTTGAATCCTTCCCTCATCTCCTCTACCGTCTGATAGTTAAATTTCCTGGCAAACTCCTCGTCTACTGGAGGTAGCTCTAATATTTTAATCCCCTTTATAAGGACATACAGAGTTATTTCTCTACCTCTTAAAGATTCCTCCCTGTAATCCTCAGGAAATCTGGTCTTTATCTCTACCGATTCTCCAACCCCTTTCCCAACAAGAGACTCATCATCTCCAGGTGAGATGAGCCCTTCTCCAATCTTTATAATAGAGCCTGTTTCTATACTTTCATCAAGCTTTGATGGGTCGTCTTTAATATCTATCAGGACGTAATCCCCATTCTCTACAATCTTTCTATCCTCTACATCCCTCCATACTCCCATCCTCTTCCTTATATTCTCTATAAAATTATCCACATCTTCTTCAGTAACAACAGGCTCTTCCCAAACAAGGTCAGAGATCAATTCTCTATAATTTTCGACCTCTACTCTGGGATAAGTGTCTATCTCAAATGTAAAAACAAGAGGTTTCCCCTCTCCTCTCTCCACTATATCAATATCTCTAATCTCCAGAGGGACTATCTCATACTCTTTTATAAAATCCTCAATTCCAGTATTTACAAGTCTATCAATTGCTCTATCTACAATAGTCTCCCTGCCGATAAAGTTTTCTACTAACTTGAGAGGAGCCTTACCTTTTCTGAAGCCAGGGACCACAACGCTGGATGCTCTTAATCTTAATTCTTCCCCTATAGCTTTTGTTACTTCGGATTGATCGTATGATATCTTTCCTTGAACCCTACTGCCATTATGAACAATTTCTTTTTCCATCAATACCTCCATAAATATTAATAAAAAATAACTCGATAGCATACGCTATCGAGAATAATCTTCTATATGGAGCGGAAGACGGGATTTGAACCCGCGACCCTCTCCTTGGCAAGGAGATGCTCTACCGCTGAGCCACTTCCGCATCTCTATCTACTGGTGCGAGGAGCGGGATTTGAACCCGCATGGGTGTTAACCACTAGATCCTAAGTCTAGCGCGTCTGCCAGTTCCGCCACCCTCGCTCTACTAAGTGGTGGGTCGTGCAGGGCTCGAACCCGCGACAGCCTGATTAAGAGTCAGGTGCTCTACCAACTGAGCTAACGACCCGTAACATATATTATTTTATCAAAAAATTTTAATATTGCAATAGCCTCAAACATAATATATAATATAACCAGGCAGGGGAGCCTTTATATTTGAGGCTGAGAGGAAGGGGTTAACCCTTCGACCCTCCGAACCTGAACTGGGTAATGCCAGCGTAGGGAGCCATAGCGGAAATTCAAAGGGCTGTAGGCTCTCACGCTTACAGCCCTTTATCTTTTAATAAGGAGGTAGATGCGGTATGAACAGGCTCAATGCAAGATTGATAGCAGAGATAGGGTTGACTTTAGCTCTGGGGATTGTACTCCATATGATACCCTTATATCAGTTACCACAGGGGGGACGTATTACCCCGGGAAGTCTTGTCCCTATATTTATACTGTCAATCAGAAGAGGACCAAAAACGGGTATGCTTGCCGGTGGAGTCTTTGGTCTTCTTGTATATCTGATAGAACCATTCTTTGTCCATCCGATACAGTTTATATTAGATTATCCACTAGCATTCTCTCTGTTGGGGCTTTCAGGAATGGTACCTAATATACCTGTACTGGGAATAATCCTGGGAATGATTGGGAGACTTTTAAGTCATATAATCTCAGGGGTTGTATACTTTTCATCATATGCACCACAGGGTATAAATCCCTGGATCTACTCGATTACATATAATGCATCGGTAATTCTTCCTGATGCGATCCTGGCATTAGTTATAACAATCATCATACTCCCAAGGCTTCCAAAGAGATGAAGGGGATACTCATAGCTAATGGTGAACTATTTGATAGGGACTCTCTGATAAGAGAGGTAAAAGAGGACAGGTTCATTATATGTATAGACGGTGGGACTAACTACGCTTACCAGTCAGATATCATACCTGATTTAATAATAGGGGATATGGACTCAGTCGATAATAAGGTCTTAGAGTACTATAAAACTCTAGATATACCATCCAGACTGTATCCGAGGAACAAGGACAAAACAGACTTTCATCTGGCAATAGAAGAGATTGAAAGAGCTGGTATAAGAGATGTTTCAATATATGGGATAGTTGGGACAAGAATAGACCACACATTATCTGCTTTCGGTATAATAAGAAGATATGTAAGAGAGAGACGGCTAGACTTGGTAAAGATATCTATAGGAGTAAAAGCGGATGGATATGTATTTAGAGACAGTATAGAGATAGAGGGAGAGATCAGTGAGACAATCTCCATTATACCATTGACCGATAAGGTCTCAGGTGTTACTACTTACAACCTTAAATATCCCCTGAAGGAGGCAGAGATTTACTGGGAAAATAGCCTTACGATAAGTAACGAGATAGAGAAATCTCCCTGCCGTATAGAGGTTTCAGATGGAGTTATCCTAGTCGCTCACTATAGATCCAAGTAATCTGGGAATTTCACTGGCTACTTCTTGAGCCAGTACCCTCTCTTTCTCTCTACTTATAACATCTCCAGCTAACCCATGTATATATACCCCTAAGATGCTGGCAGATACAGGAGATAATCCTCTGGCAATAAAACCTCCTATAAGTCCACTGAGGACATCCCCCATACCGCCAGTAGCCATAGATGGATTACCTGTCGGATTTATATATATCTCACCAGATGGAGAAGCGATAACAGTTCTAGCTCCTTTTAAGATCGTGATAACCCCATATTCTCTACTAAAATCTGATGCTACATCTATCCTGTTATCCTGTACAAAACTTACACTCTTACCAATAAGTCTGGACATCTCTCCGGGATGGGGGGTTATCACAATTGGGATATTAGAAGATTTAAGTATATCAAGAGACCCTGCTATACTGTTAAGCCCATCTGCATCCAGTAATACCGGGACTGTACTGGAGGTAATTATATCTTCTAGGAAAGAAGGCTCTACTTTACCAAGTCCTGGTCCTACCACTATAGATGACAGGACAGGGAAAAGCTCTTTGAAATTCTCTCTCGGATAGAATGTTACCTCCGGGTCTATAGAGTGAATCATGGGGAACATATTGGAACTGATAAACAGGGTTACAAGCCCTGTCCCGCTGGCAAGGGCACCTTTTGTAACCAGCACAGAGGCACCAGGGTAGTTGTAAGACCCGGCAACTATTCCAACCCTTCCATAAGTTCCTTTATGAGTATCGGGGTTTCTCCGGGTAATAACACCTTTAACCACAGATTCATCTATAAGATTAAAGGATGAATCTGTGTACCTGTCTAAAGGAAATCCCAGGTCTATAAGGCTTATCTCACCGCCATACCCTGCACCAGGGTATATAAATAGCCCCAACTTGGCTAACCCCAGTGTAAATGTATAATTAGCATGAATACAGTTACTGGAAACTCTTCCAGTACTTGCATCCAGTCCAGAAGGAACATCTATAGATATAATCGGAATATTTAAATTATTAATATATCTGACGACAGAATTGTAAGGTTCTCTCATCTCCCCTTTAAAACCTGTCCCAAAGAGTCCATCAATAACAAAATCACCTCTTATCTCCTGAAAATTAAAATCCCTCATGGAGTCAGGAGCTATCTTCTTTAATCTATCAATTTGAAGTCGTAAAAGAGGAGAAAAAGACCCTCCCCCATCATCTATCAGAAAGGCAGATATCCTTGCCCCCTGAAGAATGAGGTGTCTGGCTATAGCTATAGCATCACCACCATTTTTACCCCTTCCGGCAAAGACCAAAAAATGCTTATCTTTTACGTTTCCTGTAATCTTTAATATTCTATCGGCAACCTTTACCGCCACTATTTCCATCAATAATTCTTCATCGACATTAAATATCTCCATTACCCTTGACTCAGACAATCTCATAAGTTCTGAATTCGCCAGTATCATCTGAACCACCTCTAACTAAAAGCCAATTTTAACATACGGACCATCAGAGGAGCTTTGATATGAGTCATAAGTTTATATGCTACCTTCCAGGGATGGTCTATATGTCCTGCTGAGAGTATTATGGATTTAGCCTCTTGATTATCAAGTATCTCCAGTAACTCAGCCTTTTCTTCATCTGAGAGTCCCAAAAATATTCTCCTTAACCTTAGCCCTAATCTTATCTCTTTACCCACTGATTTCATCCACAGCTTATGATATTTGGATAACATAGAGCTGGAAAAATCTTTCTTTTCCAGCCCATCTAAAACCACATCGCTACATATCTCACCAGCAAGCAGTCCAAGATATAATCCACCTCCAGAGAGAGGTTTCAACTGTGCAGCAGCATCACCGACAAGTATCACATTATCTGTATAACTTCTCCCTATAAGTCCTAGAGGTATCAAACCGCCCATAACCTTCTTTATATTATCTTCGCTGAAAGTATTGAGTAATTCCCATTTTTTGCACAGTTTATCTAGATATTTTCTAGGGTTTTCTCTTACATTTATCCCGAGTCCAATCCTCGCATAGTTTTCCTTGACAGGAATAATCCAGGAAAACCATCCCGGAGATGTCTCGTTGTCAATCATAACATTGACCTGCGCCAAATTATTACAGGACAGCTCTCCCTCCACCTGAAACCCATATATAATTTCAGAAGGGAAAGGAAGACCAAACCATCTTGCAACACTGGAGTATGCACCATCGGCACCTATAAGGATGGAGGACCTTATATGGAATTCTTCCTTGTCCTTAGTGTACTTTACAATTATTTTATTATCTTCTCTTTCGGCACCTACAGCTCTTGCACCTTTTAGGATCTCCGCCCCCTTCTTTTCAGCCTTCTCTGCTATCTTCCTGTCGAAAAGGACTCTATCTATAACAAGGGCGTAAGTATCATCCCCTAAAAAAGAGAGTTTTGTCCCATCAAAGGCATATATATTGGCTCCTCCTATCCTGTTAAGAATCACATCTTCTTCTACACCACTTAAAGATATAACGTCTTTAGAAACAAGACCAGAACAGTGAGTTGGCTCACCTATCTCAGGATGTTCTTCCAGAATAAGGACACTGTAGCCCCTCTCAGATATATTTCCACCCACAAAACATCCGATAGGACCTCCACCAACTATCACGACATCATAATCCATAACTATCCCCCTTCCCTGTTTTGAAAGATTTGCAATATTCAGATATCCACCTTACTCTTTCTATCCCTTCTTCATCCACCCCCTCGGGGATTTCATCAGAGATACCAAGTATTAATCTGGGATGGAAGAGCCTTATTAACTTTTCCATGCAACTATAAAGCTCTTCTCTGGAGTATATCGGCAAAAAAAGAATCGCTGGAATACCATCAAGTAGGACCTTATCCCCAATATACTCCTTCATCTCTTCTATGAGGACATCTCCCTGTGGTTCAGGCGTAAGAGCCTCTAATCCATCAAAGGGAAGGTCTTTAAGATATTTTAATATTGGTCTGAAATGACCATCTATATGAATATGAGTATAAATACCAGCTCTTCTAAGTTGATTAGACCTCTTTTCCCAAAAAGGTACCAGATATTCTTCAAAATACTTCAGGGAAAGGAGATATGCATCTATATTTTCTCCAAAGTTGATTATCCTCACCTTATCTCTGCAGGATATAATCTCTTCGTATAGACGGTCGTAAGATTCATCTATGGCATTCATAAGTTCTTCTATCTCAGATGGAAGATCTGTAATGGCATAGATTAAATCTTCCAGTGTCATCCAGGAACTATCAACATGAAGGCTCTGATATGGACTTCTAGGAAGAAAGAATTGGGGTTCCCCTCTATCTCCGATAAATTTATCCCCTTTATCAAAATTCTCCTCTATAAAATAAAATTCTGTATTTCTAAATAGCCAGGTCGCCTTCTTAATATCCTCTCTGGTCTTTATACAAGATCTAGAAGTCCTCCAGTTTCTATCAGATGTCAATCTGATCTCTCTTGTAAGCTCTCCATATGGAGTATCTATAGTTATAAGCCTACATTCACTATCCACCTCTTTCTCATTTATCTTTACCTTATCCGTATACTTAAGTCCAACAGGACTCGGTATTTCAGTATAATAAGCTATATATCTCATAGAGATATCGAGCTCATCATACAGTTCCAAGAGTGAATAATCTTTGTATCTCTCTGGCATCACATTGAACTGCCTGTGCCAGTTATACCAAGACTCTATTCTGGGTTGAAACAGAGGATATGGTATATCTTTACCTTGAAATATTCTCAGATTCATTTCTCTTTTAGTCATCTTTCCCTCCAAAGCAATATTTGATTATCCTATTATAAAACTTTAAAGATGATTTTGAAAAGGTAAATTATGATAAAATTATAAACAGGACTGATATGAAAATATTGGTAGTGAGTGACCACGAAGAACCGATATTACATGAGTTTTTTGATGAGGATAGATGGAAGGATATAGATTTTACTATATCCTGTGGAGACCTTCCCCCTGAATTTTTATCTTTCCTTGTTACAGTTTTAAAAGGACCGCTATTCTATATTAGAGGAAACCATGACACTATATATAATCAGAGACCCCCAGAAGGATGTACCAGTATAGAGGGAAGAGTCGTTACATACCGGGGATTGAGACTCTTGGGGTTTGAAGGCTCTATCTACTATGGTGGGGAGATGCTTCAGTATACGGAGAGAGAGATGAGGTGGAAAATATTAAGGGCTACCCCTCAGATATGGAAGAATAGAGGAATAGATATACTTGTAACTCATTCACCACCTCTTATGTGTGTAGGTGAATCTCAGGGAAGATGTAAATCTCCGGTAGGTATTGGGAAGAGATGTCCAGAAAATGAACAGGGAATCTGTGAAGAATCAAAAGACCTTGCTCACAGGGGGTTTAAAGTACTCAGAGAGTTTGACCTGAAATATAAACCCAAAGTCCATCTCCATGGACATACACATCTTGATTACCTAAACAGGAGAAAGAATCGTATAAAAACACTGGGGGATACTAAGGTCATAGACTGCTACGGTTATTATATTTTAGAGCTCTAAGATAAAACATCTTTCCTGGAGAATATTATATATGCTATTACAAGAAAACCTAGTGAGTAAAGAAGTAAGATCAGGGAACCTCTGTTTAACTCTGCCCAGGGGATTGGATCACTCCATGCCTTATTCCATATATCCAGATAAGACGTAAAAAGGTAGGGTCTTACCCTCTGGATGTTAGAAAACAAACTGAGGATAATTATGGTGGATAATGTCTTAAGAAGAGTTTCACCTGTAGCCCCTGAAGTAACAGACCAGAGTACTGAGAGACTTGCTATTGTCATTAAACATACACTGCTGCATAAATAGGCAGGGAGAAAATTATCTTCCCAGCTAAATGGTATCGGTATTGGAAGTAATGGTGAGATAAATGTTTTAGCTTCAGTCCCAAAAAATATAGCACCCAGAGAAAAGCTTATCACCCCGGTAAACGCAACAAGAAGTACAGTAATAATAAAATTAGCCATAACCTTATTTATAAATATCCTTCTTCTTCCACCGACTCGTACAAGATAAGTCCTCATTGTTCCCTCGGAAAATTCTCTTGTAAAGATATTTGAGGTATTTAAAGATACAAACAGTGGTAGAAGGAATGGCATCCCTGCAGTAAGAGTAAAGCCCATAACAAAATAGGCATTTATTAATGGACGTAAATCAATATTAGAACCAGTCTGGATCTGAATTTCCAGATTTGCCCCAGATTTAGCTACTATGATGAGAGCAACCACCAGTAGGAGAGAACCTAAAAATGTATAATAGACCTGTCTCTGTTTAAATAGCTTGTAAAGTTCCGCTATTAACATTATCATCACCTGTTATACTGATAAAGAAATCCTCAAGGGTGGACCTGACAGGGATGAGAGCAAATACATCTATCCCTGCATTAACCATTTCTCTATTAAGTGTAGAAACATTTTCCTTATCTATATAGATAATAAATTTATCGGTATCTTCAGTAAAATCCTTAACAATAGGATTTTCTTTAAGCACTTTTAAAACCAAATCTCTTGGACTAGCCATAACTGTTATACGGTCTCCAAATGCCAAAAGTTCACTTACCAGCCCCTCAGCTATAAGCTTACCTTTATGAATAACCCCTACCCTGCTGGCTATCTCCTGAACCTCAGAAAGTATATGACTGGATAAAAATATCGTCACCCCATTTTTATTCATATCCCTTATTATGCTCTTTATCTCATATATCCCTTGAGGGTCCAGCCCATTGGTGGGTTCATCCAGCATCAAAAGCTCTGGACCATTCAGGGTAGCAAGACCAAGAGCTAACCTCTGTCTCATCCCCTGAGAATACTCTGAAACCTTCTGCTTTACCCCTAGCAAACCAACTCTTTCTAAAGTATCCTTTATTTTCTTCTTATCCTTTATTCCGAGAAGACCTCCATAGAGAGATAGATTTTCTTCACCGGTAAGATACGGATAAAAAGCAGGAGACTCAGTTACCACCCCAATTCTGGGTAATACTTTACATAACTCTCCTGGCACCTTGGTATTTAAGATCTCAGCATAACCCTTAGATGGATAGAGAAGACCCAGTAACATCTTTATGGTTGTACTTTTCCCTGCACCATTCTGCCCCAGGAAGGCATATATATCCCCTCGATGAACAGTGAGGGATAGCCCATCAACCGCCAGCTTGTTCTTGAAGCTCTTTGTAAGACCAAATGTCTGAATTACAGGTTCACCAGCTCCATACATCGTCTAACAGGTTTACAGTAACTGATTTAACCCCCTCTACAGATTCTACAGTCTCTCTTACCTGAGAGATCATATATTCTCTAAGTGGACAGCCTGGAATAGTAAGGACCATATCCACAGTAACATTATCGTTATCTATCTTTAATTCCTTTATCAGCCCGAGATCAACCACATTTACTCCAATCTCCGGATCATAAACATCCCTGAGAGCGGTAATAACTTTCTCTTTATCTACCATTATGATAAATTTCCTCCTAAGTTAAAACTCTTTATCAGTATAGTATTAACCGTATCCCCTTGTCAATAGTATCTTATATAATGTAAAATCATTATCTATGAGAATAAAACTTATAGCTATAGATATAGACGGAACATTAATAACCCCTGACAAAATAGTAACTCCATATGTAAGAGAGGCATTGAGGTATGCAGAGGATAGAGGAATTATGGTCTCTTTGGTTACAGGAAGATTATATCCAACCTGCAGGAAATACTCTCTGGAGTTAAGCCTTTCTGGTCCCTGTGTTATATATCAGGGAGCTATGATTATAGATCCAAAAACAGATAAAGTTCTATATGAAGTAAGGATTCCCAGAGATAAAGCTCTCAAGATTGTAAAAATAGCAAGAGAAAAGAACCTGTCTCTAAATGTATATATGGACCAATTTACATTTTATACCGAAAGACCTAATCAGTATTCCATACTGGATGCACAACTGAATGAGGTTGATATACAGATAGTTAAAGACATAGAAAAAATAATAGAATATGACCCTCTTAAGCTTATGTTTGTAGATGAACCAGGTGTAATATCCAGATTAGAAGAAAATTTTTCATCTTATGATGGAGACCTCGTTGCCTTCACATCGCTTCCACAATTTCTGGAGATAGTCAATAGAAGTGCCACCAAGGCAGACGCATTAAAATGGATAGCAAACAGGTTTAATATCAAAAGGGAGGAGGTAGTAGCTATAGGGGATAGTCATAATGATATACCAATGTTAGAGTGGGCAGGTATAGGGGTAGCTATGGGTAACGCCGATGACAAGGTAAAAGGGGCAGCTGATTTTATCACACTGTCAAATAGAGAGGATGGAGTTGCCCATGCGATAGAAAAGCTAATAAAATAGAGGAATAATTTAGCTTGACTTAATCGTGATTTATGTATAAAATATCTTAGGTAATTTCTTAGATTGAATAGGAGGTCTTAGATGGCTTTGGTAAATATCAAAGTAAATGGACAGCCAGTGCAAGTAGAAGAGGGTAAGACAGTTCTTGAAGCTTTAAAAGAGGCTGGTATAGACGTTCCTGTTCTCTGCTATCATCCAGAACTACCATCAATAGGTGCCTGCAGGATGTGTATGGTAGAGACAAGACCCGGAGTGCTGCAAGCTTCCTGTACACTACCGGTATCTGAAGGGCTGGAGCTTCAAACAGACTCTGAAACGGTAACAAAAGCGAGAAAATTTGTTCTAAATTTAATCTTTTCAGAGAGAAATCACTACTGTATGTACTGTGAGATGAGCAATAACTGTGAACTTCAAGATTTGGGATATAAGTTACAGTTAGACCATTTTGACATTCCAACATATACTACCAGATTCCCTGTGGATGCTACACATAATTATATACTCTTAGACCATAACAGGTGTATTTTGTGCAGGAGATGTGTCAGAGCCTGCTCAGAGATAGCGGGACATAATGTGCTTGGTATAAGTCAGAGAGGAATAGAATCCCTGCTTACAGCAGATTTGAATTTACCTTTTGGAGAATCTTCCTGTGTTTCATGCGGTCTCTGCGTACAGGTATGCCCAACCGGTGCCTTAACTGATAAGAATACCGCCTACCTTGGTACCAGAAGAGAGAGTGAAATGATAAAGAGTATCTGCGCAAATTGCAGCGTTGGTTGTGGGATAGAAGCTTATAAGAGAGCCAATAATCTGGTTCAAATCCTGGGTGACTGGGATAGTCCGGTAAATAACGGAATTCTCTGTGCACTTGGTAGATATACACCTGTGGCTGAGCATAGAGAGAGAATCCTTCAGCCTATGGTGAAGAAGAATGGTAAACTGGAAACTGCAACCTGGGAAGAAGCTCTTGAGAAAGTAAGAGAGATATTGAATACCGGAGAAGTTACAGGTTACATCTCCGGGGATCTTCCTCTTGAGGTACTCTCTGGCTTCAAAGATCTGATGAAGGGAAATGCTGGACTTTTGGAGAATACCAGTAATCCTATAGATAATTCGGGTAAATTAGAGGACATACTGGTTGCAGATAAGATACTAGTTATAGGGGTTGATCTGGATAAAAATTTTGGGGTTGTAGGTTCCTATGTAAAAAAGAGGGTCTTTAATGGTGGAGAACTCATCCTGGTAGATGATAATTCCAATAGTTTTGGTAAATATGCCAGGGCATTCTATCAGACAAAAGACCTAGATAAGGCTATAGGTAGTGCACTCATGGGAAATAACCCTGTAGTCATATACAGCAAAACAGAAGAGGGTATAACTGATAGCTTAATACGCATCAGCGGAAAGGCAAAATTTATATGGCTAACCCCATCCTCTAACTATCTTGGAGCCAAAAAGATAGGTCTTAATGGCAGCTTCGTTGCTAGAAAGAATGCCTATATAGTTGGTCCTTGCATAGAGAAACTTCCAGAAGGTCTAGATAGGGTTATAGTTCAGACCAGTTATTACACACCAGCTATAAATTCAGCTGATGTGGTATTACCTGTATCTACCTGGTTAGAAGAGGAAGGGAAATACATAAATATTGAAGGAAGAGAGCAAAAACTCGTAAAGGTATTGAATCCCCCTAAAGAGGTAAAAGGGAATAGGGAGATTATAGATATACTTCTGGCAAGATAAAAGGAGGACATTATGAAGAGAATTACTGTAGCAACAGATTGGCTCGATGGATGCTCTGGTTGCCATATGTCTTTCCTGGATATGGATGAAAGATTAGTCGAGCTTATAAAGATGGGGGTAGAGTTGAATGCTACTCCAATTACAGACTTAAAAGAACCCACAGAAATAGTTGATATAGGCATCCTGGAAGGAACTGTCAGTACCAACCATCATATAGAAGTTGTAAAGAATATGAGAGAGAAGTGTAAGATTTTAATAGCTATGGGAGACTGTGCAGTATTTGGTGGTATCTCAACTATGAGAAACTATTTCTCTATAGAAGAGTTATTGAGGCGTGGATATATTGAGACAGAGAGTACTGTTGATGGAAAGATTCCGACATCTCCAGAGATAGGTAAACATATACGTTTTGCAAAATCTGTAAACCAGATAGTAAAAGTAGATTTTTATATACCTGGATGTCCACCCAGAGCAGACGCAATATATTATATGCTGAGAGAATTAGTAGAAGGACGCAGACCTGCTCTTATTGGCGATTTATTAAGGTATGATTAAAAGGAGGCAGGAATGACTCAAAAGATAACAATTCAACCAGTAACCAGAATAGAGGGTCATGCAAAGATAACCATATATGTAAACGATGATGGAAAGGTAGATAATGCATATTTTCATGTAGACCAGTTCAGAGGATTTGAAAAGTTCAGTGAAGGAAGACCCTTCTATGAGATGCCAATCATAACTCCCCGTATATGTGGAATATGTCCTGTAAGTCATCATCTGGCAGCAGCCAAGGCTTGTGATGCCATTATATCTGCACAGATACCCAGACCGGCAAAACTTCTCAGAGAACTTATGCATATGGGACAGGTCATACAGTCGCATTCCATGCACTTCTTTGAACTTGCCGGACCAGATTTAATACTGGGCTGGGATGCAGACCCCAAGATAAGAAATGTAGTTGGACTTATAGAGGCTAACCCAGAATTAGCAATAAAGGCTGTCAAATTGAGAAAATTTGGGCAAGAAGTGATAGCAAAACTGGGAGGAAGAAGAATACATCCAAACTATGCTGTTCCTGGAGGGGTAAATAATACCTTATCTATCCAGGATAGGGATGAACTGCTCAGAGATATAGATACTATGATCCCCTATATTCAGGAAGGTGTAGCTCTGGCTAAGGACTGGATAGAGAAGAACAGGACAATGGTAGAAGAATTTGGTGTATTCTCTACCGGATATATGGGACTTGTAAATGAAGATGGTGGATTGGAATTGTACGACGGTAAAGTAAAACTGATTGGTAAGGATGGAAATCTGTTAGAATTATTCGATAGGTCAGAATATTTAAACTATATAGGGGAACATGTGGAAGACTGGTCTTATCTGAAGTTCCCATTTTACAAAAAACTGGGATGGCCAGATGGTGTATACAGGGTTGGACCTCTGGCAAGATTAAATGTAGCAACAAAGATTAATACCCCCCTTGCTCAGGAAGAATTTAAAAACTTCAAGAGTATAAACGGAGGTAAGCCAGTAGAGGGTTCACTGTATTATCATTATGCCAGACTTATAGAAGACCTCTATGCAGCCGAAAGGGCAAAAGAACTCTTACTTGACCAGGATATATTATCAGATGACATCCTGGTAACTACCGACAAGATACTTCCAGAGGGTGTTGGCGTAATAGAGGCACCAAGGGGTACACTATTCCATCACTACTGGGTAGATGAAAGGGGAAGCATTACCAGGGCTAACCTAATAGTTGCTACCGGGCATAACAATTGGGCTATGAGTAAAGGTGTAGAGGAAGTAGCCAAGAGATACGTGGATGGAAAGAACATTACTGAAGGTATGCTCAATAGGGTAGAAGGATTGATAAGATGTTATGACCCCTGTCTCTCCTGTTCCACACATGCAGTGGGCAAGATGCCGATGGTTATAGATATAGTTTCTAAATCCACCGGAGAGGTGATTAAAAGTATCAAAAGAGAATAAAATCCTCGTTATAGGATATGGAAACCCTGCCAGACAGGATGATGGTATTGGAGAATATATAACAGAGAGACTGAATGAAGATTTAGAAGTTGTGGATGTTATCAATGTTCAGGAGCTCGGTCCTGAAATTTCAGAGGATATTGCAGGATACGAGCTTGTTTTTTTTATCGATGCTGGAATTGACCAGGAAAATAATTATGAAATCAAAGAAATAATCCCTCTATATAAGAATCCTATCTTTTCCCATCACATAAGTCCTGAGATGATTCTGGCTATAACTAAAGAATTATTTGGGGTTTCTCCTGCTGCGTATTTAGTATCTGTAAGAGGATATAGCTTCGACTTTGGTTTTGAAATCACCAGAGAGGCTCAGGAAAATTCGGAAAAGGCTATAGACAGAATAAAAGAGATATGCATGAACTGGCTGTCACAGAAGAGATAATAAAAGTTGTAACAGATGCAAGCAAAGGGAGAAGGATAAGGGAGATAGTGCTGGTAATAGGGAATTTATCCAGTTTTATAGATGAGTCCATACAATTTTATTTTGATAAATTGACTGAGTCCACCCCTTTAGAAGGGGCTAAGCTTTCATTTAAAAGGATTCCAGTAAAACTGAGATGTTATAGATGTAGGGAAGAATTTACACCTGATGAGGAGTATATATGCCCGTACTGCAAAAGTATCGGTGGAGACATAATAGAAGGAAGAGAATTCTACATAGAGAGTATAGAGGTAGAAGATGAAGATAGAGATAGTAAAGAATATACTTGAGGCAAATGATCAGGTAGCTCTTTTAAACAGGGAGACCTTTAATAACTTAAATGTATTTACTGTAAATGTTATGGCATCACCCGGAGCTGGGAAGACAAGTTTGATATTAGAGGCCATTCCCAGATTAAATAGTTCAGTAGCTGTTATAGAAGGTGATGTTGCATCCAGTATAGACAGTGAAAAGGTAGCGAGGTTTAATATTCCTGTCGTACAGATAAATACCGGAGGGAACTGTCATCTGGATGCCTCTATGATAAGAGAGGCGATAAAGAAGCTTTCCCTTGAGGGAATAAGATATCTATTCATAGAAAATATAGGAAACCTTATCTGTCCGGCCAGTTTTGACCTGGGGGAACATATAAGGATTGTCATATCAAGTGTACCGGAGGGTGATGACAAGCCATATAAATATCCAGGACTATTCTCAACAGTGGATGCAGTAATCTTAAATAAGATAGACCTCCTCCCATACGTAGATTTCAATATTGAATACTTCAAGAATGGTATAACGGCGATAAATAAAAAGGCTAAAATCTTCCCAGTATCCTGTAAGACAGATGAAGGGATAGATTCCTGGGTAGAATGGTTGAAGGGTGAAAATAGGTATAAATAGTAAACATATAAGGGTGTATGGCATTGTCCAGGGAGTAGGATTCAGACCCTTCATCTACAGATTAGCCAAAAAATATAATCTTAAGGGATGGGTATTGAACACTTCAAGTTCGGTGGAGATAGAGGTAGAGGGAGAAGAGGATAGTATAAAAGCCTTTATAAATGATATACAGACAAAAAAACCTCCTCTGGCAAGAATAGAGCGTATAGAGACAGAAGATATCCACTTTAATAATTTTGAAGATTTCATCATAAAAGAGAGTAAGGAGGACTCTGGCTATCAATTAATATCTCCGGATATAGCTGTCTGCAGCGATTGTCTTAGAGAGCTTTTCGATCCCAATGACAGAAGATACAGATATCCATTTATAAACTGCACAAACTGCGGTCCAAGATTCACCATTATAGAAGATATCCCCTACGATAGAAAGAATACCACCATGAAAAAATTCAAGATGTGCAGGGACTGTGAAGAAGAGTACAACAACCCGATGGATAGAAGGTTTCATGCCCAGCCAAATGCTTGTCCAGTCTGCGGACCCGAGGTATGGCTGGAGGGAATAGAGATATGTGACCCTGTAAAAGAAACCGCCAGATTATTAATGGATGGTTATATAGTAGCAATAAAAGGTCTCGGAGGGTTTCATCTATCATGTGATGCCACCAATGATAGGGCTGTAAGGGTTTTAAGGGAGCGGAAAAGACGTGGCTATAAACCATTCGCCATTATGATGGAGAATGTAGAAACTGTAAAGAACTACTGTTATCTGACTCCAGAAGAGGAGATGGCATTGACTTCACCTCAGGCACCTATAGTTTTACTGAAGATAAAAAATCTGAAAGATATCTCTAAAGAGGTAGCACCGAATAATAATTACCTGGGGGTGATGTTACCCTATACACCTCTTCATCACCTGCTACTCAGTGAGATTTCTTTCCCATTAGTTATGACCAGTGGTAATTTAAGTGAAGAACCTATATGTCAGGAGAATGAAGAAGCACTGAGGAGATTGGAAGGGATAGCAGACTATTTTTTACTAAACAATAGGGATATATACTCCAGATATGACGATAGTGTCCTCTTCCTCATCGAGGATAAGCCACAAATAACAAGGAGAGCCCGGGGATATGCCCCATCTCCAATAAAACTCCCATTAAATACAGTAGAAACACTGTCCTGTGGTGGAGAACTGAAGAATACATTTTGTCTTACAAAGGATAGGTATGCATTTGTGAGTCAACATATTGGAGACCTGGAGAATATGGAGACACTGGAACATTTCACAGACACATTGGAACTCTATAAAAGACTATTCAGAATAGAGCCAGAGGTAATAGCATGTGATGTACACCCGGATTACCTATCCACCAGATATGCATTACAGTTTGAAGGGAAACTTCCTGTAGTGAGGGTTCAACATCACTATGCCCATATAGTAAGTTGTATGGCAGAGAACAGTGTTATAGACCCTGTTATAGGTATAGCCTTAGATGGCTCAGGTTACGGATTAGACGGTGCTGTATGGGGGGGAGAGATATTAATAGCAGATTACAGTGGATTTGAAAGAAAAGCCCACCTGGAGTATCTCCCAATGCCTGGAGGGGAGATTGCGATAAAAAAGCCGTACAGACTTGCCATAGGCTATCTGTATAGTCTTTTTAAAGATATACCAGAGTTACCCTTCTTAAAGGATATCTCGAAGGAAGAGATAGAAATTATTAAAAAGCAAATAGATAAAAATATAAATACACCTCTTACCTCCTCTATGGGGAGATTGTTTGATGCGGTCTCCAGTATGCTTAATATCTGCAAAGAGTCAAGCTATGAAGGACAACCAGCTATAGAGCTGGAAATGGCAGGAAAAGACTTTGAAACAGATGAATACTATAGATGGGAAATGGATACCAGGGATAGCATTTTTATAATAAGGGTAAAATCCATATTTGAAGATATCATAGAAGAGATTGGCAGGGTCCCTGATAGTTTAATCTCAGCCAAATTTCACAATACGATAGCTATGATGATAATGAGTATAGGGGTCCTCTTAAGAGAAGAGACAAAAATAAACAGAATAGTCTTAAGTGGTGGATGTTTCCAGAATAGAAGGTTATTGAGAAGAACTATCTCTCTTCTAAGAGAAAAACAGTTCCAGGTAATGACCCATCATTATATCCCCTGTAATGATGGGGGAATATCTTTAGGACAGGCGATAGTAGGAGGCAGGAGGGGTTCTTAGAAGTTCTCTAAAAACCCCTCCCCTATTCTTTACCATCTAAAATATGGATGGAAGCTCCCTGGGGCTCTTCTATACCTGTATGGAGGAGCAGTTCTCATTTTATTCAATCTAGAAATCTGTTCATTGGTAAGGATAGATTTAAACTCCTTCCAGTACTCGTTAAATACACTTCTGAGCTCTTTTCTCCTCTCTTTTATCTCTTCTCTCTGTTTATCCAGAAGAGACTTATCGGGCTCCTTCTCTAGCTGTAATTGCTTCAGAGAGAATACAGCATCCTGAAGCTTATTCCAAAGCTCCTTTAATCTATTGTAATACCTCTCCCTTAATTCTTTTATTTTCCCTATCTGCTCATCTGTAAGGTCAAGAAGCCTTATGAGATTCTGTCCCCGAAACATCGGATTTCCAATCCCATATCTATATGGAACTTTACCATATGGTGCCTTTAAATAGGCAGGAGCAGCAAGGGCTAACTGAACCATCCCCAGGACTAAACTTATAGCTATAGCCAGTATTAAAATCTTCTTCATCAATATCACCTCCTACTCTAATCTTTCGACACTTTAGACTGAAATTCCCCCATTTTTATTCCCCAGAAGTACCGAATTGTGATATGATAGTTCAAATAATTGCTGGTTACAGTCATCTAGGAGGATTTTACTGATAATGTCTATAAAGAGAATAAACGAAGTGGCAGAGTCTATAGGAATTAAAGAGGAGGATTACTATCCTTACGGATGGTACATATGCAAGGTTAACTGGAAGGTTATTGATAAGTTAATGGATAGACCGATGGCAAAGTTAATTCTTGTTACCGCTACTAACCCTACCCCAAAAGGGGAAGGAAAGACTACAACCACTATTGGGTTGGGGGATTCCCTTACAAAACTGGGTAAAAAGACCATTATTTGCTTAAGAGAACCATCTCTTGGTCCTGTATTCGGTATTAAGGGTGGAGCTGTTGGAGGAGGAAAGGCTAAAGTATTCCCTGAGTCAGATATAAATCTTCACTTTACAGGGGATATACATGCAATATCTTCTGCACACAACTTATTATCAGCTATAATAGATAATCATATATACCAGGGTAATGATCTGGGGATAGACCCTCTCCAGATTTACTGGAAAAGATGTGTTGATATGAATGATAGACAGTTAAGATCTATAGTAAGTGGATTGGGAGGAAAGAGTAACGGAATACCCAGAGAAGACGGGTTTGAGATAACAGCTGCATCAGAAGTTATGGCTATATTATCATTGTCAAAAGACATTTCAGATTTAAAAGAACGTCTTGGCAGTATAATTATTGGGGTAAATAAAGAGGGAAAACCTGTGTTTAGTAAAAATTTGAAGGTAGAGGGGGCAATGTCAGTTCTTCTAAAAGATGCAATCTCGCCAAATCTAGTTCAGACTCTGGAGGGAACTCCAGCATTCATCCATGGCGGACCATTTGGTAATATAGCACACGGATGTAATTCTATAATAGCAACTAAACTGGCCAGCCTGCTGGCAGATTATGTGGTCACAGAGGCAGGATTTGGTGTAGACTTAGGGGGAGAAAAGTTCTTCGATATAAAATGCAGGGGAGGTAATTTCCATCCAGCTACGGTGGTACTTGTAACATCGATAAGGTCATTAAAATTCCATGGAGGAGTAAATCAAAAAGAACTGGAGATAGAAAATGTAGATGTATTAGATAAAGGTCTACCAAATCTATTACACCATATAGAGGTGCTGAAGGATGTATTTAAAGTACCGGTAGTTGTCGCCATAAACAAATTTCCGGCAGATACTGAGGGAGAGATAACTTTTCTAACAGAAAAACTTAAGGGTATTGGTGTAAGATTTGCCATATCCAATGTGTATGAACTTGGATCTGATGGTGGATTAGAGCTGGCTAGAGAGGTACTAAATTCTATCTCTAGCGATAAAAATTTATTCGAATATCTATATAACTTAGATGCCCCTTACGAAGAGAAGATAGAAAGGATAGCAAGAATGGTCTATGGTGCAGATGGGGTAAATTTTACCGATGAGGCAAAAATAGACCTTGACAGGCTATACAGATGGGGTATCAAAAATCTTCCCGTTTGTATAGCAAAAACACAGTACTCCTTAACAGACAATCCAAAACTTTTAGGTAGACCCAGAGGTTTTCATATAAACATTCAAAGACTAAAAGCATCACTGGGAGCAGGATTTATAGTTGCCTACGCAGGCTCAATTCTCACAATGCCAGGGCTACCCAAACATCCTTCAGCGGTAAAGATGGACATCGATAGAGAGGGAAAAATTACAGGTATAGGCTAATACTTACCATATTTCTTCACCAGACTTATAACACGATTGTAATCTTCGAAACTTATATTTTTAGGGATAGAGTGGTCGCTATGATAAATATATCCTCCTCCCTTCTTTGCCACCTCAAATTTTCTGCTTATCTCCTCTTCTATAGCTACAGGGTCAGTCATCTTACGGACATCTATTCCACCCATAAAAGAAATCTTATCCCCATACTCAGGTTTTAACTCCAGAAGGTCCATTCCAGCCTTAACCTCCAATGGCTGGAGGCAGTCAAACCCTGCATCAATAAGATAAGGGATTAACTCTTTCACATTCCCACACGAATGCAATATCACAGGCATATTATTTTTATGGAAAAACTCACATACCATAGCATCAGTCTCTTGAAGAACCTCCTGGTACGTTCTTGGCGAGAATAAGAGTCCATTCCTGTATCCCATATCATTATAAAGGAACGCCCCATCAAACTTGAAACCATATTCCATCATAATTTTAGCCATCTCTATAAGGAGTATGGCATGGGTCCTAAACATATCTTTAGCCCATTCCGGATCTTCTACAAGAAGAATAAGTAATTCCTCTGTTTTTATGTAGGACTGAAATTGATCATAACCCATAGCTGCACTGTAGGTTACAAATTTACCATCTCCATAAGTCCTGCTGTAGTCGTTTAAAGAAGAAACCCAATTAACTCTGGTTATATTAGGCTGAAGCCTGTCCTTTATCTTATACCAGTCCTCTTTGGACTTTACAGGCCAATCTATTATCTCTGGTGTAGTAGAATAGTCTCTAAAATTTCTCCTTATCCCTCCATAAGGAGTCGTCTCAACTATATAGGTCTCATTCCTCTCTAAAACCTTTACCGGAAATCTCGGAGAAAGGTCTGCTCCAAATCCAACTATCTCATAATCAAAATACTCAGAGACAGGTATCTCCTCCGGTAATCCTTCTTTATGCCATCTACTAACAGTAGCAACCCATAGACTATCATGTATGGGAACCCTATCTGGCTCTCTATGTTCTAAGGTCATCCTCACTCTCTCTCTGCTGGTCATTTAAATCTCCCTCCTATTTTATAAATAATTCCTCGGATCTACAGGCTTATCGTTTACCATCACCTCATAATGAAGATGAGGTCCAGTAGCATATCCGGTCATTCCGGAGTAGCCAATAACATCACCTCTTGCAACCCTCTTACCTGCATTAACTGATACTTTTGACAGATGAGCGTATAAGGTGGAGAAGCCAAAGTTATGCCTTATGATTACAGTAAGTCCATAGCCACCCTTCCACCCTGCATATGAAACTGTTCCATTTGCAGTAGCCATTACAGGATTTCCTCTATTCACACATATATCTACACCGCTATGAAAACTTCCCCTTCTCCATCCAAAACCAGAAGATATATAACCTGATACAGGATAACCAGCAGGGACAGAAAGCTTTCGCTCATACAGAATTTCTAAGTGTGACCTTACTTGAACTAATTGTTCCTTTTGATTATCTATATCTTTTTCTAAAGAGTTAAATTTTTTATAAACCTCATCTAAAGATGCACCGCCTCTTGATGCATATTTAGATGCGTCTCTTCTGGAAGACAGGCTAGTTTCAAAAGTCTTCTCTGTCAGGATTTGAACTTGTTTAGTGAGTTTCTCCACGTCTTCAACTTTTTTCTTCAGTTTTTCTGCCTCAGAATTTAATCTGACTATTTCAGATCGCTGTTTATTATTTATCGCCTCTAATCTCTTTAAATCCTGAATCTTCGTATAAGCAAGGGTAAGGTCTTTTTCAAGACCAGCGATATGTATTTTGGATTTATATAAATAGGAAGATAATACTAAAGAAAAGGCAACTAAAGCAGTTATACAAATCTTCACATATTCCCACTTATCTGTATTCAATATTAACCCTCCTTATAGTTCCTTTACTGTATAACCCTCTCCCAGGGCTACCTCTATCGCTTTTTTCTCTTCCTCGGTAAGGTTACTCTTATCCTTATTGTAAGGCTTAAGATAAAGGAAAGACTGTTCTCTTGTATGAATAGATGTAAGAACTATACCTTTCTCATCACCTGCTACGAAAGCCAAAGAAAAACTGAGTTTGCCTGATGTATCCTGAAATGCATCATATTTAGTCCCACCGATAGAAAAAGAAGAGAGTATCAGCTCCCCTTTCTGCTTTTCTTCTATCTTCTTTAGGTTGGACCTTAAAATAAGCAGAATAATAAGAAGAACAATATTTAATATTATGATGGCTCCGATAATAAAGAGGACGGTATTATCCATCATAGAGATTTCTCCTCTTTTAATAGAACCAAGCCTGGCTTTATAAAGTGTCCTTGCCCCTCTTTTCCAAAGACTACTATGCTACCACCTCTTTTTAATAAAGGAAAAACCATCGGTTTCAGATAATCCATATCACTGACAGCCCTGGAAAGAACCATATCAAAAGCCTCAATAAACTGTGGATTATTCTTTAAGTCTTTTATATCACCACAAAATACGTCTACATTATTCAGACACAATTTAGACTTGACCAGGTTCAGGAAAGCACATCTCTTCTGGGAGAGATCTATCAAATAAAAATTAGCATCCTCCTCAGCTATAGCCAAGGGAATACCAGGAAAACCTGCTCCAGAACCAACATCTAAGATATTCTTATCTCCCCAGTCCTTAATAATAAGGAGCGGTGCTAAAGACTCTTCAATGAGCTTTATAAACTCATCTCTATTCCTAGCACCAGAAAGGTTAAAAATTTTTCTAGCCTTCAGAAGTTCCTCCAAATACATCTCAAGTTTTGGATATCTCTCTCTTATATAACTCCAGGTATACAAGTAAGACATCTATATCCGCTGGACTGACCCCCTGCAATCTACTGGCCTGACCCAGTGTTCTGGGTTTAACCTGAGATAGTCTATCTCTAGCCTCAAGAGAAAGTCCCCTTATACTCATATAATCTATATCCTCTGGAAGCATTTTATCCTCCAACTGACTGAACCTTTTAATCCTTTCTTCCTCCCTTTTTATATACCCCTCATACTTTACCTTTGCCTCCAGCCTGGTAATAAGTTCTGAAGATAGAATAGTCTCATAGCCAAGTCTTTTCATAATATCTAGATAAGATACTTCAGGTCTTCTTAGATAGTTAAATGCCGAGGTCTTTAAATCAGGAACAGGCATCTTCTTCAGTCGTCCTATCTCTTCTTCGATAAGCTCTTTACGTTCCAGCATTTCTCTATAAGTTTCCTCATCTACAAGACCAAGGTTATACCCTTTCTCCATAAGTCTCTCATCCGCATTGTCCTGCATAAGTATCAAACGATACTCAGCCCTGGAAGTAAGTATCCTGTAAGGTTCCACTATACTCTTGGTTATCAGATCATCTATCAAAACACCTGTATAAGATTCGTTTCTATTAAGATAGAATGGAGGTCTCTTCTGCACATACATAGCAGCATTGATCCCTGCTATAAGTCCTTGAGCAGCTGCCTCTTCATATCCTGATGTACCATTTATCTGCCCTGCAAGAAAGAGACCGGATATCTTCTTTGTCTCCAATGTCTCCTTAAGTTGGTCTGGATAGACCATGTCGTACTCTATAGCATAACCAGGTCTCATCATCTCGACTTCTTCTAAACCAGGGATAGACCTGAGCAGTTCTACCTGAACCTCCTCAGGAAGACTGGTATACATGCCCTGTACATACATCTCATTGGTATGAATACCTTCAGGCTCTATAAAGATTTGATGCCTCTCTCTGTGGGGAAAATGCACAACCTTGGTCTCAAAAGAGGGACAGTATCTGGTGCCAGTACCCTTTATCTGTCCTGCATACATGGGTGCCCTATCGATGTTCTCTAAAACTATCTCCCTTGTCCTCTCAGTGGTAAATGTAAGCCAGCAGGATAACTGTTTTCTCCCAGCAACTTCTGCCAGTTCTGTACGATAAGAAAATCTCAATGGGACTTCACTTGGAGGCTGTTCCTGCATTTTGGAGAAATCAATCGTCCTTCCGTCTATTCGGGGAGGAGTTCCAGTTTTAAATCTACCAATTCTAAAGCCTAACTTTCTGAGAGATTCCGTCAGTTCATTACTTGGAGGCTCCCCAGCCCTACCAGCTGGATAAGAGACATCGGTACCTATAAAAATTCTTCCTCCGAGAAAAGTCCCTGTGGTTACAATTACTGTTTGGCTATAAAATTCCTGATTAGTCCTGGTCCTCACACCTATCACTCTATCCTCATCAAATAAGATATCAGTAACCTGAGCCTGTCTCAGAATAAGATTTGGAGTATTTTCTAACTTTTCTTTCATATATATATGATAGAATTTTTTCTCTACCTGAGCCCTGTAAGCCCTCACTGCTATACCCTTACCTGAGTTGAGGACCCTTATATGCATATAGGTAGCATCTGTAGCTCTACCCATTTCGCCACCTAAGGCATCTATCTCTCTGACAAGATGTCCTTTTCCTGGTCCTCCAATAGCAGGATTACAGGGCATCCATGCCATAGTATCTAGATTCCCTGTTAAAAGCAAAACACTGCATCCCAATCTATTAGCAGACAGGGCTGCTTCTATTCCAGCATGCCCTGCACCTACAACGATAACATCAAATATCTTCATTTTCCCACACAAAACCTCGAAAATATCTCTTCTACTATATCTATATCAGCTGTCTCTCCTGTAATCTCTCCCAATATATTATAACTCTCCCATATATCTCCTGCAAAAACATCTACAGGCAGTCTAGATCTGATACCATTCAAGACATCTGAGAGTACATCTATGCATCTCTTTATTAAAGCCTCATGCCTGGAGTTAATTGGAATTACCTGATTTGGAGACGGTACTTCTCCCAGTATCTCCTTCAATTTTAGTTTCAACCCGTCTATCCCTTCTCCAGTTTTACAGGATATCTCTATTACAGGTCCTAAGTCTCTAATATCATCAGTATATATAACTCTATTATTAACATCTATTTTATTTAAAACTAATATCCGCTTTTTCTCTCTGGTCAATCTCTCAATCTCCAGATCATCCTCTCTCAATGATTCGGTTACATCTATAACCCATATGACTATGTCTGCATTCTCTATCACAGATAGTGTTCTATCTACACCAATGCTTTCCACCAGGTCCTGCGTATCTCTAATACCGGCTGTGTCAACTAGAGTAACAGGAATACCTTCTATAGATATGGATTCAATTATAGTATCCCTTGTCGTTCCAGGTATAGGGGTTACTATAGCTCTCTCTTCACCCAAAAGTACATTGAGAAGACTAGATTTTCCCACATTTGTTCTGCCAACTATAGGACAGTAAAGCCCCTTTCTGTAAAGTCTGGTGAAATACGCACCATTTAAAATCTTACAAAGTCTCTCGACTATATATTCTATCTTACCTTCCAGTTTTTCATAAGAGAAATCAACTTCTTCAGGAAAATCTATCCCTGCTTCCAGCTCTGCTATTAAATCTTTCAGCATATCTATAATTGGTCGGAGTTCTTCGCTCAATTTGCCCTGTAACTGAATATATGAAGACTTGAGCCCAACTTCAGATCTGGACTGTATAATATCTATAATTGCTTCTGCTCTGGAGAGGTCGAGTTTTCCATTTAAGAAGGCTCTTTTAGTGAATTCTCCCGGTAAGGCTAATCTGGCACCAAGTTCTATAAGAATTTTAATAATCAACTCTTCCAGTATAGGGCTCCCATGGACAGAAATTTCTACCGTATCTTCCCCGGTATAACTGTGAGGAAACCTCAAAACCAGCAAGAGGCATTCATCCAGTCTGTCTCCAGTTTTTGGATCAATTATATATCCAAAAACTGCCCTGTGAGATGGGACATCACTTAGTCTCTTCCTGCTTTTAAATATTCTCTGAGCAAGGTCCAGGGAGAGAGGACCACTGAGTCTTATCACCCCTATGCCAGATTCTCCATAAGGGGTAGAGAGAGCTACAATGGTATCATTCATCTCTCTTCTGCTTTAAAGCTACCACAACCCTCCTGTTTGGCTCCTTACCCTCACTATAAGTTATAACATCAGGACTATTCTCCAGAGCCTTATGGATTACTCTCCTTAACGCTGCTGGCATAGGCTTAAAGACAAACTTTCTTCCGGTTCTTTTAACCCTTAATGCAGCCCTATCAGCCTGAGTAATAAGTTTTCTTTCTTTATCCTCTCTATATCCGTTAATATCTAAAATTAATAAAACCTCCTCGTCTATACTTCTCCTTACATATAGCCTTAATAGGTGTTGCAGGGAATACAGTATTACACCCCTTTTGCCGATAAGAAAAGATATATCTTCTCCCTGTAACTTCACCCAGTATATATTATCTTTCAATTCTAACGATATATCATACTTAAATTTATACGGAGCTAATAACTGGTTAATAAACATCTTGGCAAGACTATCTACACTAGGCTTCTGTCTCAGCATATATACCTCCATTGATTAAGGATTATTTTAATACCTTCATAACGTATAACTGCTGAATAGTTGTAAGGATGTTAAATACAAACCAGTAAAGTATAAAGGCTGAAGGAAAGCTTCTAAATAACACTGTAAAGACTACCGGCAACCCTATACCCATAAAAAGTTGGCTTTTACGTTGTGCTGGATCATCACTCAGGGGAGATGAAACTAAACTTGATGCCACCATACTGATCCCATATATAATAAGTAGAGGCAAATCCGGTGCAGCTAGACTTTTTATCCAAAGGAAGCTCGCATTGGCAAATTTGCCAGAATAAGCATTTATAGCACTGTAAAGTATTGCAAGGATAGGGAATTGAATAATTAAGGGTAAACAACCTCCCAGTGGATTTACTCCATGCCTTTTATATAACTCCACTAACTCTTCATTTAATTTCTGGGGATCATCCTTATACTTCTCTCTCAGCTTATTCTGCTCCGGCTGGATCTTCTGTTGTTCTTTAAGAGCCTTGAACTGTTGATGGGTAAGTGGATACAGGACTAACTTTACAAGAACAGTAAAAAGAATCAGCGCAACTCCATAATTACCTGTCATATTATAGAAGAAGTCAAGTATACTGATAAGAAAATTATTTATATAAGTCATAACATCTAACCTTCCTTAATTTATATTAGTGGATCATAACCACCAGGGTTAAATGGATTACATCGAAGGATTCGTTTTAATCCCAGATACACACCTTTAATTAAGCCATACTTTTCTATAGCCTGATAAGTATAATCAGAACAGGTAGGATAAAATCTGCAATTTCTCCCCAGTAAAGGGGAGATAAATATTTTATAAAATCCTATTAACTTTAAAGCTACTATTCTACCTATTCTTAACATCTGAAATAAGTCCCCTAACTGTTTCCTGTATCTCACTAAAATCAAGGTTTGATACCTCAGGTCTTATCACAAAAAGTAAATCATAATTATCCAAAGAGATTTTTTCAGATTCAAAGGCTCCCCTTACTCTTCTTCTGGCTCTATTCCGGCAGACTGCATTCTTAAATCCTCTGGTAGTAATAAAGCCAATCCTACCTCTTCCCTCTAAAACATATAAACTCATACCATTCATACTTACCCTTTTACCATTTTTTAATATATTTTTTATATCCTTAGACTTTGATAATCTCTTTTCCCTGGGGAGCATTACACCGGAGCTAGTCTATATCTTCCCTTAGCTCTCCTTCTCTTGATAACATTCCTACCTCCGGGGGAGCTCATTCTAACTAAAAACCCGTGGGTAGTCTTCCTAGGTTTTCTATTTCGCTGAAATGCTGTCTTCTTCATTATCTACCTCCTTCCATCCTTCGAATGAAAATAATAACATAATTGAATGATAATTACAAGAAGCTTTAACTATCACTCTGATAGGTGTTCAATCTGGGCTATATCCACATTACTGCCGGTAAACTTTATACTGGAATGGTTTTTAATACCAATCTCAAGCTCTATAGCCCTTTTAATCTGTGGGTGAGACCATATATCTCTACTCTGAATAGCTGGAGTAGTTCCTAAACTTCTCAATAGAGCCAGACCTGTTATATCCACAGCAACTCTATCATCTCCGGCTATTATCATCATTGGAATTTTTACTTCACCTCTATCTGGTCCGCCACTTACAAAGACTTTACTAGCATCGAGTATATTCAGTTTTGGGTTAAAAGCAAGGTTCAATTCGGCAATCATTTCTTTTAAATTCCCGCTACTATGCATAAACATTCTATCAGACATATGTATGAAACCTACAAAGTTCTTCAGACTCATGGAAAAGTCAGCTATCGAATGTGTTTTAACGACAGCAACATTTATAAGATGATCCACCTCTGTAACTATTTTGGGAATCCTAAAACCATTAACCCAATACTTAGTTTTTTCGGGTTTTACCATTATCCACTCTTCATTATCTAACGCCAATACATCTGCCCCGACACTCCTACCTGCCTGAGCGATACCGGTCTTTTCCATATTTCGCAAGGTATTCTGCCACGACACACCAGAACGGTCTGCAATTATAACCTTTTTAGCACCCTTTTCGTAACACATGGACACCAATTCCCTTATAACTTCAGGATTTGTTGTTCCAGGATAAGGGTCATCAGAGTTTACGTTAGGTTTTACTAACACAGTATCTCCAGGCTTTATAAAGTCCAAATCACCTGCCATAGAAATAGCCTTTCTAACAGATTCTCTAATACTGGATTCTTTTACAATGCTTACATTAGCTATCGAGTGAACCTCTTTTGTCTGAGAGACCAAAGTGCCTGTTAGATTAATCTGACTAGCTATTTTTAAGTCCGGTACATTTTCCCTTTTAATATTAAATGGAACTGTAGAAGAAAGAATCGTCAAACCCAACCCTACTTTAAGCCATCTTAAAGATTTCTCTTTATCCATAAAACTTACCCCCTAATATAATTAGGGGCTTACAAAATGTAAGCCCCCTGTAAATATTCTGAAAATCTAGACTTCTTCCAGAAGGCTACTAAATGTATCGTGATGTTCCTCTTCATCTTCTAATATATCCTTAAATATCTTTGCAGTGGTTACATCTCCTTCTGTTTCTGCTGCAGAAATTATCTTCTTATAAAGATCTATGGCGTTCTCCTCATCCTTGACATCCTGCTCCAGCATCTCTTTAAGGTTATCACCAACATTTATTGGGCTGGGTTTAGTGGTAGGTGTCCCACCAAGGTAGAATAATCTCTCCGCTATAATCTCCGCATGCTTCATTTCATCTATTGCGATACTTCTAAACTCGTCCTTAACAGCGAATGATTTAACACCTACCCACTGTATGTGCTGCCACATATACTGAATAGAGACCTGAATCTCCCTGGCTATAGCCTGATTGAGCATCTCCATGAGTTCCTGACTAACCTTTTGATATGCCATAAAAACACCTCCTAATTAATAATTTGTTTATATAAATTTTATCATTTTATAAGAACCTATGCAAGTAATCAGAATGAAAAAGGCATAGACGATATATTATCTTACCAAGCTACTTATCTAAGATAGATATGATGATAGAGTAGCATATATCTAAAGTGATTCCAGATTATTTTCTATATTACTTGAAAATTCTCTAAATTTAATTATAATAAAATGCTATGGAGATTAATGGTTCTACAAGAATAGCAGTCGTGATAGGGCATCCAATCAGACATAGTTTATCCCCGGTGATGCATAATGCAGCCTTTAAATATCTGGGACTTAATAACTGTTACGTTGCTATAGATATATCCCCAGGAGGTATAGAACATTTTATCAGGGGACTCAGATATACGAATATAATTGGAGTTAATGTTACCATACCACACAAAGCAGCAGTCATCCCTTACCTAGATGAGTTATCAGAAGAGGCAAAGATTCTAGAAGCGGTAAATACGATAAAGATAACAGAAGAAAAAGTTATCGGCTACAATACAGATGTGTATGGTTTTGAAAAATGTCTGGAGGATATAGATGTGCCCAGCTGTTCTGCCCTTCTCATAGGAGCAGGAGGAGCTGGCAAAGCAGTAGCATATACCCTCAGCAAACTCAATGTAAAAAGTTTATATATTACCAATAGAACAGAGGAAAGGGCAAAACAACTTATACAATTTATAAATAACGTATTCAACAGAAAAATAGAATTTATACCATTCAATCAACTGGAAACATTAAAACCTGTAGATATAATAGTAAATGCTACTCCATTAGGTATGGAAGGGATAAAAGAAGAGTTGGAGATTCCATCTTCAATAATAAGAGAGGGGACTACTGCGATAGACCTTGTATATAATCCACCTGTCACTAATTTCTTAAAAACAGCCTCTTCTCTGGGCGCTAAGACCTTAAATGGGATAAAGATGCTAGTCTATCAGGGTATTACCTCTTTCAAGATATGGACAGATTTAGAACCACCGGTAGACATTATGGAGGAGGCACTAAAAGGATGTCTATAAGATTTCTTACCGCTGGAGAGTCTCATGGGAGGGCTCTTGTAACTATAGTTGAAGGATTTCCTGGCGGTTTAACGTTAACAGAGGATGATATAAACTTAGACTTGAATAGAAGAAAGCAGGGTTATGGAAGAGGAAAACGCATGAATATAGAGCCTGAGAGATGTGAGATTTATTCTGGGGTAAGAAATGGGAAAACAATAGGAAGTCCCATCTCCGTTTTGATTATGAATGCAGACTGGCAAAAAACTCAGTCTTCAATATCGGTCCCAAGACCGGGTCATGCTGACCTCCCGGGTTCTATAAAGTATCACACAAGCGATATAAGAGATATCTGGGAAAGGGCAAGTGCCAGAGAAACGGCAAACAGAGTTATGGCTGGAGCAATAGCCAAGAAACTTTTAAAAGAACTTGGAATAAAGGTATTGAGTTTTACAAGGTCTATCGGAACTGTTAAACTGGAAAAAGAGCTAAATATAGGGGAAATAGAAGATGCCGTAGAATTATCCCCTGTGCGATGTCCCGATGAAGAGACTTCAGGAAAGATGAAAGAGCTTATAGATAAAGCGATAAAATCAGGAGATACACTGGGGGGTTCTTTTGAATTAATAGCGGTTAATATACCTCCAGGACTTGGGACTTATACGCACTGGGATAAAAGACTGGATGGAATTATAGCTCAAGCTATTATGAGTATTCCCAGTGTAAAGGGGGTGGAGATAGGGGCTGGATTTTATAGCTCCTCTAATTTTGGTTCCAGGGTGCTGGATGTTATAAAGTATGATAAAGGGCATTCACCCTGGCCATTCTATAGAGAGACAAATTTCGCTGGCGGGATTGAGGGCGGTATGACCAATGGAGAGCCCATCGTAGTAAGAGGAGCAGTAAAACCAGTTCCAACTCTGATGAACCCCCTACCAAGCGTAGATTTAATTACAAAAGAAGAGACAAAAGCATCAGTCTTAAGAAGTGATGTATGTGTGGTCCCTGCTGCTGGAGTAATTGGAGAATCAATGCTGGCATGGGTATTAGCAGATACAATCATAGATAACTTTGGTGGAAGTACACTGGAAGAAATAAAAATCAGGTTTAACCAGTACTGTAATTATGTCAAGGCTATGTAAACCCATAATTCTAATCGGTTTTATGGCTTCCGGGAAGACGACTATAGGGAAAGAACTTTCAAAAATTTTAAATAGAGATTTTATAGACACAGATGAACTCATAGAAAAAAGGGTGGGATTAGGAATAAAAGAAATCTTTCAAAGATATGGGGAAGACTTTTTCAGAGATACGGAAGAAAAGATTATCTCAGAAGTTATAAAGGATGATAATACTGTAATAGCAACTGGTGGTGGGTGTATTCTACGTGAAACAACCAGAAGGCTTCTCAAGGAGAAAGGGCTGGTATTCTGGCTAAAGGTTGACCCTGAGACTGTTATGAATCGAACAGATAATGATAATACAAGACCATTACTGCTGGTAGAAAAAGAGGAAAAGATAAGAACACTTCTTGCTCAGAGAGAACATCTTTACAGAGAAACAGCCCATTACATAATAGATGCCACAGAACCCGTAGAGAGTGCTGTCTCAGAGATTCTAACATCATCAGGCATGATATAAATCGGTATTACATTATTCGGAATCAAATTGCTATATCTATAATAGAAAAATATAATGTTCTCTAACCTATGAAGACGATAAAGGTAAGATTAAAAGAGAATAGCTATAATATCTATATTGGAAAGGGTATACTAGATCAGTTTAATGGTCTTTTCCCATCTAAAGAGCCCAGAAAAGCCCTGCTCGTAACTAATGAGACTGTCTGGAAACTCTATGGAAAAAGAACGGTGGACTCTATAAATGACGGTTTTGTAAATGTCATTACACTGATACTGCCTGATGGGGAAAGATACAAGACTTTGAGATCAGTAGAAAAAGGTTATAGGACTCTGGTCGAGAATAAATTTACCCGAAGTGATTGTATTATAAATCTGGGTGGTGGAGTAATCTGTGATACCGGTGGTTATATTGCTGCAACATATATGCGAGGTATAGACTTCTATCAGATACCAACCACACTCCTGGCTCAGGTAGACGCAAGTATAGGAGGTAAGGTTGCGGTTAACCTGCCCCAGGGGAAAAACCTCGTTGGAACATTCTATCAACCAGATGGAGTACTGATCGATATAGATTTTCTGAACACACTACCAAAGAGAGAGTTTAACTCTGGATGGGCTGAGATTATAAAGGCTGGGATTCTGGATGGAGAGAATTTCTTTTCCTTTTTGGAAAGGGGAAGATATCCAATAATCTCCCCCATAGAAAAAGCCATAAGACTTAAGGAAAGAGTTGTAAGGATAGATGAAAGGGACAGAGGATTAAGAAAAATACTGAATCTTGGGCATACATTTGCCCATGCAATAGAATCAGCTACAAATTATAGAAGGTATCTCCATGGAGAAGCGGTATCCATAGGAATGATGTATGCTATAAGGCTTGGTGAAGCAATAGGAGTAACTGATGAGACGTTAAAAGATAGGGTAAAAGTTCTCCTGGAGAGATTTGAATTACCCGTAGAACTTAAGGGGATAGATCCGCAGAGATTGATACCCTATTTCTACGTTGATAAAAAGGCTACTACAGGGTCTCTATCATTTATTATCCCTTTAAAGATAGGGGATGTAAGAGAATTTAAAGATGTAAAATTAGAGATATTAGGAGGTATATTAAGATGATTGAACTCCGGGACTTTACGAAAGTATAAGGGAGGCAAATATGGTAATAGTACTTACTGATAATGCCACAGAAGAAGATGTAGAGTTAATATGTGAAAAGGTTAAAAGTTTGGGTTACGGGGTAAATGTATCAAAAGGTATAGAAAAAACTATTATAGGAGTTATTGGGGCTAAGGATGAACAGAAGTTAATCCTGGCACAGCAGTTGGAATCACTCCACAGTGTAGAAAAAGTCATACCCATACTGAAGCCTTATAAACTGGCAAGTAGAGAGTGGAAAAAGGAAAGAACGCAAATAAATGTAAACGGGGTGGTAATCGGTGGAAATGACGTGGTTGTTATGGCGGGACCATGTTCAGTAGAGAATGAAGAGATGATTATGCTTACCGCCAGAGCAATAAAAGCGGCGAACGGCAAGATCCTGAGAGGAGGTGCATTTAAACCGAGAACATCTCCCTATAGTTTTCAGGGATTGGGAGAGGAAGGACTCAAAGTACTCTCTCAGGCGGGGAAAGAGACAGGGTTACCTGTAGTTACCGAAGTACTCGACCCGAGAGATGTAGAACTTGTAAGTCAGTATACTGATATTCTCCAGATAGGAACACGTAATATGACAAATTATCCTTTACTAACTGAAGTTGGTCGTACAAAATTACCGGTACTTTTAAAACGTGGATTAAGTTCTACTGTGGAGGAATTTTTATTGGCAGCAGAGTATATACTGTCCAGAGGAAATCACAGGGTAATCCTCTGTGAGAGAGGAATCAGAACATTTGAACAATCCACCAGATTTACCCTGGATTTAACAGCTGTCCCTCTTATTCAAGAACTCAGCCATCTACCTATTATAGTAGACCCAAGCCATGGAACTGGGAGATGGCAACTTGTTCCCTCTATGGCTAAAGCAGCCATAGCTGCCGGGGCAGATGGATTAATAATAGAAGTCCATCCAGAGCCAGATAAAGCCCTATCTGATGGGGCTCAATCTTTAAACATACCTATGTTTCAGACATTGATGGAAGAACTGACTAAGGTGGCAGAGGCTGTAGGAAGAAGCTTATGAGGTCGATAGGTATAATAGGTCTAGGTATAATAGGTGGTTCTATTGCTCTTTCTCTAAAGGATAAAGGATATAAAATAGTAGGTATGAACAGGTCAAAAGAACCACTGGAGAAGGCTTTAAAATCAAATATTATAGATGAAGCTGCGTCCCTAGATTCTCCTCCGGAAACAGATATTACTTTTGTGTGTACAACTGTAACAGTTACCCCTTATTTCATAAGAAAAGTCCTGGATTGTACCGATAAAACTATAGTTATAGATGTGGCCAGTACCAAGACTTTTATAATGAAGGATCTGGATGACCTGCCGGCGGAGAAATTGTCCCGTTTTACAGGTGGTCATCCAATGGCTGGTTCAGAGAAGACCGGTATAGATTATGCAAAAAAAGACCTATTTGTCAACGCAACATTCTTTCTAACACCAAATAGATACACTTCAGAAGAAACGATATCTCAGGTAAAGAAGGTGGTAGGAGAGCTTGGAGCTAATCCTGTATTTATATCCCCAGAAGAGCATGATAAACTTGTAGCTTATATAAGTCATCTACCTCAGATAATATCCACAAGCCTCAGTGTCGTGGTAAAATCAGCGGTAGAGGATAAGATAGTCTATTCAGGGAGAGGGTATAGGGATATGACTAGGCTTGCAAATAGCAATTTCTCAGTCTGGAGAGATATCATAGCCACAAACAGAAATAACATATCGGAAGCTATAGATACTTATAAAAATTTCCTTGACAGGATGAAGTCCAGCATAGATAGATGGGATGAGAAAGAGTTAGAAGAGATTTTCAATATGGCTAAGTATTAACCTTCCCCTTTCTTATCTTTCCATTCATCTTTTAAGATACTCATTATAAGCACATCTCTATACATGCCATCTTTATATATCTTCTCTCTTAATCTTCCCTCTAAAGTAAATCCTCCCTTTTCATAACATCTGATGGCTCTTTTATTAAATTCAAAGACCGTCAGCTCTATCCTGTTGAGATTCAGAACTTCAAATGCATAATTCAACATTAAGAGTACTGCTTCTGTTCCGTAACCTTTATTCTGATATTCTTTTTCTCCTATCATTATTCCCAAAGTCCCCTCTCTGGAAACCCAATCTATCTTATGCAGACCTATATCACCTATAAGCTGGTCTCCATCCTTCAAGACTATCCCCATAACTATATCATTCTGGTTCTTATAGAGATTCCTGACCCACTCCTCTTCTCTGATACTGTTCAGGGGAATTCTTCCCATTGTTAAAAACAAAGTAACCTCCGGATCATTTATCCAGCTGACAAGTTTATCCAGGTCATCTAACTCTAATCCTCTAAAGTATATCTTGTCTCCAACTAAAAAGGGATTTTCCATAAAGGACCACCTTCTTTTTAGATGAGAATATAGCACGTAGGATCTGAAAAATCAAATGAAGATTGCCTTTTACTCTTTATTATGGTAAGCTTTTCTAAAAAAGGAAGGAGAAAGGGACGATTGTTTAGCAGAATCAGGGGAAACGCCAGGATATGTCTTTTATTTGAGACCATGTGGGTTATTCCTTATAATATGTTCGCCACTTATTCATCGGTCTATATGTTGTCCCTGGGACTTAATGAAACTCAGATAGGACTTCTTGCATCTACAGGTTTGTTTCTTCAGATCTTCACCTCATTTATAAGTGGACATCTTACAGATATGCTTGGGAGGAGGAAGGCTTTATTAATATTTGATCTGATAAGCTGGAGTATAGCCACTTTCATATGGGCAATAGCACAGAATTTCTGGTATTTCCTTGCAGCAGTTATAGTGAATAGCTTTCAAAAGATACCAAACACCGCCTGGTATTGTCTTTTAGTAGAGGATACCGAACCAAAAGATAGGTCTATCATCTTTACCATACTTCAGATTATCTCAGTAATATCAGGCTTCTTTGCTCCATTGGGAGGACTACTTGTAAGTAAACTCACACTGGTACCTGCGGTTAGAATCATGTATCTCATTGCCTGTATAAGCATGACCATTATGTTCTTTAGCAGAAATTATCTTACTTATGACACAGAAATAAGTATCAAAAAGAAGACAGAGAGTAAAGGGGTAAAATTTAAAGAGAGCTTAGGAGAATATCTGGATGTTATAAAAAGAGTAATCTCCAATAGATCATTAAAATTAATATTCAGCGCCTATATCTTAAATAATTTTCAGATGACTATGAGAGGGACATACCTGTCAATATATCTGGTAAATGCCCTCAAAATAAAAGATTCACTGATAGGGTTGTTTCCAGCCTTTTCTTCGGCAGCTATGCTCATACTGTTGTTTTTAGTAGTTCCTAAATTTAAAATTGAGAAGTCCAGCATATATATGATATCAGGTTTTATCATTTCAATGATGGCAAACGTGATACTGATCTTACTTCCAGACGGAAGTGTATCAGGGGCTATAGTTATTACAATGCTTGCAGCAGCCGGGAATATAATAGCTGCCCCATATCTTGAGGCATCTGTGGCTAACTTGATAGAAGACGAGACGAGAGCCAAAACTATGGCAATCTTAACGGTATTGATTCTTATATTCATATCCCCAGCGGGTATTATAGGAGGCTGGACTTACAGTATAAATCCAAAGATACCATTTATAATTATCTCAGCAGCACTTCTGACTAACGCATTATTAATTTTTTTATTTAGAAGAGAGGAAGGAAAAGAGAGGAAAGCGCTAGAAGAGAAACTAGAGATGGTCAAACAATAAAACAATAAGGACCCTTTCGGGTCCTTATTGTAAGGGGGGTAGGTCATATGATGAGGTTACCTTAACTGCTAAATCATTAATATCAACTTCATTAACTATAAGGTAGTATAGGGGGAATATATTAAGAAATTATTAAGATAAGATTAAGAGTTTATTAAGATTATGTCTATTGACTTTAGGGTATAATGAATGTTAACCTTATTAGTGATGATGCCCTTGCCTATTTAAAGTTAAGGAGGGAAAAATTATGGCAAAAAGATGCAGTATATGTGGGAAAGGACCCATTTATGGAAATAATGTTAGTCATTCAAACAGGAGAACACGTAGACGCTGGTCACCTAACCTGCAGAAGGTGAAGAGAAATATAAACGGAGAGATTAAAAGGGTTTACGTCTGCACAGACTGTCTAAAAACAATATAAATGACTCCACTTGAAAAAAGTAGAGAGGCAAGGGCACTCCTAACTCAGATAATACATAAGACACCACTTCAATACTCTACTACCCTTTCTGACTGGGTATCGCAGAATGCATATCTGAAATGCGAGAACTTCCAGAAGACAGGCTCTTTTAAAGTGAGAGGAGCATATTTTAAGCTTTCACAGTTATCTAAAGAGGAAAAGGAAAGAGGGGTTATTGCCTGCTCAGCAGGGAATCATGCCCAGGGAGTAGCATATGCCAGCTCCAAGCTGGGGATAGACGCTCTCATAGTTATGCCAGAATTTGCATCTATAAGTAAAATAGAAGCGACAAAGGGGTATGGAGGCAAGGTATTCCTGTATGGAAGAACGTTTGACGAATCGCATGAGAAAGCCCTGGAAATAGCAGGGGAAACAAACAGAGTATTTATATCACCCTATGATGATCCTGATATTATAGCCGGACAGGGAACCTTAGCCCTCGAGATTTTGGAAGACTTACCTGAGGTGGATATGATAGTATCACCAGTTGGTGGAGGAGGACTTATATCTGGTATAGCCTCTGTAATAAAGAGTGTAAACCCTAAGGTTAAAGTAATTGGAGTCCAGGCAAAGGCAGTCCCCAGCGTATATAATATGATGAAGAGGCGAGAGGAGGAGCCTGTTACCTGTGAGACTATAGCAGATGGGATAGCTGTTAAAAAACCGGGAAAGCTCACGCTGGAAATCATTTCGAAATTAGTAGACGATATTGTTCTTGTAGAAGAGGAAGAGATAGCAGGGGCTATTTTGTTTCTGTTGGAAAGGTGCAAGATGATAGCAGAGGGAGCTGGAGCAGTAGGGGTTTCTGCCATAATGTATAACAAGATTCCTTTAGGTAGAAATACAGTGGCGGTGGTAAGTGGTGGCAATATAGATGTAAATCTCATCTCTACTATAATTGAACGCGGATTAACCAAATCGGGAAGAAGACTAAAATTCATAACAACCATACCTGATAGACCTGGAGAACTCTATAAGTTGCTGACAGTAATTGCCAGGATAAAGGCTAATATTATCTCAATCCATCACGAAAGATTAAATCCTGTGGTTCCTATAGGATTAGTCGAGGTAGAAATATCTGTAGAAACTAGAAGTAAAGAACATACGGAAGAGCTTATAGAAGCCATAGGGTCTTCAGGTTACAGGGTAAAAATAATATAAAGGGCAGAGGATTTTCTCTGCCCTTTATTATCTTTATATCATCTCCCAGGGAAATTTGCACTCTACAAGG